>OGPU01000049.1_pt1 | contig 157586 bp, 131 predicted proteins | sample 1552991 | NCBI WGS metagenome assembly OGPU01 (sample SAMEA2580296, study PRJEB22360) | human gut metagenome | biome: human gut; feature: human-associated habitat; material: faeces | place: Denmark | collected 2008/2010 | reverse complement strand
AATATCTGAAACGTACAGAAGGCAAAAATACCGTAACTGTAACCTTTACAAACGTGAAGAAAGGCACCTGGTATGTGACAGTACGTTCCTGGAATAAGATCTCCAAAGACAAATCCAGAGTTTATAGTCCATACTCCACAATGCAGAAATTCAAGACCAAGAAATAGCTTCTGTTTCTTACAAATATTTCTACTGTAAAGATACTTAAAGAATAACACGTCATTTATAAAATAAGGAGGACGCATGAAAAATTAAAAAAAAACACTAAGCATATTCCTGGCCATTGCCTTGATTTTGTCATCGGCCATATCCTTTGATTCATCATCAGTAAGAGCGGCGACTCCAAAGCTTAGCAAAACTGTGATTTCATTGCCTTCAGGAACAAGCACCACTTTAAAGGTATCAGGTACGGACAAAACTGTAAAATGGTCTTCATCTGATGAAAATATTGCATCTGTTTCCAAAAAAGGTAAAGTCACAGGTAAAAATGCCGGAAAAGCTATCATCACTGCAACAATAGGGAAACAAACTTTGCAATGCAGGGTTATTGTTAGAGCAAGATTGAGCAGGACAAAAGTAACTCTTGTCCGATATGAGAGAATTTTTTTATCTTTAAAGGGTGCTTCTATTAAGCGCATTTCCAGCAGCGAACGTAAAGTGGCCTCAGTCTCTATCGTTAAAGAAGGAAAGGAAGGAATGATAATAGGTCTACGGCGCGGAAGAGCAACAATTACAGTAGTAGATACAACTGGCAGAAAATATACCTGTATAGTTAAAGTCGAAGAGCCTTACCAACGAGAAAAATATATCACTCTTGAGGAAGGCCAGAGTTACCGCTTAAGATTAAACGATACTACTCAGAAGATATCCTGGAGCTCCCGAAATGAAAAAGTTGCTTGTGTTAATTCAGTAGGATTCGTTACTGCCCGTTCCAAAGGAGGGACATACATTTACGCAAAAGTTGGATCGAAGAGTTTCAGTTTTTATATTAAAGTACTGGCGAAAAAAAGCCAGAAGTGACGCCAACAGCTACGCCCACACCAACGGTGACTCCAGAACCGACAGCTACGCCTACACCGGAACCAACGGCAACTCCGATTCCCTGGTATCCGTCCTATCCGGATCCAGAACCAACAGATCCGCAGCCTCCACAAATCGACACGGATGTCCCGATCGATACGGATCACTCAAATGACAATAATGTCCCAATCGACAACAATGTCCCAACCGACAACAATGTCCCAACCGATAGCAATGTCCCAACCGATAGCAATACCGATTCCGGCAGCCATCTTTTGTTCTGACTCTATTATCTACAAAAGAAATAAAAAATATTAAGATATTAGGAAATTATAGGATTATAATATTTAACACTAAAAACCGGATTGAGTTTATTCTGCTCAATCCGGTTTTGACCTATTCCCTTTCTCTATAAAAGTTTAACTTCTTCAGAAAGATATCTGCCTCTTGCCATTTTTCTTAAAGATTGTATTCTTTATATAACTGCTCACGTCTTTTTGCGTCTGTTGATACAATCGGGATTTCTTCAGTTCTCTGATCCTGAAGTAATCGAGTAATCAGGCTTCCAAGTCGAGTTTCTCCCTGAACCTGCCCGATTGCTTCTCCTTCTGTACGTCCCTCAGCTTTAAGTCTTTCAGATTTCAGTTCCAGAACTTTTCCTCCCATAATATCACCTATTCCTTTCCGGATATCTTCTTCCTTACGGAAGATATAATCCGCAATCTTTATAATTAACTTTGTTAAATCTGTATACAGTTCCGATTTACCTGTCTCCGTCAGTTCCTTTTGACGAGTTTTATTGAACACTTAATTTCTTTAAAATTATGTATTTTTATCTTTGGAATCAGTGGCAGATATTGCCTGAAAAATCACTTATAAGAAAGTATAGATTATCGTTTACATTTTTTACTATACAGCATCTATGGCTATTTATCAAGTCCATTTTGGGCGATTATTTTCCTGCTCTTCCTTAAATCAAGAGTTTACAATCCATACTCCACAATGAAGAAATTTAAGACAAAGAAATAGCTTCTGTTTCTTACAGATATTTCTACTGTAAAGATAATGCAAAACAGCCTTGTAGGCAAACGAAACAGTTGACAGCTGAAAAAACCAATGATAAGATAAATGCACTCAAATTATAACAGAACAGGCTTACAGTCAGAAAAGGATCAGAATTTCGGTTCTGATTATTTTTTGTGTTTTATTCCGTTGACAAGGGAAAGTTCGCACTTGAAAAAGAATAAAAACTGGGTTATAATACGAACAAGTGTTTGCAACGCAAAAAATCATTCCCGGATTTACAGTAAGCAATCCGGTTGATAGAAAGAAAGGAAATGTAACAGCCATGGCAAAGAAAAACACCTATGATGCAGGGAGCATCTCTGTCCTGGAAGGTCTGGAGGCGGTTCGTAAGCGTCCGGGAATGTACATCGGAAGTGTTTCGCGAAAAGGATTAAATCATCTCATTTATGAGATTGTAGATAACGCAGTAGATGAACATCTGGCAGGATACTGCAGTCTGATCCATGTAGTTCTGGAGAAAGATGGTTCCTGTACAGTAACAGACAACGGACGAGGAATCCCGGTAGACATGCACGAGAAAGGAGTATCGGCAGAGAGACTGGTATTTACTACACTTCATGCAGGCGGTAAATTTGACAATTCCGCTTACAAGACAAGCGGAGGACTTCACGGAGTAGGTTCTTCTGTTGTCAATGCTCTGTCTACATATCTTGATATTAAGATCAGCCGTGACGGATATGTACATCATGATCATTATGAGAGGGGAATCCCCACTCTGGAACTGGAAGATGGACTTTTGCCTAAACTGGGAAGGACCAGACAGACAGGGACCAGTATTAATTTCCTGCCAGACCCGGAGATTTTTGAGAAGACAAGATTCTCAGCAACAGAGGTAAAGAGCAGACTTCATGAAACTGCATACTTAAATCCGGAACTGACGATCCATTTTGAGGACAAAAGAGGTTCTGAGATTGAAGATATTACCTATCATGAGCCAGATGGGATTATTGGATTTATCAAAGATCTGAACCACAGTGCGGAAGTCTTGCATGATCCGGTTTACCTGAAAGGGGAAGCAGACGGCATTCAGGTAGAGGTGGCATTCCAGTTTACCAATGAATTCCGTGAGAATGTACTGGGCTTCTGTAATAACATTTACAATGCAGAGGGCGGTACTCATCTGACCGGATTTAAGACTACATTTACTACAGTCATGAATACTTATGCGAGAGAGATTGGTGTTCTTAAAGACAAGGATCCGAACTTCACAGGTGCAGATATCCGTAACGGAATGACAGCAGTTGTTTCCATCAAGCATCCGGAACCGCGTTTCGAGGGGCAGACCAAGACAAAGCTGGATAATCAGGATGCATCACGCGCAACCGGAAAGGTTGTAGGAGAGCAGATGGTACTCTATTTTGATAGAAATCTGGAGACTCTTAAGACCATCCTTTCCTGCGCAGAGAAAGCAGCAAAGATTCGTAAAACAGAGGAGAGAGCCAAGACCAATCTTCTGACAAAGCAGAAATATTCCTTTGACTCTAACGGAAAGCTGGCAAACTGTGAGAAGAAAGATCCTTCCCAGTGCGAGATCTTTATCGTAGAGGGAGATTCTGCGGGAGGTTCTGCAAAGACTGCCCGCAACCGTAATTACCAGGCAATTCTGCCGATCAGAGGTAAGATCCTGAATGTGGAGAAGGCAACTATTGACAAGGTGCTTGCCAATGCGGAGATCAAGACCATGATCAATGCATTCGGATGTGGATTCTCCGAAGGATACGGAAATGACTTTGATATTACGAAGCTTCGTTACGACAAGATTGTGATCATGGCTGATGCCGATGTGGATGGGGCGCATATTTCCACACTGCTCCTGACTTTATTCTATCGTTTCATGCCGGATCTGATCACTGAGGGACATGTGTATATTGCCATGCCGCCATTATATAAAGTCATGCCTAAGAAGGGGCAGGAGGAATACCTGTACGATGATAAGGCACTGGAGAGATACAGACGTGCCCATAAGCCGGGAAGCTTTACTCTTCAGAGATATAAAGGTCTAGGCGAGATGGATGCGGAGCAGCTCTGGGAGACTACTCTGAATCCGGAGACAAGAATGATGAAGCGAGTGGAGATTGAGGATGCGAGACTTGCATCAAGTGTGACAGAGATTCTGATGGGAAGCGATGTCCCGCCGAGAAAGAAATTTATCTATGAGCATGCACAGGATGCAGAGCTGGACATCTGATTTCGCCGGAGTGTTATATGGAAATTAAGACAGATACATGGATATGTGTCTGAGATGGAGGAAAGAGATTAAATGGAAACAAAACAGGAGAATGTGATTCCTACCGACTATGCGGAGGTCATGCAGAAATCCTATATAGATTATGCCATGAGTGTTATTATTTCCAGAGCCCTGCCGGATGTGCGTGACGGATTGAAGCCTGTACAGAGAAGAACCCTGTATGATATGTATGAACTGGGTATCCGTTATGACAGACCATACAGAAAATGTGCCCGTATCGTAGGGGATACCATGGGTAAATATCACCCCCACGGTGACAGTTCTATCTACGAAGCGCTTGTGGTAATGGCTCAGGATTTTAAGAAAGGCAAAACACTGGTTGACGGACATGGAAACTTCGGTTCCATCGAGGGTGACGGTGCAGCGGCCATGCGATATACAGAAGCCAGACTGGAGAAACTGACACAGGATGTCTTCCTCGAAGATCTGGATAAGAATGTAGTAGATTTTATGCCGAACTTTGACGAGACAGAGAAGGAACCTGTGGTACTTCCTGTCAGAATCCCGAATCTGCTGGTAAACGGGGCGGATGGTATCGCTGTCGGCATGGCGACCAGCATTCCGCCTCACAATCTGGGTGAAGTAGTGGATGCGGTAAAAGCCTATATGAAGAATAATGACATCAGTGTCAAGGGACTGATGCGCTATCTTAAAGGTCCGGATTTCCCCACAGGCGGTCTGGTGGTAAATAAAGATGACCTGCTCAAGATCTATGAGACAGGAACAGGAAAGCTCCGCGTCAGAGGCAAGGTGGAAACAGTAAAGCTCAAAGGTGGCAGGCAGCAGCTTGTGATCACGGAGATTCCATACACTATGATAGGTGCAAATATAGGAAAATTCCTGAATGATATTGCATCTCTTGTGGAGAGTAAGAAGACAACCGATATTGTGGATATCTCAAATCAGTCATCAAAAGAAGGGATCCGTATTGTTCTTGATCTGAAGCGTGATGCTGATGTGGAGAACCTGACAAACATGCTGTACAAGAAAACCAAGCTGGAAGATACATTTGGTGTCAATATGCTTGCGGTTGCAGATGGCAGACCTGAGACCCTAAGTCTTAAACAGGTGATAGAGCATCATGTGGATTTCGTGTTTGATGTTACAACCAGAAAATACACCACACTTCTGAATAAAGAGCAGGAGAAGAAAGAAATCCAGGAAGGTCTGATCAAGGCATGTGATGTGATCGACCTGATCATCGAGATCCTGCGAGGAAGCAAGAACAGAGAACAGGTAAAGAAATGCCTGGTTGACGGTGTGACAGAAGGAATCAGGTTCAAGAGCAAATCAAGCGAGAAAGCTGCGCAGAAGCTGCATTTCTCAGAGAAACAGGCAGCTGCGATCCTGGATATGCGTCTGTACAAACTGATTGGTCTGGAGATCGAGGCACTTCAGGCAGACTATGCAGAAACAATGAAGAACATTGCCATTTATGAAGATATCCTGAATAATTATGATTCCATGGCAGAAGTGATCATGAAAGAACTGGATCAGATCAAGAAAGAATACGGTACGAAACGCCGCACAGTGATCGAGAATGCAGAAGAAGTTGTCTATGAAGAAAAGAAGATGGAAGAAATGGAAGTCACATTCCTCATGGACCGCTTCGGATATATGCGGACCATTGATAAGTCTGCATATGAGAGAAATAAAGAAGCTGCCAATGCAGAGAACAAATATGTGTTTAACTGTATGAATACAGATAAGATCTGTATCTTTACAGATAATGGAAAGATGCACAGTATCAAGGTGGCAGATATTCCGCTGGTTCGTTTCAGGGATAAGGGGACACCGGCAGATAATCTGAGCAATTATGACAGTGCACAGGAACGTATGCTCTATGTAGCACCACTGGCATCTGTAAAAGAAAATACACTTCTGTTTGTCACTGCTGCATCCATGTGCAAGCTGGTGAGTGGTGCAGAGTTTGATGTGGCGAAGAGAACGATCGTGTCTACGAAACTTGCTGAAGAGGATTCTCTGATTTTTGTGGGTTCTGCGGATGAAATGGAACAGGTGGTATTCCAGAGTGAAGGCGGATATTTCTTAAGATTTCAGAAACAGGATATTTCTGCTATGAAGAAAACATCTATCGGGGTGCGTGGAATGAAACTGGCAGAAGGAGATAAGCTGGATCATGCATATCTTCTGGAAAGCCGCCAGGAATATACCATTACTTACCATGATAAACCCTATGTTCTCAACAGGATAAAACTGTCCAAACGGGACAGTAAAGGAACAAAACCACGTATATAAAACCAACAAATCCGCTAAAATCAAGGTTTTTGCAGGAAAAGCCTTGCAATTGCCGGAAATTGGTGTTACAATACATCTAAATTAGAACTTGTTGACAAAGGAGTGGGCGTGAGCCCACTCTTATTTGTTGCATGGAAAGGCAGGTGGGAAAATGAGCAGACGGGAAGAGTATGAAAAGCGCGCAGAGGAACTTCTGGCACCGATCGTAGAACTTAACGGCTTTGAACTGGTTGATGTAGAATATGTGAAGGAAGCAGGTAACTGGTATCTGAGAGGATACATTGACAAACCAGGCGGAATTACGGTAAATGACTGCGAGACAGTCAGCAGAGCATTCAGTGACAAACTGGATGAGAATGATTTTATCGAAGACAGTTATATCATGGAGATCAGTTCGCCGGGACTGGACAGACCGCTGAAGAAAGACAAAGACTTTGAGAGAAACATGGGAAAACTGGTGGAAATCCGTACCTACCGGCCAATCGAGAAGCAAAAAGAGTTCTGCGGGATTTTGACCGCATATGATAGTAACAGTGTGACAATCGATGAGGATGGAACCGAGCGTGTTTTTGATAAGAAAGACACAGCCCTGATACGCCTCGCAATAGAGTTTTAGTTAATTCGGGAGGATAAGAAAAAAATGAGCAGAGAGTTAAAGGAGGCACTGGATATCCTTGAAAAGGAGAAGAGTATCAGCAAAGATACTCTGCTTGAGGCAATTGAGCAGTCTCTGATCCAGGCCTGCAAAAACCATTTTGGAAAAGCTGACAATGTACATGTAACTATTAATCCGGAAACCTGCGATTTTTCAGTGTATGCAGACAGAAGTATCGTAGAATACGTAGAGGATCCTGCAATGGAGATTTCTCTGGCAGATGCTTTGAAAATCACATCAAGAGCTGAGATCGGAGGCATGATACAGGTTCCGATCCAGTCTAAGGAATTCGGACGTATTGCGACACAGAATGCAAAGAACGTTATCCTGCAGAAAATCCGTGAGGAAGAACGTAAAGTGCTGTATGATGAATACTATGGAAAAGAAAAAGAAGTAGTAACCGGTATTGTACAGCGTGTGATGGGCAAGAATGTAAGCATCAATCTTGGTAAGGCAGATGCAGTATTAAGTGAGAATGAACAGGTGAAAGGGGAAACCTTCCAGCCGACAGAGAGAATAAAGGTGTATATTCTTGAAGTCAAGGATACCCCGAAGGGACCTCGTATTCTGGTATCCAGAACTCATCCGGGACTTGTGAAACGTCTCTTTGAGTCAGAAGTTGCAGAAGTAAAAGACGGAACTGTTGAGATCAAGAGCATCGCACGTGAGGCCGGTTCCCGTACAAAGATCGCTGTATGGAGCAACGATCCGGATGTAGATGCAGTTGGTGCATGCGTAGGTATGAACGGTGCACGTGTCAATGCAGTAGTTGAGGAACTTCGCGGTGAGAAGATCGATATCATCAACTGGGACGAGAATCCTGCGATCCTGATCGAGAATGCATTGAGCCCTGCAAAGGTTATCGCAGTTATGGCAGATCCTGATGAGAAGACAGCTCTGGTAGTTGTTCCTGATTATCAGCTGTCCCTTGCAATCGGTAAAGAAGGTCAGAATGCACGTCTTGCTGCAAGACTTACAGGATTTAAGATTGACATCAAGAGTGAGACTCAGGCAAAAGAAGCCGGTGATTTCTATGATTATGATGATGACGAGACTGCAGAAGATGCAGCTGAGGCATCAGCAGAGGAAACTTCAGCAGAAGATTCCCTGACAGAAGAAACCGAAGCAGAAGAAGTTTCAGAGGAAGTTCCTGTAGAAGAAGAGCCACAGGCTCAGGAAGCGGGAGAGAATGAAGACGAAGAATAAGATTCCCATGCGCCAGTGTACCGGCTGCAGGGAAATGAAAAGCAAGAAAGAGATGCTCAGAGTTCTTAAGACTACAGAAGATGAGATCGTGCTTGATACTACCGGTAAGAAAAACGGCAGAGGCGCATATCTGTGTCTTTCCAGAGAATGTCTGGATAAAGCGATTAAAAATCATGGACTTGAGCGTTCACTGAAAACTGCGGTTCCGGATGAGGTATACGAACGACTTAAGAAGGAGCTGGAAGATATTGAAAAATAACAGAGTACTGTCGCTGATAGGGCTGGCTACCAAAGCAGGCAAGACCGTAAGCGGAGAATTTTCCACAGAGAAATCTGTAAAGACCGGAAAAGGACTGCTTGTGATCGTTGCTGAGGATGCCTCCGAGAATACAAAGAAGAAATTCAGGAATATGTGCAGTTTTTATGAAGTTCCGATTTTCTTCTTCTCAGATAAAGAGAGCTTAGGCAGAGCAATGGGAAAGGAGTACCGCGCCTGTCTGGCTGTCCAGGATGAGAACTTTGCGAAAGCAATCATGAAGGAGGTATAGCGATTGTCAAAATTAAGAGTACATGAGCTGGCCAGAGAGCTTGGACGACAGAACAGAGAAGTGATTGAGTTTCTGAAATCAAAAGGCGTTGATGTGAGAAGCCATATGAGTATGGTGGATGAGCCTGCGGTTTCGGAAGTAAAGAATAGATTCAGAAAAGACAATAATAACAGGGGAAAGGAGCATATTGCGAAATTGGAGACTCCCAAGACAGAAGAAAAGGTTGTAACAGCAAAATCAGAAGGAGATAAAACTGAAACACCTAAAAAGAAAAAAAATATTATCCGCGTTTTTCATGCACAGAATGCAAGTGACGGAGGAAAAACAAGAAAGAAACCTGTGAAAGCTGAAGGCGAGAGAACAGGTTCACCAAGAAATGCAGAAGGAAGAAATTCCGACAGTTCAAGAACAGACGGTGAAAGACCAAGAAGAAATAATAATGACCGCCCAGGTACAGGCAACAGAAGACCGGACGGACAGAACCGTCAGGGAAGACCTCAGGGTGAAGGAAGATCCCAGGGAGGACGTTTTGGCCAGGGAAGACCTCAGGGCGAAGGAAACCGTCAGGGAAGACCTCAGGGCGAGGGAAGATCCCAGGGAGATAACCGCCAGGGAGGACGTTTCGGACAGGGAAGATCCCAGGGCGATGGCCAGGGCCGTCCGGGCGGAAGATTCCAGGGCGATGGAAATCGTCAGGGAGGACGTTTCGGACAGGGAAGACCACAGGGAGATGGAAACCGTCAGGGAGGAAGACCGCAGGGCAATGGCCAGGGTCGTCCGGACGGAAACAGAAGTGAAGGACGTGACGGACGCTTCGGCGGTAGTCAGGGACGTCAGGGACAGCGCCAGAATACAAGAAAGAATGACGATATGGCATTTGCACCGGAACTGACAAAGACTTCCAAAGACAGTAAGAGAGAAAGAGACAGAGAGAACAAAAACAAGAAAAAAGATTTTGATAAGACACAGAGTGGCGGACGCAGACCAAATCAGGGTGGATTCAATAAGAATTCCAGAATCCCGAAAGCTCTGCAGAAACCGACTCCGCAGCCAAAACAGGAAGAGAAGAAACCTGAGGTTAAGGAAATCACACTTCCGGAGAAGATGACGATCCGCGAACTGGCAGAAGCTATGAAAATGCAGCCGTCAGTAATTGTGAAGAAGCTCTTTATGCAGGGTATGATGGTTACCGTAAACCATGAGATCGATTTTGAGAAAGCTCAGGAGATTGCTCTGGAATATGATATCATCGCAGAACCGGAAGAGAAGGTAGACGTTATCGAAGAACTCCTCAAAGAGGATGAAGAAGACGAAAAAGATATGGTTTCAAGACCACCTGTAGTCTGTGTTATGGGGCACGTTGACCATGGTAAAACATCTCTTCTGGATGCAATCCGTAAGACAAATGTAACACGTGGAGAAGCCGGCGGTATCACACAGCACATCGGTGCTTCTGTAGTAGAGGTTGGCGGACAGAAGATCACATTCCTGGATACACCTGGACATGAAGCTTTCACAGCTATGCGTATGCGTGGTGCAAACTCCACAGATATCGCAGTTCTGGTTGTAGCAGCTGATGATGGTGTGATGCCTCAGACAGTAGAGGCTATCAGCCATGCGAAGGCGGCAGGCGTTGAGATCATAGTTGCAATCAACAAGATTGATAAGCCAAGTGCTAATATTGAGCGTGTAAAACAGGAACTTTCTGAATATGAACTGATCCCGGAAGACTGGGGCGGAAGTACAATTTTTGTTCCTGTATCCGCACATACAGGAGAGGGAATCGATACTCTTCTTGAGATGATCCTTCTTACAGCCGAGGTATGTGAATTAAAGGCAAACCCGAACCGTTCCGCAAGAGGTCTTGTAATCGAGGCTCAGCTTGATAAAGGTAAAGGTCCGGTTGCCACGATCCTTGTCCAGAAAGGTACTCTTCATGTGGGAGACTTTATTGCAGCAGGAGCATGCAATGGTAAGGTTCGTGCCATGATGGATGATAAGGGACGCAGGATTAAAGAAGCAGGTCCTTCTACTCCTGTAGAAATCCTGGGACTTGGTGATGTGCCGAATGCAGGTGAAATTCTTCTTGCATTTGACAGTGATAAGGAAGCCAAGAACTTTGCAGGTGCATTTGTATCTGAGAACAAGAACCGTCTTCTTGAGGAGACTAAGGGCAAATTATCTCTGGATAATCTCTTTGATCAGATTCAGGCAAGCGATCTGAAGGAACTTCCGCTCATTGTCAAAGCAGATGTACAGGGATCTGTGGAAGCTGTAAAACAGAGTCTGACCAAACTTTCCAACGAAGAAGTGGTTGTAAAGGTGATCCATGGCGGTGTTGGTGCGATCAATGAGTCTGACGTAAGTCTTGCGGCTACATCAAATGCGATCATTATCGGCTTTAATGTCCGTCCGGATGCAACTGCAAAACAGCTTGCTGAGCAGGAAGGTGTAGATCTTCGTCTGTATAGAGTTATTTATCAGGCAATCGAAGATGTAGAAGCTGCCATGAAGGGTATGCTTGATCCTATATTTGAGGAGAAAGTTATCGGTCATGCGGAAGTGCGTCAGCTGTTCAAGGCATCCGGTATTGGTACGATTGCAGGAAGCTATATTCTGGATGGTATCTTCCAGAGAAACTGCAAGGTTCGTATTTCCAGAGAAGGCGAGCAGATATTTGAAGGTGAGCTTGCATCCCTGAAGAGATTCAAAGACGATGTTAAGGAAGTTAAGGCAGGATACGAATGTGGCCTTGTATTTGACGGATTTAACGATGTGAAAGAGGAAGATAAAGTAGAAGCTTATATCATGGTAGAAGTACCGAGATAGTAATGGTTTATAAAGGTAGGGTGCGCGATTCATAGTGTCAGGTACAGTGTGGTGCGCACCTTGACTTGATTGTGGTAATTCAGAAAATAATGTGATCAGGATAGTCGATGATCCGGATTGCTCACAGTATTTGACAGAATTGCCGGATATATAGGAGTAAAACTTAAAATGAGAAAAAACAGTATTAAGAATACCCGGATCAATGGGGAAGTCCAGAAGGAACTCAGCACCATTATCCGCAACGAGATCAAGGACCCGCGTATTCATCCGATGACTTCTGTCATGGCTGTAGAAGTGGCTCCTGACCTGAAAACCTGCAGAGCATATATCAGTGTGCTGGGTGAAAAAGAAGCAAAGGAAGCGACGATCAAAGGTCTGAACAGTGCAGAAGGCTACATCAGACGCCAGCTGGCGCGTAATTTAAACCTGAGAAATACACCGGAGATCCGTTTTATCCTGGACGAATCTATTGAGTATGGTGTAAATATGTCAAAGCTTATTGATGATGTTACCAAGAAAGACAGCAACTCCCACAGACAGGATGAGGAGCAGGATGAGAATTAAAAGAGGATGAGAACATGGAAAATATTGCGGAAATACTGGAAGGTGTGAAAACAATGGGAATCGGCGGACATATCCGTCCGGATGGTGACTGCGTTGGTTCCTGTATGGCGTTATATTTATATGTAAAAACCTATTATCCGGAAATTCAGGCAGATGTGTACCTGGATAATCCCAAACCTGTTTTCGGACATATTGACTGTATGGATGAGATTAAAACAGAGCTGGACGGTGACAAAGAGTATGACCTTTTTGTTACCTGTGATGTAAGTGCAAAAGACAGACTTGCCATTGCAGGTCCATATTTTGACACTGCAAAAAGAACAGCATGTATTGATCATCATATCAGTAACTCCGGATTTGCACAGGTGAATCATATCAGGGGAGAGGTAAGCTCTGCCTGTGAAGTTCTCTATGGGCTTTTTGATCCTGAGAAAGTGGTCCGTACCATTGCAGTGCCGATCTATACGGGAATGGTTCATGACACAGGGGTATTTCAGTACTCTTCAACTTCACCGGAGACCATGCGTATTGCCGGGGAACTGATGAAGACAGGATTCAATTTCAGTAAGATTATTGACGAATCTTTCTATCAGAAAACTTATGTGCAGAATCAGGTAATGGGGCGTGTCCTTGCAGAGAGTATCCTGCTTCTGGATGGAAAATGTATTATCGGATATCTTAAAAAAAGAGACATGGAGTTCTATGGTGTGGATGGCAAGGATTTGGATGGTATCGTCAGTCAGCTCCGTCTTACAGCAGGAGTGGAAGTTGCCATGTTTATCTATGAAGTGGAAACTCAGTCTTTCAAAGTTTCCCTGCGTTCCAATGGAAATGTGGATGTAAGCAAGATTGCAGTATATTTTGGCGGCGGCGGTCATATGAGAGCAGCAGGATGTGATCTTCAGGGTTCTGTGTATGATGTGATCAACAATGTGACAGAACAGATCTGCAAACAGTTTCAGGAGCAGGAAGTCTGATGGATGGAGTAATTGTAATCCGTAAGGAAAAAGGATTCACTTCCCATGATGTGGTGGCAAAGCTTCGGGGAATCCTTCATATGAAGAAAATCGGACATACAGGAACTCTTGATCCGGATGCAGAAGGAGTGCTCCCGGTGGCTCTGGGAAAAGCAACCCGTCTGGTGGATATGATCACAGATAAAGAGAAAACCTATGAGGCAGTGATGCGTCTGGGTGTTGTTACGGATACCCAGGATATGAGCGGAACTGTTCTCTCACAGACTACAGAGCTTTCCGTTACAGAAGAAGAGCTTTGCACAGTGGTCAGTTCTTTTGTGGGAGACTATATGCAGGTGCCGCCAATGTATTCAGCACTGAAGGTCAATGGAAAGAAACTCTATGAACTTGCCAGAGAGGGCAAGACTGTGGAGCGTAAACCAAGACCTGTACATTTTTATGAGATAGAAATTCTGGATATCAGTTTTCCGCTGGTGCGTTTTCGTGTGACCTGCAGCAAGGGAACCTATATCCGTACTCTGTGCCATGATATAGGGGAAAAGCTGGGCTGTGGAGCTGCCATGGAAAGTCTTTTGCGGACAAAGGTGGGCAGATTTACACTGGATGATGCCATTACCCTGGCGCAGACAGAAGAGGCAGTGCAGGAAGGAACCATAGAGAGTAAAATCCTCGGTATTGAGGAGATTCTTGCAGAGTATCCAAGGGTATGCTGTACAAAAGAAGGGGACAGACTTCTGGCTAATGGAAATCCTCTTGTACAGGCACTGGTCGATGCACAGGAGAAAAACGGATGGATCCGTATGTGCAGCAGTGAAGGCGGTTTTGCCGGAGTTTACCAGTGGGACGAGAAAAGAAACAGGTATTTCCCTGTAAAAATGTTTTAGGAGACATGATGGAATATTTAAGGATTGAGAATGATTTTCCCAGAATTTCACACAGCGCGGTAACACTTGGGAAGTTTGACGGCATACACCGCGGACATCAGAAACTGGTTGAGAAAATTATTGAGCAGAAACAGGAAGGTGCACAGGCGGTTGTACTTGCGCTTGGAACTGCCTCAAGAACAATCCTCACAAAGGAAGAGAGATGTCGTATATTGGAAGAAATGGGAGTGGATATACTGTTGGAATGTCCGCTCACAGAGAAAATACGGCACATGAAAGCAGAGAATTTTATAAAAGAAATATTGATAGGAGATCTGCAGGTTTCCTATGTGGCAGTTGGAGAGGATTTCCGTTTTGGCTATGAGCGGAAAGGAACTCCTGCCATGCTCAAAGAGTTCGGAAAGAAATATGGATTTCATACGGAAGTCCTGCCAAAAGAAATGGACGGACGCCGTAAGATTAGTAGTACCTTTGTCAGGGAAGAACTGAACAGAGGAAATATGGAAAAATTCCGTTTCCTTATGGGGACAGATTTCTCAGTAGAAGGAATCGTTGAACATGGACGTGGAATGGGACATAAATATCTGCTTCCGACCACCAACCTGATCCCTCCGGTAGAGAAACTGATGCCTCCAAACGGGGTTTATATCACAGTATCCCATTTCAGAGACAGAAGTTATCAGGGAATTACCAATGTAGGTCATAAGCCTACTGTTGGCGGCGAGAAGTTTATTGGTGTGGAAACATATCTGTTTGACTGCAATGAAGATCTGTATGGGGAATACTGCAAGGTAGATTTCAAAAAATTCCTCAGACCTGAACAGAAGTTTTCTTCGCTGGAGGCACTGAAGGCACAGCTGGAGAGGGATGCTGTGAAGGGACAGGAATATTTTGAAACTTTGTAAAAAAGAGGTTTACACGCCAGAATCAATGTGCTATACTAACCAAGGTGAATTTAGCCCATGTTCAGGGACCGGACGCTCCGACCATCTCTTAATGTGTGGCGGTCAATCAATAATAATTATAGAATACAGGAGGAAATCACAATGATTTCAAAAGAAAAGAAAGCAGCGATCATGAAAGAATATGCAAGAACTGAAGGCGATACAGGATCACCGGAAGTACAGGTAGCAGTTCTTACAGCAAGAATTCAGGAACTTACAGAGCATTTACAGAGCAACCATAAAGATCATCACTCCAGACGTGGTCTTCTGAAAATGGTAGGTCAGAGACGTGGACTGTTAGCTTACCTGAAGAAAACAGACATCGAAAGATACCGTGCACTGATTGAAAAATTAGGCTTAAGAAAATAATAGCCTTTTAGTATGCGGAAGGGGGCGGATTTCCATCCGCCTCCCTTTTTATGTATATGGCAGTTCTGTAAAATATGGTGTCTTTCAGGATTGCGGTGGCTTGTTGTTTCGACTGCATCTGCATATTCAGAAGCTGCGAAACATGACAGGAGTTATTTCCGAGACTACTGAAAAGATTATTTTGTATATGAAAGTAACAAAACAGGCAGATATATTTGCCTAAAAAGTAGTTTTTTCAGTTGTTTCGGACTCCTGTTTTAATGTGACAATTTCATAAAAAGTCTGAACGTTGATGGACAAGATTGTCAGCAGACGGAACAGACAAATTTGAAAAGAATAAAGTAGTTACCGGACATGCAGTGAACGGTAACAGAAAATGACAACAGAATTATGAAAAAAGGAGAATGAACGTATGTACAAAAGTTATTCCATGGAATTAGCCGGAAGAACCTTAACAGTAGATATTAACCGCGTTGCAAAACAGGCAAACGGTGCAGCATTAATGCACTATGGTGATACTACTGTATTATCCACAGCAACAGCATCCAAAGAGCCAAGAGAGGGAATTGATTTCTTCCCGCTGAGTGTTGAATACGAAGAGAAAATGTATGCAGTAGGAAAGATTCCGGGAGGTTTTAATAAGAGAGAAGGTAAAGCAAGCGAACATGCTATTCTTACATCCCGTGTTATTGACAGACCTATGCGTCCTCTGTTTCCAAAGGATTACAGAAATGATGTAACACTGGTAAACATGGTTATGTCTGTTGATCCGGAATGTAATCCGGAGATTCCGGCTATGCTTGGTTCCTCTATTGCAACCTGCATTTCCGATATTCCGTTTGATGGTCCATGTGCTACCACACAGGTTGGTCTGATCAATGGTGAATATATCATCAACCCTACCATGGCACAGAAAGATGTATCTGACCTTCAGCTTACAGTAGCTTCCACAAGAGAGAAAGTAATCATGATCGAAGCCGGTGCAAAAGAAGTTCCGGAAGACAAGATGATCGAAGCTATCTATAAAGCTCATGAAGTAAACCAGGAGATTATTAAATTTATCGATAAGATCGTAGAAGAATGCGGAAAACCGAAACACAGCTATGAATCATGTGCAGTTCCGGAAGAACTCTTCGCAGCAATCAAAGAGGTCGTACCTCCGGCAGAAATGGAAGTTGCCGTATTCTCTGACGATAAACAGACAAGAGAAGAAAATATCCGTCAGGTAACAGAGAAACTGAAAGAAGCTTTTGCCGACAAGGAAGAGTGGCTTGCAGTTCTGGGCGAGGCTGTATATCAGTACCAGAAGAAGACTGTCCGCAAGATGATCTTAAAAGACCACAAACGTCCTGATGGTCGTGCCATTACTCAGATCCGTCCTCTGGCAGCAGAGACAGATATTATCCCGAGAGTACATGGTTCTGCTATGTTCACACGTGGACAGACACAGATCTGTACCATCACAACTCTGGCTCCTCTTGCAGAAGCACAGAAGCTTGACGGACTTGACGAATTTGAAACTTCAAAGAGATATATGCATCACTACAATTTCCCGTCCTATTCTGTAGGTGAGACAAAACCATCCAGAGGACCGGGACGTCGTGAGATCGGACATGGTGCACTTGCTGAAAGAGCATTAGTTCCTGTACTTCCAAGCGAAGAGGAATTCCCATATGCGATCCGTACTGTATCTGAGACATTTGAATCCAATGGTTCTACTTCTCAGGCAAGTATCTGTGCATCCACAATGTCTCTGATGGCAGCCGGTGTACCGATCAAAAAACCGGTAGCAGGTATTTCCTGTGGTCTGGTAACAGGCGATACAGATGATGATTACATCGTTCTGACAGATATCCAGGGACTTGAAGACTTCTTCGGAGATATGGACTTCAAGGTAGCCGGAACTCATGACGGTATCACAGCAATCCAGATGGATATCAAGATCCATGGACTGACAAGACCGATCGTAGAAGAAGCGATCAGACGTACAAAAGAAGCAAGAGAATATATCCTGACAGAAGTTATGGAGAAATGCATCGCAGCTCCACGTACAGCTGTAGGTGAATATGCTCCGAAGATCATCCAGATCCAGATCGATCCTCAGAAGATCGGTGATGTTGTAGGTCAGAGAGGAAAGACTATCAATACGATCATCGAGCGTACAGGTGTTAAGATCGATATCACAGACGAAGGTGCGGTATCTATCTGTGGAGTTGATCAGAAGAGCATGGATGAGGCAGCTAACATGGTTAAGATCATTGCAACTGATTTTGAAGCAGGACAGATCTTTACAGGTAAAGTTGTCAGCATCAAAGAGTTTGGTGCATTCGTTGAATTTGCACCGGGTAAAGAGGGAATGGTACACATTTCCAAGATCTGTAAAGAAAGAATCAATCGTGTTGAGGATGTTCTCACACTTGGTGATAAAGTTAAGGTTATCTGCCTTGGCAAAGACAAGATGGGAAGAATCAGTTTCAGCATGAAGGATGTACCGGAAGAAGCGTAAAAAATTATGAGATATCACAATATTACCAAGGACGATATGCTTAATGGCGACGGACTTCGTGTAGTGCTCTGGGTGGCAGGATGCAATCACTGCTGTCCGGAGTGCCAGAATCCTGTCACCTGGGATCCAAACGGCGGACTGCCTTTCGGTGAGGCAGAACGCAAGGAGATTTTTGCGGAACTGGATAAGGATTATGTGAGCGGAATTACCTTTTCAGGTGGAGATCCACTGCACCCGGCAAATATCACTGAGGTAACAGCCTTTGCGAAGGAGATCAGAAAGAGATATCCTGGTAAAACAATCTGGCTTTATACAGGTTTCCTCTGGGAGGAGATCAGCAAAGAAGAGATTGTGCGTTATCTGGATGTCTGCGTAGACGGTGAATTTGAGGTGGACAAGAAAGAGCTTTCCCTGAAATGGAAAGGTTCCAGCAATCAGAGAGTAATCGATGTTCCCAAAACTCTTCATGAAGGAAAAGTCGTATTGCATAAATAAGAAATATACAGGCAGTTCAAGTATGCGTCAGGTGTACCTGAACTGCTTTTTTACTGAATCAGTCAGTGATGATCACAAAATATTTAGCTATGAATGTACTGCGAAGCAGGTGTGTTAGCTTTGCATGACCAGACAGGAGGAAAACAGATGAAACGAATCGCGAAATTTCATAAAGTAAGCAAAGAACGCTTCACAGCAGACTGGATCGATACCTTCGCACAGTCTCAGGAAGAAGCAGAGAAAGTATACGAGGCTATCCGTCTGCCGAAGAGAGCGACAGCAGGAAGTGCCGGCTATGACTTTTTCGCACCGGCAGAATTTACTCTGAAGCCAGGCGAAACAGTAAAGATCCCGACAGGAATCCGGGTGGAAATGCAGCCGGAATGGGTGCTGAAATGTTATCCGAGAAGCGGACTGGGATTTAAATACCGTCTTCAGCTTAACAACACAGTTGGTATCATTGACAGTGATTATTTCTATTCAGATAACGAAGGCCACATTTTTTCAAAGATCACAAATGATTCCAATGAAAACAAAACTCTGACAATCCCGGCAGATACAGGATTCATGCAGGGAATCTTTGTAGAGTACGGAATCACGGTAGATGATGATGCTACAGAAATCCGCAATGGTGGATTTGGAAGTACTACTGCGAAATAGTGGGTAAAAGTAATGTAATGTTCTAGCGGAGCATATTTCACAAAGTTTATAGATGAAATCAGAGCCAGAATGTAAAAAAAGTAGAACATAGGGAAGAATCTGAGATTTTTACTTTACGTTCTGCTTTTTCTTTGCTATAATATTTTGAGATTCAAAATATTTGCAATACATACAATTTAAACGAATCAAGTAAGGCCCTGCTTCAATTGCGAAAAGCAATAAGCAGTGGGTGGGGTCGTATATTCGCAGTATATCAGAAGCAGCTTTAATAGAAAATATCAGGCAAAGGAATAAATTCAGGGAGAAAAGTTATGATCATTGAGCCAAAAGTAAGAGAATATATCTGTACAACCGCACATCCGCAGGGATGTGCAGAGAGTGTGCGCAATCAGGCAGATTACGCCTGTAAGCAGGGAATTGTAAATGGAACAAAGAAAGCTCTGATTATTGGATGTTCTACAGGATACGGTCTGGCATCCCGTATCTGTGCACTGGAAAACTGTGGTGCTGATACTCTTGGAATCATGTTTGAACGTCAGGCAAATGGCAGAAGGACAGCTACACCCGGATGGTATAATACAGCAGAGTTTCACAGACTGGCTTCCGGGAAAGGTGTTTATGCAAAGACCATTAACGGAGATGCTTTTTCAAAGGAAATCAAGGAGAAGGCGATTGAACTGATCAAACAGGATCTTGGAAAAGTGGACCTGGTAGTCTACAGCCTGGCAGCACCGAGACGTACAGATGCAGAAGGAAAGACCTGGTCTTCCTGTCTGAAAACTACAGATGAGCCATTTACAGAGAAGAGTCTGGATCTGAGAAATAATGAGATCACAGAGAAAACAGTAGAACCTGCTACAGAGGAAGAAGTTTTAAGTACTGTAAAGGTTATGGGCGGTGAAGACTGGGCAGACTGGATTGATGCACTGAAAGCGGCAGATGTACTGACTGAGAATGCAGTAACCGTAGCATATTCCTACATCGGACCGGAACTGACTTATCCAATCTACTATCATGGAACCATTGGAACTGCCAAACAGCACTTACAGAAAACAATGTCAGAGATTAATCAGGCACATCCGGATGTCTGTGCGGTAATATCAGTAAATAAAGGCCTTGTAACTCAGGCAAGTGCAGCAATTCCGGTTGTGCCGCTGTATTTTGCAATTCTCTATAAAGTAATGAAGAAAGCCGGAAATCATGAAAACTGCATTCAGCAGATTGCCAGACTATTTACACAGAAACTCTATACCCCAACAGGCTTCCAGACAGATGAGAATGGTTTCATTCGTATGGATGATTACGAACTGACGCCGGAGATTCAGGAAGAAGTAAAAAAATGCTGGAAAGCTGTTACTACAGACACTGTAAAGGAATATTGCGATATTGATGGTTACTGGGAAGATTTCTATCATATGTTTGGATTCCGATATGAAGATATCGACTATACTCAGGATGTGGATGCTGATATAGAAATTGATGGAGTTGTAATGTAATAAAAAATTCTCTCTTAACAAATGATCATGAAGTATATTGGTTCATAAATGTTAAGAGAGAATTTTTTATTTTGCCTTATGCACCGGATCTGCCGGGTATCCGCTGCGAAGTTTCTGCATTCCACGCTGGAGCGCATCTTTGGAGTTTTTCCAGTCAGCATCCTTATTTCTGTAATCAAACTTATCTGACAGCCATACCAGATCTTCTTCCATACGCTGGAAGTTTTCATCCATCAGCCTGAACATGGCAGGATAAAACTCAGCCTTTTCTTTATCATTCAGATATTTATCTGCACCGTTGCACAGAATCCCGAAGTGATGCAGACAGAAGCCTTTACTGCGCAGAATTTTATTTTTAAATTCATTATCCTGCCGATACAGCCAGAAAAAAGTTTCCACATACCGTTTAAATGTATCCTCAATATTCTGACAGATAAAACAGCTGCAATCCTTAAAAGCAGTCCATCCAGCAATCGGATTCTTATCTGCGCTGGAATCTGAACGGCGGAAACGCGCGAGGACCGAGGATTTTCCGGGTGAAAAAGAATCAAACTGCTTTCTCATCTCTTCCCGAAGTTTATGATAATGAGTCTGAAGAATCAATGCATTCCCAAGAGTATTCCCATAATCAAACATTTTCTTCATATGTACCCTGCAAAATCCCGCCTTATCCGTCTGATCCCGGATGTCACTTTCCATATAAGAAGAACTGTTACCCAGTACAAAATCCAGCGAGTTCTGCTCCAGTTCCCGCTCAATAAAACAGAAAGGACACTCATCACTGGCATTTACCGCATCATTAAGTGGAATGGTATATAACTTTTCTTTCATTTCTATATACTCCATACATCATAGTTTCTGTTCCCTTTATTGTGCATAGAATTTCCGGGAATGTCAAGCAAAAGATTTCCTGTTACTGTAAACGGGTTACTGTGAACGGAGTGAACAGTAATGATTTCTTTTGCAGAGTTGATTTAGAAAAGGGCAGTATGATACTATATATATATAGTTGAATGCAAACATATGTAAAAAATAATCAAAGAGGGATAAGACAAATGATAAAATTACAGCTTCATGAAAACTGGCAGTTGTGCAATATCAGACAACTGGACTGGATTCCGGCACAGATTCCGGGGGATATTTATGCGGCACTTCTTAAGACCGGAAAGATGCCGGATCCGTTCTTTGGGGATAATGAATATCAGGCGAAAGCACTGATGGAGGAGGATTATGAATACAGAACGGTATTTAATTATGAAGAAGCGCAGTTTAAAGATTGTCAGGAAGTGATCCTGAGATTTGACGGGATTGATACGATTGCGGACATCTATCTGAATGGATGTTGTCTTGGAAAAGTTGATAACATGCACAGAATCTGGGAATTCCCGGTAGGAGAGCTGCTTGAAAACGGCAAAAATACCTTACGCGTTATCATTCGCTCTCCGTTGAAGTTCATGGCAGAGGCATTTAAGAAATATAAAAACAGGGGAAATGAAGACACAATTGAGGGATTTATGCATCTGCGTAAAGCTCACTATATGTGCGGCTGGGACTGGGGTGCATGTCTGCCGGATGGAGGTATCTTCCGTCCTGTAACACTTCTGGGAATTGAAACTGCCAGACTGGACAGCGTGTATATCCGTCAGGTACATAAGGATGGCAAAGTCCTGCTGGTTCCGGAAGTAGATGTGGAGACTGTTGATGAGGAAGAGAGCGAAGCAGATGGGTATGAAGGTGCACAGGCACTGGAATATCAGGTGACTGTAACTGCACCGAATGGAACAAAAACCATATGGGATGACTGTCCGGATGAAATGGAGATTGAAAATCCGCAGCTCTGGTGGCCAAATGGACTGGGAGAACAGCCGTTATATCAGGTGCAGGTAGACCTGAAAGCCGGAGATAAGATTGTAGACACCTGGTGCAGAAAAATCGGTCTCCGTGCGCTGACCATGCATAGAGAGAAAGACCAGTGGGGCGAGAGCTTTGCTCATGAAGTAAACGGTTATCAGGTCTTTGCCATGGGCGCTGACTATATCCCTGAGGACAATCTTCTGCAGAGAACATCCAGAGAACGTACCAGAGAATTACTTCTTCAGTGCAAGAGAGCGAACTTTAATACAGTACGTGTCTGGGGCGGCGGCTATTATCCTGAGGACTGGTTCTTTGATCTTTGTGATGAATTGGGGCTGATGGTATGGCAGGACTTTATGTTTGCATGCTCTGTCTATGAATTGACACCGGAGTTTGAGGCAAATATCCGTCAGGAATTTATTGATAATATCAAACGTCTCCGTCATCATGCATCCCTTGCCCTGTGGTGCGGAAACAATGAGATGGAAATGTTTGTAAAGCAGGGCACCTGGGTGACAAAGCCGACAGAAATGAGAGATTATCTGTTTATGTATGAGCGCATTATTCCGGAAGTTCTCATCGAATACGACCCGGATACCTTCTACTGGCCTGCAAGCCCGTCATCAGGCGGTTCCTTTGATGAACCCAATGATCCGAACCGTGGAGATGTGCATTACTGGGAAGTATGGCATGGCAATAAGCCATTTTCAGAATATCGTAAATATTTCTTCAGATATGCATCTGAGTTTGGTTTTCAGTCATTCCCGTCTGTAAAAACGCTTGAAACAGTAACAGATGATCCGAAAGAATTGAATCCATTTTCTTATGTGATGGAGAAACATCAGAGAAATTACGGAGGAAATGGAAAAATTGCCAAATATATGCAGGCAGCATACCGTTATCCTGAGAACTTCAGCGATTTTGTTTATGTATCTCAGCTTCTCCAGGCAGATGGAATCCGATATGGAGTCGAGCATTACCGCAGAAACCGGGGACGTTGTATGGGTGCAATCTACTGGCAGTTAAATGACTGTTGGCCGGTTATTTCTTGGTCATCCATTGATTATTACGGACGCTGGAAAGCACTTCATTATTATGCGAAGAGATTCTTTGCGCCTGTAATGCTTTCTTGTGAAGAACAGAGCTGGATGACAGTGGAAGCGGATATGAACCGTCAGCATTTTGAATTTGAAAAATCCATCCGTCTGAATGTGACCAATGAAACGCTGGATGCTCACAGGGTTCTGGTGAAATGGGCAGTGCGAAAGACAGATGCCACAATTCTAAGGGAGGAAGAACAGTGGCTGGAAGTACCGGCATTGTCTGCTGTATGGATGGATAAGGTCGAACTTCCCCAGATTGACTGTTTTAATGAATATGTAAGTTATGAGGCATGGGAAAATGATCAGATTATTTCTCAGGGAACTGTGATTTTTTCCTATCCGAAATACTTCCACTATCTGAATCCCGGACTGGCTGTGCGCGTAGACGGAGATGAGATAGTTGTTAAGGCAGAAGCATATGCAAAGAGTGTGGAAATCCGGAATGAGAATGATGACCTGATTCTTGAAGATAATTATTTTGACATAAATGCAGGAGAATACAGAGTGAAGATACTCGATGGAAAGCCGGATGGACTGAAAGTGCGCAGTGTTTATGATATATAACCTTTATTCATAGTAGTATTTATGGCAGTTTGCGACGAAGTTCTGTATAGTAATCCTCTTATATACATAATTTACGAGGAGGGCTATAGAAGGAAACTATAGCAATTCTATAAATTACTGCAAACAATCCAGTCATCATAGCGTGAAGTCCTGTGTCAGATATCTTTGCCGTGCGTCAGCACGCCTGCAGGTATCTTCCTTGTCCTTCGCACTCTGCTGAACTGTCTTGATTGCATTATTTTATGGAATTACTATAGAAAATCATGGCCGGTTGATGAAGGAGTTCCATCCTGGTAATAGGTATATTTTCTTATAGACATGATATAGTATGAGTGCTATAATAAAAATAATTTTTTATGGCATTTATTGGCAAACCGGTTGAAAAGCCGGGGCGCAAAGCCAGAAGGAGCTAAAGTCAGATTGAAATCTGGCCATGCCAGCCGGTTGCATCATGCCTCAGTGATAAAAAAAGGTAAATGTTAAATGGGCATTATGGAAAAAGTTCCTGTAAAATTTTTTACAAGGAACTTTTTTTTGTCTTCAAGCGGATATTCGCAACCTCCGCAGGAGACTTACCTGATTCGGTTAAATTTTGATGGAAAATAGAGAAGAACAGCAGGAATGGAGAAAAGATGAAAGGAAAAAGAGTGATTGCAGGCATTCTGCTTGTGGGAATTTTAGCAACTGCCCTGGCAGGGTGCAAAAATGCAGATGTTACTAAAAAAGAAAGAGAAAAGCCCGTTATCACCCTGGGCAGTGACAGTTATCCGCCATACAATTATCTGAATGAAGATGGAATCCCCACAGGAATTGATGTGGAACTGGCTACAGAAGCTTTCAGAAGAATGGGGTATCAGGTGGATGTTGTCCAGATCAACTGGGAGAAGAAAAAAGAACTGGTAGAAAGCGGAGAGATCGACTGTATTATGGGCTGTTTTTCCATGGAAGGACGCCTTGACGATTACCGCTGGGCAGGACCCTACATAGCAAGCCGCCAGGTAGTTGCTGTAAATGAGAGCAGTGATATCTATAAACTCAGTGATCTGGAGGGAAAGAACCTTGCCGTCCAGTCCACAACCAAACCGGAAGGCATCTTTCTGAACCGGACGGATGAAAGGATCCCAAAACTGGGCAATCTGATCAGTCTTGGGCACAGGGAACTGATCTATACCTTTCTGGGAAAAGGATATGTAGATGCAGTTGCTGCACATGAGGAATCCATTGTCCAGTACATGAAGGATTATGATGCAAGCTTCCGTATCCTGGAAGATCCGCTGATGGTGGTCGGGATAGGTGTTGCTTTTGCAAAAGAGGATGACAGAGGAATCTGTGAGCAGATGGATCAGACGCTGGAAGAAATGCGTCAGGATGGCACATCCCTGAAAATCATTAAAAAATATCTGGATGATCCCCAGAAGTATCTGGAGGTGGATGATTTTGGATATTAGAAGAAGAATAAAAGTAAAGCGATTCTGGATATTCGGCATTCTGCTTGGAATCTGTGTGACTGCAGCTTCCCTGTATTACTTTTTTCAGGCAGAGAAAAAGGAAGCAGAGAACAGGATGGTGAAAACTGTAAACTATGTCAAAGTGCAGTGTTCCACCTACACCCATTATAATGAAGCTTCGGAATCTAAAAGTCTCCTCCGCGCCATTGAAAGTGCCAGACAGATGAGTACGAATATCGACATGGAAACAGAAAACGGCAGCCAGCTAAGCCAGGAGTTTCTGAAAGAAAATCTGCAGACCCTCTGGGTGGATGGTATCCTTGTGCTGGATGCAGAGGGAAAGACAGTCTGCAAATACAGCATGGATGAGGCTCTGACCAATGAGATCACAGATTATCTGCAAAAAGACATTATCATGGATTTTACCGGATATGAAGAAAGATCTTATTCGGAACGGATTGACCGAGAAGACGGATCACGTATCGACATTGCAGCCTGTGCCAGAAAAGATGCACCAGGTATGGTTGCAATTTATTATTACACATCTCCGGAATTTGTCAGAAATTATACCCTGACAATACAGAACCTTTTAAATGGCTATAGCACTCAGAAGGATGGAACGATTATTGTTGCAGACAAGGGAAACATCGTTGCCAGCAACGATGAAAGCCTGCTGGGACAGGATACTGCCGGCAACCAGGTTGTCCAGGCAATGAAAGAGCATACAGACAGTCAGCATATTTTTCATTTAAAAAATGAAGGAACCGGAGGTTACGGAATCATGCTGAAGCAGCGGGATTATTATATTTATGCCTATCTTCCGGATACGGAAGTATTCCGTAACCTGCCACTAAGTGTAACAGCTGTCGTTTTTCTTTATTTACTCATATTCGGTATATTCTGCTTCTGGGGTTACAGAGCGGATCTGGCACACCGGAAACAGGAACAGGAAAAAGATGAAAAATATAAAGCAGAACTTCTGAGAACAGCAAAAAAAGCAGAAGCAGCCAATGAGGCAAAAACTGAGTTTCTGCAGAGAATGAGCCATGATATCCGGACACCGATCAATGGAATCTGCGGCATGATCAATGTGGCAGACCATTATGCAGACAATATGGAGAAACAGACGGAATGCAGGGCAAAGATCAAAAAGACATCCCATCTGTTGCTGGAACTGATAAACGAGGTTCTGGACATGAGCAAGCTGGAGTCAGATGAAGTGGTTCTGGAAGAAATCCCATTTAATCTGAACAGTATTTCTGAGGAAATACTGGGTGTGATCGAACATATGGCTACAGAGCAGAATATCCGGATCCTTTGGGAAAAGAAAGAAGTTATACACTGGAATCTTATTGGAAGTCCGGTGCATGTGAAACGGATTCTGATGAATATTTTGTCCAATGCGGTGAAATATAACAAAGAAAACGGATATGTCTATATCAGCTGTCGGGAAATCCCATCGAAACAGACAGCAATGACCACATTGGAATTTGTCTGCAGAGATACCGGGATCGGAATGGCAGAGGCATTCCAGAAACGCATTTTTGAACCATTTGCACAGGAACATGCAGGAAGCCGCACAAAATTCGCCGGAACAGGACTGGGAATGCCAATCACAAAAAAACTGGTGGAGAAAATGGGCGGAACCATTTCCTTTGAAAGTAAAGAAGGCACAGGGACTACATTTGTGATCCGGATTCCATTCCAGATTGATGCAGATATGAAGGACAGGACTGAAACGGAAGAAAAAACGAAAGCATCTATCCAGGGGCTCCATGTTCTTCTGGCAGAGGATAATGAATTGAATATGGAGATTGCAGAATTTGTGCTTCAGAATGAAGGCACTGTGGTGACCAAAGCATGGAATGGACAGGAGGCTGTTGACATATTCAGAAAAAGCAGTCCTGGAGAATTTGATGCTATTCTTATGGATATTATGATGCCTGTCATGAATGGATATGAAGCAGCAAAGATGATCCGCTCTCTGGACAGAGAGGATGCAAAAGTGATACCGATCATTGCCATGACAGCAAACGCGTTCACTGAGGACAAAATGAGAGCAAAGGAAGCAGGAATGGATGAACATATTGCCAAGCCTGTTGATGGGAAATTATTAGTAAAAGTGATCAATGAGTTAGTAAAACGCAATCAGAGGGAGAAGTTATAATGAAAAAGAAAAAATGGAACAAGTTAGTTTCTGTGCTTTTGGCGATGGTGACAGCCGTATCACTTCTGTCTGGCTGCGGCGGGAAAAGTGCGGAAAAAGAAGATGCAGAAACCATCACAGTGTATTTATGGAGCACAAAGCTGTATGAAAAATATGCGCCATACATCCAGGAACAGCTTCCGGATATCAACGTTGAATTTGTAGTAGGCAATAATGATCTGGATTTCTATCGTTTTCTGAATGAAAACGGCGGATTGCCGGATATTATAACCTGCTGCAGGTTTTCCCTCCATGATGCAAGCCTCCTGAAGGACAGTCTGATGGATCTTTCCACAACCAATGCTGCAGGTGCTGTCTATGATACCTACCTTAACAATTTCAAAAATCAGGATGGCAGTGTAAACTGGCTTCCTGTGTGTGCAGATGCCCATGGCTTTGTAGTGAACAAAGATCTTTTTGAAAAGTATGATATTCCTCTTCCAACGGATTATGAAAGCTTCGTTTCTGCCTGCCAGGCATTTGATGAGGTGGGTATCCGTGGGTTTACTGCAGACTATTACTATGATTATACCTGTATGGAAACACTGCAGGGTCTGTCTGCATCAGAGCTGTCTTCTGTGGATGGACGTAAGTGGCGTACCATCTACAGTGACCCGGACAATGCAAAGAGAGAAGGTCTGGACAGTATTGTCTGGCCGGAGGCTTTTGAACGTATGGAGCAGTTTATTCAGGATACAGGGCTGAGCCAGGATGATCTGGATATGAATTATGATGATGTGGTTGAGATGTACAAAAGTGGTAAGCTTGCCATGTATTTCGGCAGTTCTGCCGGTGTAAAAATGTTCCAGGATCAGGGCATTAACACAACATTCCTGCCATTCTTTCAGCAGAACGGCGAAAAGTGGCTGATGACTACACCATATTTCCAGATAGCTTTAAACCGTGACCTGACAAAGGATGAAACACGTCGGCAGAAAGCAATGAAGGTACTGAACACAATGCTTTCAGAGGATGCGCAGAACCGGATCATTTATGATGGGCAGGATCTGTTAAGCTATAGCCAGGATGTGGATTTCCGGCTTACGGAATATCTGAAGGATGTGAAACCTGTGATCGAAGAAAACCATATGTATATCCGTATTGCGTCAAATGACTTTTTTTCCATTTCCAGGGATGTGGTGTCTAAGATGATCTCAGGAGAATATAATGCAGAGCAGGCTTATCAGTCATTTAATTCCCAGCTTCTTGAAGAAAAATCCACTTCTGAGGATATTGTGTTGGATTCAAAGAAAACTTATTCCAATCGTTTCCATACCAGCGGAGGCAATGAAGCCTATTCTGTTATGGCAAACACTTTGCGCGGTATTTATGGGACGGATGTGCTGATTGCAACAGGAAACAGCTTTACAGGAAATGTACTGAAGGCCGGTTATACAGAAAAAATGGCAGGCAACATGATTATGCCAAACGAGCTTTCCGCTTACAGCAGTGAGATGAGCGGGGCAGAACTGAAGGAAACGGTCAGAAACTTCGTAGAAGGCTACCAGGGAGGCTTTATCCCCTTTAACCGTGGCTCTCTGCCTGTGTTCAGTGGTATTTCTGTAGAAATCAGGGAAACGGATAATGGTTATACATTGAGTAAAGTTTCAAAGAATGGAAAACAGATTCAGGACAAGGATACTTTTACTGTGACCTGCCTTGCAGCACCACAATATATGGAAGCTTATCCAGCAGAGGAAAATATTGTATTTGATGGAGGGGATACCTCTGTGGAAGATACCTGGACAACATATGTTTCAGATGGTAATGCCATTCTTGCAGAGCCTGAAGACTACATTACTCTGAGGTGAGAAGAATGGATGTTAAGAATCATAATACAAACAGAAAGAAACGGGTTGTGAGAAAACGATGGAATGCAGCAGTTCTTATTGCCCTATTTGTTGGAATCCTTTTGACTGTTTTCCAATATTTGGGGTTTGTATCGAAGACTGTTTATGAGGAAAGTGTTTCTCACCTGACAGAAATTTTTCATCAGTCTGATAATATGCTAAGTGAGCTGACAAATAAGAATCTGACTTATCTCCATATATGGGGGGAATATCTGCAGAACACTTCCGATGAAAGTGAAATTCGTGAGTATATAGAGAAAGCACAGGAAGATGCAGGCTTTTTAGATTTTTATTTCCTGTCAGCGGACGGGAACTATAAGATGGTAACAGGTGAAACCGGGTATCTGGGATTACAGGAAAATATTGAAGATGAGATCCGGCAGGGAAATGATGTGATAACCAATGCAACAGTTCCCGGAAAATCCCAGCTCCTTGTTTTTGCCACTCCCAGGCCTCATGGAAGTTATCAGGGCTTTGAATATGATGCCATTGCCATTGCCTATGAAAACTCTGATATCGTAAATGTGCTGAATATTTCTGCTTTCAATGGAAATGCCCAGAGTTATGTGGTTCATCCGGATGGCCGTGTTGTTGTGGATCATTCTTCTGAGGCATGGGGAGAGGTGTATAATTTCTTTGGGATTCTGAGAGAACATTCCAATATGTCTGAAAAAGAGATCCTTAAACTTTCAGAAGAGTTTAAGGAAGGACATACAGATGCAATGCTGATAAATCTGGATGGAGAGGATTACTATCTGGTCTATGAGAAATCCAAACCTCAGGACTGGATCTTTCTGGGACTTGTCCAGGCTGATATCGTCAATGCAAGTATGAATGTTCTGCAGCGTAGCACTGTGCTGCTTGTAAGTGCAGTAGCGGTGTGTATTGCCGGTCTTTTTATTGGAATTATTCTCCGGAAAAACAGGGTAAACCTGAAGAGAAAGGATACGGAGATCCTGTACAGGGACGAATTGTTTCAAAAGCTGTCAATGAATGTAGATGACGTTTTCCTGATGCTGGATGCAAAAACATATCAGGCAGATTACGTCAGTCCCAATGTGGAAAAACTGCTGGGAATTACAGTAGAACAGATTCGTAAAGATATTTGTGTCCTTGGAAAACTGCATCCCGGGGACGTTGAAGATCCGGAGAAGAAGTATTTGGAAGAAATCCAGGTTCATGAGCAGCAGGAATGGGATCTTGAATATGTTCATCAGAAAACAGGAGAACACCGCTGGTTTCATAACGTTGCAATGGGCAGCGAGGTAAACGGGAAAAAGAAATATATCCTGGTTCTGTCAGATCGTACCTCTGACAGAAAAATGAATCAGGCCCTTTCTGAGGCGGTCCGCGCTGCGGAGACTGCAAACAAGGCAAAGAGCACCTTCCTTTCCAATATGTCTCACGATATCCGTACACCAATGAATGCGATCATTGGTTTTACCACACTGGCTGTAAGCAACATTGATGATAAAGAAAGGGTTCGGGATTATCTGGGTAAGATTCTTTCCTCCAGTAATCATCTGCTCTCACTGATCAATGATATCCTGGATATGAGCCGTATTGAGAGCGGGAAAATCCATCTGGAAGAGACGGAAGTCAGTCTGTCAGAGGTTCTTCATGATCTGAAAACCATTATCAGCGGACAGATCCATGCGAAACAGTTAGAGCTTTACATGGATGTCATGGATGTTATCAATGAGGATGTTTATTGTGACAAGACCAGGCTGAATCAGGTACTGCTGAATCTTTTGTCCAATGCGATCAAGTTTACTCCTGCAGGCGGAACCGTTTCTGTCCGGCTGAGAGAGTATCCGGGTATACAGAGAGGCTGTGAACTGTACGAAATCCGGGTAAAGGATAACGGAATCGGCATGAGTCAAAAATTTGTACAGAAGATATTTTCTCCTTTTGAGAGAGAGCGGACTTCCACTGTAAGCAGGACTCAGGGTACAGGACTGGGCATGGCTATCACCAAGAACATCGTGGATATGATGGGCGGAACCATTGAGGTTCAAACAGAACAGGGCAAAGGTACTGAATTTATTATCCGTCTGCCATTGCGGATTCAGCCTGAGAACCACCGTATAGAGAAAATCGCAGAACTGGAAGGTCTGAAGGCATTGGTAGTAGACGATGATTTCAATACCTGTGACAGTGTGACTAAGATGCTTGTAAAGGTTGGAATGCGTTCGGAATGGACACTTTCCGGTAAGGAGGCTGTTCTCCGTGCACGACAGTCTATGGAAATGGGGGATGCATTCCACGCTTATATCATTGACTGGCGTCTGCCTGATATGAATGGCATTGAAGTTACCCGTCAGATCCGCAGTCTTGGTGATGATACGCCAATCATTATCCTGACTGCTTACGACTGGTCAGATATTGAAGTGGAAGCCAGGGCAGCAGGGGTGACTGCGTTCTGTGCCAAACCTATGTTTATGTCAGATATCAGAGAGACTCTGATGGCTGCTATCGGTCAGAAGCAGGCCGGGGCAGAGGATAATATTCTTCCGGCAGCAGATTCAGATTTCAGAGGCAGGCAAATACTGCTTGTGGAAGATAATGAACTGAACAGAGAAATTGCAGTAGCACTCCTTAGTGAATATGGTTTTCAGGTTGATACAGCGGAAGATGGAGCAGAGGCTGTGGAGAAGGTTAAGAATTCAAGACCAGGTGATTATGATCTGGTGCTTATGGATGTGCAGATGCCTGTAATGAACGGATATGAGGCTACTGAGCAGATCCGTTCACTGGATGATCCGGCACTGGCGGGAATTACGATCCTTGCCATGACTGCCAATGCTTTTGACGAAGACAGAAAGAAAGCACTGGCATGTGGTATGGATGGATTTCTATCCAAACCAATTGTTATAGAGGAATTGATCAGTACATTACAAAACAGTCTGGGGTAAGTTTTCTGTTTGAACTGTGATAATGGGATATGAAAAGTGGTTTGATGAAAGCAAGGAGGAGCAACGAATGATTTGTGGAATGACGTATTTTCAGATATGTCTGTATTTTCTTATTTATTCTTTTGGCGGCTGGGTTGTTGAAGTTATTTTTCATGCAGTAGCGTTGGGAAAAGTTATAAACAGAGGTTTCCTGAATGGACCGGTCTGCCCGGTATATGGATTTGGGGTGCTTTCTGTTTTTGCTTTGCTCAATACAATTCAGGGCAGCGGGCGTCAGATGAGTGATGGAATGATTTTTGTGTTTGGAATTGTTCTGGCAACTGCGGTGGAGTTGGTTGCAGGCTGGCTGCTGGATGTGTGTTTCCACGCAAGATGGTGGGATTATTCAGATAAACCCTTTAATTTTCATGGCTACATTTGCCTGGAGTTTTCTCTGATCTGGGGACTGGCTATCGTTATGGTAGTAAAAGTTTTCCAGAAGTATGTAGAGGCACATGCGTTACATACACCTGCAACCTGGGAGTGGATTGTGATAGCAGTTTTGTATGCTGTGTATCTGACAGATTTTATTGTGACGGTAGCAGTGATCCAGGGACTGAATAAAAAGCTTACCAGACTGGATAAGGTTCGCTCAGATTTGAGAATTGTAAGTGATAAACTGAGTGATACACTGGCTACGACTACGATTGGCACAGCACAGAAAGTGGGAGAAGGAAAGGTTCAGGCAACTCTTGCAGCAGCAGAACTGCGTGATGCAACTGCCGCACAGCGAGAAAAATCTATCGAAATGCTTCGTATAAAAAGAGCGGAGCTTCAGGCTCAGTTTGAGGAACTGTCCAGCTCTATTACCAATCATACCGTTGTCGGTCAGGGGCGTATCATCAAGGCATTTCCGAAGATGCAGCACAGAGACTATTCCGAACTGATTCAGGAGCTGAAAAAGAGATTAAAATAGATTAAAATGCAGAGGGAGGCTTCAGGTGAACAGACAGGCAGTACAGACCTTAAAGACTTATTTTGGATATGATACATTCAGAGAAGGGCAGGAGAGTGTTGTGGAGTCCATTCTGGAACACCGGGATGTGCTTGCAATCATGCCGACAGGAGCCGGAAAATCCATCTGTTATCAGGTACCGGCACTGATGCTGTCAGGAATTACGATTGTAATTTCTCCTCTGATCTCACTGATGCAGGATCAGGTAAAGGCTTTGAATGAAGCGGGAATACATGCCGCATTTATCAATTCTTCACTGTCGGAAAGTCAGATTAGCAAGGCGTTGTACCTGGCAGCAGGAGGAAGATACAAAATTATTTATGTTGCACCGGAACGTCTGGAAAATTATGAGTTTCTGGAATTTGCCAGACAGGTGGAGATTTCCATGGTGACAGTGGATGAGGCACATTGTATTTCACAGTGGGGCCAGGATTTCAGACCAAGCTATGTCAAAATCGTAGACTTTGTAAAAAATCTTCCCGGTCGTCCGATCGTCAGTGCTTTTACCGCAACTGCAACAGAGGAAGTAAAGAACGACATTCTCTGTACTTTAAATCTGGAAGATCCGAAAGTAGTGATCACCGGGTTTGACAGAAAGAATTTATATTACAGCGTGGAAAATATCCGGCGAAAAGACGATTTTGTGATGGATTACATAGACAGACATCCAACAGAGAGCGGGATTATTTACTGCTCTACAAGAAAAAATGTGGACAATCTTTTTGAACTGCTTTTCCAAAAAGGAGTTGCTGTTACCAGATATCATGCAGGACTGAATAATGAAACCAGAAAAAAGAATCAGGATGATTTCATTTATGACAGAACTCCTGTTATTATTGCAACAAATGCATTTGGAATGGGGATTGATAAATCCAATGTGAGATATGTGATCCATTACAATATGCCGCAGAGTATGGAGAATTATTATCAGGAGGCAGGACGTGCAGGGCGTGACGGAGAGAATTCCCAGTGCGTTCTATTGTTTTCTGCACAGGATGTTATGATCGATCGAATGCTTCTGGATAACAAAGATTTTTCAGATGTGGATGAAGAGGATGAATTTCTCATTCGTCAGCGGGATATACGAAGGCTTCAGATCATGGAAGGATATTGTAAAACAACAGGATGTCTGCGAAATTATATTCTGGAGTATTTCGGTGAAAAGACCTTCGGTCCCTGTGATAATTGTGGAAATTGTCACAGAGAATACCATGAGACAGATATGACCAGAGAGGCGAAGTGGGTAGTGAACTGTGTGGCTGAGACGAGAGGAAGGTATGGACTGACAATTGTGCTTGGTACTCTGCTGGGGGCTAAGAGAGCCCGGTTGAGGGAGCTTGGAGCAGATAAGTATAAATCTTATGGAGCATTGAATGATCACAGTGAGGCAGAACTCAGGGCACTGATCAGCCAGATGACTGAGATGGGATATCTCTATCAGACACAGGAACGTTACAGTGTGCTGAAATTGGGCGATATTTCTCCGCTAAGAGATGAAAATACTCACGTGATCATGCGTACTTACGAGGAAAAAGAACCGGATAAAAAGAAAAAGCCCCAGAAATCTGTCAGAAAACGCAGTACAGATGCGCTTACGGCAGCAGGTTACGATTTATTTGAAGCCCTGCGGAAACTTCGTCTGGAAATTGCAAAAGAGGAAGCCATGCCTCCATATATCGTGTTCAGTGATAAGACGCTGATAGATATGTGCATCAAATGTCCGTCAAATGAAGAAGAAATGCTGGAGGTTTCCGGTGTGGGCGAGAATAAGCTAAAGAAATACGGTCAGAGATTTCTGGAAGAGATACAGAAGTTCTGCCTGGAACGTCCGAATGCGGTTTTGAGTATGTCGGAAGATGAAAATGGTAATTCCTGAGAACAAAGGTTGGAAAACAGATGAATATAGAAAAATATACGGAAGAATTAATCACATTGAGACATTACTTTCATCAACATCCGGAGCTGGCACTTCAGGAAGTGGAGACGTCTGCATATATCCGGAAATATCTGGAGAAACTGGGATATGAGATTGTGCCGATAGAACCTACAGGATTGATTGCGGAACTTCCATCTCTGAGAAACAGGGAGAAACTGGTTGTACTCAGGGCGGAGATGGATGCATTGCCCATACAGGAGCAGACAAATCTGCCATATGCATCAGTAAATCAGGGATGTATGCATGCCTGCGGTCACGATATGATCCTGGCAGCAGCACTGATCCTTGCAAAAATTGTGTCAGAAGAGCAAAGAATGCAGGAAAGTTTTCCGGTCAGACTCCGGTTCCTTTTTGAACCTGCAGAGGAGATTGGTGAAGGTGCAAAAAGAATGCTTCAGGCCGGAGCATTAGAGAATCCGAAAGCAGATGCATTTCTGATGTTTCATTACGCAGCGGACATGACATTTGGAATGGCAGTGCATCAGGGACAGGCATCTTCCATGATCAACAGTATGCAGATTCATGTTCATGGAAAATCCAGTCACTGGTGTGAAGCGGATAAGGGGATTGATGCAATTTATGCAGCTGCTCAAGTGATAAGTGCCATTCATGATCTGAATGAAAGTTTTGGAAAACAGCATCCGGATGCAGGAAAATATATTGTGGGTACGGGTACGATCCATGGCGGTGAATATACGAATATTATTGCAGACCATGTGGTATTAAACGGAAATATACGCGCAGTTCATGAAGAAACTTACATGGCACTTGAGCACGAGCTGGAGAGAAATCTGCAGGAAATTGAAAAGCAGACTGGCACACAGATCCGTATGGAATTTCCAAAAGATCCGGTATATGCGTTTGCCAATGATGAGGAACTTACAGAGACAGCAAAGGTAGTGGGGGCAGAAGTATTCGGAGATAAATTTGTTCTGGAAGGAGAAGATGAGTTGTTTCTTTCCGGTGACAACGCATACAGATATTTTAGAGAAACCAGAGGACTTTTCACAGTATTTCTTGCGGGAATACCAGGAGAAAATCATCCTCTGCACCATCCGAAATTTCAATTAGATGAGAGGATACTGCCGTACAGCGTGGAAGCATTGTATAAGATTATAACTACATTATGAGTATTGCAATTTTGGAAAATAATGAATTGTGATGTGGTTCAGCAGAGCGTGAAATTCTACTGAACTGGATTAATATATTATTTACGCAGATTGCTATGGAAGGAACGTCAGCAGGATGGATAATTTGTATCTGTTCTGCTGTTTTTTGAGTATACTCGTAATAATTTCAGAGAATACTGTAAATTAACCAAATTAAGTAAGCCCTGCTTCAATTGAGGATATCCACCTGACTCTATAAAAAATCTCATAAATAAATGAAAAAAATTACCAAAAGGACTTGAAAATTGGATTAAAATAGTATAATATAAAAACATAAACAAATTAAGAATGCATAGCAACTATAACTTATTAACGTTGAGTGACAGCAGATTGCTGAATAGTAACGGACAGACGATATACTATAAAGAAAGAATTGAGGGCAGAAATATGAAGATTACAGATACCATTAAATATGTCGGAGTGAATGACCATCAGGTAGATTTGTTTGAGGGACAGTATGCAGTGCCAAACGGAATGGCATATAATTCCTATGTGATTCTGGATGACAAGGTTGCAGTTATGGATACTGTAGATGCCAATTTCAAACATGAATGGCTGGATAATCTTGAACAGGCACTTGGCGGACGTAAGCCGGACTATCTGATCGTTCAGCATATGGAGCCTGACCATGCAGCAAATGTAGCGAACTTTCTGGAAGTATATCCCGGCACTACAGTAGTAGCCAATGCGAAGACATTTGTAATGATCAAGAATTTCTTCGGACTGGATCTGGAAGGGCAGAAACTGGAAGTAGAGAATGGTTCTACACTGAGTCTGGGAAATCACAATCTTACTTTTGTATTTGCGCCAATGGTACATTGGCCGGAGGTTATGGTGACTTATGACAGCACAGATAAAGTTCTTTTTTCAGCAGATGGATTTGGTAAGTTCGGTGCTCTGGATGTGGAAGAAAACTGGGATGATGAAGCAAGAAGATACTTTATCGGTATTGTTGGTAAATATGGCGCACAGGTACAGAGACTTCTGAAAGTAGCAGCTACTCTGGATATTCAGATCATCTGTCCGTTACATGGTCCGGTACTTACAGAAAATTTGGGACATTATATCAGCCTCTATGATACCTGGTCCTCTTACACACCGGAGGAAGAAGGAATCGTAGTTGCATATACTTCTGTATACGGACATACCAAAGAAGCAGTCAATCAGTTTGTGGAGAAATTAAAGAGCAAGGGATGTCCGAAAGTAGTTGTTTATGATCTGGCAAGAGATGATATGTCTCAGGCACTCAGTGATGCATTCCGTTACAGTAAGCTGGTACTGGCAACAACTACCTATAATGCAGGAATCTATCCGTTTATGAATGACTTTATTACCCGTCTGGCAGAGCATAATTTCCAGAACCGCACAGTGGGCCTTATTGAAAACGGTTCCTGGGCACCTCTGGCAGCAAAAGTAATGAAAAATATGCTTTCTGAATGCAAGAAGATCAACTGGCTGGACACCACAGTGAAGATTATGTCCGCAGTAAATCAGGAAAACAGAGATCAGATGGAAGCGATGGCTTCCGAGCTTTGTAAGGAATATATTGCAAAGAATGATGAACTGGCAAATAAAAATGATATGACAGCATTATTCCGTATTGGTTATGGTCTCTATGTAGTGACATCAAATGACGGTAAAAAGGATAACGGACTGATCGTCAATACAGTTACCCAGCTGACAGACTCTCCGTTCCGCGTTGCAGTTAATATCAATAAGACAAATTATTCTCACCATGTTATCAAGCAGACAGGGGTGATGAATGTAAACTGTCTCTCTGTAGAAGCTCCGTTCTCTGTATTTGAACAGTTTGGTTTCCAGAGTGGAAGAAGCGTGGATAAATTTGCGGGACAGAAGGTGAATCGTTCTGATAACGGACTGATATTCCTGGACAAATATATCAACGCATTTATGTCCCTGAAAGTAGAGCAGTATGTAGATCTGGGAACTCACGGAATGTTCATCTGCAGTGTGACAGAAGCCCGCGTGGTAAGTGACCAGGAGACAATGAGCTACACCTATTATCAGAAAAATGTAAAACCGAAACCTGAAACAGAAGGTAAGAAAGGATTTGTATGTAAAGTCTGCGGATATATCTACGAAGGCGATGAACTTCCGGAAGATTATATCTGCCCACTGTGTAAACATGGAGCTGTAGACTTCGAGCCGATTGGATAATAATAAATAAAAATCCCTGACAGAAATTAAAAACTGATGATCAGTTAAAATTTCTGTCAGGGATTTTTGTTATACATCACATGTTACACTTGATAAATAGAAACAAATATATACGTGTTTCAATACATAGCTATGTTATTCTTAATGAAGTTCCCAAATTCTATCGTTGCAAACAAGTCTCAGTAGATTTGGATTTGTAACTGTAAAGGTGCTGAACAGTTACGAGTATTTTATTATAAATTAACAGATATTGCAAATAAATTTTTAGAAAAGTAAAAAGATTCAGCTTGATAGAACAAAGCAAACGTGTTACTTTATAACTAAATAAACAAATATTTACGTTGAAAAATATTGGGAGGGTATTGTGGAGCAAAAACTAAATGTATATGAAATGAGAGTGAAGCTTTATCTGCTGCAGGATATTCCATTTAAGGAATTACAGAATGCAGTAGCAAATTTTGTGGATTCAGCACTGTGTCAGAATGAGAGTTTAATTTCTTTTCATGAGACAAATTGTTACAAATTCTACAGTGTAGGGACTCTGTGGCCGTTGGAACGCGGCATGACATATAAAAAAGACCAGATTTATACCTTAACTGTACGAACTGTAGAACCGATTCTTGCGAGATACTTTTCAGAGGTATTAAAAAATCACTATACACAGAAAATGAAAGGCTTAACTGTTGAGAATCGTATTATTCCGCACAAAATGATAAGCGAAATATATACGCTGAGTCCGGTTATTATGAAGTCAGACGAAGGATACTGGAGAAGTTATATGAGTCTTGATGAATATGAAGAAAGATTGTTTTCTAATTTAGTGAAGAAGTATAATTCATTTACAGGAGAGCAGATCGAAGAAGATTTTCCCTTATATACAAATATTACATTTTTAAACAGACATCCAATTAGTTGCAAGTATAAACGTATTAGTTTGTTAGGTGATAAATTAAGTCTTCAGATTGCAGATGATGAGAAGAGTCAGAAACTTGCATATTTCATATTAGGTGTAGGACTTTGTGAATTAAACAGCAGAGGAGCTGGGTTTTGCAATTTCAGGTGGTTCTGATCAGTGCTTGTTGGAACTGACCTGTGGGATAGCCATATGATTTATGGTAATAATAAACTGCTATATAAAAAGTAAAGAGGGTGAGTATGTGCTGAAGGATTGTCTTGAAGTATTCAAAAGACAAATGCAACAGGTAAAAGAAAAAGGCAGGGCAGAAGATGCTTTGATTCTGGATTCCTATATTCCGGCAGATGGGTGTTATATCAGTGTGAATTCTGATGGAATTATCGCATGCCAGATGGATTTGAAATTTAACAAGAAGGCAAAACAAATGGAGGGGATTTCGCAGAGATATTATGGGAAAATGTGTTTTTTTGATTATCACAGCAGGTTAGTAAGCATGGATAAACCTGTAGATCCAAAGAAAGTTATTCATTCAAATAATTACCTTTCATTTTGGGTGAAGCAGGAAAGTCTGGGTAACGGGAAATTAAATCAGGAGGCAATTGACCGATATTTTGATGTATTAAAAAATCCAGAAAAGAAATATGCCAAGTCAAAAGACAGACAAATGTATGACTATATTGCTGCTCAGATTGACGAAATTAATGTAGAAAAACTGGAATGGTGTCGGGATTGGGTAAAGAAGCATATTTTTAGTTTGGAAGATATGGGAATTTCCCTGTCAGGAAAAAATTATCTGAAAATCTTCTTTGAAGATACAGAAGAACGATATATACAGGAAGAACAGAGATATCTGATTACGAAAATCTTTAATAAGAATGATTATAATCAGGAAATAGATGGGAAAATATGGGGACTTCCTAACGACAATCTGGGAATGAACCAGAAGAAACCATATATGGCACATAAAACAAGAAAGACAGAGCTGCCATATATGATTACTGCAGAAGATGCAGTTTTGCAGAGGAAATTTTTTGATTACCTGTACAATCAGGCGTCTGCAGGAAAAGTAAATATCTATATTGATCCGGAAAAAGGAGAAATCAGTGCTTTTTCAAAAGAAGAAAAGATGCAGAAAGATTTCACAGGCTATTATCTGTATGTGCAGAAAGGAAAAGAAGTGCAGATCATGCATCAGGATGTTATTGTAGATTACCGTTATCATCTGCGAAAGCGTTTTCAATATATAAATGTATTCGACAGAAAAACAGAGGAAGAACTCTACAGGGATTACGGAACTGTCGGACAGATGGAGAGTTTACTTAATGAAATCCTGTTTTCAAAATGGCTGGTTACGAATTATTTCACACCTGTTGATGAATTGCAGATTTCCGGTGAGACAGCACGAAATCTGATATGGTCAAGAGACGCAATTTTTGCATGGTTATATAAGAATGAAACACAGAATATTTCAGGAATTTTATCTAAAGTCAGTGTGAACATGATAAAAGATTCTATAAAAAACGGATATATTTCCAAGGCTGTGAAACAGTTTAATCTGAAGTGTTCACTGGAAGAATATTTTTCAGGAGGAGAGCCAATGAGTACGGATTATGAGTCAATACGAAAAGAATTAAGAAGAAAGATACAGAGTAAAGAGACAGAGCAGATTACAAGTGATGAAGAATATTATTATGCAGTCGGACAGCTTGTGAATTACTTTATTTCTCTCAGTAAGGCAAAGGATAAGAAACATTCTCTGGCGAATCCTTTCTTTAACATAAAGAATAATCAGGCTTTAAAAGATAAACTGCGCCAGTATTTTATAAAATATAATTACCAGCTGAATTGTTCAGGAACATGGTTTAATAATCTTTATGCAATGATCTGCAATTATACAAAAGCAGAAAAAACAGATCAGAATTCTATGATTGCGGGATATATTAATAATAACATTTTATATCAGAAAAAGAATATGGAGGAACAGGTAAATGAATAAACGAGTATATGGAATATTAGGCATCTCTTCTATTATGGCAAACTGGAATGCAGATTTTTCCGGATATCCCAAAACAACATCTGATGGCCTGGTATTTGGAAGTGATAAGGCCTTGAAGTATCCGATGAAAAAAATGTGGGATAATGAAGGAAAAAAAGTTCTGTATATTAAATCAATGAAATTTGGCGGAAAAGATGCTTCATTGGTATCTTTGGTGCCACGTTCATTGGGAGAGCGTTATGAATATATCTTTGGAGAAAAGGTGGAAAAGAATCCACAGAAAACTTTAAAAAATCTGTTCTCAGCAGTAGATGTAAAAAACTTTGGTGCAACTTTTGCAGAAGCAAAAAATAACATATCTATTACGGGTGCTGTTCAATTTGGTCAGGGATTCAATAAATATGCAGATACCTGTTCGGAAGAGCAGAATATATTGTCACCGTTCAGGGATTCAAGTAAAGATGATAAGAAGGATGAAGAAGCAAAAAACTCAACGCTTGGAACTAAAATCACCAGCAATGAAGCGCATTATTTTTATCCATTTGTGATTAATCCTCTGGCATATAAAGAGTTTAAGGAGCTGGGAGTTACAGATGGGTACACAGAGGAAGATTACCAGAATTTTAAAAGAACAGCATTAGTATCTGCCACAGCATTTGCCACAAATGCAAAAGAAGGATGTGAAAATGAGTTTGCACTTTTTGTTGAAACAGAATCAGACTTATATCTTCCGAATCTGACAGAATATATTTCTTTTGATAAAGGAGAGGAAAAAAACATAATTAATCTGAAACAGTGTGCTGAGCTTTTACAGGTGCTTAAAACAAGGATTAAAAATGTAGAAATTTATTATAATCCGTATACAACAAAACTTGAAGGAGAAATTGAAGGGGCGAAGATATTTAATATTATTACACAAGAAGAGGTGTGATTTATGCGGGCTTTGAAATTTACTCTCAGTGGAAAAAATGCCTTTTTTAAAAAGCCGGAAGTGAATGCTTACTTTTATTTTACATATGGACAAATCCATAGAGTTGCGCTTTTAGGCATACTTGGAGCTATTGTAGGGTACAAAGGTTATGGCTGTACAGGAACGTATCCGGAGTTTTATGAAAAATTAAAAGATTTGAAAGTTTCTGTTGTACCGCGAAACTCTCAGGGATATATACAGAAGAAAGTACAGATGTTTAATAACACAGTAGGATATGCATCCCAGGAACTGGGAGGAAATCTGATCGTAAGAGAGCAGTGGCTGGAGAATCCGGTATGGGATATCTATATTCTTTTAGATTCCCGGGAAGCGGATAAGATTGCAGAGATGATTCTGGATAAGAAATGCGTATATATCCCATATATGGGAAAAAATGACCATCTGGCGGATATCTGTGCTGCAAAAGTTGTGGAACTGGATGTGGTAACATGCGAAAATGTAGTTTTATCTTGCCTTTATGAGAAAAAAGATGGAAAACTGGGAATTGCTGATGAAGAAGAGGAAGAGTATGAAGATGAAGAGGAAGTTCCGGAGTTTAAATATGAAGAAAAGCTTCCCGTCGGAATAGACAGCCATTTGAATTTGTATCAGTATGAAACGTTTTGTTTTACAAATATGAAAGTGACTTTGAAAGGAAAAAAAATTTTTAAAACAGAAGATCATATGCTTGTATTTTATTAGACAGAATCCCGCAGCCTTTTTGCGGGATTCTGTCGTAAAGGGGGATTTCTTTGAATATTGAATTTATTGATTTAACAGAAGTACAGAAAGATGTTGTGCATTGTTATGCACATAGAACTGGCAATGAAAAGAAGAGCATGGAGCAAAGACAGAAAGAAACACTAATAGAGCATACAGAATTATGCCAGCAATATTATGAGAAAATAGTAGAGCACAAACAGATACAGGTAGTCTTTGAGCAGTTTGAAAAATTGTATTTTTCCGATATGAGTCGGGAAGGAATCCATTTTTTTGAAACAATGAGAGACAATGTTATCACTTTTCATGATATCGGAAAAATTAATCCAAGATTCCAGGAAAAAAATATGGGAAATTATGAATTGAAAGGAAAGGCAAGGCCGGATAACAGTGTAGGAAGTAAACATTCTATTTTGTCTTCAGTTTTGTATCTGGATTATTTCCTTGATCGAGTTTCTCAAATAGAAAATCTGGAAGAAAGAAAAAGTTTAAGAGATCTTGCATATATTCACTCATTTTTAATAGCAAAACATCATGGGGCACTTACTGATTTTCAGACATATCTGGACAGCTTTGCAAGTCTGAATGATACAGAGGGTACAGTATTAGGGTGGCATGCACAGCAATGGCTGAAAAAGTGGAAAGAAGAAAATGAAAATCAGAAAGTAAGAAAGAAGGTGTATTTGAAAAAAGATAAACAGGAGGATATGCTTGAAAGAATATCAGGGGACGATGCTTCCCGTCAGGTATATTTATTTGGATATACCAGACTGCTGTTTTCACTTTTGGTAGCTGTTGACTATTATGCCACATCAGACTATATGAACGGGATAAAATTGAAAGCTTTTGGACAACTGGATGATATTTCAAATATTATACAGGCATATGAAAAAACGGGAACACAACAAAGTATTCGGGAGTATGAAAAAACAAAATATCCACAGAGAAGAGAAAGGCTGGTGAAAAAGAAAAAAGCGGATGTAATCAATGATTTAAGAACAGAAATGTTTCTGGATGCGGAAAATACATTAAAAGAACATATCAATGACCACATATTTTATCTGGAAGAACCTACAGGCGCAGGGAAAAGCAATACTGCATTGAACCTCAGCTTTCAGATTATAAAGAAAGTAAAGAATATCAATAAAATTTTCTACATTTATCCGTTTAACACGCTTGTAGATCAGAATATTGAAAATCTGGGGAAAATATTTGGAAATCAGAAAGATATTATGAACCAGATTGCTGTGGTAAATTCACTGGTACCTATGAAAGAAGAGAAAGACGAGTATGAGGATAAGACAAAAAAATTCTATCAGAAAGTTCTTCTTGACAGACAGTTTTTGAACTATCCAATTGTTTTATCTACACATGTGACTTGGTTTAAAACTTTATTTGGGCATGAGAAAGAGGATGTATTTGCTTTTCATCAGTTATGCAATTCAGTAATTGTGCTGGATGAGATACAAAGTTACAAAAATGCTCTCTGGAGTGAAATCATAACTTTTTTGAAAGGGTATGCGAAATTGCTTAATATGAAAATCATTATCATGTCAGCAACTTTGCCAAATCTGGAAGCACTGACAGATGATAAGGAAGATGCTGTCAATCTGATTCCACAAAAAGAAAGTTACTTTAAACATCCTGTTTTTGCGGAAAGAGTCATACCTGATTATAGTTTACTGAAACAGAAGATGACATTGGAAATTTTGTGTGAACATGTGCAAAAACAGGTACTGCGAAAGAAAAAAATATTGATAGAATTTATCAGCAAAAAGAGTGCAGAAAAATTTTACGGTATGTTAACGGATACAGAAATAGACTGTGAAACGTTGTTTATGAGTGGAGACAGCAGCATCTGGGAAAGACAGAAAATAATTGAAAAACTTTCGAAGCTGAAATCTGTTATTCTGGTGGCAACTCAGGTGATAGAAGCGGGTGTCGATATTGATATGGATATAGGATATAAAGACTGTTCAAAGCTGGACAGTGAAGAGCAGTTTATGGGGCGTATTAATCGTTCCTGTAAAGGGGAAGGAATTGTTTATTTCTTTAATCTTGATTCTGCAAGAATGGTGTATAAAGATGGAGATATTCGTGTTGACACAGAATTTACTGTCATGAAAACAGATATGCAGGAAATTTTGAGAACCAAAAATTTTTCTGATTATTATGGAGAAATTCTGGAGATAGAGAGAAATAACAAAAAAAGCGAAAACGAAAATAATATAGTGCATTTTTTCAAAAAAGAAGTTGGTCAGCTTGCTTATCCTAAAGTTTCAGACAAAATGCATCTGATAGATGAACAGCGAGAAATGATGAATGTATTTCTTTCCAGGACACTTACATTATCTGTTACTGAAAAAATATGCGGAGACGAGATTTGGCAGGAGTATGAATCGTTGTTACATGATCAGGGCATGGATTACAGCGAACAGCGTGTCAAACTTCATGAGATAAAATGTAAAATGAAAATGTTTGTGTATCAGATAGAAAAAGGAAATACATTCGCATGGGATGAATATGAAGCAATTGGTGATATATATTTCATAAAAGACGGTGATTCCTATTTTGAAAATGGAGTTTTAAACAGAGAAAAATTTGGAACAGGCGGAGAGATGTTTTTCTGACAGATGTGGGAGGAATGCAGCAATTTACCAGACACATTTGGACCAGAGAATAAGCTTTTTACATGAACCATCGGAAGGCAGATTCTCATTAAGTCTGGATTTGAGCGAAGTGTTTAAACCAGTTATTGTTTTCAGAACAATTTTTGACTTGGTCAATAATAGAAGACTGCAGGTTGAAAAGCATTTTGAAAAAAAGGTAAACTATTGTATTTTGAATGAAGAGGGACGGAAAATATTTATAGAAGCATTTGAAAATCGTCTGGAAAGTGTATTTCTTCATCCCAAATTGAAAAGAAAAGTTTCTTATCGCACTGCATTGAAACTGGATTGCTATAAGCTGATAAAAAATATTCTTGAAGAAAAAGAGTTTGTTCCATTTTCTCTTAAAGAAGGAATGTAAAAAGGATAGAGAGAAAAGAGTAACGGTATTAATGATTTCTGTGTTAAAAAATGGGGATTTCATGTATGAAAAAACAGTTGAATTATAATTATGCATTCTTATTTTATGATGTAGGAGAAAAAAGGGTACAGAAAGTATTTAAAATCTGCAAAAAATATTTATCTCATTTCCAAAAATCAGTTTTCAGAGGGGACATGACGCCATCAAAATTCATACAATTGAGAAATGAACTGAATCGAGTGATAGATAAGGAAGAAGATTTTGTGTGTATTATAAAATTGATGAATGATAATGTGTTTGGAGAAGAAGTACTTGGAAATGGAAAAAAAGATAATGGAGAAGATTTGATTTTGTAGTAAAAGAATTCTCCTGTCAGTGTGAAAACATGACAGGGGAATTCCTTAAGTAAGTTAAATGAAAAGTTATAAAAATTACCAGGCGGATTTTCATAAAAAAATGAAAAATATTGAAAATACGGGGGTATACCAGGTTTTGATTGAGTAAATAAAAAATGAGATGTCGGTTGGTAAAAATCTTGCAATCCTTTGTATTTTGCTGTATTATAAAAACTGTTAGAAGAAGAAAAGCCTATAAAACGAGGGATAAAGAGTAACATGAGATGTATTGAAACTATGTTCTTCCATAAGTTTCGTGATATTCAATACGATAAAGAGTAACATGAGATGTATTGAAACGAATCAGAATGTTTGAACCATCCGTAATATGCTATAGATAAAGAGTAACATGAGATGTATTGAAACCCAATTCAATATCACTGTCTTCATATCCTAATTTGATAAAGAGTAACATGAGATGTATTGAAACACTTCTAATGTAACAGCACCTGTGTCGGCATCTAGATAAAGAGTAACATGAGATGTATTGAAACCGCTGATTGACTTCAAGGGGTCAAGCCGGAGTTCTGATAAAGAGTAACATGAGATGTATTGAAACTACAGTTCGAAAGAAGCATATCGGACAGCTTATAGATAAAGAGTAACATGAGATGTATTGAAACGTTAATGGTTTTTCCTCTATTATTTCACCTTCTAGATAAAGAGTAACATGAGATGTATTGAAACGCTCTGGGCGGATATGGAGCTTACAAGCCTTATACTGATAAAGAGTAACATGAGATGTATTGAAACCAAACCATTTCCTTGAGTTCCATCTGACATTTCTGATAAAGAGTAACATGAGATGTATTGAAACGGCTGTAACTTTTTTTCTGCGCTTCCAGTTTCTTCGATAAAGAGTAATATGAGATGTATTGAAACTGAACGACTGATGTTCCAAGTGCGTCTTGTTCTGCAGATAAAGAGTAACATAAGATGTATTGAAACTATCCCTGGGCAAGTAAATCATCTCTGGAACCGGATAAAGAGTAACATGAGATGTATTGAAACACAAAAATTCCATAACTTTTGCTATCTTTATCTGTGATAAAGAGTAACATGAGATGTATTGAAACTCTGCACGCGGAGCAGGAGCATAGTCCCCTTACTAGATAAAGAGTAACATGAGATGTATTGAAACGTTTGCACCATCTGCAACTATTAAAGATTACCCCGATAAAGAGTAACATGAGATGTATTGAAACAATATAAAATGTTGTATATAATGAAATTGCTCTGACAATAACAAATATCCAATCCACAACTCATTTATATCTGTTAACATATAGCAACATAAGTATGGAAAATAGAGATTAACATAAAATACAATGTATAATATGTATATAGAACCGAGACAAAAGGGAGGATCATGTATTGAATTCAGTCAAAAAAAAACTTCCAATAGGAATAGAAAATTTTGCAAAGCTTCAGGCGGAAGATTTCTACTATGTAGACAAAACGATGATTATCAAAGAACTTCTGGATAATTGGGCGGAGGTGAATCTGTTTACACGTCCGAGAAGATTTGGTAAAACACTGAATATGAGTATGCTGAAAGCATTCTTTGAATTAAACGGTGATAAGAACTGCTTTAAAGGAACAAGAATTTCCAGAGAAGTTTATCTTTGCGAACAATACATGGGAAAGTTCCCTGTGATTTTTATTTCCCTGAAGAGTATCAGCGCGCAAACTTATGAAAAAGCATGTGATATGGCAATACAGATTGTAAATGGTGAGGCGCGTAGATTCCAGTATTTACTGGAAAGTGAACGTTTGACAGAATATGATAAGGATGCGTTCAAATCATTGCTTCTGCCGGATATGAAGGAATCTGTTCTGTGTAGTAGTCTGAGGATTCTGTCAGAACTTCTGGAGAAACATCATGGTCAGAAAGTTATCTTATTGATTGATGAATATGATGTGCCTCTGGCGAAAGCATTTGAATTGGGATATTACAATTCAATGACTCTGCTGATCCGTAACTTGTTTGAAAATGCATTAAAAACAAATGACAGTCTGAAGTTTGCTGTGCTTACAGGCTGCATGCGTATCTCAAAGGAGAGTATTTTTACAGGATTAAATAATCTGAAAGTTTTGTCAGTGGCGGATGTACAGTTTGATGAATATTTTGGATTTACGGACAGAGATGTAAAGAATATATTGGAATATTATGAACTTTCTGAGCATTATGATGAAATAAAAATGTGGTATGACGGATATCGGTTTGGGAATGTAGAGGTTTATTGTCCCTGGGATGTGATAAATTATTGTGACGAATTGCGTATAAATAATATGGCGCAGCCACAGAATTACTGGTCTAATACCAGCAGTAATGAAGCGGTAAAACGTTTTATTCAGGAGACTGATAAGGGAACGGTCAGAAAGGAAATTGAGAAACTGATAGCAGGAGAAACAATTGTAAAGGAGATTCATCAGGAACTGACATATCAGGATATGTATGCTTCGATTGAAAACCTGTGGAGTGTTCTTTTTACTACGGGATATCTCACACAGACCGAAAGAAAAGATACAAATACGTTCATGCTTACCATTCCTAATATGGAAATACGTAATATTTTTCTGACACAGATTATGGAATATTTTAAGAAAACTGTTTCTGAGAATGGAGAAGCACTTGAAAAATTCTGTAATGCACTAAAAGATGGAAATTCCGAAGTGGTAGAACAAAGTTTGAACAATTATCTGAAAAGAACCATCAGTATTCGGGATACCTTTGTAAAAAAACAGATGAAAGAGAATTTTTATCATGGGATTTTACTTGGAATTCTTGGATTTCAGCAGAACTGGAGTGTGTCATCAAATAAAGAATCAGGTGATGGATACAGTGATATTCTGATAGAAACAGAAGATCAGGAAACAGGAATCATTATAGAAATAAAATATGCCGAAACAGGGAATCTGGAAGCTGTCAGTGAAGAGGCATTAAAACAGATAGAAGACAGACGATACGAGGAGCAGCTGCTGGAAGAGGGAGTAGAGCATATTTTGAAATATGGTATTGCATTTTACAAAAAGAAATGCAAAGTAATGGCAGTCAAATAAATGAAAAACAAATACACAAAAGCAGCAGAACCATTGAGGGATAGTGATTCAATGGTTCTGCTTTTTACTGTCTGTATTGATGAAGTTGCTTAATGTAACTGGAATACTACGGTTTCGTAAGGTTTGAGTACAAGTGTTCCAATTCCGTATTCAACTTCATTTTCTCCGTAATTGGAAATGATTACGGGAGTGTTGCACGGTAATTCAATATCTTCAGCGCCATAATGGAATTTCTGCATGGATGCAGAGAAATTATGCACTGCCAGCCATGTCTCGTTCTGCCAGCTTCTGGTGTAGGCAATAATCGGTCCCTCTTCCGGGCAGCAGAGTTTGAAATCTCCATGAGCCATTATCGGGTGTTTTTTGCGTAGTGCGATGAGATTCTGGTAGAATCTGAAAACGGAAGCGTCATCATTCATCTGGCTTTCTGCGTTAATGAGTTTGTAGTTTGGATTGACACCCAGCCACGGAGTATGCTCAGAAAATCCGCCGTTTGGACTGTCGTTCCACTGCATAGGCGTTCTTGCATTATCACGGCTGATACTTCTGGATTCTGCCAGTGCTTCTTCAGGAGAAGTTCCCTGTTCAATCATGGTTTTATAGTAATTGCAGGTATCAATGTCATCGTAATCATCGATAGATGGGAAGGCAACATTGGTCATTCCCAATTCTTCACCCTGGAAAACAAAGGGGGTACCGGGAAGCGTGTGCAGATAACATGCCAGCATTTTGGCAGATTCTGACCAGAATTCTCTGTCATTTCCGTAGAGGGAAACCTGACGCGGTTTGTCGTGATTACTTAAAAATCTTGCCCACCATCCGTCTTTTTTCAGGATTTCATAATCTTTCTTAAGATCACGTTTCATTTTCTCTGGTGACCATGTCTGGATTTCAACAATCGGAGGGACAAATGGAATAGCCATGTTAAATTCTTTGCTTGCTGCGCTGGAATAGTTGATGGCATCCTGTTCATTGTTGATATTAACTTCTCCTACACTCATCAGATTGTCGGGAGTCATTGTTTCTGCAACCATTTCACGGATGTAGCGGTGGGTTCCCTCCAGATTTACACACGCTACAGTACCAATGGGTTCATTCATATCTGCACGTCCGTCCAGTCCTTTGTCAAGATAACTGATGGCATCAATGCGATATCCGTCAACACCTTTCTCATTCCAGAAACGGATAATATCAAAAATTTTCTCTTTAGTTTCCGGATTATCCCAGTTCAGATCCGGTTGTTCTTTAGCAAAGAAATGGAGATAGTATTGTCCACGTTCAGGAACATATTCCCAGGCACTTCCGCCAAATACGGACATCCAGCAGTTGGGTGCGCCTCCGTCCGGTGCAGGATCACGCCAGATATAGTAATCACTGTAAGGATTATTGCGGGATTTCTTTGATTCTAGGAACCATTTATGTTTATCTGAAGAATGGTTCAGGACCAGATCCATGATAATGGCGATGCCTCGTTCATGTGCACCGTCGCGGAAAGCATCCCAGTCTTCCATAGTTCCGAATTCTTCCATGATCGTGAAGTAATCAGAAATATCGTAACCGTTATCCACATTCGGAGAAGCATAGACAGGAGACATCCATACTGCATTGATGCCAAGCTCCTTCAGATAATCCAGCTTCTCAATCATTCCCTTCAGATCACCGATTCCATCATTGTTGCCATCTTTAAAACTTCTTGGGTAAATCTGGTAGATCACCAGATCTTTATACCAGTCTTTTTTGTGCTTCATATGTATATCCTTTCGTCTTTTTGCATAAATAAAATCTAAAATTATTATATTGTATTGTGCAAAAAAACGCAATAATGAAAATGAGATTATTACTTCCTTAACAAGTACGGAGTTACTGTTCACACACCACTATTCCGCGAGGTGTTTTGGCATGAATATGCCAAAATCCCGAGACATACAAGCCAAAATTCCATTGCCGCAGGCAATCTGGAATGAAAGACACCGGAAAACACAGATAGTGTTTTATGTGGCGCCATGTTATGATGGAATTGCTGTAAATCATAGAAATGATTTATCAAGAGGGAGGTTTTTTAAATGAATACAACAAAACTGGAGAAAAAGAAACTACCAGTCGAATTAGCACAAATTCAGTACATTACGAATCATGCGGATGGCCATGGAGAGAACAATAACTGGTGATTTTCACGAAAAAAAAGTTGTTACGAAAACTATATTGCAATTTGCACAAAAAATAAGTATAATAAAAAAAACAATTGCGCATAAGGTATATAAAATGCTGCTTATAGCAACGTTGATACCAGATTTTGGATCAATTGGAGAAATATAAGCGGTAAAAGTGAAAAATCACGAAGGAGATAAGAATCATGGGAAAAAGAGCAGCAGGAATATTAATGCCGATCAGCAGTCTTCCATCAGACTATGGCATCGGATGTTTTTCCAAAAGTGCATATGAATTTGTAGACTGGTTAAAGGAAGCCGGACAGACTTACTGGCAGATTCTGCCATTGGGACCGACCAGCTATGGAGATTCTCCATATCAGTCTTTCTCTACATTTGCAGGTAATCCATATTTTATTGATCTGGATACACTTGTGGAAGAAGGAGTTCTTGATAAGAAAGACTGCGAGAAAGTTAACTGGGGAAAGAAGCCTGACGAGGTAGATTATGAAAAAATCTACAAGGGCCGATATCCGCTTCTGAGAAAAGCATACGAGAACAGTGATATCAGCAAGAATCCTGACTATCAGAAATTCGTAGCAGAGAACAGCTGGTGGCTGTCAGATTATGCTCTGTTTATGGCAGTAAAAGACCGTTTCGAAGGTGTAGAATGGACCAAATGGGCTGAGGATATCAGACTCCGCTGGAACAATGCCATGGATTATTATCGTGAAGAACTCTATTTTGATATTGAATTCCAGCAGTATATGCAGTTTAAGTTCTATGAGCAGTGGATGAAACTGAAATCCTATGCAAATTCAAAAGGAATCCAGATCATTGGAGATATTCCGATTTATGTTGCAATGGACAGTGCTGATGCATGGGCGCATCCGGAGCTGTTCCAGCTGGATCAGGATAATGTACCGCTGGCAGTAGCAGGATGCCCTCCGGATGGATTTTCTGCAACCGGTCAGTTATGGGGAAATCCGTTATATCGCTGGGATTATCACAGAAATACAGGATATCAGTGGTGGATTTCCAGAATGAGTTATTGCTTCAGACTGTATGATGTTGTGCGAATCGATCATTTCCGTGGATTTGATGAATATTTCTCTATTCCATACGGAGATAAAGATGCAAGAGGCGGACACTGGGAAAAGGGTCCCGGAATTGATCTGTTCCGTAAGATCGAACAGGCGCTTGGATGGAAGCAGGTTATCGCAGAGGACTTGGGATATATGACAGATTCCGTACGTCATCTGGTATATGAGAGCGGCTTCCCGGGAATGAAGGTTCTGGAATTTGCGTTTGACTCCAGAGATTCCGGATGTGCCAGTGATTATCTGCCACATAACTATCCGGAGAACTGCGTGGCATATACAGGAACCCATGATAATGAAACTATCGTGGGATGGTGGAAGAGCATCACAGCAGCTGAGAGAAAACTGGCGAGAGATTATCTGTGTGATCATGCAACACCGGAAGAAGAACTGTATAAATGTTTCATCAGTCTGATCATGCGCAGTGCTGCGCGCGTCTGCGTTATCCCAATGCAGGACTATATGGGACTGGACAACAGATTCCGAATGAATAAACCATCTACAGTTGGTACGAACTGGAAGTGGAGAATCAAGAAGAGAGATCTTACAAAGAAACTCCAGAAGGAAATCTATGATGTGACACTTCGTTACGGACGTAAGAACTGGGATTAAATACATAGTGAAATAACTGGAATAATGACAGCGTTTCGGATATAAATAATATTCGGAACGCTGTTTTTTTAACCGAATCAAGCAGTTATTTGGTAAAAAAAGCAACGAAGTGGTTGGTTTTATCTGTTTTGTTTTATCCAGTCAGAGTCATTTGTCAGAGGGAAAAAAGGACAGTTTCGCACGGCCTTTATTTTTGTATGAAAAAGAAAACATTGAAATTGTTTTGACGGGCGTACAATTGAAAAAGAAATGCATTGATTTTCGGGCAATGTCTGATAAAATATTAACCAGAAAAAACAAAAGAACAGATTTTCAGGAGGGAACATAAATGAACTATAACAGATTAGAAAACAGTCTGATCGATGTGATCAAAGAGGAACAGGCGAAGCTTGGATATATGAAGGAGAAGATCAGCCTTTATTATCCGCTCAGTTCCCTGAATCATTTCTTTGGCAATGAGACGGATGCTGCAGGCATGATGGAGATTTTAAAAGATTTTCCTTCTTATATAGAAGAGAAATTTGGTGAAGTAGCAGTATCACACAGAGGAGATCGTTTCTGCTTCACTGTTTCGGAAAAAGCTTCCGAATATGTACATAATAATATGAAAGAGAATGAATTTATCAAGGCATTGATCGAACTGGTTGGCAGACATGGATGTACGATAGAGGAAATTAAAGAACTGTTCCATTCTTATTCAGATAAAATCATTACTGAACCAATGGATAACGAGGAGTTTGATGTGATGATCCGCTTTGATGACGGATCAGATCCTTATTATTATTGTTTTAAAGATGAAGGATGCCATATCATTTACCACAGATTTCTGCCGGAAGACTATGCAGATTTTGGATTCTGATAAGAATGAGTGAAAAATTTTCCAACTGTCGGATCAGTAAAAATATATGTGATATTTGCAACAAAAGTATGTTATTTTTTTGTCAAATATCAACAAAAATAAGTCGAAATTCTATATTGACAGATAGTCTCAATAATGGTAATTTTTATTTGATTTAATGTTTTCATTTATAGAAACAGGTAAAATTTTATTACATTATTTTACAGGAATAAAATAGATAAAATTGAGTTGACAGTTTGGAGGGAAAGATTAAATGAGAAAAACCAAAATTATCTGTACAATGGGACCGTCTACTGATAAGGGCGATGTTATGGAGCAGCTTGTGAGAGAGGGAATGGACGTAGCACGTTTCAACTTCTCACATGGACCTCACGATGAGCAGAGAGGCCGTATCCAGAAACTGAGAGAACTTCGCAAGAAATATGACAGACCTGTTGCAGCACTTCTTGATACAAAGGGACCGGAGATCAGACTTGGATGCTTCAAGGATGGCAAGGTTTCTCTGGAAGAAGGACAGATTTTTACATTTACAAATAAAGATATTGAAGGAACTAATGAGTGCGTAAGCATTACTTATAAAGAGCTTTATAAGGATGTGCAGCCGGGCGGACATATTCTGGTTGATGATGGACTTGTAGACCTGGAGGTTCAGGACATCTCAGGAAAGGACATTGTCTGCAAGGTTATTAATGCAGGTGTGATTGGCGACAGGAAGGGTGTCAATGTTCCGGGTGCAAACCTGAAGATGCCATTCATCAGTAAAAAAGACCATGATGATCTTCTCTTCGGTATCCAGGAAGGATTTGATTTCGTTGCAGCATCTTTTACACGTACTGCAAACGATATCCGCGAAGTAAGAAAAATTCTGAAAGAAAACGGCGGTGAAGAGATTCAGATCATTGCAAAGATTGAGAACCAGCAGGGCGTTGACAATATCGACGAGATTATTGAAGCAGCAGATGGCATCATGATCGCCAGAGGTGACATGGGTGTTGAGATCCCGCCGGAATATGTACCTGTTATCCAGCAGAAAATCATCCAGAAAGTTTACACAGCAGGAAAACCGGTTATTACAGCAACACAGATGCTTGACTCCATGATCTCTCATCCGAGACCAACCCGTGCAGAGGCTACAGACGTTGCCAATGCGATTTTCCAGGGAACAAGTGCAACCATGCTTTCAGGAGAAACCGCAGCCGGTAAATATCCGGTACAGGCACTTCAGATGATGAGCCGTATTGCAGAACATATGGAACAGAATATTGATTACAATACAATCTTTAAGAAAACAGACAGAAATGAGAATCCGGATATTACAAATGCAATCGCACATGCAACCTGTCTGACCGCAATCGACCTGAAGGCCAGTGCAATCCTTGCAGTGACAAAATCTGGAAGTACAGCTCATATGATGTCCAAACACAGACCAGGATGTCTGATCGGTGCATGTACAAGCTCTGAGAGAGTTCTTCGCCAGCTGAATCTGTCCTGGGGTGTTTACCCGATGCTGATCAAGGAAGAATACAGTTCTGAGATCCTTTGCCTGAGAGCAATCGAAGCAGCACAGAAGCATAAACTTGTAAAAGTTGGCGACACTATTGTATTTGCCGGTGGTGTACCGCTTGGAATTCCGGGAAGAACAAACCTGATCCGCGTCTGCACGGTTGAGTAAGTCAGGAAAATATCAGTAGTTGAAGTGGGAAACTTGCCTGATTCGATAAAAAATAGTATTTTCAGAAAATATAAGATGTAAAAGACACAGGGGTCTGCCGTCAGAAAAGTATGACAGAAAATATTTTCTGACAGCAGTCCCTTGCTTGTGTTAGAGGAGAGAATTGTTATGAAAACAAATGAGGAAGAAGATTCGAGACATATTTTCAGAGGAGAGCTGGCATTGGTGATAGCAGTCATGATCAACAGTCTTGCTGTTATTCTGATGCTGTATTCTGGTTCAGGAATATCTGCCATATCCAGTGTTCCTTATGCATTTGAAAAAGTATTTCCGGTAATTACACTGGGAACATGGACTTATATTTTTCAGGCACTTCTGATCTTAAGTCTGATGATACTGAGAAAAAAATTTGTACCTGCTTATCTGTGCAGTTTTCTGGTTGGATTTGCATTCAGTGAGTTTTTGGATGTTAATGAGGCATGGATCAATATCCTGCCAAAGACAATTCCACTCAGAGTGTTATATTTTGTGATCAGTTATCTGCTGATCTGTATAGGGATCGCACTTTCTAACAGATGCGGTCTGCCGATTATTCCTACAGATCTGTTTCCTCGTGAACTGTCAGAGATTATAAAGGTGAAATATTCTAAGATCAAGGTTTCTTTTGATGTGATCTGTCTGATGATTACTGCCTGTATGACAGGGCTGATTCTGGGGCATATCAACGGACTGGGAATCGGAACAGTGATGGCGGCATTTACCATGGGAAAAGTAATTGGATTGATTGGTGATGAGATGGATAAGCACTTCCGGTTTGTGAATTTCACTCAGCACTGTTCACTTCATGTACAGTAACAGAGTTTCTTCATTGCAGGATTTTTCTTTCTATGATATACTTGACGCATTATAGAAGTAAAGATATCATAAGAAATCTGTGATGGAAGTATGTTGCAACTCTGGTATCTGAAAATAATATATTAAGGAATAGTGATGCAGATTATGAAACGGTTGCTCATAAAAAACAAAAGAAAGCTCTGGCTTTGGTTTCTGCTCCTTGTTTTTTTGTTTCTGGCATGCAGAGCTGCTTACATTACAGGCAGCAAAGCAGAACAGACCAGAAATAATGAAGTAGAAGAAAGGCAGGCAGATAGTCGGTCAATACCGAATGAAATGGAGATATTATGTTGAATCAATTTTCAAGAACAGAGCTTCTTCTGGGAAAAGAAGCAATGAATAAACTGGAGAACTCCCGTGTGGCAGTGTTTGGAATCGGAGGGGTTGGAGGATATGTATGTGAAGCATTGGTCAGAAGCGGTGTGGGGACCTTTGATCTGATCGATGATGACAAAGTATGCCTGACGAATCTTAACAGACAGATTATTGCCACCAGGAAAACTGTTGGTCAATATAAAACAGAGGTGATGCGGGACAGGATCCTGGACATTAATCCGAAAGCAGATGTGAGAATCCATAACTGTTTTTATCTTCCGGAGAATGCTGCTGATTTCGATTTTAGTGAGTATGATTATGTGGTAGATGCTGTGGACACAGTGACTGCGAAGATTGAACTGATCATGCGTGCAAAGGAGGCAGGGACTCCTGTTATCAGCAGTATGGGTGCCGGAAATAAGCTGGATGCCAGTGCGTTTCGGGTGGCGGATATCTATAAGACGAAGGTGTGTCCGCTGGCGAAGGTTATGCGTAGAGAGCTGAAGAAGCGTGGTGTGAAGAAACTGAAGGTTGTTTATTCAGAGGAACAGCCGATCAGACCAATTGAAGATATGGCGATCAGCTGCAGGTCGCATTGTATTTGTCCTCCGGGTGCTGCGCATAAGTGTACGGAGCGCAGAGATATTCCGGGCAGTGTGGCCTTTGTGCCGTCTGTCGTCGGGCTGATTATTGCAGGAGAGGTTATTAAAGACCTGACTGCGGAGTACAGAAGATAAGAAGTGTTTATTTTGAGATGTGTATGGTGTCAGAAATGGTATGGTACACATCTTTTTTTGCGGGAAATATTTTGAATTGGATTGATGGATTACCTGTTAGAGTGTATAGAATTGTTATATGAGAAAAAGTCAAAATAACATAAAAATTTATAGGATTTTCAAAATATAATGAAAGAAAAAAGAAAGAATCTGTGATACACTGTCATTATTGATTGATAGAACTGTGAAGGTGCAGAATTTGGTGAATGAGAATGCCTGAACGATATCAGCGTAATAAATTGTTACTGCTTACTCCGTTCTCAGTAACTAATAAATTTCAGATTGGAGGATATCATATCGAATGAAAACAAATTACAACAGAACAGTGCAGGCCTGTTTTATCGGATATGTAGTGCAGGCCATTGTGAACAATTTCGTTCCTCTGCTGTTTCTGACATTTCAGGGCAGTTACGGGATTTCGCTGCAGAAGATCACACTTCTGGTTACTTTTAATTTCGGGATCCAGTTGCTGGTAGATCTGGCATCGATTGGATTTGTGGACAGAATAGGTTATCGTGCATCTATGATCCTGGCACATGCAATGGCGGCTGCAGGTCTGATTTTGCTCACAGTATTGCCGGAGTGCCTGGGAGATCCGTTTGTGGGACTTCTCATTGCAGTTATGATCTATGCCATCGGAGGCGGATTGCTGGAGGTGCTGGTAAGTCCTGTGGTGGAAGCCTGCCCTACAGATAATAAGGAAAAAGCAATGAGTCTCCTTCATTCCTTTTACTGTTGGGGACATGTGGGAGTGGTACTTCTTTCTACATTATTCTTTCGTATTTTCGGGATTGCAAACTGGAAATATATGGCGCTGGTGTGGGCATTGATTCCCATTGCAAATGGAATCTTTTTTACCAGAGTTCCCATTGCTCCACTGCTGGATGAGGGTGAAAAGGGGCTGACTATGGGAGAGCTTTTTAAGAAAAAAATCTTCTGGGTTCTGATGTTAATGATGCTCTGTGCAGGAGCCAGTGAGCAGGCGGTAAGCCAGTGGGCTTCTACTCTGGCTGAGAAAAGCTTTGGAATCAATAAAACTATCGGAGATCTGGCAGGTCCCATGGCGTTTGCAATTCTTATGGGAAGTTCAAGGGCATTTTATGGAAAATTTGGAGATAAAATCAATCTGGAACGCTTTATGCAATACAGTGCAGTTCTGTGCATGGTTTCCTATCTGATGATCGCATTTATCCCGGTACCTGCGTTGGGAATCCTTGGATGTGCGGTTTGCGGTCTGTCTGTAGGTATTATGTGGCCGGGAACCTTCAGCATGGCGGCTGCCTCAGTAAAGCGTGGCGGAACAGCCCTGTTTGCCCTCCTTGCCCTTGCTGGAGATGTGGGATGCTCATCCGGACCAACCTATGTGGGGATGATTTCAGGAGCACTGAATGATAATCTGAAACTTGGAATCTTTGCGGCACTGATTTTCCCTGTGTTGATGATAATGGGGATTAAGATGATTGGAAGTCTGCAAAAATATGATTGAGATATATTAAAAAGTATGGAACGATTAATTTTTCATATTGATGTAAACAGCGCATTTCTTTCCTGGGAGTCAGCCAGAAGGGTAAGCCAGGGGCTGCCGGATCTCAGGGAGATTCCCTCCTGTGTGGGAGGAGATCCAAAGAAACGGACAGAGTACACACGCTGTTCCCGGACGAAATACCGGAGAAAATGTGGCCACTTCCTGTCCGTAACCTGTTATTTCTGGGAAAAGCCTCCGAGCAGAAGCTTCTGAATCAGGGAATCCGTACTATTGGTGATCTGGCAAGGGAACGGGAAGCAAATGTACAGCTCTGGCTTGGAGAAAAACCAGAGCACAGATGAAAAATGAAGACAGACAGGAAGAATAAAAGCGCAGAGATGATACTTTTTCTCTGCGCTTTTATAGCGGACTGTTATACATATTTCAAAAATTCTTCATCCTGGATCCGGGAAGTATGGATGGCATTTTGGATAGCCTGAGCCATGACTTCTGCGGCGAGAGTTCCTGCCATATTGATATCTACAGAAACATCGCCAATGCTGGCAGCATAGATGGAATCGCCGTCAGCCATAGTTGCTACAGGATTGATGCATCTGGCATAGGCACAGCGGGTCATAGAGGCAATTTTATTCAGTTCAGCCTTTGAAAATGCCCCATTGGTGATCACAGCCCCGATGGTGGTATTGCCGGTAAACTGGTCATGAGGTGTCATAAAGCGGTATAATTCGTGGACACTATCCAGAAACCCGCTTCTGTCAGGCGTTTTCAGCCCTGCGATTTTCTGACCATTTTGTGGACTAAAGATATCTCCCAGTGCATTGACAACGACAATTGCGGCCATCTGGAAATTTCCCACTGATACAGCGGCAATACCAAGACCTGACTTCATGGATTGTTTCATACCGTAAAGTTTTCCCACAGTTGCACCGGTACCTGCGCCGATATTCCCGGTTCTGGCATCTGTTCCTGCAAATGCCTGACGGCAGGCTTCTTCGCCCATTTTTGCAGTTGGACGTATTTTAGGATCTCCGTAAGAGAGGTCATAGATACAGGACTGGCATACAAGAGGAACCAGGGCTGCACCGGTGTTATAACCGATATTTTGTGATTCCAGATAGTTCATCACACCGTCAGCAGCAGCCAGTCCATAAGCAGAACCTCCGGACAAGACAATAGCATTGATGGGATTGTCGGCAGTGACAGGAGAGGTGAGAGGAGTTTCTCTGGAAGCAGGGCCGCCTCCGCTTATATCGCAGCCTGCTTTTGCTCCATTTGGAAAATAAAGAACAGTTACACCGGTCTTCGCATCATGGTCAGAAGTATGACCGATGCGTAAATTTGAAAGCTCTGTAATAGAAATCTCTTTTAATAATGACATAAAAATCTCCTTTATTATGTGATAGCAATTCTATGAAATACTGAGAGCAATCCAGCCCATCAGAATGTGAAGTACTGCGTCAGATATTTTCCTTGTCTTTCGCACTCTGCTGAACTGTCTTGATTGCATTATTTTGTGAGATTGCTATAGATATTAATTGAATCAGGTAGGATTTCTGTTTTAAATGTGCCAGATAAAAAAACCTGACTACGGTGACAATGTAGTCAGGTTTTTTGGAAAAGGCTGTTCTTTTAAAGATTATGCACGTTTCAGTGCCACAGAAAGTGCCTTGGAAACGATACTTCCCACTACAAAGCAGAAGCCCGCTTCGATCAGTCCCTGAACGCCCACAAAAGCAGCAACGAAGACAACAGGATTGCTTACTCCAAGACTGGAAACAATACCCTGAATGTAATCTGTGTTGTAGAAGAAGAGACATAAAAAGCCCATGAAGAAGAAAGTATTCAGTAACGGGCATGCCAGTGAAGCAACGTAATAGGAAAATTTCTTCGCCGGTGATTTATATAATGCTGCGAAAATAAGTCCTGTGATCCATCCTTCCAGCACACGTGCCACGATACATACAATAAAAGTGCCAAATGGATTAATGTTAAAAAGTGCAGCAGCGAAAGCTGAACTTCCTGTGACAGCCATATAGAAGCTGGTTGCACCGAAAGCAAGTCCGCATACAGCACCACCTTTCGGTCCGAGAATGATAGCTCCTACAGCTACCGGGATGGTGAGAAGAGTGATGGATAAGCCGGGAGTACGAAGGTAGCCCAGCGGGGTAAAGGACATGAGCAGAATAATGGCAATCATCATAGCCAGCTCTACCATGTAAAGAGTGCTGCTTCTTTTTGCTGCAGCTGTTGTAGTAGTTGTTGTTGTGTTCATATGAATTCTCCTTTTGGTCTGATAAAACGGCGCAATGCGTCCCCTGCTTTTCAGACAGTTTAGAGTATGGGGATCAGGCGTTATGAAAAATATGCATCAGAACAAAAGATATGAAACAAGAAATATCTTCCGGTAAAAATTTCCGGTGTGTAGACGCCTTGCAGGTCGCCTCACGAATTTAACCAGACTGTGAAGTGGATGGATTTATCCACCAGACTGTCAGATGTGGAAAACAGATGCATTTTCTTTCGAATAACGCTCTCGTAAACAATAACACATTTGATTAAAAACTGCAATATTTTATAGTATGTTTGAAAATAAATACAGGATATAGAGACGTTTCTATATCCTGCAAAAAATATTGATTATGAGATTTAGCGTTCCATCATGCTGATGGATTCAATTCCCACACTTCCACCACGTACTACTTCGATTCTGTGGAATTCTTCCTTGATCAGTTTGACAACTGCATCATGACATTGTGTGTGAACAGTAACTGGAATAATACTGATACTTGCATAACATTGTTGCTATACGTATAATGGAGGCAGGTAAAACTGTGATGAGGTAAAAACTTATGAAAATAACGGAAGAGTTACTGAAGGAAATGAAAGTTAAGGACGAGAATTTTTCGGATGGTGATTATATAAGAATTACGAAAGAACATCTGCTCAGCAGCAGGTGTTTGATATGATGAGAAAACATGGAATCCTGACAGATGATTATTATGATCTCACAAAGCAGAGAGAAAAGGTAAGAAAAGAATAATATATGTTGTTAAATATCATGGAGGGTGTATAAAATGGAAAGACATGCATTTGCGATGAAAGTAAAAGATGACATGATGAACAGCTATCGTCAGAAATTGGGGGAGATATGGAAAGATCTGACTTTGTTCCTGGACAGAAATCAGGTAAAAAATTTCAGTATCTGGAATACTGAGAGACTGATTTTCGGATATTATGAAAAAGAAGACGATGCAGAACTTAACGCAGAAGAAAAAGCAGTTAGAGATGTACTAATAGAAAAAATGGCAGAAACTTTTGAATGGATCTCCGAGCCAGGTCAGGATATGCGTCTGATGTATCATAATTATGGAGTTATAAGAGAAAACAAAGAACTGATTCGTCACAGAGTGTTTATGACCAGATTAAAAGACGGATGTGAAGAAGAGTATAAGGCGCGACATGATGGATTGATCGCGCAGAGAGGCGATACAGTAGATCCGGGTCCAGATAGTAATTTTACTATCTGGAGCGCAGGCGGATATATTTTTGGATATGATGAAATTGATACTACTATGGAAGTTGATGAAACGCCGGAGGCAAGAGAAACTACTGTAGCATGGGAGACAAGACAGCTGGAAATCATGGACTGGATCACAGATGATATGGATTGGATGACTGGTGAATGGCATCCGGCAAGCAGAAGACTTGCATGGCATAACTGACAGAAGACCAGCAGTGTACTGGGTGTGATGAGTTCAGGAGAATTTGTAAAAGAAATTGTCTACAATCAAAAACAACCAGAACGGGCATAAAACAACATGCAGTCCCAAATAACAGATATCTGTATAGATATCTGTTATTTTTAATGTAAAAACTTGTAAAGTGGTGAAAACAAAATAAAAACAACTGAAATACAACAAAAATCAAATAAAAAACAACACAAATAAACGGCTGATACATGTTGAATTATGCTGATTTTGGGAAAATGACAAGGTATAATGGAACTATATGAAAACATGGAGGCTTATTGCTGATCGATGACAGTGATAGCACTGTTTGTTTATGTGTAGATAGTTACTTCATGAGAAAGGAGTAACATGGAAAAATTTCAAACATCAGACATTTCCGGAATTCTCTTATGAATGGCTGGAGGCTGAACTGGATACTGTTGCAACAAGAACAGCAAAGATATTGTAGCTAACGCAGAAGGACAGGTTATCATCGGTGAGGTTAACCAGGATGCTACAGCTCAGACAAGATGATGCAAATAAAGACACTTTTTTGGACAAACGAGGTTCTTACCCTGGAGAGCAGATCAGGGTAAAATGAAATCATCAGATATGAAGAGCGCAATTCATATATTGAGGAGGATTTAAAATGGCAGCTTATTATTTAGCAGTAGATATCGGAGTATCCAGCGGACGTCACATTCTTGGACATATGGAAAACGGAAAATGGTTCTGGAAGAAATCTATCGTTTTGAAAATGGAATGATAAAGAAAGACGGAGAACTCTGCCGGGAATTTGACCGCCTTTTTAAAGAGGTTGTAAATGCAGGCCCGGGAGAGGCTACTGCAATCGGAAATATCACAGCACAGATGCTGAAAGCAGAAGAGTTTAAAACAATCGAAGAGGCTCGTACTATCATTCATGAGTCCTTTGGTGTAAAAGTTTATAAATAATAAAAGAGCAGGAATGCAGACTGCATAATGCATAATGAATCTCTGCTCTGAAAACAGGAGGAATCATATTATGTTAGTAAACACAAAGGCAAAAGTTGGTGTATTTTCTATCGCTTTAGGTGCATATCTGCCTCAGTTCCCGTCACTGGTACCGGAATTTGAGTCACAGTATGCAGCATTCAAGAAAACAATCCCGGATACAGTAGAGATTATTGACGGTGGAATGGTAACTACAAAGGAACAGGCAATGGAAGCAGGGGACAAGTTCCGTGCAGCTGATGTTGATCTGGTATTTCTTCAGATGCTTACCTATGCCACATCTTATAACATGCTTCCGGCAGTCCGTGACCTGGATGTACCGGTTGTTCTGGTGAATGTGCAGAAGCTGAAAGCCTTGGATTATGACCACACTGATATTGCCTCCTGGTTAGGAGAGGGGTATGCATGCGGTGCAGTAGGCGAAGCTGTGGCAGACCTGGAGAGAGCAGGCAAGAGACACGCGGTGATCACAGGTGTTGTAGAAGGTGGAGATCCTGGAGTTCAGGCAGAGATCGAAGATTGGTGTAAGGCTGCTCAGGTAAGAAGAAGATTCCGTGATACTAATATCGCACAGATTGGAAGACCGTATCCGGGCATGATGGATCTCTATATTGATGAGACAAATCTGTACAACAGAATGTTCCTGTATACAAAACAGTTTGACTGGGAGAAAATGTGGGCTATTGCTGATGATATTACAGATGAAGATGCTATCCGTGCAAAAGCTCAGGAAATTCTGGATACCTTTGAGATCGAAGGCGGCGGAACAATTGAGAAAGTATGGGATATGGCGAAATATGTGGTAGCATTTGAAAAATGGGTAAAAGATGAGCATCTTGGAATGATCGCTTCCCATTATGATGGATTTGCACAGGGTAAAGCAGGAGTTCTGGACAGTATGCTGATCCCGGCATTTTCCATGCTGATCAAACAGGGTACAGCCTGCGCTGTAGAAGGGGATATGAAGGTTGCCATGGCAATGAGTATCTTAAAGACCATTTCAGGAACAGGACAGCTTTCTGAGATGTACTCCATTGACTTCAATGATGATATCTGTATTATCGGTCATTCCGGAAGTGGTGATGCTGATATCTCTGCTAAGAAGCCAACCATGAAGATCGTAAAAGTATTCCACGGTAAGACAGGTGGCGGATATCTGACACAGTTCTATCCATATACAGGTCCTGTTACTTATCTGGCAATCACACAGGATGCAGACGGACACTTCAGGTTTGTTGTCGCTGAAGGCGTAAATGAAGAAGGTAAAATCCTTTCTTTTGGTGACACAAATATGAGAACACGTTTCACCTGCGGTGCAAGAGAATTTGTAAACCGCTGGAGTGAAGCAGGCCCAACACATCATATGGCAGCTGCTACAGGAAGACATATTGAGACGATCCTTAAAGTTGCCAAGATATTCAACATACCGGTTGAAATTGTAACAAGATAAGAATGTAACAATATAAAAGGTAGAAATATAGGAAATCGAAATACTCCATAATTGACTTCTAAAATTACATATTCAAATCCAAAAAGGAATCCTGGATTTTTCAGGATTCCTTTTTGGCAGGTATTCGGATCTGTACTTCGGTTCCCTGACCAGAAATACTGGTATAGGACAGCCCATATTTCTGACCATACAGGATCTGAAGTCTGCGATGGGTATTGTAAATGGCAATATTTGTACCTCCCGAGGAACTCTGTCCTGTACCGGAAAGGATCGTCTGCAGCTTCTCAGGGGAGATACCCACACCATCATCTGAGATCAGAATGACAATGTCTGATTCTTCCAGCCATCCTGTCAGCACAATGGTGCCGGATTTAGATTCTTTTTCCAGTATTCCATGGAGAATCGCATTTTCTACAACAGGCTGCAGAGTCAGTTTTGGAATCTGGTACTCCATAAGTTCATCTGGGATGTCGGATATGAAATCAATGCTGTCATGATAACGCATATTCTGGAGAGTGATATAAATAGAAACATGTTCTTCCTCACACTCAATGGTGGATATACCCTTTTTACGGCTTAATGTCAGTTTATAAAATCTGGAGAGATTCTGTACTGCAGTGCTTACTTCATTAGTATGTCCCTGTAATGCCTGCCAGTTGATCATATCCATGGTGTTATACAGAAAATGTGGATTGATCTGTGCCTGCAGAGAATTAAATTCCGCGATTCTGAGATCCTCAGAGGCCTTTAGCTGTTTCTGGATCAGTTCGTTCATCTTGCGGGTCATATAATTATAGGTATCGATCAGATCACCAACCTCATCATGTTCCATGGGACTTTCCATTGGTACAGGTGGCCCCTGACGGACTTTCTTCATCTGCATGATTACAGAGGAAAGGCGGTTTGTGATGGAACGGGCCATAACGTTGGCGAGTATAATGGCAAAGATCAGGATTGCCAGGTAAATTGCCAGCAGCTGCATGATCAGCTGGTTACTTTGTGTGATGAGAGGCCTGGATGGAAGGATTGTTACCATATACCATTTAGGCTGCGTAATACTGTAAAAGCCTGCATAAACAGTTTCACCCAGTATATTCTGTTCAACAAAGTTATTGGAAGACATGAAAGAGTCTTCAATCGTATCATAATCAAGCCAGTAAATTCCTGAAAGTGAATCATCAGAAGAGGCTACGGCGCTGTTTCTGTCATTGATGATATAAGAAACACTGCCGGATAAAGCCAGATTATCCAGAAGTATTTTCTCAAAAGAAGAGCTGGAATAATAGAGTACAATGTAAGCATCATACACATTATTGTAATAATTAATGGAAAGCTTCCGGATATAGGCAAGATCACCATAATTTTTTCTTTCTTTTGTTCCAAGATAAAAAGACGGACAAAAAAGCTCAGCTACATGACTTCCCTGAAAGATACCATACCAGTAGGTTCCTTTTACCTGTGATACAGGAAAGAAAATATCCTGTGTATTCTCACTGGTAAACAGAATGTTTCCGGGGGCCGGAGACTGAAGATAGATACGTATGTCATTGACAGGGGAGTGGTCTGTAATAGCTGTGGCATTCTGAATAAAGTCTTTGGCGTCCTGTGTATATGTCAGTTCTTTCATAGAAGTGCTGACAGGATTATGAAAAATTGTTTTAAAAAAGGGAAGAGATGCAAGTTCATTATATGCATTTGTCACCTGGCTTACAGTTTCCTCAATAAGAGGAGCTGTTTTTGCTGAAATCTCCTGCTCTTTTCGTATTGTATTGGAAACTACCATATCATAGAGTTGATTGTAAAAGAATATAGCCACCAGTATGGCAGGAATCACAACAATAAGAGTCAGGGCGAGAGTAAATTTGGACTGAAGCTTCAGGTCACCGTACCATTCCCTGAGACCATGTTTTTTTACAGATGTCATAAATGGTTTCTCCTTTATCAGTTCAGTTTCTCTCTGTATTCAGAAGGAGAAAGTCCTGTATATTTTTTGAAACTTTTTCCGAAATAATTACCATCGCTGTATCCGACTCTGGAGGAAATATCGGCAATCTTATATCTGGGATCAGCCAGGAGATTCTTGGCTTTTTCCATTCTGTATTCAGTCAGATATTGATTCAGAGTCTGTCCGGTTTCATTCTTAAAGAAAGTACATACATAAGAAGCTGACAGGAAAACATGTGAACTGATATCCTTTACAGAGAGGGTTTCTCTGTTATAATTCTTACTTATATAGTCCTTTATCAGAAAAATAGTGGAATGCTCTGGTACAGAAGTCTGAAGCTCCTCAAAATAGAGATCTGTCTGCTTTATAAGTGTATTATGAAGTTCCTGATAGGTAAAACATTTTTCGAGAAAGGAAACCATACTGCTGGAAGTATAAGACAGTGCAGAAAGCTGTTGCTGTTTTCTTGCATTTTCCAGAGCAATAAAAAGCTTATAATAAAGATCCTTAGTCTGATCAGGAAGTACATTTGTGTTCTGGTCATAATGCTCCTGGAGCTTTGTTAGAAGTTCCTGGCATGTGCTATTATTCTGGGAGGTCAGTGCTTCAGAGAAAAGTCCATCTATAGCTGTGGGCATTGTTTCTGAAACTTTAAGTGGCAGAGCAGTTATCATTTCGGGAGTCAGATAGGAGTTCACAGGAAAGAAAAAACTGCTTTCCAACAGGATCACTGCAGAGGTATAAGCCTGATAAGCGTGGGAAATACCTGTAAAGCTCTCTCCTAAGGCAATGAAATGATCATCGTAGTTCTGAAACTGTTCGCATAAAAATTCTTTCATAGCATTAGAAAGTGTGGAAGAGACAGGACCGGTGGTAAAAATAAAATATACCAGATACTGCAGTTTCTTGGCTACAAATACACAGTCTGCGTGATAATGAGATAAAAGCAGATGGAATTTCTGATAAATCTTCTCAGGAGATGGTTCGATAAATTCCGGGACTGTATGGAGATGGATCACTGCACAGGTAATGTGGATACCAGGACCGCTGGGAAGGAGAAGTTCAGTGATTAAGTGCTGGATTTCAGTGGATGAGGTATCATTGCAGGGAGTGGTCAGAAGCTGTGCCAGATGTGAGGCAGTTTTCATGGACTGCAGGGCTTCACCGCGATGGGAACGGACTTTCTTTAAATAGCGTTCTCTTGCTTCAAGAACAGCCTCCCGGATCTCTGACGGGTTTAATGGTTTCTCAATATAACTGACAGCTTTTAATTTGATCGCTGCTTTCAGATAGTCCTTGTCTGAGTATCCGCTCATAAAGATAGGAATGGAGTCAGGAAGAATATTCTCAAGTTTTTCCAACATTGCGATACCTGTCATCCGTGGCATTCTTACATCACAGAGAATGATCTCAGGACGATATTTACGGGCAATTTCCAGTCCGTTTATTCCGTCATCAGCCTGAAGGACTTCTTCTATTCCAAGTGCTTTCCAGTCGATAGAGGAGATCACGCCGGTGCGGGTAAGCTCTTCATCATCTACAATAAGTAATTTCATGATTGTTCTCCGTTTTGATATTGTATTTTGGTATATATGTAACTGTTCTGTTGATGTTTACTGACATTCTATCATAAAACTGACGGGAATACGAGGGTATAATCAAAACTCTTTTGTGCATTATGAATGAGAAAAACAGGAAAATATTTTACCCTGATTCCAAATATTTTCCCATTACCAAATAAAAGTACCGATGGTATGATAAAGCTACATTAAGAAAGGGAGGAATCACAACCGTGTCTGAATATGTTCTTGAATTAAAAGGCATCACTAAGATTTTCCCGGGCGTGAAGGCATTAAACAATGTTCAGTTTCAGTTAAAACCCGGTGAAGTTCATGCACTGATGGGCGAAAATGGTGCAGGTAAATCTACCTTTATTAAGGTTATTACCGGTGTACATAAAGCAGAAGAGGGTGAGATGTATCTTTTTGGTGAGAAGGTAGACTTTAAGGGACCAAAGGATGCACAGGCAGCAGGGATTGCAGCCGTTTATCAGCATCCCACATCTTATCCACATCTGTCTGTAGCAGAAAATATTTTCATGGGTCATGAGATCATCAAACATAAGATGATACAGTGGAAAGCCATGAATGAGGAAGCTAACAAACTGCTGAAACAGTTAAATGCAGATTTTGATGCTACAGCTGAAATGGGAACCTTAAGTGTGGCACAGCAGCAGATGGTAGAGATTGCCAAGGCTCTTTCTACACATGCAAAGATCGTTATACTGGATGAGCCCACTGCATCACTGACAAGAAGAGAGTCCGAGGAGCTTTACAGGATCGTAGATCAGCTGAGAGAAGAGGGCGTTTCCATTATCTTTATTTCTCACAGATTTGAAGATATGTATCGTCTGGCTTCCAGAGTTACGGTATTCCGTGATTCTCAGTACATCGGAACGTATGATGTAGACGGAATTACAAATGCAGATCTGATCAAAGCTATGGTTGGACGTGAGATTAAGGATCTTTTCCCTAAACCTGAGGTAGAGATCGGAGAGGAAATGCTTCGTATAGAGGGACTTTCCAGAACCGGTTATTATAAAAATGTATCCTTTAATGTTCATGCAGGAGAGATCGTGGGACTTACCGGTCTGGTAGGTGCAGGACGTACAGAAGTAGTTGAGAGTGTCTGTGGAATCACAAGACCGGATGAAGGCAAGGTATATCTGGAAGGTCAGGAAATCCACATTAAACAGCCGTCAGATGCAATGGAAAAAGGAATTATCCTTCTGCCGGAGGACCGGCAGAAAGAGGGTCTGATCATGAGCTGGGGGCTTGGAAGAAATGTTACTCTTCCAACAATCAGTAAATATGCAAAGAACGGCTTAAATGATGAAAAGACAGAGAGAGATCTGGCAAAAAAGCTTCTGGAAGAAGTGGATACCAAGGCTGTGGATATTTTCCAGCCTGCAAGCTCACTTTCCGGTGGTAATCAGCAGAAGGTAGTTGTTGCCAAGGCTCTGAGTCAGGAGATGAAGGTCGTGATCATGGATGAGCCTACCAAGGGTGTTGATGTTGGTGCAAAAGCTGAGATTTATGCGATCATGGGAGATCTGGCAAAGAAAGGTTATGCGATTATTCTGATTTCTTCAGAAATGCCTGAGATCCTTGGAATGTCAGACAGGATCATTGTTATGTGCAATGGCCGCAAGACAGGAGAACTGGATAAAGAAGAGGCAACACAGGAAAGAATCCTTGAACTGGCTATGGAGAAAAGCCAGAATGCAGGAGAGGGGGCAGCTAAATAATGGAAAAGAAATCCATCATGAAGAAAATAACAGGTTCTCGTGAAGCGTTGCTGGCAGTGATACTGATTCTTCTGTGTCTGGTAGTCACAGCGATCAGTCCATCCTTCCTGACACCGAAGTCAATCATGGAGCTTCTGAAAAATAACGCAGTTACACTTGTTATGTCACTTGGTATGTTATGTGTTATGCTGGTTGGTGGTATTGATATTTCTATCATGTCAACTTTGGCACTGTCGGGAATGTCCGTTGGTATGTTATTGAAATACGGACATATTTCAAATACTTTCCTGGCATTTGTGATCGCCATTGCAATTGGTGCAGCCTGCGGAGCAGTTGTTGGTCTGGTGATCTCCAGAGCATCCGTACCTCCCATTATTGCAACTATGGGCTTTATGTATGTATTCCGTGCTATGGGATATCTGGTATCCCACGGTGGAGAATGGGCAGGTGCAGCAGCACTTGGAAACTTTAAAAATTTTGCAACATCCAAATTTCTGGGACTGAACTGTGTTATCTGGATCATTATTTTCTGTTATGTATTCTTCTTCTGGTTTATGAAATGGACAAGAACCGGACGTAAGATATATGCAGTAGGAAGTAATTCAAGCGCAGCTGAGGTTTCCGGTATCAATGCTAAAAATATTAACTTACTGGTTTACACGATCATGGGTATCCTTGCAGGTCTGGGCGGAGCTCTTCAGGTTTCTATCTATGCATCAGCCATGCCGGATATGCAGTACGGCGGTGAGATGGATGTTATCGCAGCCTGCGTGATCGGTGGTGTAAGCATGAGCGGTGGCCGCGGTACAGTAATGGGTGCTCTCTTAGGTTCCCTGATTCTGGCAACTATTGCCAAGGCACTTCCTCTGGTAGGAATCGGTGCACTGTGGCAGAATACGATCAAGGGTGTGCTGATCCTGGTGGTAGTTGTAGTGAATGTGGTATTACAGCGGATCGCTGACAGAAATGCATTAAAAGGAAGGGAGATGTAATTCATGGCTGGAAAATCTGGAAGAAGTATTAACAACGTGCCGGAAAGTCCGATCAAACATATGATATTCAGCTGGGAAGGCATCCTGGTAATCCTGTTTATCATGGTCAACATTTTCTGTAAAGGCTTTTCAGAATATTATAATTTAGAAAATCTGCTTCGTCAGATGCCGGTATATCTTGCTGAGGTATTTTTGATGATCCCTATGGCATATATCCTGGTACTGGGAGAGATTGATATTTCCGTAGGTGCAACCGTGTGTCTGTCTGCTACATTAAGCTGTATAATGTGTAATACAGGAGCACCATTTATTGTAGTAATTCTTACAGCACTGATCGTGGGAACTGTCTGCGGTGCAGTCAATGGTTTTATCCTTACACAGTTTGAGGAGCTGCCTCCAATGATCGTAACACTGGCAACACAGATTATTTTCCGTGGTATTGCCGAGATCGTACTGGGAAGTGGTGGAAGTATCTCAGCATCCAATACAGATGGCTTCCGTCTTATTGGTGGAAAAGTAGGAAAGGTGCCTTACATTCTGTTTCTGGTTCTGATTCTTGCAGTAATCTTTGCAGTGATCCTTGGAAAGTCCACTTTCGGACGCAGGGTATATGCAATTGGTACAAACCGCCTCACAGCATATTACTCAGGAATCCATGTAAAGAAGATTCGCTTTATTATCTACACAGTTATGGGAACCTTCTGTGGACTGTGCGCCCTGTTTCTGGTAGCATCATCCTATGGAGCTAACACTACCACAGGTAATGGATTTGAAATGGATGCTATTGCAATGGCAGTATTCGGAGGAATTTCTTCCACAGGTGGAAAAGGTAATCTGGCAGGCGGTCTGATTTCTGCATTTATCATCGTATGTCTGCGAGTTGGTCTTGGACAGAGAAACGTACATGCACAGGTAATCCTGCTTATCATCGGAGTACTTCTGATCTGTGCAGTAGCACTTCCAAATATCATTGAAAATATTAAGAGAGCAGTAAAAAAATAAAACAGTCAGGATCTGCAGAACGGATTCGGACAGAACTACTCAGTCAGTAGCTGCCCTTTGGGGTATGGAAAATAAGGGCAGTTGCAAATAAAAGCTATATAAGTTTAATCTAATTCATCCAAGGGAGGAAAAAAACATGAACAAAAAATTAGTAAGCGCAATTCTTTGTGGAGCAATGGTTCTCGCAGCAGCTACACCTGTAATGGCAGACGGTGGAGTAGCAGACGGCAAAAAAATCGCACTGGTTGGTAAATCAGCAGGTAATGCATTCTTTGAGATCGCAGCAAATTCTTTCAAAGAAACTGTAGAAGCAGAAGGCGGTTCTGTAGATGTTGTTTATCCGGAAGCTGCAACAGCTGATGCTCAGATCAAAGTTCTGGATAACCTGATCTCTCAGAAACCTGATGCAATTTGTATCTCTGCAAATGATGTTAATGCTCTTCAGGCTAAACTGGAAGAAGCTATGGACGCTGGAATTAAAGTATCCTCTTTTGACTCTGCACCAAATAAAGACAGCCGTCAGGTATTTGTAAACCAGGCTGGTACAAAACAGGTTGGACAGGCTCTTCTGGATGCAGTTCTTGATATCTCCGGCGGAGAAGGACAGTGGGCAGTTCTTTCTGCTACTTCCCAGGCTGCTAACCAGAATGCATGGATTGATGCAATGAAATCCATTATGGAAGGCGATGACAAATACAGCAAACTGGAACTTGTAGAGGTTGCTTATGGTGATGACGAACCTCAGAAATCCACAGATCAGACAGCAGCTCTTCTTGAGAAATATCCGGATCTGAAAGTTATCTGTGCACCTACAACAGTTGGTATTGCAGCAGCAGCTAAATATCTTCAGGATAATGGTTCCGCCTGCAAACTGACAGGACTTGGACTTCCTTCTGAAATGCAGGAGTACACAGGTGATGACGATGCTCATTCCTGCCCATACTTCTATCTGTGGGATATGCAGGGCCTTGGTAAACTCAGCGCATATGCAACAGCAGCTCTGATCAACGGCGACATCACAGGTGCACTGGATGAGACATTCACAGCTGGTGACCTTGGTGATTATACAATCACAGAAGCTGATGACGGTGGCACAGAGATCGTTCTTGGCGAGCCATTACAGTTCAACACAGAAAACATCGAAGAGATGGCTAAACTGTACTAATCAGATAACCTGATAAATTCCATAAAAATACAAAAGGGAACGGGGCATTAGCTCCGTTTCTTTTTGTGGTTGTATGAAAAAAATGAATCGTATATAATGAGGTTAGAGTGTGTTTGAAAAAAACTATGTTGTTCCTGACCTGATATCTGTGAATTGCAGTGAGGAACAGAATTTACAGATTATTGTGAAAGATACAGAAGGTGAAATTCATGCAGCAGGAATTATTAGATCATTTAAAGAAAATCACAGAGGAAGAGCAGAAAATCCTGGATGGAAGAGCAGAGGTGGATAAGGAGCTATACACCTCAGGCAGGGATTTCATTGTAGACAGCAGAAAGATGCTGAATGAGGGTAAGCTGATCACTGTGCGTACCCATACCCGGTTTGTTTATTTCCCTGCTCACAGACACAATTTTATTGAGGTGCTTTATGTATGCGAGGGCTCTGTCACCAATATTATAGACGGCAAGAAAGTAGTGGTTGGAAAGGGTGAGCTGCTGTTTCTTAATCAGTATACAAAACATGAGCTTCTGCCTGCGGGAGAGAGTGACATTGCTATTAATTTTATGATCCTTCCGGAATTTTTTGATGTGACTTATTCCATGGCAGGGCGAAATAATGTGCTGGCAGATTTTCTGGTAAATATTCTTCGCCAGGATGAGGAGAAGGGAGAGTATCTTTATTTCAGAGTGGCAGAGGTTCTGCAGATCCAGAATCTGTTGGAGAATATGATCTATTCTCTGGTGACAGGTAAGGGTGAGAATAACCGGATCAATCAGACAACTATGGGGCTGATTTTCCTGTATCTGGTGGATTCCGTACAGTATGTGGAAATGCGTGTGCCAAATCAGTACGAGAATATGATCTCTATGACAACCCTGGACTATATAGAACAGAAATACAAAACTGCAACTCTCACTGAGCTGTGTGAAACGCTTCATCTGCCCATGCATGTGCTAAGCAAGATGATCAAGAAAACCACAGGCTTTAATTTCAAGGAGTTGCTTCAGAGGAAACGTCTGAATAAATCCGTAGAGTTGATGTGTGACACAGATCTGGCCATCAGTGACATTATTGCAGCTGTGGGATACGAGAATAACAGTTATTTTCACCGGGTATTTAAGGAAAGATACCATATGACTCCCAGGGCATTCAGGGAGGAAAACAGGCAGCAGGCACAGGTAAGACTGTAGCGGAAGAAAAAATATTTGAATACAGGAAAAGTGAACGATAAAAAATCAGAAACGAGGTATTGTGACATGGATATAAAAGAGAAGATCAGTAAGGTAATGAAACAGGCAGTGGACCATTGTGAAGTGATGGGAGTGAATCTTCTGGTAGAAAAAGGAGGAGAAGAGCTCCTCTATTGTGAGGAGGGAATGGCTGACAGGGAAAATCGCAGATTAATTTCCAGAGATACCATATTCCGTCTCTATTCTCAGACAAAGCCGGTGACAGCAGCATGTGCTATGATTCTGATGGAAAGAGGACTTTTGGATCCGGGCGAGTTTGTATCCGAGTATCTGCCTTCCTATTCGGAATTAAAAACAGCAGATGTTCATGGAACCAGCCCTGCAAAGCAGCCTCTCAGGATCATTGACCTGCTGAATATGACATCAGGGCTGGTTTATCCGGATGATTGTACGGAGCCGGGAAAAGCAGCGGATAAGGTATTTGCAGAAGCCTGTGACCGTCTGGATACAGACAGACCTATGACTACCCGGGAACTGGCAGACAGACTGGCTCGGTGTCCACTGGCCTTTGAACCGGGAACCGGATGGAGATATGGAACCTCCGCAGATGTTCTGGGAGCTGTGATCGAAGTGATCTCAGGGAAAAAACTGTCGGAATTTATGCAGGATGAGCTCTTTGCTCCTCTGGAAATGAAGGACACTGCATTCTGGGTGCCGGCTGAAAAACAGGGACGTCTGGCAAAGGCTTATGAGACAGTCACAGCTGAGGATGGAAGTAAAAGCATGCAGCTTTATACAGGTAACAATCTGGCTGTGAGAAATGATATGGCAAAACCACCGGCATACGAGGCCGGCGGTGCAGGACTGGCGTCCACATTGGATGATTATATGAAATTTGTCAGAATGCTGAGAAATGGGGGAAGAGCAGGCAAGCGTGAGATCCTTAAGCCTGAAACTGTGCGCTATATGTGTAGTGGACAGCTCTTGCCTGTGAGACAGCAGGACTTTGACCAGTGGATCGGACTGGATGGTTTCAGCTATGGTAACCTGATGCGTGTCTGTAAAAATCCGTCACAGGCTGTTATGTTTGCCAGGGAAGGTGAATACGGCTGGGATGGATGGCTTGGCATGTATTTTGCAAATTTCCCAAAGGAAGACATGACCATTCTCATGGGTACGCAAAAAAAAGATGCAGGAACCTTTCCTCTGACCAGAAAACTGCGAAATGTAGTTATCAGTGAATATCTGGGGTGAATTTGCCTGTTTTGCAGGCATTACAGCTTGTCTAGTTATTTTAATATATGTTATACTATGAAAAAAGAGGAAAGGAGGAAAACATGAAACGATTTTTTGGGACAGATTCACCATCGTTTAGGTTTATGACAATATTGTTGGAACTTGCAGAAATCAATTTACTTTTTTTACTATGTTCTATTCCGATAGTAACTATTGGAGCTGCTTATTCAGCAATGCTGCATAGTCTATATGGAATGCATAAATATGGAGAAGGGTGTTTTTCTGTAAAGATGTTTTTTAGAGTATTTAGAAGAAGTTTGAAGCCCCTTATTCCGGCATGGTGTGTAATTGTAATATGCTATATATTATTGGGATGTAATATAAATTATATCATCAATAATACTCAAGGAATGATACGTTTTATTGGTTGTGGAGTTTATATAGTGCTGTTGCTGTTCGTATCAGGTATTATGCAGTATCTTTCAATTTTTGTGGCTCTTTCAGAAAAATGGAATCGGGATTTTCTTAAAAACAGCTTTTTGTTGACATTGGCAAAATTTCCTGTGGTTATTTTGACCTCATTATTGAGTATGTCTGTATTTATTGTAGCATTGTTTCCTGTATCTATGATGCTTAGATTACTTCCGCTGGTTATTTTATTTTGGATTGTGTGTCCTGCTTATGTTTGTGTGGGAATACATATGCGTGTATTGAAACCGCTGTTTCCGGAATTATTTGACTTTTGAGGTAACCGTTTACTTCAAAAATCAAAAGCAGCAGAAATATAAACAAAAATAAAATTATAAAAATGTATAATATGACGAAATAGTTATATTAATTGAGAAAAAAATAGAAAAATATTGACAATAAAAGGAAAGTGTGATAGCTTATTGATTAAGGAAAGGGCTTTCCTAAAGCGGAGGAATGAAAATGTCAGTAACGATTGAAGACATTGCAAATGAAGCAAAAGTTTCTATAGCTACAGTATCCAGAGTAATGAATGGTACAAAAACGGTAAGTCCCGAATTAAAAAAGCGAGTTCTTGATGCAATAGAGAGAAATCGCTTTAAACCAAATACCTTTGCGAAAGGGCTTGCTACTGATAAGTCCAATATTATTGGGGTAATAGTCAGTGACGTGTCTAATGCAGTAATTTCATCAACAATTAAGGGGATTAACAGTATTTGTCAGAAAAAAGGTTACACAGTTATGATCTGTGAATCGGATGGTGACAGTAAAAAGGAAAAAATGTTACTTGAAAGAATGCAGGAGCATAGGGCATCAGGGGTTTTACTGGCAGGGGTAAATATTGATAGCAGCCAGGTACAATGGATGTTGGAATTAGATTATCCCATTGTATTGTTTACACAAGAAGCAGCTGACAATAAGACTTTGATCAATACTGTAACTCATGATAATAAGAAAATAATTGCAGATGCAGTAGAATTTCTTATGGCAAATGGACATAAAAGAATTGCATATATCAGCGGACCACAAAACGATTATTCTTCAGGAGCACAAAGATTAAAGGCCTTTTATGAAATTACAAAGAACTTTAATCTGGACATACCAGACTCTTATGTTGTAGAGGGCGATTTTTCATATGAAAGTGGTATGAATGCGATGCAGCGTATTTATGAAGAGAGCTTGGTTCTTCCAACGGCTGTGCTTGCCTGTTGTGATATGACAGCAATTGGAGCTATTGCATGTATCAGAAAATTTGGTATGAAAGTTCCTGAAAGTCTTTCGGTAATGGGGATAGATGATACTGAGTTGGCTCAGTATGTAACTCCTTCGTTATCTACAATAAGGATTCCTTATTATGAAGAGGGAAGAAAAGCTGCAAGAGAACTGTTAATGCTGATTGAAGAAGAAAAACAGTCTACAGAGTCTCTGATTTATGTTCCGCATAAAATAATCAGAAGGTTTAGTGTTAAAAATATAGGATAAGACGATGAGCAAAGCAATATAAGCTGCTGCTTGAGAAAAAAACAGATCCTGTTTTATAACTAATTGGTTATGAAACAGGATATTTAAGAAACTATCGGGTAAGCGCTTTCCCAACATAAAACTAACCTTTTAAAAGGGGGAAGTATATAAAAACTATATATTAAGGAGGAAACAAAATGAAAAAAGCAACATTACACAAAGTTACTGCAATAGGAATGATTGCAGCACTGACAGCATCACAGTCAGCAGTTGTTTTTGCAGAAGAGGGAGATTCTTCTGACAAAATAACACTTACCTTTGCGTTTGACGAAGGTGTAGGTACTCCGACAGAAGAGGCTATCAAAGCATTCAATGAGAGTCAGGATGAAATTGAAGTCCAGTCATATCATCTTCCACAGGATGCTAATAATCTTCATGATGATTTTGTAAATAAGATGGTTGCCGGAGATACAAGTGTTGATCTTATGGCGCTTGATGTTGTGTATATTGCAGAATTTGCATCTGCCGGATGGATTGAAGCGTTAGATGATTTATATACAGAAGACGAACTTTCAGCATATTTGGATGGTACTGTGGAAGGTGCAAAATATGATGGAAAACTGTATGCAGCACCATGGTTTACGAATGCTTCTGCATTATTCTATCGTACAGATGTATTAGAGGATCTGGGAATTACAGAGGTTCCAACTACATACCAGGGTTGGATTGATGTATATGAGAAACTTGCAAAGGATTCTGGAATTGATTATGCATTCTGTTATCAGGGTGCACAGAGCGAAGCTATGGTTTGCAACTGGGTTGAATTTCTTGCATCTTTTGGAGCAAGCGTTTTAGATGAGGATGGAAAACCGGTTTGCGATTCAAAGGAAGCTGTTGAAGCAACACAGCTTATGGCAGATTATATTGGAAAGTATGCACCGGAAGGAACAACTACTTATACTGAAACAGAATCTCAGCAGGTTTTCCAGGAAGGTAAAGCTCTTACCTGCCGTACATGGTCTGGAACATGGAACACATTTAATGATCCTGAACAGTCTGATGTTGCAGGAAATGTTGGTATGACAATGCTGCCTGTATATAAAGAAGGTGATACTTCTCATAGCTGTCTTGGTGGACTTGATTTAGCTATTAACTCAAACATTGATGACAAACAGAAAGAGGCCGCAAAAACATTTATTAAATGGATGACATCTGAAGAGGAAGAAAAAGCTTTCTGCCTGAGCTCTTCTCAGCCACCTACAGTAAAAGATGTTTATACAGATGCAGATGTGCTTGAACAGATTCCGTTCTACAAAGACTTTTATTCAATTATTGAGAATGGAAAAGGACGTCCTTCCTCACCGGATTATTCATTATTATCTGATGCGATCCAGAGAAATGTTCATTCTGCATTAACAAAAGAAGAGTCTGCAGAAGATGCATTAAAGGCTCTTCAGAAAGAAGCTGAGCAACTTCAGTAATAAAAAGTTGAATTATAATTAGCTGGAAATTTACCGGATTCTGCAGTATAAAACTGCAGAATCCGATAAACAGAGATAGAGGAGAAAAATCTTGAGAACGAAAAAAATGAAATCGCAGATAAAAGAAGCAAAAACTGCCTGGGCGATGCTGACACCGGCACTTGTTGTTTTGGCACTTATCCAGGGATATCCTATACTGCGGACTTTTTGGCTGAGTTTTCATGAGATAAATCTGAAAAGGCCTCAGTCAGGATTTCCGTGGATAGGTATAAGTAATTATGCCAAAATTTTCACAGATAGCCGTGCTGGAGAAGATATTTTATTTACATTAGAATTTACTGTAGCTACAGTAGTTTTGGAATTAATAATTGGATTCGCGGCAGCGTTGGTTATGAACCGTGTATTTAAAGGCAGAGGGCTGGTTCGTGCAGCAATTCTGGTTCCGTGGGCAATACCGACTTCTGTATCTGCCATGATGTGGAAATTTATTTATAATGACCAATATGGAATGTTCAATGACATTTTATATAGACTGGGAATTATTGATGGCTATAAAGCGTGGTTGAGCACAACAAGTGGAAGCTTTATGGCTATGGTGATTACAGATGTCTGGAAAACAGCTCCATATATGGCACTTCTTTTACTTGCAGGACTTCAGGTTATTGATGAAGGATTGTATGAGGCAGCAAAAATCGATGGTGCAAATGTATTTCAGCGCTTTTTCAAGATTACACTTCCTATCGTAAAACCTTCCCTGCTGGTAGCATTGCTGTTCAGAACTCTGGATGCTTTTAGAGTATTTGACCTTGTAAGCGTATTGACCGGAGGTGCAAACGGTACTGAAAGTATTGCGATGTATGCATATAAACAGATTATGACATTCCTTGATTTTGGATATGGATCAGCACTTGCAATTTTAATTTTCTTAATTGTTTTTGGCATTAGTATGATTTATATGTGCTTCTTGAAAAAAGATTTAACAGCAGAATAGGGGATGAAAGTTATGAAGAAAAAAACACAGCGTACAGTAGGTTGGATCGCATTCTATTTATTTGTAATTATTTTTGTTATTTTGCTTCTGCTTCCATTTATCTGGCAATTTTTGACCTCAGTAAAACCTTTAAATGAAATTGCTGAAATGCCGGCAAAATGGATACCGAGTCATATTCATGGAGATTTTTATGTAAATGTATTTACAAAGCATCCGTTTGCAAGATATATGCTTAACAGCTTGATAGTGGCCACAACTGCAACACTCTTAAGCCTTCTGGTAGGAGCATCCGCTGCATATGCATTATCCAGACTTCATTTTAAGGGAAGAACAGTATTGTTAATGGTGATTCTTGGAGTATCTATGTTTCCTACTATTGCAACACTGTCTCCGTTATATTTGATTTTGAAAAATATGAATTTGTTAAATACATACAGAGGACTGATTCTGACTTATATTGGTTTTTCATTACCTATGGCTATTTGGCTGATGACTAATTTCTTCTCACAGATTGAGAGAGGATTTGAGGAAGCAGCAGCAATTGATGGTTGCAGCTATTTCCAGACATTTACTAAAATTATGCTGCCGTTAATCAAACCAGCTACATTTTCTGTTGGTTTGCTTGTGTTTATTAACTGCTGGAATGAGTATTTATATTCTCTGACATTTATGAGCAAGGATAATATGAGAACAGTCCCGGTAGGAATTGCTTTGTTCCCAAGTAATTATCAGCTTCCATGGGGAGACATGGCAGCAGCTTCTATTGTCTGCACATTACCGTTAATTGCTTTGGTGCTTATTTTCCAGAAAAATATTGTTGCCGGTTTAACAACTGGTGGTATGAAAGGTTAAATATATATATTATTGAAAAAGAGTGAGGGATAACTATGAAATATACAAGTTTAAATGAAAATTTGAAATTTAGTCGTATTATTGCAGGATGTATGCGTACTCTGGATGCAGGAATGGATGGTAATAAACTCAGAAATTTTGTGCATAATTGTATGGATATGGGAATTGATACTTTTGATCATGCACCTGTATATGGTGCAGGCGGATGTGAAAAGATTTTTGGTGATGAGGTTCTTAGAAAAGAGCCAGAACTTCGTTCTAAGATAAAAATTGTTACAAAAGCAGGAATCATTCTTCCGGGGCAGAAGGGAAATAAACATATTTTTTATGATTCTACGAAATCAAATCTTCTTGCAGAGATGGATGCTTCCCTTAATAGACTTGGAACAGATCATGTAGATTTATTACTGATTCATCGTCCGGATGTGCTTAGTAATCCGGAGGAAACTGCGGAAGCCCTTACTGAAATCGTAAAAGCAGGTAAGGCACTTAATGTTGGTGTTTCAAATTATGAACCTGCACAGTTTGAAGCTCTTCAGAAATATCTTCCATATAAGCTAGTTGCAAATCAGATGGAGTTTTCTGTTAAAGCTACCTACAATTTCTTTAATGGTGTAGTAGATAATGCGCAGATGAATAAAACAGCTCTTATGGCATGGTCACCGCTAGGTGGTGGTAGTGTGTTTAAAGGTGAAGATGAACAATCAGTACGTCTTCGTACAGTGCTTGAAACAATTGCGAAAGAACATCAGACTGATATTGATGTGGTAATGTATGCATTTGTATTAAAGCATCCGGCAGAAATTATGCCTATTACAGGAACAATGAATGTTGGCCGTGTAAAAAATGCTGTAGATGCGTTGGAATTAGATCTTACTTATGATGAATGGTATGCAATTTTGGCAGTATCCAGAGGATTTGATGTACCGTGATATGAACACTTAGAAGTTAGACAGAGGTGATTAGAAATGGGAAAAATCAGATATGGAGTGATTGGCTCAGGATGGCGTGCGGAGTTTTATATCCGTATTGCTAAAGCTGTACCGGATAAATTTGAGTTTACTGCTGTTTTAATAAGAGATAAAGAAAAAGGCAGAGCATTTAGCGAAAAATTCGGAGTTGCAGTTGTTAATTCACTGGATGAGCTTATGAAAGAGAATCCGGAGTTTGTGGTGTTGGCAATCAAACGTGGTTATGTAACAGATTATCTTCTGCAGTTATTTGAGAAAAACATACCGGTTCTTGCGGAAACTCCACCTGGAGAAAGTCAGGAAGATCTTCAGAAATTATGGAAGGCCTACGAAAAATATCAGCCAAGGATTCAGGTGGCTGAACAGTATTTTCTGCAGCCGTTATATGCATCCTGGCATAATGCGATTGAAAGAGGGCTGATTGGAAAAGTGGAGAATATTAATATTTCTTCGCTTCATGGATATCATGGGATTAGTATGATTAGATGGATGCTTGGAACAAAGGGTATTCCTTGTACTATATACGGGAAAAGATATGAGTTTTCAGTGACAGAAACATATGGCAGAGAAGGAATGGCTTTTGATGGAGATACTTTTATCTGTTCACGGGATCGTGTCACTTTGGAATTTGATAATGGACAGATAGCATTCTTTGATTTTTCTGATCCGGCCCAGTATCATTCCTTTATTCGTACAAGACAGCTGAACATTCAGGGAGAGAGAGGGGAGATTGATGATCTTACCATTCGATATCTTACTGAAGAAAATATTCCGGTAACGCAAGAGATTAATAGAATTGATCTTGGTGTTTACGGTAATCAGGAATGGTCTCATTTTGCAATTATGCTAGGAGAAGAATTTCTTTATAAGACACCTTTTGTAAATGCAAGACTGAATGATGATGAAATTGCAGTGGGAAGTCTTTTAATGGGAATGCATGAATATTTAAAAAATGGAAAAGAAATTTATTCTCTGGCAGATGCGCTGCAGGATATGTACCTTTGCCTGAAAATGGAAGAAGCAATGGCTGACGAATATAAACCGGTATATACGGAAAAACAGCCATGGAATTCTTTTCTGACAATGTAGATATGGGGGGAGACTATGACTACTGACAGTTGTAGTTTCCCCTTAATCAGTAATTTGTTTTTTACAGGAAGAGTTGGTTATAAGTAAAGTAATAGTATTTGAATGATAGGGAGAATGTGTAATGCATAATAAACTGTTAGAATTGAGTATGAATAATTTGGCAGATGAAGATGGGGATATTTTACATATTCCACATGGGGATATGCCAGGAGATAAAATAAATATTGAAAAATCTCACATAGAAAAGGCAAAAGTGATTTTTCCTGAATTAATAAAAAAAGTAAAAGAATGTGCAACAACAAATTCAAAAGTGGTAATAACAGTTTGTGGCGGTTCTGGTGTTGGAAAATCTGAGATCGCTTCATTACTTGCACATTATTTTGAGAATATGGGAGTTGGATGTTATACATTATCTGGGGACAATTATCCGCACAGAATTCCTGTATATAATGATGCAGAACGTTTGAGAATATTCAGGGAAAGTGCCATCAGAGGGATGATCACAGATGGTGAATATTCTTTTGAAAGATTTAATATTATCCATCAGTATCAGTTGGAAAATAAAGATTCTGAGCCAAAGAATATAGTTAAATATCCATGGTATGAAAGTTATATCAGAAATGGAGCTATGGGATTACAGGGATATTTGGGAACAGAAAAAGAAATTAATTTTTTTGAAATTCAGAATATCGTAAAAGAATTTAAAAGTGGAGCAGAAAAAATATGGCTGAAGCGTATGGGAAGAGAAGATACAGAACTTTGGTATGAAGAAGTGGATTTTTCAGAAAAGGATATCCTGATTATTGAATGGACACATGGAAACAGTAAAAATTATACAGGAGTGGATATACCTGTATTGTTGAATAGTACGCCGAAAGAAACGTTAGCTCACAGAAGAAGCAGAAACAGAGATGGAGCAGTAGATAGTCCGTTTACTACATTAGTGCTTGCGCTGGAACAGAAACTGTTGAGAAGGGATGCACATAAAGCTCAGATTATCCTTTCGAAAAATGGAGAAATACTGACATATGAAGAATATACAAAACTGATGGATGAGGAGGAAAGTTGTGATGAAAATCAGTAAAATGGATATGAGTCCAATGCTGAATGCTTATCCGGACAGTGTGGAAAATAATATAGAAGGAATGCTTGGATTTTTGCAGAAAGAAGAAGCACAGGATATTTTTGGAAGCTTTTATATTTTGCCAAGTATATTTAATACAGATTTAGACAGAGGATTCTCAATTATTGATTATAATCTTAATGAGATATACGCAACAGAGAACGACTTGGATAAGCTGAAAGAGTTAGGAATCAATTTGAAATTTGATTTTGTGTTGAATCATGCATCTGTTTTATCAAAGCAATTTCAGGACATTATCAAAAAGGGACAGGAGTCTGAATATAAGGACTTTTTTATTAACTGGAATAAATTCTGGGAAGGGAAGGGTGAAATGACAGAAGAGGGATATATTCAGCCATATCCGGAATTAATCCAGAAAATGTTTTTCAGAAAACCGGGATTGCCGATCCTGATGGTAAGAATGCCGAATGGGGAGAATGTTCCGTATTGGAATACTTTTTATCAGGAAGTAAGATATGATAAGGTTCAGGAACAGGATTTAATGCAGGCTCTTCAGCTTCAGTATCTTACAGCTCTGGAAATTGCAAAAATGGTAAATGATCAGCTCGAAAAGGGAGTTATTCCTGCTAATGTTGAATTAGGAAGATTTGAAAAGTATAAAAAACAGGTTGTGGAATATGTAGAATCACACAGAAAATATCTTGGACAAATGGATTTAAACATTAAATCTCCACTTGTGTGGGAATACTATGATGATACTTTGCGCACGTTGGCAGAATATGGAGCGAAAATAGTCCGTTTGGATGCGTTTGCATATGCACCGAAGGAACCTGGTGAAAAGAATTTCCTGAATGAGCCGGGAACATGGAATCTGCTGGAACGGATTCAGCAATTAGCTGATAAATATGAATTAACATTGCTTCCGGAAATCCATTCCAGTTATGAAGAAAAAACGTATGAAATTTTATCTCAAAAGGGGTATATGGCATATGATTTCTTCCTTCCTGGATTGATAATAGATGCATTTGAAGAACAGAGTGGAGAAATGCTTGAAAAGTGGGCACAGGAAATTCTGGACAAACAGATTAACGTTGTGAATATGCTTGGATGTCATGATGGAATACCTTTATTAGATCTGAAGGGCTTAATAAAAGATGAGCAGATACAAGGGCTGATTGATACTGTTGTTGGACGAGGCGGGTTTGTTAAAAACCTTCATGGACAGAAAAATGTGTACTATCAGGTAAATGCTACTTATTATAGTGCTCTGGGAGAAGATGACAGGAAAATGCTGATTGCAAGGGCGGTTCAGTTGTTTATGCCAGGAAAACCTCAGGTATGGTATCTTGATCTTTTTGCAGGAAAAAATGATTATGAAGCTGTCAGAAGAGCTGGGGCAGGTGGACATAAAGAAATTAACAGAACGAATCTTTCTATGGAAGATATAGAAGAAGCGTTAAAAAAAGATGTAGTAATGACACAATTGAAATTGCTCCGGTTCCGCAAAAATTTTCCGGCATTTGAAAAAATGAATAATATTAAGATTCAGGCTGTTGGAAGTACTATTTGCTTTACTTGGGAAAATGAAGGTTACATTGCAAGATTGAATGCGGATTTCCGTACATATAAATTTAAGGTAGAGGGAATTGAGCCACAGGGAGATACAGTTTTTAATTTGGAGAACTAATGACCAGAATGTGAAGACAAATGATTGTCTCTTTTGAGAGATACAGGCTCTGATTTTTGATCGTACACTTGCTTCCGGGATTACTTTTTCCCGGAAGCAGGTGTTTTTACTGGCTGTACAGTGGGAATGTATGTACATTCTGAACAGGAACAGAGTACAGGCTGTGCGCAGTTTTGCAGATTTACGGTAAAGTAACAGCGTTACATAAAATCATTCGGATGGTTTCGGCAATTAGTTGTTCTGCCCTTGCGTTTATGTTAAGATAAAAGCAAGTAGCGAAGCGGATTGCGAACATCTGCTTGACTTATAATTAAGCGGCAGGAGCTGAGGGGGCAGAACAGTGAAAAGTACGGAACGATTAATTTTTCATATTGATGTAAACAGTGCATTTCTTTCCTGGGAATCAGCCAGAAGGGTGAGCCAGGGGTTGCCGGATCTCAGAGAAATTCCTTCCTGTGTAGGAGGAGATCCAAAGAAACGGACAGGTATCGTGGTTGCCAAATCTATCCCTGCAAAAAAATACGGGATCCAGACCGGCGAGCCAGTAGCCATGGCTCTTCGGAAATGTCCCAATCTGGTGATCGTTCCCAGTGATTTTGAATTATACGATAAATGTTCCAGGGCATTTAAAGCAATCTGTGCTTCCTTTGCACCTGTGATGGAATCTTTTTCCATTGATGAGGTATTTCTGGATATGACAGGTACTTCTCTGATCTATCCTGACCCTGTAGCTGCTGCTCATGAGCTGAAAGGCAAGATTCACAGAGAGCTGGGATTTACGGTAAATGTAGGAATTTCTACCAATAAGCTTTTGGCAAAGATGGCATCAGATTTTCAAAAGCCGGACAGAGTACACACTCTGTTCCCGGATGAAATTCCAGAGAAAATGTGGCCTCTTCCTATCCGTAATCTGCTGTTTCTGGGAAAAGCTTCCGAGCAGAAGCTTCTGAATCAGGGGATCCGTACCATCGGTGATCTGGCAAGAGAAAGAGCATCCAATGTGCAGTACTGGCTTGGGGAAAAAACGGGACATCAGCTATGGCAATATGCCAGAGGTATTGATGATTCCCCTGTAAAAGCAGTGCCTGATGAGGCAAAAGGTTTCAGTGTGGAAACTACTTTTAACGATGATATTACTTCCATAGAGCAGGTGTTTCCCATACTTTTGGAGCAGTGTGATGTTCTGGCAACCAGAATGCGCAGAAAAGATAAGAAATGCAACTGTATTTCCGTGACTTTCCGTACTTTGGATTTCAGAAACCGTTCACACCAGACAAAGCTGGAAAATGCTACAGATCTTACAGATGAAATTTATATAAATGCTACAAGACTTTTTAAAGAATTCTGGAAAGGACAGCCGCTACGTCTGATTGGTATGGCACTGACAGGCCTTACAGACGGCACTTATGAACAGATGTCTCTGTTTGAAGATACAGAAAATAAAGAACGCCGCAGAAAGCTGGATGCAGCTATGGATGAGATTCGGATGAAATTTGGAAATGATAAGATCACCCGCGCCAGTATTATGAACAGCAATGCAAGGATTGGGCGAAAAGCGAAAGCACAGATGAAAAACGAAAAGACAGAAGAACAGTAAGTAAAGGGAGGACTGAGCATTAAGAATAATGCGACAATCCTCCCTTTATAAAAATTTCAGAAAAAGTTTCATCGTTCCATCATGCTGATGGATTCAATTCCTACACTTCCACCACGTACTACTTCGATTCTGTGGAATTCTTCCTTGATCAGTTTGACAACTGCATCATTCTTGGTGGCTGTCTGGACAAATTCCAGGAGTAGGCTGTCTTTGCCATAGTCAATGACTTTTGCCTTGAAGGTTTCTGCAATTTGAAACAGCTCTGCTTTATCTTCCCTGGAGCAGTTGAAAACCTTGATGTAGAGAATTTCTTTCATTCTGACAAATACATCTGTGAAGTCGATTACCTTGATAACCTCGATCATGCGGTTTAACTGTTTTTTGATCTGTTCAAAAGTTTCATCATCACTGACTGTTGCGATAGTCATTCGGGATACTGTAGGGTCTTCTGTTGTTCCTACTGTAAGACTGTCCAGGTTATAACATTTTCCGGAGAAAAGTCCGGAGATTTTGGACAGAACACCTACCTGGTTCTCAACATAGAGAGAAATCCATCTTTTTTTCATTCCTTTATCCATAATAATTTTCCTCCTGATCAACAGTCCATAATCATATCTTCCAGAGTTCCGCCTGGTTTGATCATAGGATAAACCATTTCCTCAGGGTCAATGATGAATTCAATTACTGTAGGTGCCTTTGTGTTCTTTTTTGCTTCCTCGAAGGCTGCTGCAATTTCCTCTTTCTTTGTGACACGGATTCCTTTTGCCCTGTAGCTCTCTGCAAGTCTGATGAAATCCGGTGTGTACTGTGGATATTCCATGCCTTCAGTGCGGCGGGAAAGTGCTCCTGCGCGCAGATTGGTCATAGCATAGCGTTTGCCGTAGAAAAGCTTCTGCCACTGGCGTACCATTCCAAGGTATTCATTGTTAAAGATGCACAGGATAACAGGAAGTTCTTCCAGAACTGCAGTTGCAAGCTCCTGAATGTTCATCTGCACACCGCCGTCACCGGAGATAACGATGACAGGTCTGGCGGGATTTCCGATTTTGGCTCCGATGCCGCCTGGAAGACCATAGCCCATTGTTCCCAGACCACCGGACATGATCATCTGTTTGCCCTCTGTGATTTCCGCATACTGGGAGACAAGCATCTGATGCTGTCCTACATCTGTTACGATAATACTGTTCTCAAACTGTTCGTTGATCTCTTTCAGGATATCCATCGGACTTAAAAGATCATTTGGACGCATTTTAAGCGGATGCTCTTCTTTCCAGTTTTTGATCAGGTTAAGCCACTTGTCCGTTGAACATTCCTGGACGTATTCGTTCATTTTGGTGATAGCCTCTTTTGCATCAGCAACAATGGGGATATCCACCTGAATGTTTCGGGAAATGGATGCTGTATCAATATCAATGTGGATAATCTGGGCATGTGGTGCAAATTCATGAAGTTTTCCGGTGATTCTGTCATTGAATCTGGTTCCGATGGAGAACAGCACATCGCAGTTGCTGACAGCCATATTTGCTGCATAGGCACCATGCATGCCGAGGTTTCCGATATAAAGCGGATGGTCAGTAGGAATGGAACCTTTGCCCATTACGGTTGTGACAACCGGAACTTTTGTCTTTTCCACTACTTCCCGGAAAATTTCATGGGCGCGGGAGATTACTACACCGCCGCCTGCCAGGAATAAGGGACGTTTTGCTTTATTTAAAAGTTTGATGGCACGTTTGAGCTGGCCGATGTGGACATCTGTGTTGGGCTTGTATCCGCGGATATTTACATTTTTAGGATATTCAGCGCTGCCGAGTTCTGCCATTACGTCCTTTGGAAGGTCGATAAGGACAGGTCCCGGACGGCCGGTGCGGGCAATGTAGAAGGCTTCTTTGATGATACGTCCCAGGTCTTCACGTCTGCGGACAGTAACGCCGTATTTGGTGATGCTTCTGGTGATTCCTACGATGTCTACTTCCTGAAATGCATCGTTGCCGATGAGGTGGCGGGCTACCTGGCCGGTGAAGCATACAAGAGGTACGCTGTCATAGTTGGCGGTTGCAAGTCCTGTTACAAGGTTGGTTGCTCCGGGACCGCTGGTTACCAGACATACGCCGACTTTGCCGGTGGTTCTGGCGTAGGCGTCGGCTTCGTGTACAAGGGCCTGTTCGTGACGGGGGAGGATGATTTTGACATCGTCCTGTTTGTAGAGTTCATCACTGATGTCGATGGTACAGGCTCCGGGGTAGCCGAAGAGGTATTCTACGCCTTCTTCTTTTAAGGCTTTGACTAAGAGTTTGTTGCCGGATATTTGTTTCATATTTGGGTAAACCTCCTTTGTGTATGTGTATAGGACGCTCAGAAATTTATTTGTTTTCGGGTGCGGTTTCGGAGTCTAGGAACTCTAAGTGTCTGAAAATCTGCTAAAACCGTTCAGAAAAATCTCAAACTCGCCGCAGATGCGGCTCAGACAGTGAGATTTTTCTGAACAACGCAGATTTCCAGGCACTAAGAGTTACTACGACTCCTGCAAATGCACCCGAAAACAAATAAATTTCCGAGCTGTGTGTTGGCCAATACAGGGGGCAGAATGGCGCTGCGCTGATTCTGCCGAGTATGGGGTGGCGGGTTTGATGTGACAGATTAAAGCAAGCACGAACGACTTTTTGACCCTGATATATAAATATAGTAAAAAACGCCCTGGGCTTGTTTGCCCAGGGCGAAAATGTTTCCGCGGTACCACCTGTATTCAGAGTCTGGCTCTGCACTTTGTCAGTACTGATATACTGTGTTCCTGTAACGTGGAACTGACGTTGAAGCCTACTTGGCATGTCCGTTCAGGTCTTGTAGATCAGACGGGATATGCGGTTTGGTTCACTGCTCGGGGGCTACTTCCACAATTCGTTCACGAAAGCTCGCACCGACTGCTTTCTCTCTGTGCTTCCCGGGGTTGTGTACTCCTCCCTGTCATGGCATTTGGCTGATATAGGGATATTCATTGTCCGAATAGGGTGGACAAATGTTTTCTTGGGTTACATTATACATTTATAGAGAGGAAATTGTCAACCGGGTTTTGGATAATTGCTGTAAAATTTATGTTCCTGAATGAATTTTGGCTACGTTACTGAGAACGGAGTGAACAGTAATGTAATTGACAGATTTCTATATTGCTGATATAAAAAATAAATAATACAGATGTTTGGAAGGCTAACGAGGCAATGATCAAAATGGCCCGTAAATATGGTATTGAAAAGTATGGTCCAAACCGTTATCATATCGTAACTGCAAAGATGGGATTCCATGGAAGAACCTTTGGTGCCATGTCTGCAACAGGTCAGCCGGGTAATGGATGCCAGGTTGGATTCGGACCTATGACTTATGGTTTCTCCTATGCACCGTACAATGACCTTCAGGCTTTCAAGGATGCATGCACAGAGAACACAATTGCCATTATGGTTGAGCCTGTACAGGGCGAGGGTGGCGTACATCCTGCAACAATGGAATTCATGCAGGGACTTCGTAAATTCTGTGATGAGAACGATATGCTTCTTCTGATTGATGAAGTACAGACAGGATGGTGCAGAACAGGTGCTGTTATGTCCTATATGAATTATGGTATCAAACCGGATATCGTATCTATGGCAAAGGCTCTGGGCGGTGGAATGCCGATCGGTGCCATCTGTGCAACAGCAGAGGTTGCAAAAGCTTTCACAGCAGGTTCCCATGGAACTACATTCGGCGGACATCCGGTAAGCTGTGCAGCTGCACTGGCTGAGGTGAATGAGCTTCTGGACAGAGATTTGGCTGGAAATGCAAAGAAGGTTGGCGATTACTTTGCAGCTAAGCTTGAGAAGCTTCCTCATGTAAAAGAAGTAAGACATCAGGGACTTCTGGTAGGTGTGGAATTTGATGATACTATCGGCGGAGTGGATGTAAAACATGGTTGTCTTGACAGACATCTTCTGATCACAGCTATCGGAGCGCATATCATCCGTATGATCCCACCGCTTATTGTTACAGAAGAAGAGTGTGACAAAGCTGTAGCAATCATCGAAGATACAATTAAATCTCTGGAAAAATAAAAATCCGGCAACGGAGTGATACAGTAAGGACAAGGGCGTCACGAATTATATTCGTGCGCCCTTTTATGATATCAGGGCCCAAAGGTCAAAAAGTCGTTCGTGCCTGCACGATAAGACTTTTGAACTTGGGACCTGCCAAACATGAGAAAGTAGCGATTTACATAGCAAATCAGTGGATTTCAAATGTTTGAGAATCTGATAAAAATTTGAGTGTGAGAGGGAAGAGCATGAAACATCTGGTAATTACGATTGGCTGCGAATATGGAGCCAAGGGCAATGCCATCGGTAAGAAGATTGCACAGGATCTGGGGATTAAGTTTTATGATCGTGATCTTGTGGATGAGATTATCAAAGAGGTAGGCATCCCTACAGACATTATGGACAGAGTAGAGGAAGGCGGAACCATCGCAGGTAAAGGTGCACAGGGAGATGTGAGAGGTTCCTTTTCCAAATATGCGGATCTGACAGACCGCGCCATTCATGTACAGAAGCAGATTATCCGGAAGCTGGCTCAGAAAGAAGCCTGCGTGATCATAGGACGGTCTGCAGATTATATTCTGAAAGATACAGAAGGAATCCAGCTGGTGAGAGCATTTATTTATGCACCTAATGATGTTCGCGTCCACAACATTATGGAAAGCCATAATCTTTCGGAAAAGGATGCAAAGCTTCTGCTGGATGAGAAGGATAAACGTTATCATAAGAGACATCTGGCACTGACAGGAAGTAACCGCGGTGACAGACATAACAGGGATATTCTTATTAACAGTGATTTTCTGGGAATTCAGGGAACAGCAGAATATCTGGAAGATCTGATCGCAAAAAAATACGGAAAAAAGGAGGCCTGACCTATGGAACAAAAAACATCAGAATTTGACAAAGTACTTGGTGCATGGGACATACTTGTAATTGCATTTGGCGCCATGATCGGCTGGGGCTGGGTAGTTTCTTCCGGTAACTGGATTGAATCCGGTGGTGTGCTTGGTGCATCTATTGCATTTGCAATCGGTGGAATCATGATCTTCTTTGTAGGTCTGACTTACGCAGAGCTTACAGCAGCCATGCCTCAGTGTGGTGGTGAGCACGTATTCAGCTACAGGGCAATGGGTTCTACAGGTTCTTTTATCTGTACCTGGGCGATCATTCTTGGATATGTAAGTGTTGCCTGCTTTGAGGCATGTGCATTTCCCACAATCATCACTTATCTGTGGCCAGGGTTCCTGAAAGGATATCTCTATACAGTTGCAGGTTTTGATGTTTATGCATCCTGGCTGATCGTGGCAATTGTGATTGCTTTTCTTATTATGATAATCAACATTAATGGAGCAAAAACTGCAGCAGTTTTGCAGACTGTTCTTACCTGTATTATCGGCGGTGCCGGAATTATTCTGATCGTGGCTTCTGTGGTTACAGGAAGTGTGGATAACCTTCAGGGACAGATGTTTGTTGGAAACGGTACCGGTGAAGCAATGAAAAGTATTATTAAGGTTGCAGTTATCACTCCGTTTTTCTTTATTGGTTTTGATGTTATCCCACAGGCAGCAGAGGAGATTAATGTTCCGCTGAAAAAAATCGGTAAAATGATGATCCTCTCTGTTGTGCTGGCTGTTGTATTTTACGCACTGGTTATTCTTGCAGTAGGTTATATCCTGAATCCGGCAGAGATTATTGAGTCTCAGCAGGGAACAGGACTTGTAACAGCAGATGCCATGGCCAAGGCTTTCGGGACAAAGATTATGGCCAAGGTTATCATTGTAGGTGGAATGTGTGGTATTATTACATCATGGAACTCCTTCCTCCTTGGCGGTTCCCGTGCCATGTACTCTATGGCAGAATCCTACATGATTCCTCCGTTTTTTGCAAAGCTCCATCCGAAGCACAAAACTCCGGTTAATTCTCTGTATCTGATCGGTGCCCTGACTATGCTGGCTCCTTTTGCAGGAAGAACAATGATGGTCTGGATCTGTGATGCAGGTAACTTCGGATGCTGCCTTGCATACTGTATGGTCTCTGTCTCTTTCCTAATCCTTCGTAAAAAGGAACCGGATATGGCAAGACCTTACAAAGTAGGCCACTACAAATTTGTAGGTTTTATGGCAGTAGTCATGTCAGGGCTGATGCTTCTGGTTTACTGTATTCCGGGTTCCGGTGGAAGTCTGGTATTTCAGGAATGGCTTATGGTAGGTAGCTGGAGTTTACTTGGAGTTGTATTTTATGCGATCTGTAAACGTAAATATAAAGAAGACTTTGGTAAACTTATTGAACTGATCTCTGATGAGGATGCAGCAAGTCTTATGCCGGAGGCTGATGATGAAGAGCTTGATGTGGTAATCGATGCGGCTATTGACAGGGTGCTTTCCTCTATGGCATAACGCTATAAATGACATGACAATTATTTTGGGTAACAGAGTTTTGAATTTGTGCAGGGTAGGTGCCCTGCACATTGCAATATTGAAAAAATACAGGAAAAGAGGCAGAAATTAATGAATCCATTTGAATTTTTTATTCCTCAGAATATTACAGTCGGTGCAGGTACTCTGGCGAAGCTTCCGGAATGTGCCAAAAAGCTTGGAGGTTCTCATGCAATGCTGATCTCAGGACCAACTCTCCGGAAAATGGGAGTTGTGGATAAGGCGGCGGATTATCTGAAAGACGCCGGAATGGCAGTGGATATTTTTACAGATGTAGAAGCCAATCCGTCTGTCACCACAGTGGAAAAAGCGACAGAAGCGTATAAGGATTCCGGCGCAGATTTTATCGTTGCGCTGGGCGGTGGTTCTCCTATGGATGTGGCAAAAGCAGTGGGAGTTACGGCTAAATATGGCGGCAGTATTACAGAATATGAGGGGGCACATAAGGTTCCCGGAAAAATTGTTCCGCTGATCGCAATCCCGACTACTGCGGGAACCGGCTCAGAGGTTACGGCATTTTCTGTTATCACTGACCACAGCAGAGATTATAAGCTGACAGTATTCAGTTATGAACTTCTTCCTGCATATGCAATCCTGGATCCTGAGCTTCTCACTTCTGCTCCGGCATCTGTGGCAGCAGCCTGCGGAATCGATGCATTTATTCATGCGGAGGAGGCTTATGTTTCCACAGCAGCATCTCCTTTTTCTGACGCAATGGCAGAGAAAGCAATGGAGCTGATCGGTGGAAATATCCGCCGTTTTGTGGCAAGACGTACAGATCTGGAGGCAGCAGAAGCAATGCTTACAGGTTCTCTTTTTGCAGGAATCGCCTTTTCCTTTGCAAGACTTGGAAATGTCCATGCCATGAGTCATCCGGTAAGTGCTTTCTTTAATGTGGCACATGGAGTGGCAAATGCAGTTCTTCTCCCTGTGATTGCAGAATATAATGCGCTGGCAGATCATGGCAGATATCTGAAGATTTATAATTATATCAGTCCAATCCCTGCATATGAGGATGAATTCGAACCACTGATGCTGGTGGATGCCATCAGGGAATTAAACGAAGATATCGGAATCCCGGAAGACCTGATCACAGCCATCCGCCAGGCAAAGAAGGTAGAAGAGATTTCTGATGAGGAGATTGAAAGCAGGATTGATGCCATGGCAGATGACGCCATGAAGAGCGGAAATATTGCAGTAAATCCAAGATCCTCCAGGAAACAGGATATTGTGGAATTGTATCATAAGGCTTTATAAATTCAGATAAAGAGGAATGCAGCATTTTATGTAATTGCTACAGGTTAACAGAAGGTATTGATTAAAATATCTGCTATTATAAAAAACGTGCAGAAACATTGAAGTCGACAGATAACTTCAGGCTTGAAGGTTTATCTCGATTTCAAAATGTATCTGCACGTTATTTTTTTGAGAAATTTCCATTGTATAACTTGCCTGATAGAAAGAAAGATTATATAGTATTAATCAAAATATAGTAAAGTAATGTGAGTCAAAATATTGATTGTTCAGGAGGATTTTATGGCAAAGAAGAAAATATATGCAGTACGCAAGGGACATAAAACAGGACTTTTTGCTACATGGGCGGAGTGCCAGAAGGCAGTAAGCGGATATTCAGGAGCTGAGTTTCGGGGATTTACAGAGAAAGAGGAGGCATTGGCTTTTCTGAACATGGAGACAACAGGAAATGTATCCGATGATAAAGCAAAAGAGGCGGCAGGAATCGTGGAAGTACCTGAAAATATGGTCATTGCTTATGTAGATGGAAGTTTCGAGAAAAGTATTGGCAGATATGCCTTTGGTTGTGTGATCCTTACACCGGACGGACAGGAAATCCGTAAATCCGGCAGCGGCAGTGATTCTGCAGGAGTCGCGATCCGAAATGTGGCAGGAGAGATGCTTGGTTCCATGACTGCAGTAAACTGGGCCATAGAAAACAAATATCCAGCTGTGGAAATCCGCTATGATTACGAAGGTGTAGAGAAGTGGGTAACAGGTGTGTGGAGAGCCAAAACACCTCTGACCAGCAAATATGCTGCTCATATGCAGGAAGCAGGAAAGAAAGTAAAGATTTCTTTTTGTAAAATAGCAGCTCATACGGGCAATCACTACAATGAAGAGGCAGATCAGCTGGCTAAGAGTGCATTGCTTAAAATGGATGAAGAAGTACGAATATAAAAATCTTATCACTGAAAGGCGATTTCCAAAGGGATGAAAAATTTATGTGGATGACAATTTGAGTGATCCTCAGGGAAATCAATATACGGAAGTGGAAAAATAAAAAGCAGCTGTGTTACCATTGAAACTGTTAGCTGAAATTTTTATCAAGTAACAGTTTCAATTGACAGGTAACGCAGCTGTTTTTGCTTATGAAAGTGTCATATCCCCGTCTTTCACCCATCCAAGCTTACGGATAAACATGTTGATGAGCGGACACAGGATTGCAGGCAGGATAAAGGAAATCAGCAAAAGTCCGGCCCAGTCCCAGCCTGTGACAGCTGTTTTTGTTCCTGCGGCAATATCATTCATCCATCCGGTGTAGACACCAATCTGTCCTACGAAACCGCAGGTACCCATACCGGAAGAAACCGGAGTACCGTTCATCTGAAGTTTGAACAGACAGGTTGCAAGAGGTCCGGTGATGGCAGAAGTAAGGATCGGTGCAATCCAGATGCGTGGATTTTTTACGATATTTCCCATCTGGAGCATGGATGTTCCGATTCCCTGAGAAACAAGTCCGCCCCATTTGTTCTCACGGAAGGACATTACTGCGAAACCTACCATCTGTGCGCAGCATCCTGCAACAGCAGCTCCTCCGGCAAGTCCGGTAAGGCCAAGCGCAGCACAGATGGCGGCAGATGAGATAGGAAGTGTCAGTGCAATACCCACGAATACAGAAACAAGGATTCCCATCAGGAACGGTTGCAGGTTGGTTGCCCACATAATAATATTTCCCACTTTCATTGCTGCACTTCCAAGTGCCGGAGCCCACCATGCGGACAGGGCAACACCTACACCGATCGTGACAAGTGGAGTGACCAGAATATCAATTTTGGTTTCCTTAGATACTGCTTTTCCGATTTCGGAAGCGAAGATGGCAACAAATAATACAGCCAGTGGTCCGCCTGCACCGCCTAATGCGTTAGATGCAAAGCCAACAGTGATCAGTGAGAACAACACCAACGGCGGACAATGCAGCGCATAGCCGATGGCGACAGCCATGGCAGGACCGCTCATGGCAGATGCCAGAGAGCCTACGGTATACTGTGTGTCGTTTACAGTTGCCACAGCAGTGGTCAGAAATGAAATATGAAACTGTGTTCCAAGTGTGTTGATGATCGTGCCAATCAGCAGGGAGCAGAAAAGACCCTGCGCCATGGCACCAAGGGCATCGATTCCATAACGTTTTATGGAGATTTCGATGTCTTTACGTCTGAGAAATGCTTTTAACTTTTCCATAGATTATATTTTCTCCTGTTTTTATTATGTATAGAAGGGTGTATATACACCTATATACGTTTTTCTCATTATAGTCACATTCACGGAGTAAATCAAGTAGTTTTGTAACTGTTCACATACCACTATCCCGCGAGGTGTTTTGGCATGAATATGCCAAAATCACAAGACATACAAGCCAAAATTCCATTGCCGCAGGCAATCTGGAATGAATTTTGGGTACATTACTGTGAACGGAGTGAACAGTAACGTAGTTTTAAAATAGTGGAAAACAATTTACAGAAAGAATATTGTAAAGTATTTTACTGTCTGATATGATAGAAAGAGTTAATTTTACGGAGGAAAAAAAGATGAGTGAATGGATCAGAAAAATAAACTGGAAGTATGTGGTCGTAATGTTGATTGGAAATGTGATCCTTGGTTTGGGAATTGCGATATTTAAACTTTCCGGACTTGGAAATGACCCTTTCAGCGGAATGGTAATGGCACTGGCAGAATGTGTGGGAATTGAATATGCCCGTTTTTTAATTCTTCTGAATCTGGGATTTTTTGTAATAGAAATTATCTGGGGAAGAAAGCTTATCGGATTGGGAACGATCATAAATGCGTTATTCCTTGGATATTTTGTTACATTTTTCTATAACCTGATCACATCTGTGATCGATGCACCGGATCAGATGGCAATGCAGGTGGTTACCGTATTTATTGGAGTTATCATAACAAGCCTTGGAATTTCCATGTACCAGCTTCCGAAACAGGGAGTTGCACCATATGACAGTATTTCTCTGATCATGACAGAGAAATGGCCGAAAATTCCGTATTTCTGGTGCAGAGTATCTAATGATGCGATCAGTGCACTGGTGTGTTGGCTTGCAGGGGGAATCGTCGGACTGGGAACACTGGTCAGTGCATTTGGATTCGGACCTTTTGTTCAGTTTTTCGATACACATTTTACATCAAAAGTGCTGGCAAAGCTGGAAAAATAATAAAAAACTGTCCTGTATATGCACATTATACGTAGAAAATAGGTGCATTACAGAGACAGTTTTTTTATTTGTCAGCCTGTTAACTGCATATATGGCATGCTTTACATGCAGATGGCGTAGTAGCGCATCCTCCCATAGCAGTTTCACGCAGTTCTGCAGGAAGCTTTTTGCCCACGGTAAACATCGTCTGGATCATTTCGTCCAGAGGAATCAACTGCGGGATTCCTGCGAGAGCCATTTCTGCGGCAATTATAGCGTTTGCCACACCTGCAGCATTTCTGTTCTGACATGGATATTCTACCAGACCGCCGACCGGATCGCATACCAGACCAAGCATGTTCATAAGAACAGTAGATGCAGCAAAAGTACATTCTTTCGGTGAACCTCCCATCAGCTCTACAGCAGCAGATGCAGCCATTGCAGATGCAACCCCTACCTCGGCCTGGCATCCGCCTACCGCACCTGCAACAGTTGCATTTCGCATTGCCAGATAACCAATGGCACTTGCGTTAAATAATGCCCGTATAATCTCTTCATCAGAGAATTGATAATGTTCCTGCATTGCCAGCATCAGCCCCGGTACGATTCCGGCAGAACCGGCAGTAGGAGAGGCCACGATCAGCCCCATGGAGGCATTCGTTTCCAGTGTAGCCATAGCATAAGTAATTGCCTTCTGAAGCAGATTTCCGCAGAGACCTTTTTTCTCCTGCGCGTGGAGACTCAGCTTTCTGGCTTCGCCGCCGATCAGACCGCCCATAGATTTTACCGGCTGTCTGATTGGTGAGAAAGCAGCATCTTTCATAATTCCCAGTACTCGTGTCATTTTTTTATTTACAATCTCAGAGGCTGTTTCGCCAAGCTCAATCTCACGGATACGCATAATCTCTGAGATAGGAAGATTTTTTTCTTCACAGAGTGCTAAGAGTTCATTTGCATTTTTAAAATCCATGATAAAAATCCTCCTTTCTTTACATCTGTACGATCATAACTTCATGAATATTCGGGTTCTCGCGAATCGCAGGAACGATATTCTCAGGAAGTTTGCCGTCAGATTCTACGATTGTATAAGCAATCTCTCCCTTGCTTTCACGGAACAGACGCATAAATGCAATATTGATATTGCGGTCACTCAGGCATTTGGTAATATAGGCCACAACGCCGGGAGTGTCCTGATGAATCACGATCACTGCACTGTACTCGCCTGTAAAGTCTACCTGTACGTGATTGATATCTACAATACGGACCTTGCCTCCTCCAAGGGATTCGCCGCGTACGGTCATTTTCTGGCCTTTTTTATTTTCCATGCAGATATCTACGGTGTTCGGATGAATATCTGTTTCCTGCTCATTTGGAGTGAAAGAGAATTTCAGACCTTTTTCATGAGCAATATCAAAAGAATTTCGGATGTGCATATCATCAGTAGAGAATCCCATAATACCACCCAGCAGAGCTCGGTCAGTACCGTGACCATGGTAAGTTTTTGCAAAAGAGCCGTACAGGATGAAGTCTGCTCTCTTTAACGGGCCTTCGATCATTTTCTGGGCAAGATAGGAAATACGCGCCGCACCTGCGGTATGTGAACTTGAAGGACCGATCATGTTCGGCCCCATAACATCAAATACACTGATAAATGACATATTTTTTCTCCTGTGAATATCAATTATAGTCTTGCATGTTTATGGCAATAATCTTATTATTTGTAAATTTCTGATTATATTCTATCATTTAGGAATAAAAGAAGCAAACTTATCGTTAACATTAACAAAAATTAATGTAAAAAATGAGAAAACAGGGTTGCTTTTTCTCTACTGGGCGGTTACAATAACTGTGCAAATTGAAAATGATTTTAAAAATGCTGTTTCAAAATAGGGAACAGCATAAAATTTGCTGTTAGAAATCAGATTCCCGAAAACAGGGTCTGATATCCGAAATCGTAAATTTTAAAGAAAAGGCAGGTGGAACAGAATGGATAATTGCGATTCTCATGGGCGAAGTAGTAGCACAGGATCTGAATTAAAAAGAGTATATGAGTATAGCAGCCGTTTTTGTTCTGCTGTAGTCATATATTTTCAGGATTTTCCATGTATGCATATAAAATAGAAGTTTTTTACTGTCTGTGATCTGACAGTTTCTGTATGTGGAAGATCGGATGTCTTTTTCATTTCTTATCCTGTATTTATGAAATTCCCCCGAATCATGCAATTACATATTGAGCAGTAATGATCCGGCGAAGATGCCGGACAGTTACGGACAGCGGATGAATAGCAGGTTATGGTTTGATACCCTGCGGTTTATTGTGCTGGAAAAAGCATGGAAGAAATGGCAGTAAAATGTAATAAATAACAGACTGCTTTCTTTTGGTGTGCTTTTATGCAAAAAAACGGAGGATGAAAGAATGGAGAAAAGAGTACAGGATTATTCCAAAGAAATTCTGAAGATCATCCGCAGCAACACCTCTCCGGCCGTTATGGGAGGAAGGCTGCAGGATTATCATGAGAATGATCTGGCAGATGTAATGCCGAAACTGACTGTACAGGAGCGGTGCAAGCTGTACCGTATCCTGGATACAGATATGCTCTCTGATATTTTTGAATATACAGATGAGGAGAATGCAGCAGAGTATCTGAATGAAATGGATGTGAAAAAAGCAGCAGCCATTTTATCCAAAATGGAGACAGATGCTCTTGCAGATGTATTAAATAAAGTTGAAAAAACAAAGAAAAAAATACTGATCGATCTGCTTGAACCTGAGGTTCGACGTGATGTGGAGATGATCGCATCCTTTGATGAGGATGAGATCGGAAGCCGCATGACAACAAATTATATTGTGATCACAGATAAACTGACAGTTAAGCAGGCAATGAGCAGTCTGATCGAACAGGCTGCAAAAAATGACAATATCTCCACTATTTTTGTAGTGACAGAGCAGCAGAAATTTTATGGGGCCATTAATCTGAAAGAATTGATCATTGCCAGACGGGATGATCTGCTTGAGAATCTGGTGGTGACTTCCTATCCATATGTATATGCGGAAGAGAATATTGATGAATGTATCGAAGAACTGAAAGATTATTCTGAGGATTCTATTCCGGTTCTTGACAACGATAATCAGCTTCTGGGTGTTATCACATCTGCCAGTATCATTGACCTGGTTGATGATGAGATGGGTGATGACTATGCGAAGCTGGCCGGTCTGACTGCAGAAGAGGATTTGAAAGAGCCATTGAAGGAGAGCATGAAGAAACGTATGCCATGGCTGATCATTCTTCTGGGACTTGGTATGGTTGTTTCCTCTGTAGTAGGAATTTTTGAAAAAGTAGTAACTGCACTTCCGATTATTATGTGCTTCCAGTCTTTGATCCTTGATATGGCAGGTAATGTGGGTACCCAGTCTCTGGCTGTGACGATTCGTGTGCTGATGGATGAATCTCTGACAGGTAAGCAGAAACTGGAACTTGTGTGGAAAGAAATGAGAATTGGTCTGTGTAATGGTGGACTTCTTGGAATTCTGTCTTTTGCGCTGATCGGATTGTATATTTATCTGTTTAAAGGAAAAACACTTTTGTTTTCCTATGCAGTATCCGGATGTATCGGTGTGGCACTGTTGCTGGCTATGTTGATCTCCAGTGCAGTAGGCACCTGTATTCCATTGTTCTTTAAGAAGATCAATATTGACCCGGCAGTAGCATCAGGTCCGCTGATCACAACAGTGAATGACCTTGTTGCAGTAATTACCTATTATGGCCTGAGCTGGCTGTTCTTATTAAAAATGCTGAATCTTGCAGGCTGAATTTCAGATAATAAAAACAGGTCCTGTATCTTTGATTATAAGATATTGGATCTGTTTTTGTATGGAGTTATTATAGTTGGTCGTTATCCCGTAAAATACGGACCTGTCTTAATATTTCAGAGGATTAATTATAACAAATGTAATGTATGGCGTTTGCAATCTGGAATAAATTTTGTGAAATAAGGAAAATAGCAGTTGACATTATTCAGGGGATATGCAAATAATATATTGCAATTAGTGTTTAACTGACCTGACGATTGAAAGAGGCAAGTCGTTATTTGGATTTACAAAGCATATAAATGTTACTGAGAACGGAGTAAACAGTAACAAATAAACATCGGTGCAGGAAATATTAATGGTAAACAGTAATAAGAAATGAAAAATATAATATATATATAATGTGTCTGTGAATAAACCAGTGTGCCGACAAGTTGATTCTTCGAGAAATCAACTTGTTGGCACACCAGGTAACTGTATAATTCCACAGATACAGTATCGGCAAAACAGTCGAAAGGCTGCGGCGCAAAGCTAAAGGGCCTGTAAAATGGCAGCCAGTTGCATTTATACAGAGAGTAATGTCTTGTTGTATTGTAGCGGGCATTATTCTCTTTTATTTTAAAGAAAGGTTGAGAATATCATGTCAGAGCATAGGTGTATGCTTAACAAAATGAATAAGATTGAAATATATGTCGCAAATGAAGATACGGATATTAATCCTTCAGTTCAGGAAGCTATTGAATATGTACTGAAACAGAATGATCCTGTGGGAACAATCGCCGGTTATTATGATGAGAAGCTGACAATCTGGAGTGTAAGTAACTATTTTCTGCAGCTTTTGGGGTGGGATGACCTTGATGAATTTATGAAAGCATCAGACGGATCTATGCTCAGTGTGGTCTGTAATGAGCAAAAGCATATATTTTCACCGGCAGGACTTCATGATTTACAGGGTTCTCACACCTTGTATCTGACAGACAGTAAAGGTTTATCAATACCGGTAAGGATTGTGAAGGCAGATGCCAGGGATAATAAAGGACGGCCAATCTGGGTATTATCTGTCAGATCTGATCACTTTGCCCGGAATCAGGAAGCAAGGGAAGCTGTTTTTCACCGGGCTTTTACAGATATGAATCTGTGTGAATATTATGTGGATCTTCAGGAAAATACATTTGAATCTATGAAAGTAAAGGGCTCGCTTCAGGAAATTTCCAACAAAAGCCGGACATGGGATGAACTGATACAGATGTTTCTTGATAATCATGTCTGTCCTGAGAGTAAAGAGGCGGTTGCGCAGATTTACAACCGGGAATATATTATGAAGGAACTCAGAAAAATTACCGGGGAACTCAGTCAGGAATACAAAGCAGTGCTTGACGGAGAGCTGCGTATTATCCGGAATGTAGTGATGGAGGGAGATACAGATGAGAACGGAGAGGTCAGACACGCCATGATTTTTCTTCGTGATGTGACGGATTCGAAAAATGCGGAAAAAGAACGCAGAGCGATGTTAAAGCAGAACATCGCCATGGACCAGCTTATTCAGGGAGTAACCAGGATTGTAGAGCGTTTTGCAGTTTGTGATCTGGACAGCGGGATATACGAATATTATGAGATGAACAATGAGTCTTATTATAATCCTACAGGTGATTACAGGGAGCTTCTTCAGCGTATGTCCGGAGAGTATGTGGTACTTACGGAAAAGATAAATATACAGATGGATGATCTGCTTTCACCGGAACATCTGAGAAAAGTTATTATGTCTGAGGATGATCTGTATACCTTTGAATATTCTACTCTTGACAGATCTTCTTATAAAGTAATGTCAGTGATACCTGTGGAATGGAAAGGCAGTATACTGTCCAAAGTAATGCTGATCGCTCAGGATATCGGGCAGAAGCATGAACTTGAGAAGCTGGCAAATACGGATGCACTGACAGGACTTTATAATGAGCGTTATCTTTCCGAAAGATTAAAAAGAAATGGAAAGTTACGCAAAAAATTTGCCATGTTCTATCTGGATCTGGACAGGTTTAAGCCTGTTAATGACACTTATGGACATGACATGGGGGACAGATTGCTGAAGGCGGTTTCCCGGAGATTGTGCAAATGTATCAGGAAGACAGACTATGCTTTCCGTATCGGTGGAGATGAATTTTCCCTGATCATTGAGGAGGGCAATATTAATGATGAATTCTGTGAGATGATGGTCAGAAGAATAAAAAGAGTCATTGACCGGCCTTTTAACATAGAGGGTCGTCTGCTGAGCGTGGATACAAGCTGTGGCTATGCTATTTATCCGGAACACAGCCAGAAGATCGATGAAATCCGCATTATGGCAGATCACAGAATGTATGAAGATAAAACTCAAAATAGAAAAAAGGGTTAATGGCGGATAAAAACAGAAAGAGGGATAAAATCTTTATGGATTTAAAACAATTACAGTATTTCGTAGTATGTGCGCAGACTGGTTCATTCAGTGATGCTGCGAAAAATCTGTATTCTACACAGCCCAGTGTCAGCAAGGTGATCAAGGGACTGGAAGATACGCTGGGAATGCAGCTTTTTGAACGGCTGCCAAGAGGAATCAGACTGACAGTACAGGGGCATAAGATGTATGAATATGCGTCGAAAATTATAAATGAAGTAAATGTTCTGGAAAATATGGCTTCCAGCGGAATGACAAAATGGATAAGGATATCTCTAAATCCCAGTTCCTGGTTTGCCAATCAGTTTGTGGATTTTTATAATGAAACCTATGAAAAAAAGTACCATTTCCAGGTAACAACAGCAGGCGTACAAAGCGTAATGGAAAGAGTCCGGGATTATATGGATGACATTGGTTTTGTATATATCCTCAGTCAGCAGAAGGAAAATTTCCTGTATGAACTGTCAAAAAACAAAATGTATTTTGAACCCATCTATGAAACAGATGTAATGCTGTATCCGGGAGGGCTGACAGAGCTTTACAATTCCGGCAAAGAGAGGGTAGAACTGGAAGATCTGAAGGACGTCCGTTTTATACAGAATTATCAGGATGAATTTTTTGACATCGGTGCTGTAAAAGAGGATGCATTCCAATGGAAGGATATTGATATTTCCGTGCTGACCAACAGTGATTATATTATGGAAAAAATGCTGAAGAACAGTAAGGTGGCAAATATAAGCGGAAGTTACCTGTCAGAAAACAAAGAAGGAACTACACCGGGAATCCCTCTGGATATTGGAGACAGTAAAGTGATTTTTGGTTTTATACTCCACAAAGGAGAAGAAATGGATGAGAGTGTGGCAGAGCTTGTGGAGTTTTTAAAGAGCAGACTGCCGAAGCATTAATTGCCGAAGCATTAATAAAAATTGCAGTTGACTTTTTAACTTATTTTGCATATACTAATAGTAGCTAAGAAATGAAGTGAAATTTCCATGAAGCGAAACGAAAGCCCTCAGAGTTGCCGCTCTGAGGGCTTTCTTGCTCGTTACGGGGAGCTGTTCCGTTTAGACTGTTGCTGTCTAATGTCCGCTGTCCAGCCATTTGCATATGTAGTAGCTAACTACGCCTGCTATGACAGAGACAAGAAATGAAGTAAAAATTGCTTCCATGAAACTCACCTCCTTCCTGCTGGAGGTTCGACAGCTCTTGTAGTATAACATAGTTTAGAACAAAATGGGATGGTTGTTTTAAATTATTGCTGATATTAAAAAAACCTATTCCAAAAATGACGATAGATATTCAAATTAAGAATAGCTTATAACCCCCAGGGTGGGTTGTGGGCTATTTTTGCTTTTGTTAAACTGAATGGTGGCTAATTAGGAGTACAATTTTGAAAAATTATAAAATGGAGATAATCAAATGAGAAAATATGCATTCAGACGACTGCTCCAGCTGATTCCCATTTTGTTTGCGATTACTTTTCTCTCCTATGGCATGATGCGGATTGCGGGAAGTGATGTAGTGACACAAAAAATGGAAAATACAGGACAGATTCTGTCAGAAGATAAGTTAAATGCAGCCAGAGAACAGCTGGGACTGGACAAACCATTTCTGACCCAGTATTTTGTGTGGCTTGGGAAACTGCTTCATGGAGATATGGGAAACAGCTATGTATCCAGTCTTCCGGTTTTTGATACGTTCATATCGAAGCTTCCGGCAACGCTGCTTCTTACAGTGACATCTATTTTGCTGACCATCATCATATCAATCCCTCTGGGGATTCTGTCAGCAGTGAAACAGAATACGATTACGGATTATCTGATCCGTTTATGCAGCTTTATAGGAAACAGTCTTCCTAATTTTTTTGTATCATTGCTGTTGATGTATTTTCTTGCGATCAGGTTGCGGATTTTTCCGGTTATATCCAAAGATGTAAGTTTAAAGAGTGTGGCAATGCCGGCAATCACTCTGGCAATTGCCATGTCGGCCAAGTATCTTCGCCAGGTCCGTGCAACTGTGCTGGATGAACTGAGTAAAGATTATGTGGCAGGAGCGAAAGCAAGAGGAGTAAAGTTTTCTGTCACTCTTTGGAAAAGTATTATGAAGGCTTCGCTGGTAACCATCATTACCTTGCTGATGCTGTCAGTGGGAAATCTGCTGGGAGGAACTGCAATCGTAGAATCAATCTTTATGTGGGATGGAGTTGGAAAGATGGCAGTAGATGCTATCTCCATGCGTGATTATCCTATTATTCAGGCATATGTTATGTGGATGGCGATCATCTATGTTGTAGTAAATCTGCTTACAGATCTGTCATACCGGTTCCTGGATCCGAGAATCCGTCTGGGAGGTGTGAAACAATGAGTGAAAAGCAGAATAAAAATGTGACAGTGCGTGTACAGAAGATTAAGAAAAACCATATAAAACAAAAGCTGGTCTTTTTTCTTATTCTGGCAATAGGGCTTGTGATACTTGCAGTTTTTTCAGAGCATCTCTGTCCATATGACCCTTATGCACAGGATCTGGCAAGTGCACTTCAGCCCCCCAGTCTTCAGCATCCTATGGGAACAGATACATATGGGAGAGATATGCTGTCCAGAGTTATAAGTGGTGCAAGAGCCAGTATTTTTTCGACCTTTATCCTGGTTGCTGTGATTTTTGTGTTAGGAACAGCTGTGGGTGTATGCTGCGGATATTTTGGCGGAGCTGCAGATACTGTTATGATGAGAATCTCAGATATATGTCTTGCTTTCCCTGGGCTTGTATTTGCCATGGCGATTGCAGCTATTCTTGGGGGAGGCATTCAGAATGCTGTTATAGCACTGGCAGTAGTAAGCTGGCCGAAATATTCACGTATTGCCAGAGGGCAGACTCTGGCATTAAAAGAGGAACCCTATATTCATGCTGCCATACTGGCAGGTGACAGCTCAGGTCAGATTATGCTCAGACATATTCTTCCAAATATGCTGGGCCCTGTTCTGGTAACAGCCATGCTTGATATCGGTACCATGATGATGGAACTTGCAGGTCTGTCATTTCTTGGACTGGGAGCACAGATTCCCATGGCTGAATGGGGAAGTATGATGAGCAGCGGACGAAGTATGATCCAAACATATCCATGGGTAGTATTATCACCTGGAATTGCAATTTTTATATCTGTGGCAATTTTCAATCTGTTAGGTGATACAGTTCGTGACTATCTGGATCCTAAGAACAGCCGTTCATGATAAGTAATATGAAAACAAACGAGGAGGAAAGAAAATGAGAACAAAGAAATTTCTGGCAATGGCAATTGCCCTGGGGCTGGCAGTAGGAATGACAGCTATGCCAACACTGGCAGCAGAAAAAAAGACATTGGTATTTGGCGATACCACCTTTAATGCGGAAAATGAGGAGGCAGATATTAATCCTCAGAATACCTATGCAGGATGGGCTTGCATCCGTTATGGAGTAGGGGAAACTCTTTTCCGTTATTCTGATACAATGGAAATAGAGCCATGGATCGCAAAAGAGTATGAAAATATTGACGAGCTGACCTGGAAGATCACACTGAACGACGGAGTTGTGTTTTCCAATGGACGTGCCTGTGACGGAGAAGCAGTAAAGGAAAGCCTGGAGGCTTTGGTTGCCAATCATGAGCGTGCAGCAGGAGATCTTTGCATTGATACTATCGAGGCAGATGGAAATACTGTTACCATAAAGACTACAGAACCGAAGCCTGCACTGATCAATTATCTCAGTGATCCTTATGGATGTATTATTGATATGCAGGCAGGTATCAGTGATGATGGTATAGTGATCGGTACAGGTCCTTATGTGGCAACTGAACTGGTGACAGATGATCATGTTAATCTTGTAAAGAATGAAAACTACTGGAACGGAGATGTGAATGTGGATGAGATCACTGTCCGTACAATCTCTGACGGTGATACACTGGCAATGGCTCTTCAGGCAGGGGAGATTAATGCTGCCTATGGTATGGCATATGCAAGCTATCCTTTATTTGAAAATGATGACTTTACATTTACCAGTACAGCTACAAGCCGTGCATTCTATGCGTGGATGAACTTTGAAAGTCCTGTAACATCTGACCCGGCAGTGCGTAAAGCAATTGCCATGGGTATTGATAAGGACAGCTTTGTGTCTGTGCTTCTGAATGGATATGGATATCCTGCAGTCGGTGTTTTCCCGGATACCTTCTCTTTTGGAGGGCAGAATCTGACAACAGAGAGCTATGATCCTGATGGGGCAAAGAAGGTTCTGGAGGAAGCAGGATGGGTGGATTCTGATGGTGACGGTATCCGTGAAAAAGACGGACAGAAACTGGAGATCCGCTGGCTTACTTATCCCAGCCGTCAGGAGCTTCCGCTTCTTGCAGAGTCTGCACAGGCAACCTTAAAAGAAATCGGTATGGATGTTCAGATAAATTGTACCTCTGATAATAATACTATCCGTAAAGACCCTGCATTATGGGATGTATATGCAAGTGCCATGGTAACTGCACCTACAGGAGATCCGGAGTATTTCTTCACTTCCTGCACACTGGATGAATCTGCAAGCAATAACGGACATTATCACAGTGATAAACTGGAAGATCTGGAAAAACAGATGAAGCAAGAATTCGACGCAGATAAGCGTTCAGATCTGGCGATTCAGATGCAGCAGACAATCCTGGATGACAATGCCTATGTATTCTGCTCTTACCTGAGAATGAGTATGATCATGCAGTCTAATGTAACAGGACTGACTGCACATCCATGTGATTATTATGAACTGACAGCGGATTTGGATATCAACTAAACTGTAACAATAAATGAAGAATATGTGAACGATGATATTTCAGGGGCAAAAGATATTTTGCCCCTGATTTGGCAAGTATTAACAAGGATGGTTTACAGAAATGGATAGAAAAATACTGACCTACGATTCCGTAGAGATATCATTTGGCGGGAAAGCGGTGGTTCATGATGTGAGCTTCTCTCTTGAACATGGAGAGATACTTGGCCTTGTGGGAGAATCCGGCAGTGGGAAAAGCACCCTGATCAAAGCCGCAATGGGACTTCTGGGACCGGATGGTCTTGTGACAAGAGGAGATATCCGATATATGAATCAGAATATTCTGGATATACCGGAGAAAGAAAAAAGAAAGATCAGAGGTGCAGGAATTGGCATGATCTTTCAGGATGCAGGTGCTTCCCTGTGCCCGATCCGCACCATTGGAGAACAGATTTATGAAAGTATGCGTGTACATACGAAGATAACAAGAAGTGAGGCCAAAAGCAGGGCAATGGATCTGTTTGATAAACTGAACTTTAAGGACAGTCAGCGTGTGTGGGACAGTTATCCATTTGAACTGTCAGGCGGAATGAATCAGAGAGCAGGTATTGCAATTGCCATGCTTATGAATCCGCCCATCCTATTTGCGGATGAACCGACCAGTGCTCTGGATGTGTCTGTACAGCGTCAGGTTGTAAGGGAAATGCTTAAGTTAAGAGAGTTGTTTGGAACTGCAATTGTGATCGTGACACATGATATCGGGGTAGTCCGGGCAATGGCAGATACTGTGTTGGTTTTGAAAAATGGAAAAACAGTAGAATATGGCACAGCAGACCGTGTACTGGATCATCCCCGGGATCCGTATACCAGGAAATTGCTGGAGGCTGTACCAAAGCTGCAAAGGAAGGTCAGAGTATGAGCATACTTTTAGAGGCAGAACATTTAACAAAAATATTTACCCAGAGAGGAAAAAATCCTTTTAAAGCAGTAAATGATGTAAGCTTTACACTAAAAAAAGGAGAAACGCTGGGAATCGTAGGAGAATCCGGCAGTGGGAAAAGTACAATAGCAAAGCTGCTCACCCGGCTGACTGATATCACAGAGGGTACATTGAAATTTGAAGGAAAAGATATTACAAGACTGAAACAAAGTCAGCTGAAAGAGGTATATGGAGATATACAGATGGTTTTTCAGAATCCGGTGGGTTCTTTTGATCCCAGAAGGACACTGGGTGACGGAATTGGTGAGAGTCTTAGAAACCGTGGAATGAAAAAGGCTGATGTGGAGAAAAGAGTAGCAGAATTGCTTGAGCAGTGCGGCCTTGAGAAGGAATATGCAAAAAGATATCCTCATGAGGTAAGTGGCGGACAGTGTCAGCGGGCTGCGATAGCAAGAGCTCTGGCAGTAAAACCAAAAGTTCTGATCTGTGATGAGGCAACCAGTGCTCTGGATGTAACCATACAGAAACAGATCATGGAGCTTCTGGAAGACCTGAAAGAGAAGAATGGGCTGTCTTTTATTTTTATTTGTCATAATCTGGCCCTTGTCCAGATGTTCTGTGACAGGGTTCTGGTACTGTATGAGGGAAAAGTAGTGGAAAGCGGAATTCCCGATGATATCATCAATGAACCCAAGGAAGAGTATACGCAGAGACTGGTGGATGCGGTACTTTCGTGAATGTGATTTTTTTGGAAGTGCGATAGTGGTATGAAAAATACAGGCAAAACTATGCCGGATAAGAATATATAGATATCCCCTTGGGTGGGTTGTTGACGCTTTAATGTGGTGCTACAATACAGTTGTTTGTAAGGTGCGCGCCAGATAAAAATAATATTTTCACAGGAAAGGAAGTATATTTATGCATATACCTGAAAATTATTTAAGCCCGTCAACATGTGCTGTAATGACAGCAGCCATGCTTCCGGTGTGGGGATATTCTATTCATAAAATAAAAACAGAGATACCGAAATCAAAGATGCCGCTTCTTGGTATTGGGGCAGCCTTTTCATTCCTGGGAATGATGTTTAATGTTCCGCTTCCGGGCGGTACAACAGGACATGCAGTAGGGGGAACTCTTATTGCCATACTGACAGGAAGTCCTGCAGCCGGGTGCATAGCGGTTTCTATTGCTCTGCTGATACAGGCCCTTCTTTTTGGAGATGGCGGAATCCTTGCATTTGGGGCAAACTGTTTTAATATGGCATTTATATTGCCATATCTGGGCTTTTTCCTGTATAAACTTCTTTTGAAGAAAACAGGTATGCGCAAACTTAGCGCGGCAATTAGTTCATATATAGGTATTAATGCTGCGGCCTTTTGTGCAGCTGTTGAATTTGGTATTCAGCCACTGCTGTTCAAAAATGCAGAAGGCCAGGCTCTTTATTGTCCGTATCCGCTAAGTGTATCAATACCTGCAATGATGATCGGACATATTACATTATTTGGTCTGGCAGAGATTATTCTGACAGTAGTGGTACTTACCTTTGTTGAAAAAGTTACACCAAAAGCATTGGATGCTGTTCCGGATAAGACAGCATTTAAACCACTGTATATACTGATGGCTGTTCTCATCGTACTGACTCCTCTGGGACTTCTGGCAACCGGTACTGCCTGGGGTGAATGGGGTGCTGATGAAATCGCTGGTCTGGTAAGTGGCGGAAGCCAGCTTGGATACACTCCGTCAGGAATGACCAATGGATTTGAACTGTCAACTTTGTTTCCTGATTATTCTATGTCCGGGTTACCTGAGTGGACAGGATATATTCTTTCGGCTATTGTAGGCGTGGCACTTCTGGTGATCATTTTTAAGATTATTTCTTCAATGATGAAAGAGAAAGTTGATTTTAAAAAGAAGGCTGCATAACAGATGAATGATCATAAAAAAGAAGAAACTATGCTTCCAGACTGGATGTGTTCCGGAGAAACTTATGTTCCATCTAAAGATAAAGAAGCATTTTTAACAAAAAGTACGAAATCAGTTTTATCTGTGCTTGCAAAAATGCGGTTTTATGAAGGGAAGGATGGCAAATTTTCTGCCACTCCTTCTCTGAAACTGTTTTATACACTTCTATATATTGTTCTTACTGCATGTTCGGGAAATTATCTGTTTACTCTGATTATGTGTGCAGCAGTGACAGTCAGACTGGCGTTTTTTTCGGCAAAAGCTATCCGTCAGATCCTGAGAGGAACAGCAGGTGCGGTTCTGTTTTCTATATTGATCCTTCTCCCATCTGTATTTATGGGAACTCCTCAGACTTTAATGAATATTACTTCAAGAGTATATGTATCTGTAACTCTGGTTGGTATTTTGTCATCAGGGACATCCTGGAATAAACTGACAGGAAGTATGAGAACTTTTCGGCTGCCATCCATATTTATTTTTACGCTGGATATTACTTTGAAATATATTTCGGTGCTTGGAGAGATATGTGCAGCTATTCTTACGTCTGTCCGGTTAAGGTCAGTGGGAAAGAATTCTCAGAAAGCAAAAGCTTTGTCAGGTGTGTTGGGAATCTCATTTCTGAAATCTGGTGAAATGGCAGAGGAAATGCATGCAGCAATGTGTTGTCGTGGATTTACAGGAGAGTATAAGAAAAAGCAGAAATACACGTTATGTGCAGCGGATATTTTCAGCACTTTTATTATGGCTGGATGTATTGTATTGTTCTGGTATCTGAACAGAAAGATATGATAATTGACAGGAAAAGACAGAAGAGGGTAGTTATGATCAGACTTGAGAATGTATGTTTTGCATATGAAAAAGAAATTGCACTGAGATATGTGGATCTTCACATAAACAGAGGAGATTCTATAGTTATCCAGGGACCTAACGGATGTGGAAAATCAACACTGATTAAACTATTGAATGGAATTATTTTTCCATCGGAAGGAAAATATTTTTATCAGGGACATGAAATTAATGAAAAAGCGTTAAAAAACAGCCAGTTTGCAAAATGGTTTCATCAGCAGATGGGATATGTGTTTCAGAATGCAGATGCCCAGCTTTTCTGTGGAAGTGTGGAGGAGGAAATTGCATTTGGCCCGGTCCAGATGGGGCTTTCGGAAGCGGAGATAAAAAAAAGAACAGAAGACTGCCTGCACTTATTTGGATTGGAAAAACTAAGAGATAGACCACCCTATCATCTGAGTGGAGGGGAGAAAAGAAAGGTTTCACTGGCATGTATTCTTTCGTTGAATCCTGAGGTCCTGATTTTGGATGAACCTCTTGCAGGACTTGATGAAAAAACACAGGATATGCTGGTGGATTTTCTGCAGAGTTTTCATAAAGCAGGAAAAACGTTGATTACGATTACACATAACAGACAACTGGCTGAAACTATCGGTACCAGATTTGCCTGTATGAATGAAGAACATGAACTGAAGATACTATCATAATATTGATAATTATCTTTTCGTTAAAAAAAGTACTTCCTGCGGACGAAGTACTTTTTTTAATGAGTTTTTAGATGCGCATTGCGCGGAGGTCTGTGCACCTTTATTTGTTGTTTGACACAAATCTTTGTGCGGATACATGGATCATTAAGTATCTCGCTGACTGATATTTAATGATCTCTGCATTGATTATATTTTAACAAAATTATGGGAAAGAACAAGCCTCCCAGGGGGATTTGAAACCATGAAAAAAGTAGTATGAACTATGCAATATATGAATAGGTAAATATCCCTCAGGGGGTGTTTGACAATTGTTTACGATCTGAATTTTACTTAGTTGCTGTAGCCAGAAGTGCTTTAATATCTTCCATATCATCAGCAAAATAAATTCCCTGCTGGCGATTTTCTGAGGACAGCCCCATCTTGATCATATGGTCAAGAAGCTGTTTCAGGCTGTCATAATATCCATTCAGATTATATAGAATACAGGGGGCATTAAGGTGTTTTAAGGAAACCATGGACATAACTTCTGCGATTTCCTCCAGAGTACCTGTGCCTCCTGGAAATGCAATAAATGCATCACCTAGTTCAATCATTTTTGCTTTTCTTTCAGCCATATCTTTTGTGACAATCAGTTCTGTGATCTCATCATACTGCAGTTCAGAATCTATAAAAAACTGTGGTTCCACGCCTGTTACTTTTCCTCCGGCATTCAGCACACTTTCTGCTATCTGTCCCATAAGACCGGACTTCGATCCGCCATATATCAGAGAATTTCCACTTTCTCCAATCCATGTACCAAGTTCCCGGACAGCATCTCCAAGTGCCGGATCATTCCCCTCCAAAGCTCCAAGATAAACAGTAATATTCATTGTAATTTCCTTTCTTTTTCCATGTACATGGCAATTGTTTTATATAACTGCCTCAAATAGCATTACCATCAGCGGCATTGTAATAATTGAGAACAGTGTAGTCATGACATTGATGGCACTGGCATAACGTGAATCATTTCCGTATACCTGGCACATCTGGGTTATTGTGGAAGCAGACGGTGTGATGATCGCCAGAAAGACAATAAGCATGATTTTATTTCCGTCTGCAGAGAACATAGCCAGATGGCTGATCTTAATCATTACAAGTGCAAGCAAAGGCACTGCAATCAGACGAAGAAATGATACAAAATATACTCTTTTGTCAGCAAAAATCTGTTTCAGATTCATTCCTGCAAACAGCATACCGGTTACGATCATACTGGCCGGTCCTATCATGCTGCCCACTGAGCCAAGAGTATTATTGATGATCTCCGGCAAATGGATTCTTGCGAAAAAAAGTACAACACCGATAAAAATAGAAATCATGTTAATATTTAACACAATCTTTTTCCAGTCGTAGGAAGATTCCCGGCTGATAATCTTTTTGCAGTGTGTCCACAGAAAGATAAGCTGCACACTCATAAAAACACATCCATATAAAACCCAGTCCTGTCCAAGAATAAAGGTCACAATGGGTACGATCAAATTTCCTGAATTAGAATAATAAACAGAAGCAATTTCCACTTCATTCAGATGCAAAAGCTTTCCGGCTATGGAGATAATGATCAGGAGAAGAACCTGGGTCATGACAGATGCAGCCAGAGCAAGCAGCAATCCCTTTACAGTATCCATCGTGTAATCTACCTGAAAAGCATTGATGATTACACAGGGAATGATTAGATAGAGAATGATTTTGGATAAAACCTTGCTGTCTTCATCTTTTACAAGCCCAACTTTCACGATCAAATATCCCATGAAGATCATAAGAAACAATTGAATGATCTGTTCCATGAGCAGTATGCTGATATTCATAAACTTATCCACCTCGTATTCTTAAAAATGTCCGTCATCGGGAATATTGTATTTACCCGATTTCTGATGTCGGAACTCATTATAGAACTTTCCCGGTTGCGGTTCAATAGTAATGTGCGAACAGAAACAGTTGCTGACAATATTTTACAGGAAGCAAACCACAGATTTGGGAAAGTGTTTCAGATTATATTATCAGACAGTTTTTCAGCGGAAATCTTATAGAACAGCATTCATAGTATATGTCAGGCTTATTGTTTATCAATAACGGCATCCGGAGAATTAAAGGATTACGAAGCAGATCTTAGCTGATTCTTTCTGGACATTCTGATAGTATTATGTCATACTTAAATATGCAGAGGATTGCGGGAGCTGCTTTGCAGCGGAGCAATTCGTGGATAACATCATATGTATTAATTAAAATGAACAGGAGACATCAGTACAATGTTAGATGAAAGGATATATGAGAGTTATATAGGAATCCTGAAGGAAGAAATGGTTCCTGCAATGGGGTGTACAGAACCGATCGCACTGGCATATGGAGCAGCCAGAGCACGAGAAGTTTTGGGAAAAGAACCGGAACATATCACCGCAAAATGCAGTGGAAACATTATAAAAAATGTCCGTTGTGTTATCATTCCAAACTCCGGCGGATTGACTGGAATTGAAGCAGGTGTAGTTCTCGGTGCAGTAGCCGGAAACGCATCCCTGAACATGGAAGTTCTTTCGAATGTAAATGAATTTGAAAGAAAGAGATGTCGTGAACTTTTGGATAAAAAGATATGCAAAGTAGAACTTCTGGACTCCCCGGTAGTCCTGCACTTTATCATAGAAATGCAGGCAGGGGATGACACAGTAAGTCTGGAGATCAAATACGATCATATAAATGTAACAAAGATCGTAAAGAACCAGGAAGTCCTGCTGGATTCAGATCATAAATCCGGTGAAACTCCGGCTGCAGCAGACAGAACTCTGCTCAATCTGGAAGACATTAAAACATTTGCAGATACTGTAGAAATTGATGATGTCAAAGAAATTATAGAAAATCAGATCCGCAGCAATATGGCAATCGCTCATGAAGGAATGACTGGTAAATACGGTCTTGGAATCGGCCGGATAATACGCGAAACCTATTCCAATGATATGCTTACCAAAATGCGCAGCCTCACAGCCGCAGCTTCCGAAGCCAGAATGGGCGGATGCGATATGCCGGTAGTCATCAACTCAGGCAGTGGAAACCAGGGGATTGCCTGTTCCGTACCACTGATCGTGTATGCCAGAGAAATGGAACTTCCGGACTATGTACTTTACCGCGCACTGGTATTTTCTAATCTCTTAACTGTATACCAGAAACAGTATATCGGTAAACTTTCCGCATTTTGCGGTGCGGTATCCGCATCCTGTGCAGCCGGTGCGGGGATTACCTACATGGGAGGTGGCGAACTTTCAGTGATCAAGAAGACCATAGAGAATACTCTTGCCAATATTCCGGGAATCATCTGTGATGGAGCGAAAATATCCTGTGCAGCGAAAATCGCCGCCAGCCTTGATGCTGCATTCCTGGCACATCACCTTGCTATGAACGGTCAGTCCTATGCGCCATATACCGGAATCCTCAAGGAAGAAGCCGGCGAAACCATCAGCTGTGTAGGACAGATCGGCAAAGAAGGAATGAAAGAAACAGACAAAGAAATTCTGCGGATTATGTTAGAGCGTGTTTGATTTTATGACAAAGTAAAAAAGACCGGTATATTCTCCTGCTGAAAAAAAGACATAATTGCACTGGTTTTGTGATAAGACAAGAAAAAATAATGACTATAAATTTCAATTCGTCTATTATGTTCATCTGAAAATAGGAATATAAATGACCTGAAACGAAAAAAGTATAATTACGGTCATCTTAAGAAACCGATGAAAATGACCTGAAACGAAAAAAGTACAATTACAGTCATGTATAGAAGGGAGTATGAATGACCTAAAATAAGAAAAGCAGAATTGTGGTCATCTTAAAATGAAATTATGAATGACTTGAAATAAAGAAAGTGAAGAATAGAGTCAATATAAAGAGATTTTTTGTTTGACTGAGTTTGCTGAAAATAAAATTTAAGTCAAGGAACTTGAGAAAGTAAAAAATTTTTACGAGGTAAGCAGATAGATATGACTATATATGAGTATGGAAATCCAGATGCGGATACTGTTTTGATTCAGTTGACTGGTGATCATGAATTATCTGTTCTTAAGAATGAGGTTGAAGAAATCCGAAAAAGGACTTCAACAGATTTCAGACTCATTGCTGCAAAAGTTGATGACTGGAATTATGAGTTGTCTCCATGGAAAGCACCAGCGGTGTTCGGAAATGAAGACTTTGGTGATGGTGCTGTCAGGACACTGGAGCAGATTCTGACATTATGCACAGACAAAAGCAGGACATATTATATCGGGGGATATTCTCTTGCGGGGCTGTTCTCGTTATGGGCAGCATATCAGACAGATGTATTTTCCGGCATTGCAGCTGCTTCACCGTCTGTCTGGTTTCCGGGATTTATTGAGTATATGAAGGAACATGAAATTAAAAGTGAGACAGTTTATCTAAGTCTTGGTGACAGAGAAGAAAAAACGAGAAATTCGGTGATGTCACAGGTTGGAAACTGTATCCGGATGGGATATGAGTGGCTCATAGAGCATGGGATAAATTGTAATCTGGAATGGAATCAGGGCAATCATTTTAGAGAACCGGATATAAGAATTGCGAAAGCATTTGCCTGGGTAATGGAGGGGAAATAATATGTGGATATTATTTGCATTTGGTTCTGCTCTGTTTGCAGGCCTGACTGCCATACTGGCAAAATGCGGAATCAGAAATACAGATTCTAATGTTGCGACGGCATTAAGAACCGGTGTAGTGTTAGTCTTTTCATGGCTTATGGTATTCATGGTCGGGGCACAAAATGAAATCAGAGATATTTCGGCAAAAGTCCTGATTTTTTTGATTTTGTCAGGACTGTCAACGGGGATATCCTGGCTATGCTATTTCAAAGCACTGCAGATTGGAGATATCAATAAAGTAACACCAATTGATAAATCGAGTACAGTGATAACGATGCTGCTGGCTTTTATTTTTCTCAGGGAAGAAATAACGTGGCTGAAATTTGTTTCAATGATTCTTATCGGTATCGGTACTTATCTGATGATACAGAAAAAGGAAACAAAGGAGAAGGCAGAAGATAAGAAGTGGCTGCTTTATGCAGTCGGTTCCGCTGTTTTTGCCAGTCTTACCTCTATTTTGGGAAAGATTGGAATTCAGGATGTCAATTCAAATCTTGGAACTGCGATCAGGACTGCTGTTGTATTGGTGATGGCGTGGATTGTAGTATTTGTGACCGGAAAGCAGGATACGGTTAATAACATTGACAGAAAAAGCTGGCTGTTCCTTATTCTTTCCGGAGTTGCAACAGGCGGTTCCTGGCTATGTTATTACAGAGCACTTCAGACAGGTCCGGCCAGTGTGGTAGTTCCGATTGATAAACTGAGTATCCTTGTGACCATTGCATTCTCATATATTGTATTCCATGAAAAACTGTCATTGAAATCAGGGACAGGATTGCTTCTTATTGTTGTTGGAACGTTAGCTTTGCTGATATAACTATTATAAAAAAGAAAAACTATCTGGAAAAATATAATTGCGGAAACTGGCTTTTTCAGGTAGCAGAGGGATATTCAGATGGTATTTCAGATGCCAATGGAATCCTTTGATTCACGTTGTACGCTCGGGGACGGAATCGGAGAAAGCCTGAGAAATATGGGGATAAGCCGTACTGAAACCCGGAGAAAAGTGGAAGAACTTCTGGAAAGATGCGGCCTGGAAAAAGAATACGCAGACCGTTATCCCCAAATTGTATATTTATCCTGTGTCTGAAGTATATCAGACAGGACAGCAGATAGAGCAGAAATGTCTGAAGCGATTTTATTCGTGAAAGGCATTTCTGCTTTTTGATTTCTTACTCAAAATGCCGTAAAATTTTGTGTTTTTAAAAATAAAGAAAGTGTCAAAAAGCACTAACAATTATTCAGAAATCTGTGATACAATGGAAAGGCGAAATACAGAAATACAAATGAAAAGAGAGAAAACTACAAATGACACAAAAACAAAATACATTAACAAAAACCGGTATTGTAGCGCTTCTTGCCTGTGTTTGCTGCATCTTGTGGGGAAGTGCGATTCCGGTGATCAAGACCGGCTATCGTTTGATGCAGGTAGACTCCGCAGATACCGCGAGCCAGATTGTTTTTGCGGGAGTTCGTTTTACGCTGGCAGGGATTCTGGTGTTGATCTTTGCTTCCATTAAAGAAAGGAAAGTGATGATTCCTGACAGGGAAATTTTGAAATACGCAGTTCCGGTATGTCTGGCGCAGACAGTGGGACAGTATTTCTTCTTTTATATAGGTGTTGCACATACATCAGGAGTCAAGGGCGCTATTATTACCGGACTTGGAAACTTTATTGCAATTCTTCTGTCCTGTCTGGCTTTTCGGAGTGAACGGATGACAGGCAGAAAAATTGCCGGATGTGTTCTGGGATTTGCGGGAGTTGTGGTAATCAATCTGATGGGAAATTCCCTGGATATGGGGTTTAAGCTGACAGGAGAGGGATTTATTCTGATTGCTCAGTTATCCTATGGAATTTCCACAGTTCTGATTAATCTTTTTTCCAGAAAAGTATCGCCGGTAGTACTGAGCGGAACGCAGTTTACGATGGGCGGCATCGTTCTGACTCTGATCGGAGTGGGAATGGGCGGTCATCTGGGAAATGTTACAGCAGGAGGTGTGGCAATCATATTTTATCTGGCAATGGTCTCAGCAGTGGCATATACACTCTGGTCTGTATTGCTTGCATGGAATGATGTTTCGAAGGTTGCAATCTTTGGATTCGTCAATCCCCTGTGCAGTGTGATTTTGTCTGCGCTGATGCTTGGAGAGGTGAAGCAGGCATTTAATATTGGAAGTTTGATAGCACTGATTCTGGTTTGCACAGGAATTTATATTGTTAACTGCAAGAAAAAAATGTTTCGATAAACTGCGGAGCAGTTATTCGGTTATAAGCAAGTAGCGAAGCAGATTGCGGATATCCGCTTGACTGATTCCGTAATCCGGGAAGTCTGGAAAGAAATCGGCGGCTCTTTTTATTTTATGAAAAAAAGAGCATAATAAAATAGAATTTTATCTTGCAGGAATGAATATTTCTGGATATCAATCTAAAAAAGAACAGGAGAAATTCAGATGAAGAAAAAAATTTGTAAGCTGTCAGCAGCAGTATTGCTTTTTTTCTCGGGAATTATGGAGATTGGCTGGCGCTTTTTTAACATGGTGGTCTGCTGCAAAAGAGGGGGAAGGAAAAAGGAAAGAAAGAAATGGTTTGAATTATCTCATATACGGGATAATCATCCCAGAAACGGATACGCAAAGGAATATGATGAGAGCAGGGCATGGTGCGAGGCTCAGAAGATGCAGGACTGTTATATCCAAAGCGTGGATGGATTAAAACTCCACGGATTCTATCTGCCGGCAGAGCATGCAAAGCGGTTTGTTATCTTAAGCCATGGTTACAGGGGCAGCAGATTTGGTTCCCTGTCATTTATGGCAAAATATCTCCATGAGCATCAATGTAATCTTCTGTTTATGGAACAGCGATGTTGTGGAGAAAGTGAAGGAAAATATATTACCTTTGGAGCAAAGGAAAAATGGGATGTGCAGCGTTGGGCAATTTATGTGTCCGAGAGAAATAAAGAAAAGCTTCCAATCTATCTGTATGGACAGTCTATGGGAGCAGCCGCTGTACTGATGGCATCCGGATACAGGCTTCCGTCAGAGGTGAAGGGGCTGATCGCAGACTGTGGTTTTCAGTCTATGGAAAGACAGATGCGGGATATGGCTGACAACTGGTTCCATCTGCATTATATCCCTTTGCTTTTGAAGGAAATGAACTGTCTGTGCCATTTTGTGGCAGGATTTCGTATGAAAGATGCAGATACCACAGAAGCTATGAAAAGGAATACAAGACCTGTCCTTTTCTTTCATGGAGAGAAGGATACTTATGTGTACCCGAACAATTCATTCCAGAACTATATGCTGTGCAAAGCACCAAAGGAACTGGTCATTGTACAGGGAGCGAGGCATCTGTGCAGTGCCTATGCAGATCCGGAACTGTATCAGCGTACAGTGATGGAGTTTTTTGAGAAATATGATGGCAGTAATTCTGAAAAATAATGTGACTGTTTTCAACCGCCAAAGGCGATTACGAATGACAACAATCCCTGACCGGGACTTATCAGATGCGTTTTGTTAAATGCATGATAAGTCTCGGTCAATTTTATGTAAAGTGTTCATTAAGTGCTGAGGGTACTGGTATTTGGGAAAAATCTGTGCTATTTTTGTCACGTAATTAAAAAAGTAATGTTGTAGCTGCCAGTACATTATTTTTAAAATAACTGTGGGCTACTAAACAAGTATGTAATGTTTTTGTACCCGGGAAAAGAGAAAAAACGGGTGATGGAGGTTAAATAAAGTATGACAAACTACTATCCTTTAACAGCAGCACAGAAAATGCACTATAACTGGATCATGGATTACGGTACACAGCAGGTATCCGGTGTCAGTGTTGTGGCGTCTGTACAGGCTGAACTGGATTTTGGATTATTAAAAAAATGTATTCAGATGGAGACAGAACGTTCCGGATGCACTAGAATTCGTTTTACGAAGCCTGATAAAGACGGAAATGTACAGCAATACCTTGTAAAACAGGATCCAAGAGATATCGGATTCAAGGATCTGTCAGGAATGGGAAGCCTTGCAAAAGCAGATGAGCTGATGCAGCAGTGGGCATATGAAACATTTGATGGTGATGACATTCCCATGTGCGAGTTTACTATGCTGAAGCTGCCGGAAGGATATAATGGTTTCTTTGTACATATGGATCACAGACTGATCGATTCCTGTGGTCTGGTAGTAATGATCGGTGATCTGTTTCAGTTATATACCTATTATAAATATGGAACAGCCTATCCGCAGGAACTGGCAGACTTTGAGACAGTACTGAAAAAAGACCTTGCAAAAGCAGGCAACGGGAAACGTTTTGCAAAAGATAAGAAATTCTGGGATGATCAGCTGGATGCACTGGGCGAACCTCTGTATTCTGATATTCAGGGACCGTCCGTACTGGAGGAAGCAAGAAAACGTCATGGAAATCCCAGACTTCGTTCTTCTGATATTGAGATGAAGGATCTGTTTGTGGCAGTTAAGGATTATTATCTGGAGCCGGGACCAACTAAAAATCTGATCGATTTCTGTATGAACCATCAGCTGTCTATGACAAACCTTCTTTTGCTTGGTATCCGTACTTATCTGTCAAAGGTAAATAACGGACAGGAAGATATCACTATCCAGAACTTTATATCCAGACGTTCTACTCATGATGAATGGACTTCAGGAGGAAGCAGAACTATCATGTTCCCATGCAGAACAGTGATCGCACCGGAGACAGATTTCCTTTCTGCTGCTTATGAGATCCAGAATATGCAGAATCGTATCTACATGCACAGTAATTACGATCCGGCACTTATCATGGATGAGATGAGAAAGAGATACAATACACCGGAGCATACAGGATATGAGAGCTGCTATCTGACTTACCAGCCAATGACTGTGAAGGTAGAGAATGAAATGCTTGGAACTATCCGTCAGCATGCAAAATGGTTTGCAAACGGTGCAGCCACCAAGAAGATGTATCTGACCGTATCCCATACAGAAGATGGAGGTATGAACTTCTCCTATCATTACCAGACTGCTCATCTGGAGGAACATGATATGGAACTGCTCTATTATTATATGATGCGTATTCTTTTCAAAGGAATCGCAGAGCCGGATATGAGCATCGGCGAAATTATGGAACTGGTTTAACTAAATCAATATCAGGAGGAAATGCAATGAATCAGGAAATGGAATTTAAAAATATTGTAGCACAGTACAGCAAGGTAGCACCGGAAGAAATGAATAATGAGATGAGATTTCGCGAGGATCTGGGTTTCAGTTCTCTGGATTTTATGTCCTTTTTAGGTGAGCTTGAGGATACCTTTGATCTCGAACTTGATGAGAGCGAAGTGTTGAAGATCACAACTCTTGGTGAAGCCTTAAATCTGCTGGAAGAACTTCAGTAATTTTTTTCGAAGTAAAACTTATAAAGATGTCAGGGTCAAAGATATTTTGTACCTGACAGGATATCCATAACTTGAACAGTTCAGAAAATAATGGGGGAACAGAGAATGCTGATCAGAAATATATTAGAAGAAAGTGCACGTAAATTTGACGAAGTAAAAGCAGTAAAATGGCTCAACAAAAAGGAAATCATGGAAAGAAGCTATGGCGAACTGATGGAAAATGTAGTTTCCACCAGAAAAGGTCTTCTTGCAGAAGGCTTTGAGGGCAAACACATTGCACTGATCGGAACCAGTTCTGTAGAGTGGATGGAAAGTTATCTGGGAATCATCACCGGATGTACCACTGCAGTACCGCTGGATGCAGCACTTCCCTGTGAGGATCTGATCGACCTGCTTAACCGTTCCGATTCCGTAGCTCTCTTCTTAAGTCCAAAGCTTAAACCATATCTGGATGCATTTCTTGCAAACTGCCCGAAGCTTCAGAAGGTGTGGATGCTTCAGGAAGAGGTAGAAGATGAACCGGCAAAGGTATATGATATTGGTGAACTTCGAAATGCAGGAAAGAGCACATCAGCAGATTCTGTCTGCCCGGATGCAGAGGATATTGCAACCATCATTTTCACTTCCGGAACAACAGGAAAGAGCAAGGGTGTTATGCTGACACAGAAAAATCTGGCTTCCAATGTTGAGGCAGTAAAGATTACAGCAGAACCGGGAACTGCCATGCTCAGTGTGCTTCCAATCCACCATGCATTCTGTCTGGTTATGGACTGGCTGAAGGGATTTTCGCTGGGTGCAACTCTTTGTATCAATGATTCCCTGCTCCATATGGTAAGGAATATGAGTATTTTCAAACCGGATATTATGCTTATGGTTCCAATGATGATCGAGACAATTTATAAGAGACTGGCTGCCGCTGATCCGTCAATTCCGAAGGCAGTTCTGGCAGAAAAGGTATTCGGTGGAAAACTGCGCATTATCTTTACAGGTGGTGCACATCTGGATCCGTACTATATTGACCGTTTTGCAGAATATGGCGTCGAAGTACTGGAAGGCTATGGAATGTCAGAATGCTCTCCCGTTATCAGCAATAATACACTGGAAAACAATAAAAAGGGTTCTATTGGAAAACCACTTGAAAATGCAGAAATCAGATTCGAAAACGGTGAGATTCTGGTAAAGGGAAGCAGTGTTATGAAGGGATATTATCAGATGCCTGATGAGACAGCAGAGACTTTAAAGGATGGCTGGCTGCATACCGGTGACAAGGGATATATGGATGAAGACGGTTATCTGTTTATCAATGGACGTGTGAAGAACCTGATCATCCTGTCCAACGGTGAAAATGTATCTCCGGAGGAGATTGAGAATAAGCTGGCTCTGAATCCGCTGATAGGAGAAGTGATCGTCACAGGTGAGGACAATGGACTGACCGCCCGCATCTATCCGGAGCAGGCTGTTGTGGAAGCGAAAGCATTGGATGCAGAGGCAATTCAGGCACAGCTTCAGGCATTTCTGGATGAATATAACAGAAATCAGCCCACCTATCGCCGCATTACAGGATTGGTTGTCCGCAAAAATCCGTTTATCCGCAACACAACAAAAAAAATCAGGAGACAGGATGTCCTGATTGATGAGCCTCTGGAATAAGACAGAGGCTTAAGATAAAAGTGGAAGCATACCGGATAAAAAAACCTCAGACAGAATATCAGCGATCACTTCCGGTGCCAGATTAAAATTATCCCGGCTCCATTTGTGGAGAACGCCGATGGTACTGCCGATGGCGCAGGTGATTACATAGGAAACTTCTTCCTTTGTATGCCTGTCAGGCCTGGAATTAGATGTAGTTTCTGTAACATAATGATGGAGCATAGTCAGCATTTTTTCAAACAGATCATTGCCATGAGGCGTGCTCAAAAGACCGGACAGAAAAGGATTTTCCATGGTGTACCGGCACAGAGTCAGAAAATAGGAACTGCAGATATCCCGGTCATTTTTTGGCTGGAAATTTTCCATCATGGAAAAAACATCATGAATAGTTTTATCCTCAACTGCAGAGATCAGTGAAGGGATGTCCTGATAGTGATTATAAAAGGTACTTCTGGCAATACCAGCTGTTTTAGTGATGTCGGATACAGTAATCCTGTCAGGCTTCTTTTCTTTTAACAATTTGAAAAAAGCACCTAAAATGGCCTCGTCAGCCACAGAATATCTTTCATCGGGAATTATATTTTGCATAGTTGTTTCCCCCGGGAGTCTGTAAGTAATACATAAAGTATATCACAAATCTGACGATACATCAGGTGCTTTTTCTTTTTTTTGATAAATTTTCAATAATATATAAAGAATAGGTAAAGGCTTGATTTATGAAAGAGTAAATGATAGAATACTATTGGATAAAATATTATCTGATTTTAATGAAATAGCGAAATTCTGGATAAAATAATATCCATAAAATAATAAAAAGCAAGGAGGGAAAATGGAGCAGTTTGTATGGGAAACAGCAGAGGAACTGGATCAGAAGCTTGCACAAAGGGTGCGTAATATCAGAAAACGACGCTCTATTTCTCAGGAAAAATTATCTTCCATGAGCGGAGTAAGCTATGGTTCAATTAAGAGATTCGAAACTACCGGACAGATATCATTGATATCACTGACAAAGATTGCCATGGCTTTGGATATTGCAGATGAGCTTAGAAATATTTTTACGCATGTTCCATATAAAGATATTCAGGAGGTCATAAATGAGGGAAGGTAATGCATTACAGGTATTTTATGATGAAAAACTTGTAGGAACACTGGCTATGACAGCTGACCATAAAGCTGCGTTTCAATATAGTGAAGAATGGATTGAAAATGGTTTTCCGATCAGTCCGTTTTCACTTCCCCTTAAAAAGCAGGTTTTTGTACCGACAAAAGATTATTTTGACGGATTATTTGGAGTATTTGCAGATAGTTTGCCGGATAATTGGGGGAGATTGTTGTTGGATCGTCTGCTACGTGCACATAAGCAGAATCCAGACAAATTAACAGTGCTGGATCGGCTGGCAATTGTTGGAAAGTCAGGTATGGGAGCACTTACCTATTATCCAGAGAAAAAAATAGATGAACAATATGGAGATGTGGATTTGGATGAACTTGCGGAGCAGTGCCGGAAAATACTAAATACGGAATACTCCGATAGATTGGATGAATTATATCGTCTCGGTGGTACAAGTGGTGGAGCCAGACCCAAAATTATGACTACAGTGAATGGAGAGGAATGGATTATTAAATTTCCTGCACATGTGGATGGAGAAAATGCAGGGAAGATGGAATATGATTATTCATGCTGCGCAAAAAAATGTGGTATTATAATGAGTGAAACCAGACTGTTTCCATCTGAGAACTGTGAGGGGTATTTTGGGATTAAGCGGTTTGATAGGATATCAGATAAAAATGGAACAAAGAGAATTCATATGCTGACAGCTGCTGCGTTGCTGGAGTTGAATTTTGAGCAGCCAAGCCTGGATTATCACAGTCTGATGAAACTGACAAAAATATTAACCAGAGATAATAAGAAAGATATGAGAGAGATGTTTCGCAGGATGTGTTTTAATGTTTTTGCACATAACAGAGATGATCATTCAAAGAATTTCACCTATTTATATAATGATGAAAAAGACAGATGGAGCCTGAGTCCGGCATATGATCTTACTTACAGTAACACATACTATGGAGAGCATACTACAACAGTTGACGGAAATGGACGTAATCCAGGCAGAAAAGAACTCCTGACTGTGGGAATTGCGGCAGGAATGAAAAAAGAGGTATGTATAGAAAGTATGGATATGGTAGAAAAGTGTGTGAAAAATATGCTGGGAAGATATCTTTAAAGAAATCGACATGTGGAATAATTTGTTACTTGGAGGACAAAAAATGACTATTAGAAAAGCAGAAGAAAAAGACATTCTAAGAATAATTGAACTGTTGGGACAGGTATTGCAGATCCATGCAGATATAAGACCTGATATTTTTATTCCCGGTACCACAAAATATACTGTAAGCGAATTGACAGAGCTATTAGGAAAAGAAGAAAAACCCATATATGTAGCAGTGAACGAGGAAGATGTTTGTGTAGGATATGCATTTTGCCAATTACAGGAACAGCCTTTTTCAACTAATATGGTACCGTTTAAGTCTCTTTTTATAGATGATCTATGTGTTGATCAGCAGGCACGAGGACAGCATATCGGCGAGAGTTTGTTTGAATATGTAAAAAATGAAGCAAAGCGAATGGGCTGTTATGAAGTGACACTGAATGTATGGGCAGGAAATACTTCAGCCGAAAAGTTCTATAAAAAAATGGGTATGAAAACAAAAGAAAGGCAGATGGAATATATCCTGGAACATTGATGCGTTGTATAGCATATTTGAGAAGTCTATCTGCGAAATTACAGAGATATCCGATGGATGAATCTGATCAGTCAAACAGTAAATATTAAAAGAAAATGCAAATCAGGCACAAGTTATATTTCGGAAACTTGTGCCTGATTTTTACAGTGTTATTTGGAAATTACAGGTGCTTTTGTCCGATATTTTTAGCATTGATATAATTTATGATCATGTCTGCTGCATCGGAAATATCAAGTTTGCCTGTATCAATAGACAGTTGATACTGGTTGGCGTCTTCCCATTCTTTGCCTGTGCAGAATTTGTGGAAAGATGCTCTTTTCTCATCCACTTCCTTTATCAGCTTTGCAGCTTTTTTCTCATTAATACCGTCCCGTTCCATTACACGTTTGATACGGCAGTCTTTATCTGCGTGAAGAAAAACAGTAGTTGCCTCAGGATCATTTGCATAGATCGCTCCTGAACAGCGTCCGATGATTACGGCAGATTTTTGCTGCGTAAGTTCACGTATAAGTTCAAAAGATTTTTCCATCGGATTGCTTTCTCCGTAGCTTACAGCAATGCTGTAGAGCAGGCTGTTTACTGCCTTTTCCTGGAAAAATTCTTTGTTTTCGTCAAGCTTTCCAAGTTTTTTGGCCTCTTCTTCCAGTTTCTTTCTGTCATAGAGTTCCAGTCCAAGTCTGGAAGCCAGTTCTTTTCCTATTTCATGTCCGCCGCTTCCGCACTGTCTTGCTATTGTAATAATCATATCCCATGCCTCCTGTGCAATGATGTCGCATTTATTTACTGTCAAAGTACTTTTTCGGAATTATTATACTCAAAAAAAATCGAAATGTATATGCCAAAATCTACTATAAATTGCCTTCACAAATCCTGATATTCTGGTACTTATGGCAAATTGGTCTGACAAATATTTACTTAATAGAAACATTAGACAAATACTTTATATTGAGATATGATGAGAATTGTGGGAGCTGCTTTGCAGCGGAGTATTTGAAGCAGCTACGATCCATTATGTTGTTGCAAAAATATTCGGACCACTTTTGTTTGGAAGAGGATGGTGCGGATATGCCTGTTGGACAGCTATGGTGTTGGACTTTTTACCATATAAAAAGCCTCAGGCTGCAAGAAAAAAGATAGGTTTCATCCGGTATATTACATTTGCATTTTCGTTCTCTTTCGTGGTGCTACTTTTTCTGAATCACGTAGAGAATATGGAGAAAATCATGTTTATAGCTTTTATCGTGGGGAATATTCTGTATTATATTGTGGGGATTATTCTGGCATTCCTATTCAAAGATAACAGAGCGTTCTGTAAGTATATTTGTCCTGTCACGATCTTTCTGAAACCTATGAGTTATTTCTCTGTAGTCAGAGTTAAGTGTGACAAAGAGAAGTGTATTTCATGTGGAAAATGTAAAAAAGTTTGTCCGATGAATGTTGATATAACCGATAACTCCAGAAAACGGAAAAACGGAACAGAATGCATTTTGTGTATGGAATGTGTCAAAACCTGTCCGAGGAAAGCACTTTGAGCCGAATTTCTTGCAGGATGTACTTTGGTGTCAGCTGTTACTGAGAACGAAACGAACAGTAGCGTAAGACCCATGTTAAATATAGTTAAACCTCAGTAAAGTCTATTGAACTTTTTTCTCAATGTTTCTATACTTTCCAATGTAATGAACACCCGATCTGTAATCGTGTGATGAAATATTCATTTCATTTGCAGGAATTCTGATTACATCACCATGTACTCTATTGGGAGTGAACTGATGCAAGGGATTTACGCAAGTATGGGAGTGATCATAAAAGGATGAAAGTAAACAAAGCAGATGAATTCTATAAGATATTAGAGAGAAAATCCATATATCCGGTGTTTCAGCCAATCGTCAATTTACAGACAGGCAGGGGTTCCTGCTTCTGATATTGTATTCGAAATAACAGAGAGATCAGACATAGAAAACTATCAGATATTGCAGCAGATCATGAAACATTATGCAGATCAGGGATATGAGATAGCATTGGATGATGTGGGAGCTGGACATTCAGGCCTAAATCGTGTAGTGAATACCACACCTGACTATCTGAAAGCGGATATAGAACTGGTAAGGGATATTCACAAGTATAAGAAAAAAGAGATCATGATGAAACTCCTGTTGGATTACTGTAATGCAACAGGAGCAATTCTGATCGCAGAAGGGATAGAAACAGTACAGGAGCTGGAATGTCTGCACAGCCTGGGAGTGCATTACGGCCAGGGATTTTTCCTCGGAAAACCAGAACGTGCATTTGGAAATATCAGTGCTGAATCGGAAGAAATATTAGAGCGATTAAATCGGAGAAAGAATATTTTATTTTTGGATATATCAGGCAAATAAGCCATTCATTTTTCTACATTTTTCAACAATAAATCCGAAATTACACCAGTTGATTAATCCCTGAGAGTTGTGTATAATTATAAAAATAAAGTTTTCTAGTACATCGTTTCGTAAATAACTATACCAATCGCGTAGGATGCGGATTCGAGTGTGCTGGTATAAAAACGCAGGCGTAGCGGGCTACGCTGAGGCTTTTAGACCTGTGCAATCGGATTCGCAGACAAGTGAGTGGTATAGTTATTTCGAAAACGATGTACTAGAATTGAGGAGTGGGTTATGGATCGCTTAGCACTTATTTTTGATAAACCAGCAGAAGCCTGGAATGAAGCGCTGCCCCTTGGAAATGGAACCATGGGAGCAATGTCCTATGGAAGATTTCAAAATGAAAGAATAGAATTGAATCTGGATTCGCTTTGGTCTGGAAATGGAAGAAACAAGGAAAATCCCAACAAAAATGTCGACTGGGATCTTTTTAGAAAACACATTTTTGCAGGGGATTACCAGGGAGCAGAGAATTATTGCAAAGAAAATGTGTTAGGAGACTGGACAGAAAGCTATCTGCCTGCAGGAACGCTTTCCATTAATGTGAAAGAACCCATTCAAAATGGAAACAGCTTTTATAGAAGAGAACTGTGCCTGACGAATGCAACTGAAAAAATAGAATTCTGCCAGGATGATTTGATTTATCAAAGAGAATTTTTTGTGAGTATGTCAGAACCAGTGATGGCAATTCATTATCATACTTCTCCAAATTGCAATCTTGAAATGTCAATAACACTGGAAAGTGAAATAAAGCACAAATCTGCTTTTTTTGCAGAAAATGGAATTATATTAGAAGGGCAGGCACCCATTTATGTTGCACCACCTTATTATTCCTGCGAAGTTCCTGTCGTTTATGAAGAGGGGCAGGGAATCCGTTTTGCAATTGGATTATATGTACAAACGAACGGTGGAAATGTATATCAGCAAGCGGATAAGCTTTTTATAAATACTCCAAATGATGTGTATATTTACGTGTCCGGAGTAACTGATTTTAAACAAAAAGAACTCTTTTTTTCAAAAAGAAACTGTATGATGGAAAACATCCAGCACATTCAATATGAAAAGCAAAAAAAGGCGCATATGGATGTATACGCAAATTATTTTGATAGGATGCATCTTGACATTAATTATACACCCGATAATGAACTTGCATTAAAAATGTTTCATTATGCCCGCTATCTGATGATCTGTTCATCTGTACCCGGTTCACAATGTACAAATCTTCAGGGAATCTGGAATCACCATATGCGTGCTCCCTGGAGCAGTAATTATACTGTAAATATTAATACGGAAATGAATTACTGGATAGCAGAAAAAGCAAATTTAAGTGACTGTCATATGCCTTTGCTTGAACTTATAGAACGTACCTCAAAAAAAGGTGAAAAAACAGCTCAGGATGTTTATCATCTGGCTGGCTGGGTAAGCCACCATAATCTGGATATTTGGGGACACTCAAGCCCGGTTGGACAATTTGGACAGGACGAAAATCCCTGTACATATTCCATGTGGCCGATGAGTTCTGGATGGTTATGCTGTCATTTATGGGAACATTACTGCTATACATTGGATGAAGCTTTTTTAAAAAAGAAGGCATTTCCGATTATACAAGGGGCCGTAGAATTTTACCTGGGCTATCTGGTACCTTATAAGGGATATTATGTAACTGCTCCCTCTACTTCACCTGAAAATACATTCCTTGCACCAGATATGACGACACATAGTGTTACGTTTGCGTCAACAATGGATATCAGCATATTGAGAGAACTGTTTGGATTATATTTAAAAGCATGTGAAATTCTGGGAGTAGAAGATTTTACAAATGCAGTCAAAAATGTGCTTCAGAAACTTCCTGCCTATAAAATTGGGAAAGAAGGGCAGCTTCAGGAATGGTTTTATGATTACCCGGAAGCAGATATCAATCACAGACATATTTCTCACCTGTTTGGATTATATCCTGGGAACCAGATTCATAAAGAGAATGAACCTCTTATAGAAGCCTGCAGAACTTCTTTGGAAAGGCGTGGGGATAAGGGAACCGGCTGGTGTATGGCGTGGAAAGCCTGCCTGTGGGCAAAACTTGGAGATGGAAATCATGCCCTGACTTTATTAAAAAATCAGCTTCGCTTAACAAGAGAAGAAGCATGCAGTCTGGTAGGTGGCGGGATATATCCGAATATGCTTTGTGCCCATCCTCCGTTTCAGATTGATGGTAATTTTGGATTTGCTGCTGCTGTGCTGGAAATGCTAGTTCAGTATGAAGAGCAGAAAATTGTTTTTCTTCCGGCATTACCAGATGAATGGAAAGATGGGATGGCAGAAGGCGTGAAAGCGCCTGGTAATATCACACTTAATTTCAAGTGGAAAGAAAAACGGGTTACGGAAATAAATCTGAAATCTCCAATTGATGCGAAACTGGTAATCTTATATAATGGTATGGAAGAAGAAATCGTCCTGAATGCTGGAAGCAGTTATCAGAAGACGCTGATATAAAGAATATATTATGATATATGAAAGGCAGGATATCTTGTGATTATAAGACATCCTGCTGTTTTATATCAGATTACCTGCTTATAGATGAAATCGTTTCCCATATTCAGAAGGTGAAATTCCCATACACTTTTTGAATAATCGACTAAAATAAAGTTGATCGTCAATTCCTACCATAACGGAGATCTCCTTCAGGGAAAAGGTATTCTCCTTTATCAGTGTAGCAGCTTTTCTTATCCGCAGATTGTTTAAGTAACTGGTAATACTTGTTCCTACTTCGGACTTGAAAACACGGCATAAATAGCTAGTGCTGAGATTGACATTTGCCGAAATGGAGGATAATGTGAGACGGTGCATGTAATTATTTTCTATGTATGTAAGGGTTTTGGCAACATCATTTTTATAATGCCCCTCACTATGAAGAAAGTCCTGATATGTGGTCCTGGCCTCTTCATAATTTTTCAGATTTTCTTTATATGGCATATCTGGTGCAAAGGCTTGGTACATGGTAAAACGGTTATACAGCTTTTTTATCAGCTGTTCCACTTTTACTTGACTGCACATTAATTCTTTTTGGGAAAATACTACGAGCGCATTATGGGCACTGAGAACAAGAATGTATGGCTGTAGCACTCCCTGAACAGCATCCAGTATCATATCTCGCAGCAGATTAGCTGATATAGAAAATGCATCATTTGATAAAAATTTTTCAAACGTTACATAGCATACAGCACAGGAATGTTTCATAAATCCAAATTTTTCTGCTCCATATCTTTCAATGAACGAATCGAGAGACTCTTCTCCCTGAAAAAAGGAGAGAAGATGATCGGTTATGGGTTCAGTGATGTCTGTTTTCAGAATGGAATCTTTTCGGTCAGCTGTATTTTGCATTTTTTTTGTGGTTTTGTTCAGACAGGCAAGGAGTGTATCTGGTTGAATTTTGATTTTTAACAGATAGTCCGCAGCACCTAAAAGCAATGCACTTCTTACTGAATCGAAGTCTTCGTAGTTGCTTAGTACCAGTATTTCTCCGGGATATTCTTTTTCCTTCAGAAAACGAATTAGTTCCAGTCCGTCCATTTCAGGCATTTTCAGGTCAGTGATAATGATATCCGGATGATGTTTTTCAATCAGTGGAACAGCCTCAAGACCATTTGATGCTGTTCCACAAATGAAAAAACCATGCTCTTCCCAGGGAAGAATGGAGCGAAGCGCAATTTTTACGATTGGTTCATCGTCAATAATTAATATACTGTACATAAAAGTCCTTTCTGTGGGCAAAAGTGGTTGTGATTTTTAGCTGTTATAATCTTTTGACAGTTCTTGTACATATAGTAAGGGAAGAGTCAGCGTACATGTGGTTCCTTCTCCAGGGTGACTATTGACCTTAAGTCCATATTCCTTTCCAAAATTCAGCTGTATTCGGTCATTTACATTGGTAATTCCAATCTTTTTCCGGTTTGTATGAGGTTCCAGCGCTGCAGGTGTCACTTCAAATCCTTTTCCATTGTCACAGAGTTCTATGATAAGATGATTGTTTTCTTCCCAACAGGTGATTAGAATTTCCATAACGGAGCCGTCATCAGAAGAACCATGCATAACAGAATTTTCTGCAAGGGGCTGCAGGATTAGTTTAGGAACAAGGCAGGAGAGCAGTTCTTCCTCTTCTACGTCAAAAGAGTACTCAAAGCTTCCGGCATACCGGATTCTTAAAATCGCGAAGTAGTTTTCCAGGTTCTCAAGCTCTTCCTGAATGGTTATATACTCGTTTTTATTAGTCAGTGTATTTTGCAAAAGACTGCTGAGGGCCTGGATTCCATCACTTACAATCTGGTCTTTATGCATGGCGGCTACAAAGCGCAGACTGTTTAAAGTGTTGAAAAGAAAATGAGGATTTAACTGATATTGAAGCATCTGTAGCTCCAATTCTCTTTTTTTCTTTTCCTGGCTTTTCTGTTGTTTCATCAGGCTCTCAATGGTATCTGCCATATGATTCATGCTTCCGGAAAGATCGGAAAGTTCGTCTTTGTGGTCATCCTGGATCCGTACGGAAAGATTTCCCTTTGATAATTCCCTGCAAAAATCCAGCATGCTTCTGATGGGGGAGGTAATTCCAGGATACACCATAGCTACAATTCCAATGCAGAGTAGAACAAGGAAGAATGCCACAGCCAGGATTTTCCAAAACATAGTGTTAACTTCAGAATTAATATAATGATATGGCATGGTATATACAAACAGCTGGTTCAGGTTTTTATTGAAAATATAAGTAACCAGCTGTTCTTCGCCATCTTTGTAAATGCTGAAAAAATCTGTTCTGTTTGGAAGTCTTGCTTGAATATTTTTCAGCAGCTTTTTTTCGGTTTTTTGCCCCAGTTGAATACTACGATCCCAGGAAGAAAGGATTGTTCCATCCATATTCAGATACATAATATTGGAAGAGTCAGCCAGACCTACTGGTTCCAGTACTGTTTTGGAAAAAATTTTTTCATCAATGGAAATCAGGGTATAACCAATTACACGACTCTGACTGTATTGTTCATAAATTCTTCTTCCAAGAATCAGGATGTCCCGGTTACGGTAAGTATGTGCGTATGCCCATACATCCTGATTTTCTTCTTCAAGACGACTCAGGATCCTGCTTACATCATCCGAATATAACCCATCATATCCCAAATCATAAAAAATATTCCCATCTGTATCATATACTGTAATGTTTTTTGCCTGTGCAGGATAGATGATTTTACTTCGAATCATATGTTGGATTTCATTGATGGCTTGATTCTTTTCCGTATCTGTCATACCCTTTTTCAGAAGACCGTCCTTGATTTCCTGACTGATGCAGATGGAGCCGCAGAGATACTGATACTTTTCAATCTCACTTACCATATTCAGATTGATCATGGATAAAGTCTGTGAGATGGAAGTGGAAAGTTTTTCCCGAAGCGCTTCTGAAAAAATATGAAACGAATAGAAGCTGATTCCTGTTAATGGTACAATAGAGATCAGGAAAAGCGCTATGACCAGCCTGGTTCTAATACTGAATTTTCGAAATCCCTGATATCGTTGTCTTTTTTCCATGCCGCTGTCCCTCATTTCTAAAAAATAATTCGTACATGGTCCGGTAAAGATGGAAAAAATCGTTCTGATTTTCATGACTGTATCGGATTGTGACAGATTTATTATACAGGAAAAAAACAAGATAATCCATTTAAAATACAAATAGAAAAAGATTGTACATATATGTCGCAAGAAAATCCATATTATATAAAAATAACAGAAAAATGTTCCATATAAAGAATTGTTTTGTGAATTTACCACAAGAAGATTTTCCATTATACTAATATCATCAGGCAAACATAATAAAAGCCAACAAGAAGGAGGAAACAACCTATGAAGAAAAGATTTGCAGCTTCTGCTATGATCCTTGCTATGAGCGCAGCAACAGTACTTTCCCCGCTTACTGCATTTGCAGAGGCAGAAGAACAGGAATTGAACATTGCCATTTTCCAGGGTGGATATGGGGATGCTTACTGGAATCAGATGGTGGAGCTTTTTGAAGAAAGCCATGAGGGCGTGAAAGTAAACATGACTATCAGCCCTACAATTGGAGATATCATCCGTCCACAGATTGTAGCTGGAAATGCACCTGATTTTATCTGTCTTAACGATGGTGGTGAGGATGGTGTAATCCTTTCCCTGATCAAAGATCATGCACTTCTCAACCTGGATGATGTTTTTGACGGAGAAAATTATGCTGGAACCGGTACCCTTCGCGATGATATTACAGATGGGATCCTTTCCAGTACAAAGTGTGCACCATACGGAGATGATGAGATCTATCTGGCACCATTCAACAGTGGTCCGCAGGGTCTGATTTACAACAAAACATTCTTTGATGAGAATAATCTGGAAGTGCCGAAGACCTGGGATGAGTTCTTTGCACTTGGTGATAAGGTAAAAGATATTGACGGACGTGCACTTTTCACATATCAGGGAATTTATCCGGGATACATGGAAGAAATGCTCTGGCCGGCAATTGCAAATGAGTGCGGCGAAGAAGCACTTACTAAGATTGCCAATTACGAAGAAGGTTCCTTTAATAATGAGGGTGTGTTAAAGGCTTTAAGTCATATTAAAGAGATTGCAGATAAAGGCTATCTGTTAGAGGGCACTGTTGGTATGAACCATACAGAGTCTCAGACAGAGATGATGCTTGGAAAAGCTGCATTTATCACAAACGGAACCTGGATGGAAAATGAGATGCAGGATGCGCCAAGAGAAGATGGATTTGAATTTGCAATGGCTCCGATCCCGACCGAGAACGCAGACGATGTGCACTATGTATTTGACAGCTGCGAGCAGTTTTCCATTCCGGCAGCTGCCAAGAATCCAGAACTTGCAAAAGAATTTCTTCGTTTCCTGTATAGTGATGAATCTGTATCTGCTTTTGCAGAAGCTTCCGGTGCCCTCTATGCTACCAAGAGTGCCCGTGAAGTAGCAAAAGATAAGCTGTCTACTGCAATCTACAACATGTACGGAATCTACGAAGAGGCAACTGCCTCCTCCCTGATTATGAGCTTCGCAGCAGTTCCGGCTGACTGCAAGGTTAACCCGAAAGATGAGATATTTAATCCGATTACATCTGTTATGAATGATGAAATGACAGTGGAAGAGTGGGCACAGAATGTGGAAGATGCTTTTGCACAGGTTCGTGCTGATATGGAAGCTGCCAACTAAACTTCATATACCAGCCGGATAAAAACGGTAAAGCATGGAAAGGCTGCTACACAGTGTATGCTATGCAGCAGCCTTTTGTAACCCTGAACAGATATATCGCCAATCGGTGATGTCATCCACATTTATTAAATACTTTAAATTTAAAGAGGTGAACAAGCGTGGTAAAGAAGCCCAGATTATTTATAGCCCTGTGTACGCTTCCTGCATTGATTTTAACCATTGTTTTTATGATTGTGCCTATGGTAAATGCCATTTATCTGTCTTTTACCAGTTCCACTGCACTTAGCGTAGGCTTTAACAGCAAATTTGTATTTTTGGATAATTACAAGTATATGTTCCAGGATAAGGATTTTCTTCAGGCACTGTTTAATACTCTTAAGCTGATGCTGGTAATCCCGGCTGTGACCATATTTCTAAGTCTTGTATTTGCATTTATCCTTACTCAGGGACAGCTCAAGGAAAAGTCATTTTACCGGACCGTATTCTTTTTCCCAAGTATTGTTTCCATGACTGTAGTTGGTATTGTGTGGTCTTTTGTGTTTAATCCCACAAGAGGAATTCTGAATCATATGCTGGATCTGTTCCATCTCTCCACTTGGAAACACGCATGGCTTGGAGAGGGAAAAACGGCTCTCTGGTGTATCGGTGCAGCCCTGGTGTGGCAGGCTATTGGTTATTATATGGTTATGCATGTGGCTTCCATTGACGGGATTTCCCAGGAGGTTTATGAAGCTGCTTCCATTGACGGTGCAACAGGAGTGCAGAAGTTCTTTAGGATTACCATTCCTCTGCTTCGCAGATCCATTGGAACGACCTATATACTTTCCCTGTCTGGTACTATCAATTTAAGTTTTACTCTGTCCAACGTTATGACAGGCGGTGGACCAAACGGTGCTTCCAGTGTGCTTTTACAGTATATGTATACGCAGGGTATGCGAAACGCTAATTTTGGATATGCCATGGCAATCGCCATGTTTACCCTGATTCTTGCAATTGTGCTTGCAATGATTTCTAAAAAAGTATCATCTGAAAAAGAATAGGAGGGAGACTGATGAAAACTGTAAGAACCTGGTGTATCAGAATCCTGATGATTCTGTTTACCGTTATCTTTTTGTACCCGCTTTTCTGGAACCTGATGTCTGCGTTTAAGACAAATGCAGAATATTTGACAGATCCCTATGCATTGCCCACAGCTTTGAATTTGGATAATTTTGTGGCAGCATGGCAGAAAGCAAATATCGCCGCTTATTTTGGAAATTCCATATTTGTGACTGTGTTTTCCACTGTATTGCTATTGCTTCTGGTTATTCCCATTTCTTATGTACTGGCAAGATACCGTTTTGCGGGCAGCAAACTGATCTCTGCCATTTATATGGCATGTATTTTTCTGCAGGCTACCTACATTATGATTCCTTTGTTTCTGGAATTACAGGCTGTGAATGGATTAAATAACCTGCCGGTACTATGCCTTGTTTATGCAGTTATGCAGTTTCCTTTTTGTATCTTTACTTTACAGGGCTTTATGTCTGCAGTACCCAGAGATTACGAGGAATCTGCAAGAATTGACGGTGCTACTAATATCCAACTGCTATCAAGAGTTATGGTGCCTCTTGCAAAACCCGGAATTGCGACCATTACGATGTTAAGTGCCATGGGCTTCTGGAATGAATATCCATTGGCACTTGTTCTTCTCACGGAAGATGCAAAGAAAACTCTTCCCATCGGAATGGCAAACTTGTTTGAAGTGCAGAAATATGCCACGGACTGGGGTGCACTGTTTGCAGGACTTGTAATTATTATGATTCCAACAATCATTATTTATCTGATTGGACAAAGATATCTGCTTCAGGGAATTGGTGCAGGCGGGTTAAAAGGGTAAAATGAAAGGGGAAATAAAATGCCAACTGATCAGGAATTAATCAAAATAGTTCCCTCCAGCCGCCAGCTTGCCTATCAGGCAACAGAGTTTTATGCGTTCTTTCATTTTGGAATGAATACATATACCAATCGTGAGTGGGGAGATGGAACAGAAACACCACAAATTTTTAATCCTACAGAGTTTGTTGCAGACCAGTGGGTGTCTGCAGCACAAAATGCAGGTATGAAAGGGGTAATTCTTACCTGTAAACATCATGATGGTTTCTGCCTGTGGCCGACCAGATATACCAGCCATAGCGTTGTCTCCAGTCCATGGAAAAATGGAAGGGGAGATGTGGTCTGGGAAGTGTCTGAAGCATGCCGTCGTTATGGGATGAAATTTGGAATTTATCTTTCACCATGGGATCGCAACAAGCCTTGTTACGGAAGCGGAAAAGAATATGATGATTACTATCTGGCACAGCTGACTGAGCTTCTCACCGGTTATGGAGATATTTTTAGTGTCTGGCTAGATGGTGCCTGCGGAGAAGGACCAAATGGAAAAAAACAGCTATATGACTGGAAACGCTATTATGAATGTGTCAGAAAATATCAGCCAGACGCATGTATCTGTGTGTGTGGGCCGGATATCAGGTGGTGCGGAAATGAAGCTGGCGATGTAAGAAAATCTGAGTGGAGTGTTGTTCCTGCACGTACAGCACTTGCAGAGAGTGTACAGGAAAGAAGCCAGCAGACCGATGATAAGGAATTTAGAATGCGCCGGATCACCAGCGACATGGAAGATCTTGGAAGCAGAAGAGCGCTTGAAGGTGAAACGAATCTGATCTGGTATCCGGCAGAAGTAAATACTTCTATAAGACCTGGATGGTTTTATCATCCAGAAGAAGATGATCAGGTGAAAAGTCTGGAGGAGCTGATCTATATCTATATTGGGGCTGTTGGAGGAAATGCAACCTTTTTGTTAAATATTCCACCTATGCCAAACGGGCTTCTTCATGAAAATGATGTTAAACGTCTGGAAGAATTTGGAAGTTGGAAAAAGAAATCTTTTACTCATAATTTAATGAGTACAGCACATATTTTTTCAGAAAATGAAGATCCGACGCATCCGGTTTCTGATTTGACAGATGATACTTCAGAAACCTGGTTTCAGCCTGAAAGCAGCGAACTGCCAGTAGAAATAACCATTTGTCTGGACGGTTCATACAACTTAGGGTATCTGGTATTAAAAGAGGCTGTCTGCTATAGTCAGAGAGTGGAAAAATTTGAGATATTTGTTAAAGAGGGGGAAATATGGAACAGTATTTACACAGGAACAGTAATTGGTTATAAGAAGATCATTTCTGTTAAGGGGCAAAAAGCCCAGAAAGTGAAAATTGTTTTACATGATTTCCGTGTACTTCCGCTGCTCTCATTTGTTGGAATTTATCCTGAAAGTCTTTAATAGGGAAAGCATTCTTTCTCATAATATCTTAAGGTAGAAACAAGAAGATATTATTAGAAAACCATTGAACCTGCTTGAAAGAGAGAACATTCAAAGCAAAATTGCCAATTGGTTTGGAATAGATTTTTCCAAACTGTAGATTATTTTTATAAGTAATCTTGGAACTAATGCAGGAGTCATGGTGCAAATGGACAATGTTCGCAGAAAGCACTTGTCTTTTAGAAAGGCTCGTATTAAAATGCTTGTCAGTGATCAGGTTGCAGAAACTTGCGATGCCTGCGACCGGACGGAGGACCTAAGGGTCCTCCGTTTTTCTATATACGCAGATTTTTATAGCGATAGAAAAAGCATTAAAACCGATAAAACTATTTTTGAACTATGAAGAATAGATTAGAAATCTCATTGCGCGAAAAGGGATGATTATTGTTGACCGTGAGTTCACTGCGTCTAAATTAAAAGATATCAGTTATTTTGCCCTGATAGATGGGTACAAAAATCTGTTTTACAATCCCATGAGTTAGAAACGATTTTTGACCATAACACAGTTAAAATTAATCAAAAAATCAATCGCAAATTTTTACGATTGCATTGACAGTGATTCTCCTTATCTATATATTATTGCAGTAGGAACAACTTATCAAGTACTCGGAAATAACTAACTTGGTAATAAAATTTTTACTGGAGGTTATCAGAAATGACAGAAAGAGAAAAAATGATAAGTGGAGAGTTATATGATCCAGCGGATAAAGAATTGGAACAATTTTTAATTTCACCTGCTTGGATGTATGTGAAGTACATATAGGAGACAATGTGATGATTGGTCCAAATGTCACATTGGCAACTCCCATGCACCCATTTTTACCTGAAGAACGTAATAGCAGAAAAAAAGAAGATGGAAGCTTTTATAATCTTGAATAGGCGAAACCAATTACTATAAAAGATAATTGCTGGCATCCAATGTGGTTGTTTGTGGTGGTGTTACCATAGGAGAGGGATGTGTAATAGGAGCAGGAAGTGTTGTGACAAGGGATATTCCTCCATATAGTCTGGCTGCTGGAAATCCATGCCGGGTTATTCGCAAAATAACTGAAAAAGATCATATGGAATAAGATAATTACAATCAATATTTAGTGTATTATGACAACAACCGTTATCAGTGGAAAAGGTGAGGGAATCGGTTATGAGCAAGTAGCGAAGCGGATTGCGAATATCCGCTTGAATGATAAGATTTAATATAAGGCTATTGCACTGAGTAATTAGTGCAATAGCCTTTTTGCCAAAATAAGTTAGTTTTAACTGGTTGTATTACGGCGAATCAATATCGGAGCAATCTGTTTATGGACAGGCTTTTCCAGTGGTTTAGGGGAACGTTTTTTTTGTTCTTCCATCTGTTGAACCAGAAGCTCCATGGCAGTCTGTGCAATAATATCAATCTGCTGACCAACGGTTGTGATTGGGAGAATTGCCTCACTGGCAATGGGAGAATTATCAAATCCTATGATTTCATAGAAAGAGGGTAATTCTCGGTATTTCTGGAAAATCAGGTTAAGAAACATGTTTGCATAGGTATCGTTGGAAAGGAAAATGCCTTTTTTTTGATTGGGATATTTCTCTTCTATTCTTGTAAAAATACGTCTTATTTCATTTAAAATTTCCTGATAAGAATTACCGCTTACACTTAGATCAATATCATAAGGAACCTGATATTCTTCACAGGTTTCCTTAAATGCGCGAATACGGTCGTAAGCAGGAACTGTTTTCTCAACATTGACATTGATATGGATCAGTATATCACATTTATCACGGATCAGCAGAGTGGTAGCCTGAAGCGCACCCATATAGTTGTCAGTGGTAACACTGCTGATATATTCCGCTTCACGTTCAATGGCAACGATGGGAATCTGATAGGAGGATAATTGTTTTGATGACAGCGTATGACTTAAAACAATGAGACCTTCAATCTGATAGGATAGGAGCTCTTCAATATATTGCTGTTCTTCTTCAGCCTCATGTTCACTGCTAAAGACGAGAAATTTGTAGTGATAATCACTGTAGCTGGACAGCAGCTGTGTCAGCATTTCAGAATAATAATGCAGATAAAGATTCGGAATAATGATTCCGATAAATTCACTTTTTCCATTCGCCAGAACTTTTGCAAGTTTATTTTTTTTATAGCCAAGGGTATCAAGGGCCTGAGAAATTTTTTCCTGATTTTCAAGTGTAAGGGAATCAGGATGATTGAAATATCTTGATATTGTAGTTTTTGAAAAATGGGTATATGCTGCAATATCTGCAAATGTCACCTGTTTTTTTGACATGAAACTTATTCTCCTTATAAATAAATGCAAATATTTTTTTTAGTATAGCAATTATTATACAAAAAGGCAATATTAAAATAACCGATTACGTAACCGGTTATTTTAATGAAGAAAAGTGTTGACAGAGAGTGTGTGATGTAGTAACATCAGATTATAAAGTAACCGGTTACTTAACCGGTTTCATGAACAATGTATGAAAGGAATGGAGGAAAAAGTGCATGAAAACAGTGCAGAACCAAGCAAAGCCCGTAAGCAAGCAGACGTGGAGAAATAAGGTTACGTATGTGAAGAAAAACTGGCAGTTATATCTTTTTTTCTTAATGCCGGGACTTTTACTGACAATCATTTTTAAGTATCTTCCGATGGGAGGGCTTTTGATTGCGTTTGAAGATTATAATGTAATCAAGGGAGTACTTGGAAGTCCATGGGTTGGACTTGAATATTTCAGACGTTTTTTATCATCACCGGATTTTATGAACTATCTGATGAATACATTAAAGCTGAGTATCTATGGATTATTATGGGGATTTCCGGTTCCGATTATTCTGGCATTACTTATGAATCGTATTCAAAAAACAGGGATCAAGAAAAAAGTACAGCTTCTGATCTATATGCCGAATTTTATATCTGTAATAGTACTTTGTGGTATGGTTCGTATGCTGTTATCACCGGTAGGACCTTTGAACAGGCTGCTTGGGATTAGCACAAACTGGATGACAATGCCATCTGCTTTCCGTACTATTTATATAGCAAGTGGAATTTGGCAGACTGCAGGCTGGGCATCTATTATGTATACTGCAGCATTATCTAATGCGAGCAAAGAGTTGGAAGAAGCGGCAGTTATGGATGGTGCAAACCTTTTGCAGCAGATCTGGTACGTGGAGCTTCCGGCGATTAAGAACATTATTGTAATTCAGTTTATCCTGCAGGCAGGAAATATTATGAGCATTGGATTTGAGAAGGCATATGCATTGCAGACAGATATGAACCTGCCGGCATCAGAAATTTTATCTACATATGTATATCGCATCGGTCTTTTGAACGGTGATTATGGTTATTCTACGGCAGTAGGTCTGTTTAATTCAGTTGTAAATGTAATTCTGTTGATTTTTGTAAACTGGGTTGTAAAGAAGCTGAATGATGGAGAGGGATTATAGGAGGAAGAGAAGATGGAGAAAAAGAAGAGAAAATATTCAAGGACAGATCGTCTGATCCTTGGAATTGGATTCACGATTCTTGGACTGTTTGTACTTTCTATTGCGATTCCAATTATATATGTAGTGCTTGCATCTTTTATGGATCCTACTGTTTTGAATAATCAGGGACTGAGCTCTGATATTAAGGACTGGACTTTGGATGCTTATAGAAGAGTACTGGAGAATGAGATGATCTGGCGCGGATTTTTGAATTCTTTTCTGTATTCATTTGTATTTACAGTGATCTCAGTTTTTGTAACATTACTGGCAGCCTTTCCTCTGTCTAAAAAAGAATTTGTGGGAAGAAAATTTTTTAATCTGATTTTTCTGATCACAATGTTTTTTGGGGGAGGAATGATTCCAACATTTATTTTGATCAATCAGCTGCATATGGTAAATACAGTATGGGCGGTTTTGATTCCGGGAGCATTTAACGTTTGGAATATGATTCTTGCAAGAACTTATTATCAGTCAATTCCGGCAGAATTAAGAGAAGCATCTGCAATTGACGGTGCTAATGAAATTCAGCATTTTTTCAAAATTATGATGCCGGTATGTAAACCGATCATTGCAGTACTGGCACTGTGGTCATTTGTCGGAATGTGGAATAGCTACTTTGATGCGATGATTTATTTGAACGATGCAAATCTTCAGCCATTGCAGCTGGTACTGCGTTCAATCCTGGTGCAGAATACTCCACAGCCGGGAATGATTGCAGATATCCAAAGCACAGCAGAGATGGCAAAGGTAGCAGAACAGTTGAAATATGCAACAATTGTAGTATCAAGTTTACCACTTTTAGTGATGTATCCATTTTTCCAGAAATATTTTGATAAAGGAATTATGGTTGGATCGGTAAAAGGCTAAAGAAAGGAATGATACAGATATGAAGAAAAACAGAGTAAGAAGTTTGCTTGCACTTGGACTTTCTTTAACAATGATGGTAAGTATAATGGGGTGTGGAAAACAGCAGAGGCTTGATGCTGAGATTAATCCGGATACACCGGTATCGGATGTACAGTTTCCATTGAAAGAAACAGAGGAGCTTTCTTTTATTACCAGTGCACCGGCCACTTCAACACAGGATCCAAATAAAAGAGTGATTTTCCAGAGAATGGAAGAACAGACAAATGTTCATATTGACTGGACCTGCTTTGTATCAGATCAGTTTTCAGATAAAAAGAATCTGGCGTTGGCTCAGTTTGGAAATCTGCCGGATGGACTGTTTAATGCAGGCATGAGTGATTATGATCTGTTGCGTTATGCAAAGCAGGGAATAATTATTCCGCTGGAAAATCTGATTGACAAATATATGCCAAACCTTCAGGCTGTGTTTGAAAAATACCCGGAATACAGAACCATGTGTACAGCACCGGATGGACATATTTACTCTTTTCCGTGGATTGAACAGCTTGGTTCCGGAAAAGAAGCAATTCAGGCCATTGGAGATATTCCTTATATTAATAAGAAATGGCTTGATTATCTTGGCCTTGAGATTCCAACCACAACAGATGAACTGGAGCAGGTACTGATTCAATTTCGAGATCATGCAGATGATCTGAAACAAGAGTTTTCCATTGAAGGTGATGTAATACCAATGTCATTTATTATCAATAACGGAGATCAGGATCCTTCAATCTTAATAAATGGATTCGGAGATGGTTATGGGGACACAGGAGATCATTTTGCTGTAACAGATGAAGGTAAGGTGATTTATACAACGGTTCAGGAAGGATACAAAGAAGGTATCAAATGGCTGCATAAACTTGTGACAGAGAATCTGATCGATCCGGAAGCATTTACACAGGAATGGTCTACTTATGTTGCAAAAGGAAAGAATCACCGTTATGGACTTTGCTTCACATGGGATATTGCTAATATAGACAACAATACGGATTATGTGATGCTTCCGGCACTGACCGGACCGGATGGAATGAGAAATATCACCAGACAGAACAACAGTGAGACCAGCGGTTTTGACAGAGGAAGATGTGTGCTTACTACCAGCTGCCGTAACACGGCACTTGCTGCCGCATGGATCGATCAGATGTATGCACCCCTTCAGTCTCCGCAAAATAACTGGGGAACCTATGGAGAGAAGGATTCCTTTAATATTTTTGAGCTGTCTGTAAACAAAGATGGCGAAAAAATGTTAAAGCATATGGACTTAGGAGATCAGTCGCCGGTGGAAGTACGTGAAGCGCAATCTGTAAATGGTCCTCTCGCTATATTAAATGAATATTATGGCGTATATGTAACACAGCCGGAAGATGCGAAATGGCGTCTGGATAATATGCATGAGACATATTTACAGGATATGAACAGCAAATATGTTTATCCTAATGTATTTATGAGTATTGATGATACAAACAAAGTGTCACAGTATGATACAGATATTAAGAAATATGCAGAACAGAAGAAAGCAGATTGGATCTTGAACGGAGGAATTGATGAAGAATGGGATTCTTATCTGAAAAAAATGGAGAAGTACGGGCTTTCCGATTACCTTTCAATCAAGCAAAAATATTTTGACCAGTATCAGGATTCATTAAGCAGTGAAAAATAAGAGAAGATATCATTTTGACAGGAGGAACTATATGAGCGAAATGTTGGAAAAGGCAAGAAAATATGAATTTATACAGGGACAGCAGATCAAAGAGGAAGAAAGACCAGCCTTTCATATAACTCCTTATGTTGGCTGGATGAATGACCCGAATGGATTTTCCTATTATAAAGGAGAGTATCATTTGTTCTACCAGTATAATCCGTATAGCACACATTGGGACAGTATGCACTGGGGACATGTAGTGAGTAAGGATTTATTGCATTGGAACTATGTTCCGACTGCATTGGCACCGGATGAAGATTATGATAAATTCGGCTGTTTTTCAGGAAGTGCCATAGAATTAGAGGATGGCAGACAGTTGCTTATGTATACTTCTGTAAATCAGGAGAAACTGGAAGACGGAACTGTAAGGGATATTCAGACACAGGCAGTGGCAGTTGGAGATGGTAAGGATTATGAAAAGTATGATAAGAATCCGGTTCTGACAGCCAAAGATCTTCCAAAGGGGGCTAGTAAAGTAGACTTTCGTGATCCCAAAATCTGGAAAGGGAACGATGGAAACTTTTATTGTGTTATAGGAAGTCGTCCGGCTGATGGAAGCGGACAGATCCTTCTTTACAGAAGTAAAAATGGCTTTGAATGGGAATTTGTAAGCATTCTGGCAAAGAATCAAAATCGTTATGGAAAAATGTGGGAATGCCCGGATTTCTTTGAATTGGACGGCAAATATGTGCTTCTGACAAGTCCACAGGATATGCTTCCGGAAGGATTAGAATTTCATAATGGAAATGGAACGTTATGTATTATTGGGGAGTTGGATCCTGAGACACATACTTTAAAGGAACAGTTTTGTCAAGGTGTTGATTACGGAATTGACTATTACGCAATGCAGACACTGCTTGCACCGGATGGACGAAGAATTATGATCGCCTGGATGCAGAACTGGGATACGCTTGCATATCGATGCAATGACTCTGGATGGTTCGCACAAATGAGTCTTCCAAGAGAACTGTCTGTTAAAAACGGAAGATTGTATCAGGTTCCGATCAGAGAACTTAATGCCATGCGTGCAAACAAAGTCGAGTATAACAATGTTGTGATAAAAGATACCAGGCTCACACTGGATCAGATTGAAGGACGAACGGTAGATCTGGAACTTGTGATACGACCGGCAGATAAAGACAATCTTTATAAAAAATTTGAACTCTGTTTTGCAGAGAATGAGAAATATCATTCTACATTATGCTTCCGTCCGGATGAATCTGTTTTAAAAATCGATAGAAAATTCTCAGGAAGCGAACGGGCGCTGGTTCATCAGAGCAGTTGTCTGGTAAACGGTGACAGCAATGAACTAAAACTGCGTGTGATTTTGGATAAGTTTAGTGTGGAAGTATTTATTAATGACGGCGAGCAGGTTATGTCTGCGGTTATTCTTACAAAGCAGGAAGCAAAGGGGATTTCTTTCTTTGCTGATGGTGCAGTTAAGCTTGATATAGTGAAATATGATTTATTATAATAAAGCGTTATAAATTGGGACATAATACAGCATTTATTGGTAAGGTTGGTGATGATTTTTTTGGAGATCAGTTGAGAGCAGCCATAAAAGAAGCAGGAATTGATGACATTGGATTATGTATAGATGAAAAAATTCATACTACGCTTGCTATGGTACATACATATCCGGATGGAGATAGGGATTTTTCCTTCTATCGTAATCCGGGAGCAGACATGATGCTGAATAAAACTGAGATTTCCGAGGATATTCTCAAGGAAACAGAAATGCTAAATTTTGTCAATGTAGCAGCTTCTATCATTACTACAAGAAAAGGTGCGCTGCGAGTAATGCCCGAACAAGAAGAAATCCAACAGTATTTAAATACTATCAGAAATGCAAATAAGTAAAAAACTTTAAATTTGTAATTCTTGCCAAATAGCAAGGAAATCGCAAGACTTTGGTCATGTGGATTTCCTTGCTTTTTTTTCTCAAAGTGTCAGGTAAGGCCCTTGTTTATGGAAGAAATCAGCTCTGCCAGTTGTTTCCTTTTGGTGCGTGTATCACCGTTGATCATCAACTTGGAATAAATCTGATTGATATATTGCTTCACAGTGCCTTCAGAGAGAAATAACCTTTCGGCAATTTCGCGGTTGCTTAGACGGTCGGTGATCAAAGCTGCGATTTCTGCTTCTCTGCTGTTCAGCATATTTAGGATCTCAGGTCTGGAATTACGGCTGGACAGGCGGAGGCAGTGTTGTTCATAAACAGAACCAAGGGAAAGGATCCGGTCTGTGAAAGGCTCTGGTGTTATGGAATTAATACTGCCCAGCACGTCCTTGATATAGTTATAATTTTCTACAAACGGAATCAGAAAGCCATCCGGCATGGCGTGTCCTAAGGCTTTTTGCAGAAGCTGTCGTGCATCATGATGTTTACCCAGCATTGTGTAAGCAGAAGCGGTCTGGATCTGAACGTGGAGAGACACAAGTTCATAGTGCATTTTCTCACAGAAGGGCAGAAGCGTTTCGCTTCTGCCTATAACTTTTGCGTACATTTTCTGTGAAAGAAAGACCTGATTCTCGATCATTTCCATCATAGGTCTGCAGGGAGAGAGAAAGCTGACAGTGGATAACATATGGTCTTTGAATAATGCAGGAATTTTTTCCGGCATTTTAATCAATGCATAGTAATAAGCATAAGTACTGTCAAAAATATTCAGCCACATCATATTGTGGAGAGACAGAAGCTCCTTACGCTTTACTTCAGGGTTCTTCACAAAGGTGACACTCTCCTGAAAAAGGGAAAGCCTTGCAGCAAGGAAATCACAGCAGAGCGAAATATTGTGCTGTCCGTTTGAGGCAATGGTGGAATAAGTCTGCTCCAGCAGAATCTGTGCATCTGAAAAATTCCCCTGCATAAATGCTGCCTCTGCATTCATGAGCAATTCCGCACCCTGTCCATGCCCCTGGGTGATCCTGTAATAATGGGGCATACACTCATTCATAGCTGCCAGTTCTGCATCCAGGGTTCCGGATCTGCGGTGAAACATCATCAGAACAGAAGGAGAACCGAAGGTCCAGCTTCCTGTATTGCGGATACTGACGGCAGGTCTGATCATTTTAGAACTGGCCTGACGGTGCAGAACGCTCATGCCGGTGATATCGTTATACATCAGAAAACTCATAATGAGATCACATTCTCCGGAGAGATTCTTTCGTTCATCTTCGGACAAAGTGTTGTCTTCAGCTATGGTATCTGTCAGAAGCTGCTTCAGTTCTAGCATTTTGGGAATCTGATGCCAGGTAAACATACGGCGCATTAATACGAGAAGGGCCAGAGGCCTGTTCTTCAGGATTTCTGTTGGACAGACATCAAGAAATGCGAGAACCTTTTCCGGCGAAAGAGAAGCCAGGAGGATTCCTGCATCCTTTTGGATAACAGCAAGTGCTGCATCATAGTTAAGAGCCTTGTTATAGGCAGCAAGTGCCTGCAGAAACTGTCCCCGGGATTCATACCATTGTCCGTAACGATTCCGGAAATCTGCCTGTTTTTCATGGGAAAGCATGGCAAAGGCACGCTGTGTACATTCCTTCATCATATGGTGAAAACGGAAGCTGATTCCATCGGACAAAGGAGTGATAAAAGCATTCTGTCTGGTCATAAGGGAAAGAATCTGTCCGGCTTCCGGATTCCCTGTAATAAAAAGTGCCATCTCAACGGTAAATTCATCAGCAAGTCCCATAACAGTGAGAAATTCCTGCTGCGCATCAGAAAGAGGTGCGATCATGGCAGAGGAAAACATATCATAGATATTAGAAGTATTGTCAGGAAAATGTCCGCTTTCAAAAAAGGTACAGAGATTCAGATAGACTGCAGAGAACCATCCCTCACTGGAATAGAGAAGCGTGTTCAGCTGATCTTCGTTCAGGCTGGCACCGCAGCGATGGGTATAGACAGAAAGCTCCCGGCGATTCAGACACAGATCCCTGGTATGGATCTGATATAACTTTTTGCCAAGACGGAGAATCTCTTTTCCGGACAGAAAAGCATTTCTGCCGGATACGATCAGGTGGATATTTTCAGGCAGTCTGTTGGCAAGCATACAAAAAAAATCTGCAACATGAGGTTCACCCAACAGATGAAAATCATCAATAAAAATGTAGTAAGAGGTCTGACCGCTCAGGGAATAACAAAGCTCGTCAGCAAGCATCCCGGCACTGGCAGCATCTGAGGGGCAACTATAATTATCCAGAAAATCAAGCCCTGCAAAGGCAAATGCCTTCTGAACGCTCTGCCAGAAAACAGACAGATTATCAGAATAAATACTAATCCGGATCACACAGGAATTTCCGTTTTTGCTCTGTTTGTCCAGATACTAGCTGATGGCAGTTGTTTTTCCATATCCCATGGGAGCGGTCACAGCAGTGAATGCAGATTGTGAAATCGGCTTCAGATTCTCCTGCAGACGCTCAGAGATGTAAATTGTATTCAGATTATATTTCTTTTTAGACATCTATAAAAACCCCTCACTTGATACGATATGTCTCATTTTAACATATAAAGTATCAAAATGAAACTTTTTCCCAGGTGGTTTTTCAGGCAATATCTGCCACTGCTTTTGCTATACGGGGACACTTTTTGGTTCCAGGTTCCTTCTGAAACGCTTCTCTATCAGATAATTCGTATGGAACCTTCAAAAGTCTATGATTATGTAATTACATTTTACTTGAAAAATTAAACAACATATGATAAATTGTAAATGCGACGTAAAAAAAGTCACATTTATAAAAAGGTGATTAGTATGAGAGAATTTTTGGAAAAAACATTACGGCAAAATGTAATAATGACAGAGAATAAAGAGGTATATAAAAAACTTCCATTAGCATATCGTGGAAGATATGACATTTTTACAGTAGAGACTAATGGTGTATTATGGATGGCTATTCATCCCAAAGATGATATCGGACTTGTTGTTTTGCGTAGAGACAGAGCTGGCGTGGAAAAAATAACAGGATTAAACTGTGCAGTTTTTCTTGATCGAACAACATTTTATATAAAAGAAAAGATGATAGAAGAAGGAATTCCTTTTGTAATAGATAGGAAGCAGGTATTTCTCCCGTTTATTGGATATTTGCTGAGTAAAGGAAATGAAAGAGAGCTGGCACCAGTTCATTTGATTTCATTTTTGACGCAAAAAATGCTTCTAATGGCCATTTATGAACGATGGAATGAAGTAAAAGTATCTGATGCGGCGAAACGATTGGAAGTGTCAACAAAATCTGCAAGCCGGTGTTTTGACGAACTGGAATATTTAAATATTGATGTGTTGGGTATGAAAGGTAAATCAAGAGTCATCGATATTCCGGATGAACGAGAACAATTATGGCAGCAGATTAAGATGGTATTAAGAAATCCGGTAATTCGAAGATTTATTTTGAGAGAAGATATAAAATTTGAAAAGAAAGCAGGTATTTCTGCTTTATGTGAGTATTCTCTTTTGTCCGATAATGTTTATCCTACTTATGCCGTGACGAAGAAAGAACTAAAAGATAGTGGAGTGAAAGCGGAAAAACAAGTGAGTGAATTGGAAGAAATTGGCTGTGTTGTCTTGGAACTGGGATATTTTATTGATTTTCTGGGAAAAGGATTTCAAGATCCTTTAAGCGTAGTACTGTCACTGACAGGAGATGAACAAGAAGAGGAACGAGTTGATATTTCTATTAATGAGATGTTAGAGGAATATGTATGGTCAAAGGATTAGATACATTTTGGAAGTACTTTGCAGATTATGAAGAACAGTATGTTTTAATAGGTGGCGCAGCCTGCGATATTCTTTTTGAGAGTAATGAAGTGAATTTCAGGGCTACAAGAGATCTGGATATGGTTTTGATTGTTGAAGCATTAACTCCGGAGTTTGGAGAGAAATTTTGGAAGTTTATCGTTGATGGGAAATATAGAAATAAAGCAACAAATGGTAGTAACCCTCAATTCTATAGGTTTGATAAACCAGAAGAAGATAAATTTCCGAAAATGATCGAATTGTTTTGCAGAAGCGATTTTGAACTTAAAAGCGCGGAAGGAATTACACCGATACATATTGATGATGAAGTATCCAGTTTATCAGCAATTCTTTTGAATGATGATTACTATAAGGCACTTCTTAATGGAAAAGTTATAAGAAATGGACTTTCTGTTCTAAGACCAGAATATATAATACTTTTCAAGGCAAAAGCGTATCTTGATTTGAAAAGTCGAAAAGATTTAGGTGAAAAAGTGGATTCCAGTGACATAAAGAAGCATAAAAAAGATATTTTGCGTATTGCATCGGAACTTATGCTTGAAAAAGTAGAAGGATTGCCGATTGCAGTAGGTAATGATATACATAGTTTTATTGACTTGCTGGAGCAGGAACCATTTGATCAAAATTCATTGAAAAGATATGGACTGAAAAATGAGGATATTATGGAATTGTTAAAGAAAGTATTCGGATAAAAGTGCTCTTTATCTGTCACGGCAGGACTATGGAATATCAGACAGAATGAACTGGAATGGGGATAATCGTTAAAAGGTATTAAAGGAAGAATAGAGATATTATTATGGCGTGTGAGGAGCGAGACTTGCACGCCTTTTGGGTATAAAAGTACGTGCTTTTTTACGTGAAAGAGTGATATACAGGATCAACTTAGATAATCAATATGAATATCAGGATTAAAATCCCGGATAAAATGATTAATAATCAACCTTATACCATCCGGGAGTACAAGATTTTCAGACTGCATAAGGACAGTGCAACGAATCAGGCAACTGTAGATGAAAACGGCAAGGTAACAGCAGTGGGAAACGGAACTGCCACCATTACCGCAACATCTGTAAGCGGCAGTTACACAGTGACAGTTTCCGTAACAGGGAAGATCCCTGTGGAAATCCAGAAGCTCACCATAGAAGCAGAGAAAGAAACCCTGACAAAGATTGGTGAATCCACAGAGTTGAAAGTAAAGATTGAGCCTGAAAATGCAGATTTACAGAAACTGATCTGGAAATCCGATAACGAAAAAGTTGCCATTACAGATGAAAACGGCAAGGTAACAGCAGTTGGAAATGGAACTGCAGAGATCACAGTTACAACAGAGGATGGAAAAATTACAGCTTCCATTATGATCACAGTGAAAGTCCCAGATGAACCCACAATCAATAAGACCACAGGCTTCAGAAGGTTAAGAGCCCGTTCTGTAAAACAGACAAAAACTTCTGTGACATTGCAGTGGAACATCATTAAGGATGCAGATGGATATTTCGTATACGGCAACCGCTGTAATACAGGTACAAAGTCTTACAAGTACAGGAAGCTTGCCACCATCACCGGTGGAGATATCAGCACATGGACCCAGAAGGATCTGAAAAAAGGTACTTACTACAAATATGTGGTAAAAGCCTGCAGAATGGTAAATGGCAAAAAGGTAGTGACAGACACGTCCATATCTGTACATGCAGTCACCGGAGGCGGTAAATACGGAAATGCAAAAGCTGTTTCCGTAACCCAGATTGGAAACAAAAAGAATGTTTCAAAGATCACCCTGAAAATGGGAAAAACCGCACAGATAAAAGCAAAAGAAGTAAAGAAAGATAAGAAGATTGCACGCCACAGAAAACTTTGTTACGAAAGCAGCAATACAAAAGTAGCCACCGTTACCCCGGATGGCCTTATCAGAGCAACAGGCAAAGGAACCTGCACAATATGGGTATATGCACAGAATGGCGTATACAAAGCTCTGAAAATCACTGTAAAATAATCCTGAGGGGGTTTTAACTGTGAAATGAAAACATACCGGATTGAGCCAAACAGGCCTGATCCGGTATTTTTTTCGTTCCGGGAATTTATAAGTATTATAGAAAAAACAAGAAAAAGGTGGTAATATAAAAAAATACAGAGAGAAAGGACATGGCAGAGTGGATATATGACGGAAAATACAGTATTACCACTGATAAATACAGCATTTGAGCCAGGAAATGCAAGAAAAGCAGCAGAGAGTTTTGCAGACAGGGATTTCCGGGAGATCGCTATTGCAGAATTTTATTATTTCACAGGGCAGGCGCAGAAATGCAGTGATCTGGTGGAGATTTATATTATGAGTTCCCGGCTGGAACTGAAGCTGTCTGCATGTATGCTCTATGTGTACTCTAATCTTACACTGGGAAATGCGAAGGCATCCGGACGTGGCCTTGAGATCATCCGGGAATGTCTGAGAAAAGAGATGGAAGCTCCCACTTCTGAGAGAAATACAGCATACTGTGTATTTGCAGGATATATGGGAACGGTTCTTTTACATCTCTCTACAGAGAAACTGCCTGATATGAAGAAATATATGAGCAGTCTGCCTCAGGGACTGAGAATTTTTGCTACCAATGTAATTTCCCATGACCTTTATCTGAAAGGTGAATACAGCAGAGCGCTGGGAATCTGTGATGCGGCACTGTTTTCCTGTAAAGAAATTTATCCTGTTGGGATGATATATCTTTACTGTGTGACTGCTATGTGTGAAATCAGTCTGAAGAATCAGGCAGAAGCAGAAAAAGCCATACTCACTGCATGGAAACTGGCAGTGAAGGATGAGCTTATCGAGCCGTTTATCGAACTCCACGGACTTCTCCAGGGACTTCTGGAGTCCTGCATCCGCAAAGAAAATCCGGAGATGTACAGAAAAATATCGGATGCAGTTATTACCTTCAGCCGTGGATGGATGGCGGTTCACAATCCTGCATCAGACAGACCGGTGACAGACGCTCTGACTACCATGGAATTTTCCATTGCCATGCTGGCCTGCCGGGATTGGAGCAACCGGGAGATCGCAGAACACATAGGGGTATCCTTAAACACAGTGAAGCATTATCTTACAGATATCTTTAATAAGCTTCATGTCAAAAAGAGGGATGAATTAAAGAATTTCGTATTAAAATAATCAGGAAATCCACGAAGATACGATATTTGCCCTGCGTAACCATCCGCTGATGCCGCAGGATATGAAAATACATAGTAATAATGCCTAAAAACAGAAGATACATTTTTAGTAAAAAACGCTTTTGAATAACTGCGCGTCGCATTCTCGTTACTTTAGCCTGCAAATAAAAAGTCAATACTAAAATTGAAGAAAGTTAAAAAACTTTACAG
>OGPU01000034.1_pt1 | contig 193119 bp, 228 predicted proteins | sample 1552991 | NCBI WGS metagenome assembly OGPU01 (sample SAMEA2580296, study PRJEB22360) | human gut metagenome | biome: human gut; feature: human-associated habitat; material: faeces | place: Denmark | collected 2008/2010 | reverse complement strand
TTTTACCTACTTGCATTCTGCTTTTTTTAATTTTTAAATTAACTTAATGACATTGGGAATTTCTCCTTTTTTTATCTGACATTATATTATTAATTTAAAGCTAACATATTTCGTACACTTTGTCAATTTTTGTTTCCATATTTTCGAATATTTTTTTCGTTTTTGAAGCATATTCCGCAGACTAATAAGCAAATTCGTCAGTTTTTACTTGATCGTTTAAGTTAACAGATAAAAAGTTTACACACGAAAAAAGAAGGGAAAGCCTGACTTTTTTGTATGACTTTCTCCCTTCTTTTATCCATTTTATTTTGCCTTAAATACAGCGACTTTCTCTTTTGACAGATCAATCTTATCCGGAAGGATGGAAGTCTTCTCAGTGGATTCCGATGTTGTGAATCCTGTTGAGTCGGAAGTATTTGACTTCATCGCATCCTGCAGAGTATTGCTTACTGTCACATTTGCAGAAAAGATATCTGTTCCTGTGGAAGCTGCTGCATCACCTGTTGTTGTGCTTACCGTACTGCTGCTCTGCATTTCCTGAACCTGTTCCTGTGTCGGGTAGAAGGATGGCTGGCGGATGTAACGGAAGCTTGCACTGTATGCTTCGCCTACTGTTACTCCATTCTTGCCGGAGGAGCAGTGTACTGCGATCCAGTCACCTGCGTCTGTTTTACCGCAGAGAATACCTACATGATTATCGCTTCCTGCTTCCGGTCCTTTCTGGAACACCAGATCTCCGGGCTGTGCATCTGCCTCAGTTACCACGTTTGCTTTCTCCCACTGATCGGAAGTTCCGTCACCTACAGCTTCCTGCATTGCTTTATCCTGATATCCGTTGATCACTGCCCAGGTGACAAAACCACTGCAGTCCAGTCCGTATGCGCGGATGGTTCCGGTGCTCTTGCTTCCCTCGGCTGATACCTTCTCGCTGGTTCCCCAGCCTGGATCTTCACCGATCACTGTGGATTTGCCGCCCCAGAAGTAACCGACTTTACCAACCAGTGAATAGGCTGCGGAAATAACATTTACTCTTTCCTCGGAAACATCATCCCCTACACTCTCGCGGACAAAACCGTTGGCAGCTGTTACTACCGCGCAGAGGAGTTTGCAGTCTGTCTCCACATATTTCTTAAGGATCGTACGATCCTTTTTTGCGATTTTATTTTTCTTAATATAGTAGTTGATTTTACGATTAGCGTATGTAACGTGAGTGATATCCTGCTTGTCCCTTACGATCGGGTTCATCTCTGCAAAGATTTTCGCAAGGTCTTTCTTGCAGGAAGAATCCAGGGTAAATTCTGTTTTTCCGTCCTGGCTCTGCTGATATACATAGACTGCAAGGATATCCTGCCAGTTTCTTACCAGAAGACTGTCTGCAGATGTGGTGGTCTTGCTGCCGTTTACATCGCTGGCATCTGCTACTTTGTTCTTCTCTTTATATTCCTTCTCGATCTCATCCATAACAGAAGCGAAATCATCTGAGAAGGTCAGATTGTAGTTATTCTTCAGGCTGTCCAGATAGAAATCCTTACCTGCGTGGATATTGGACGCATAATATACCGGAGTTCCGGTCTGTGCAGCACTGGTATTACTCGTAAATGGATTATTCGTATTCGCATTGTTCTTCTGCGCTTCCAGCTGAGCAATAGTCGCTTCTGCCTGAACCAGCAGATTATAATTAGAAACCTGTGCCTTCTCTGTATCAGACAGGGCATTATATGCAGTGCGGATGCTCTGAACAGTGGCTTTCTTCTCCAGCGTGATGGTCTGTGCGTTCAACTCTTTGATTCTGTCGATCACATCCTGGGCTGCCTTCGTAATCTGTGAAGACGGTGTTGGTGTAGGATTCGCAGGTGTCGGAGTAGGATCTGTTGGTGTCGGAGTCGGATCTGCCGGTGCAGGTGTTGGCTCTGCAGGTGTTGGTGTCGGATCTACCGGTGCAGGTGTCGGGTCTGCAGGTGTCGGATCTACCGGCGCAGGTGTTGGCTCTGCAGGAGTCGGATCTGCCGGCGCCGGATCCTCTGATCCTGAATCAAAATCACCGGAATCGCTGAAATCAGAACCGTCTGCTGTATACGCAGCAGTATCCTCTGCTGCAAGTACGGACGCAGGACCGGATAATACCATTCCTGACATCAATGTCAGACATAAGAATCTGGTAAGATACTTGTTTTTCATATATCTAAATTGCTCCCTTCTTACTGTGAGCATGTCCTTACCCCCTGTTTATAAGGGCATACTGTCTAAATTACTTTTCACATTATTATGTTATTTCATAAGTGAATTATCCCGAAATATTAACCTGTTTTATTCTAGCATAATCATTTTTTGAAATCAACAGCTCAGGGCAGGTAAATTCCAGATTTGACCAAAATTCATTTTTTTGTCACATTTTAACCGAATCAAGTAAGTCCCCCTGCAGAAGTTGCGAAAAGCAACAAGCAGTGAGGAAGATATGTTTCAGAATGCAGGAAGGCTGTGCGGATATGATTTCCACACAGCCTTCCTGTATTCTTAGCGTATCTCTGTCAGGCTGCCTGAATGGCTCCTGCAAAGTTCTTATTACCAATACAGATCTGTATCAGTCCCTGCACTACCTGAAAACACATATTCAGGATAAAGCGGATATCCTCTTCCACGCTGCGGAGCTTGTTGAGGTATTTCTCATGAGTAGCTTCGATATAATCGATCAGGGTGGAGAAATCAGCGAAGCGGATGGCCGGTTCCAGATATGCATATGCTTCTCCCTGCTGTATACATTCTTTCAGTCTGTTCTTAAGTACTTTCTCATAATGATTATGCTGGCTGAAGCTTCCTGTATATGTTTTGTTATGAGGAAAGGTAAAATAATCCGCCATATAGTGGATCACTTCGCCGAACCGCCGCCAGTAAACTCTCTGGTTACTCTCATCCGGTCTGATATCTGCCAGTTCTTTCATCCGGTTCTTGACATCTTCAAATGTTCCGTAGAACTCGTGCCTTCTGGTGATAAAGGACGGTTTGATATCCGGCAGAATGCTGCCCAGACAGAAAGCCTTTCTGTGAGACTGCAGGCTTGCTGTGGTCTGCATCTGATCCGCAAGGTATCTTGCTAATAAAATATGTGATTTTTTACGCAATTTTCTTCCTCTTCTTTCTTTTGAGAACCTATCATTCTTATATATGGGAACGAATAATAATCAACTTAACCAACATAGAATACTATAGCAGATTTATACCTGTTATTCAAATAAAATTTTTGTAAACTTTTTCACATTTTCAAGTCAGACAACTGTTTCAGTAATTCCAGGTCACTGTCCTTTACTTTCAGGTTTGTCTCTATCTTCTCTCCCTCAGGAGTGGTGATCGCAATTTCAATAATGCTTCCTTCTTTAAGCCCTTTGCGTGAAACTGCCTGACAGAATGCCGGGAACTTGGGATGATTGCTCTTAAAGGTGTTCCATGCGCCTGTGATCTTCATGATATTTCCTATATTGTTTCCTATGTTCATATGATTGTTGTGTCCTTTCTTATCTCAACTGATTATTCTACATTCTCAAACATCTCTGCAAATGTCATGGAGATTTTCGGAAAATCTTTCAGTGTCACTACTGTATCTGCATTGTACTGCTCAGTTTTGACACCATTTTCTCACATGTTTGACCTCATTTTTACTCCATTTTCGCGTGAAATTATGTAAAAATACGGTAAGATACGTGAAATCAGCATTTCCACAAACCCTTTATATCTCGCTGAAATCCGGTGTTCCATACAGGTCGAATGGAGTTGACTGGTAGACATAGTAATTCAACCAGTTTGTATACAGGTTGTTCGCATGTGCTCTCCACATAAGGAGCGGTCTGTTTTCCGGGTTGTTGTCTTTGTAATAATTCTCCGGGATTTCGATGGGCAGGTTTTTGCTGACATCACGTTTGTACTCACCGTCAAGAGTCACACGATCATATTCCGGATGTCCCATTACAAAGATCTTGCGGCCGCCGTCTGCCATTGCAAGGAAAAGCCCTGCTTCATCGGATTCAGCAAGCACTGTCAGCTCTTTACAGTTATGGATATCCTCGATGGGAACTTCCGTATGTCTGGAATGAGGTGCAAGGAACATATCGTCGAATCCGCGTACCAGCGGAATCTTACGGTTCATCACTTTATGCCAGAAAAGACCGAACATCTTCTTATCAAGTTTGCGTTTTTTCAGTCCATAGTGGTGGTAGAGTCCTGCCTGTGCAGCCCAACACAGATAAATGGTGGAGGTAACATGGGTGTTTGTCCAGTCCATGATCTCTACCAGTTCCTTCCAGTAGTCTACCTCTTCGAATTCCATCTGCTCTACAGGAGCACCTGTGATGATCATTCCATCGTATTTGTTATTTTTCAGTTCCGGAAATGTCTGATAAAATTTATTCAGATGACTCACAGATGTATTCTTCGCTTCATGGCTCTGTACTGCCATAAAGGTGACGTCCACCTGCAGCGGTGTGTTGGAAAGGGAACGCAGAAGCTGAAGCTCTGTCTCCTCTTTCAGAGGCATCAGGTTCAGAATGAGGATTTGAATGGGGCGGATATCCTGATGGGATGCACGTGACTCATCCATCACGAAAATATTTTCTTTTTCCAGAATCTCTTTTACTGGCAGATCGCTCTGTATTTTAATTGGCATTATCTTATCTCCTGTTCTTATTATTTTATTGTTGTGCCATCTTCAGGAAATCTTCTTCCGAAAGGATTGGAATTCCCAGTTCTTTGGCTTTTTTATTCTTTGAAGAATTGGAAGTTGTGTCATTATTGATCAGGTAGTTCGTCTTCGATGTTACTGATCCGGTCACCTTGCCTCCCAGAGACTCAATAAATTCCTTTGCCTGTGCTCTGTTTGCAAAGTGCTCCACACTTCCTGTGATAACGAAATTCATGTTCCGGAAAATCTGCTCACCTGTTTTTTCTTCTTTCTTAACAGTCAGATGGCTCATCAGATGATCCAGTTTTCTGTTATTATCCTCGTTTGAAAAATAATCAGTCAGACTTCCGGCAATTACCGGTCCGATGGTATCAATAGAGCTGATCTCCTCTTTATCTGCATGGCGGATCTTCTCCAGATCATCATCAAAATGCCTGCAGATCACTTTTGCATTGGCAAGGCCGATATTGGCGATTCCAAGGCTGTAGATCACCTTCGCAAGAGTAGTCTCCTTAGCTTTATCAAGGCTGGTCATCAGGTTCTCAAAGGATTTCTCCCCGAATCCGTCCATCTCCACGATCTCATCACGATGCTTTCCAATCTCAAAAATATCTCCGAAATCATGAATAAAGCCTCTTGCAATGAATTTCTCCAGTGTTGCTTCTGACAGTCCGTCAATGTTCATGGCATCCCTGCTTGCAAAAAGTGCAAAGGATTTGATCTTCTTTGCGGCACAGTCAGGATTTGTACAGTAAAGTGCCTCCACATCATTTACCTTCTGTATCTGTGTTCCATGGCCACATGCAGGGCAAGTATCCGGAATTTCCAGTTTACTGCTGCGTGTGAGGTTTTCTGCAATCTGCGGAATGATCATATTTGCTTTATATACAGTGATCGTATCCCCGATACCAAGCTGCAATTCTTTTAGAATGCTCACATTGTGTACGCTGGCGCGGCTCACAGTGGTTCCTTCCAGCTCAACCGGTTCAAAAACAGCCACCGGATTGATCAGCCCTGTTCTTGACGGGCTCCATTCGATCTCCAGAAGATGGGTTTCTCTGATCTCATCTGCCCATTTGAATGCAAAAGCATTTCTGGGAAATTTCGCTGTTCTTCCAAGGGAATCTCCGTATACAATATCATCATAAAGAGCAACCAGTCCGTCCGACGGAAAATCATTCTCAGTGATCGCAGTTGAAAAATATTCCATGGCTTCATCCAGCGTTGAAGCTGTGACTGTCCTGTATTCCACTACATCAAATCCCTGTTCTTTCAGCCATTCAAACTGCCGGGCTCTTGAATTATGGAAATCAACCCCGTCAGCGCTTACCAGCGTAAATGCGTAGAAACGCACATTCCTGCGGGCTGTGATCTCATTGTTTAACTGGCGGACAGAACCGCTGCATAAGTTTCTCGGATTCTTGTATTTCGCATCAACGTCTTCTATGGATTCATTGATCCGTTCAAAGTCCGAATAGGTAATGATCGCTTCCCCACGCAACACCAGTCTTCCCTGATACGGGATTTTAAGAGGAACGTTCTTAAATACTCTGGCATTATTGGTGACAACCTCTCCTGTCACACCGTTTCCACGTGTAACTGCTTTGGCAAGTTCTCCATTCTCGTAGGTAAGAACGATCGTCAATCCGTCCAGCTTCCATGACAGAAGCGTTTTGTGTTCCCCGATAAATTCCCTTAGAACTTCTCTGTCCTTAGTCTTGTCCAGAGACAGCATGGGGGATTCGTGTTCTTCTTTTGGAAGCTGGTCAACTGCCTCGTACCCTACGCTTATGGTTGGGCTGTTTGCCAGAACAGTGCCTGTCTCTTTCTCCAGAGCCTGAAGCTCGTCGTACATCTGATCGTACTCTCTGTTGCTTATGATCTCTGTATCCTGCTGGTAATACGCCTTTGCTGCCCTGTCCAGCTTTTGCACCAGCTCTTTCATTCGCATGATCGCTGCTGTTTCCATTCTGTTCTCCTGTTCTGATCACTGTTTCACTTGTGGAAGATTCCAGTAAATGGTTCAGTTCTTCCCATTCCTGTGCTGTGATCTCTCTGTATTCGCCTTCTCTGATCCCGTCCAGAGTCAGATTCATGATCCTGATCCTTTTCAGCTTCTGTACCTCATATCCCAGATACCGGCACATTCTGCGGATCTGCCGGTTCAGTCCCTGTGTCAGAATGATCCGAAAACTGCATTCTCCTGTCTGCACCACTCTGCATGGTCTGGTCACCGTATCAAGAACAGGGACTCCCTTGCTCATCCTTCGGACAAATTCCCTGTCCACCGGCTTATTCACTGTCACAAAATATTCTTTCTCATGATAGTTTCCGGCGCGCATGATCTTATTGACCAGATCTCCTTCATTTGTCAGAAGGAGAAGGCCCTGTGATTCTTTATCCAGTCTGCCCACAGGATAAACACGCAGAGGATAATCCAGATAATCTGTTACCGTCGTCTCATCAAACTGCTGCTTTGTACTGCACACGATCCCTCTGGGTTTGTTAAAAAGAAGCAGTACTTTTTTTTCATTTTTATGGACAGGTATATTGTCTGCACAGATCTCATCTTCCAGGCTGACTTTCTGACCGCTTTCTGCTTTTTTTCCGTTTACCGTAATCCTTCCCTCTTCGATCATCCGGTCGGCTTCCCGTCTGGAGCATATGCCTGCCTCGCTTAAATATTTGTTTATTCTGATTTTTTCGTCCATTGTTCTATTATATAATTTTTTGTACATCTTATCAACGGTGAAATTTTGATGGAATTTTTCTGGAATTTTTTTCAAAAGAGCAGGAATGGGGAATCGCCTTGTATTTTGTCAGATTTTATTGTATGATATCGAATGACAGGATATCTTTTTTGTCACTGATTTTATCAAAAAGGAGGCTTTCATGTCAGATAATTTACCACGTACAAACCGGTGGCTGATCGCACTTTCTGTTATTCTGTGTCTGATACTTGGAGGAATTTTCACCCGTTCTTCCGCTGTGACTTCACAGGCAGATGCCATCAGCGATGCCGGAGCTTTCGTGTCAGAAGATCAGGATTCTGCGGAGTTTACTTCTGAGGAAACATTGACTGATAGCAATGATAATTTTACGGATTCTTCTTCCGAGAAACTGTTTAGACGCACTTCTTCAGATTCATCTGAGACTTCTCCGGGCGGTCCTGCATTAAGCACTGATATCTCGCCTGAGGCATCAGAGGGCAGCTGGGCTTCCAGCGGAAGTAACTGGATGTTTCTGGTAGATGATAAGCCATACACAGGATGGTTCACCGATACAGATGGGAAACAGTACTATATGGATGAGACCGGTATTATGCAGACAGGCTGGACAGATATCGGAAAAAAACGGTATTATTTTGATATGGATGGCATTCTGCAGACAGGGACTGTGATAATAGATAAGAAAACTTATGAACTGGATACAGATGGTTCTCTGAAAGGTTATACGCCAAAGAAAAAATCTTCGAAGAAGAAATCTTCAGATAAGTCAGCTACCTCTGACAAGTCCGGTACATCTACGGCAAAGAAGTCGGTCGCCCTTACTTTTGATGATGGTCCCAGCTCTTTTACAGACCGTCTTCTGGACTGTCTGGAAGAAAATAATGCAAAGGCAACTTTCTTTATGGTGGGTACTGAGATTGCCAGTTTTCCGGACGAAGTAAAACGCATGAAGAAACTGGGCTGTGAACTTGGAAACCACACTTATGACCATAAGGATCTGGCGACTCTTTCTTCGGATGAGATCAGTTCAGAAATTGCAAGAGTGGATGAACAGCTTGTAAATCTTACAGGTGAGGGATCTTCGGTGGTCCGCCCGCCATATGGATCTGTTAATGATACGGTAAAATCAACTGTGGGAACCCCGATGATTCTGTGGTCCATTGACACTCTGGACTGGAAAACGCAGGATGTGGAATCTACGGTTGAGGAAGTCATGAATAATGTAAAAGATGGTTCCATTATTCTGATGCACGATATCTTCAGCACCTCTGTAGATGCAGCCGAAATCCTAATCCCGCAGCTTATCGAAGAAGGCTATCAGCTTGTAACAGTGCACGAACTGGCTTCCCTGCATCAGACAGAATTATCGACAGGAGTTACATACGGTGAATTTAATCGAATCAAGTAAGTCCCTTGCGGAAGTTGCGAAAGGTAATAAGAACAGCAAAATCTCCAGCAGAAGCTGACAAGAACAATGTCAGAAAAACGGAACGTAAAAAATACAGGCAGTTACCACAAGGATAACCGCCTGTATTTTTTACGTTCCATATTCAATTTTATTCGAGTAAATCTCCTCTGATGTATCCGGTCTGACCGTCGTAGTCGATCTGAACCCATTCACCATCAGTACCTGTCTTCTGAACCTGATCACCTGCTGAGATCACGCCAAGGATATCAGCATCTGTGCTGGCTTCTGCGCGTACATTACATTCCTCCGAAGCAGTAAGCATCGTGCCATCTTCTGCCTCTGTTGACACACCTGCTTCCTCCCCAAGACCATTCAGGAATTCTTCAAGAGACGGATCAGATTGCTGTGCCTGATCCAGTTCATTCTGCACCTTCTTTATAAGAGCTGAAACATCACTGTCTGATAACTGTTTTTCCATATATGCGGAAATCTCAGAATCCTGTAAAGCTCCGTTATTGATCACCCAGTTTCCTTCGCTGTTCTTATATACATAGAACTGAGTCAGTGCAGGGGCCTTGGTCTCAACGCCCTGACAGATATACGAGAAACAGGCGTAAACCACGTAAGAATCATCTGTCATACCTTTCTTCGTGTACACATCGCCTACTTCATACCCTTCGATATAATCTTTCAAATTTGTGACTTTTGACTCATCAGACGGTGTAAAATCATCTTCCAGAGTCTTCAGCGTTGCAATATCTTTTTCCCCCAGAGCCTGATAATAGCTCGTGATCAATGCAGTAACGTCTGCATCTGCTGTTTCCATGGGATTGGCGTCTTCTTTCTTCTCGTCAGACTCCCCTTCACTTATCGGAGAAGAAGGAACATTTCCCTGGTCTTCGGATGTGGTTTTCTGTTCATCTCCGGAATTCCCCTTATTACTTCCGGAACAGGCTCGAATGCCGCAAAACAGGACAACCACAATTATCAGAATAGCTCCACCCAGCATAAAATACCGGAGATTATCTGATAACCATTCTCTAAAATCATCCAAGTTCTTGTCCTCCTTATGAGTTACCGTTTGCTCCGTTCACTGCCGCCATACGATTTCTGACAGTTCCCGATTCTGATAACTCCTGTGATACAACGCACCGGAACTGTACATACGTCCCAGGCAGCACGCCTGAAGGGAATCGAACCCCCGCACATGGTACCGGAAACCACTGCTCTATCCACTGAGCTACAGGCGCGTATCTTGAAAATCAATCTTTTGAAACATTTATAAATACTGAAAAGCATTGATTTTACTGGCTTTAAAGCCACTTTGTAAGAGATATTCAGTTGTAAAACTTGATACCTAGTCGTGTTAGTTTATACCCTTTTCACCCTATTAAATTTAATTCATAAGGGGGAAATAAGGGGGAATATTTCATTTCCCGCATTGATAAGGGGGAAATAATTATTGCTTCATCCTTATCCGTATGCTATAATTTACTTAACACATAATTCATATTATCATAATTTTGGAAAAAAGTAAAGTTTTTTATTTTGTAAGTAAAATTAGTGTAATTTTGTACAACGGAGGGATGTATATGGCAAGAAGGGAAAAAGGTTCAGGATCATGGGATACTGTAACAAAGAATGACATTACATACTATAGGTACCGTAAGAAATATGTTGGTATGACAAGCCGAAAAGAATTTGTAGGAAGGACAAAAGCTGACGTAAAACGCAAGATACAAGAATTTGAAGCTAAGAGTATGAGGGTTAACCAAAAAGATTATCGTAAGATGACTCTTGGGGAATGTATAGATAATATCCTGCAGACGTTGGAGCCGACTTTCAAGACAAATAACTATGCTACTCTTCAGTCTACAAATCGCTGCTATATTAAAACTAATCCGATTGCTGATGTCCAGATGGCTGCTATAGACAAGATTGTCATTCAAACATACTATACAAATATGTCGAAGAAATATTCTGAGAGCACTGTTAAAAAGACACGCACTCTTTTCAATATTGTTTTCGACTATCTTGTATCCTGTAATATCATCACAGAGAATCCTGCAAAAGGGATTAAGATGCCACATAAGTCAAAATATGCAGTACAGAAGAAAGAACACTCTTTTTTATCTTTAGAAGAAGCTGAAAAGTTTTATAATACGGCTCTTATGAAAGCAGACTCTGCTTTGCCAGGCGTAAGGACAGGCGATTACATCTATGGACGTAATGCCAGGTTCTGTCTGTTAGTTCTTTATACTGGCATGCGTATAGGAGAAGCTTATGCTCTCACATGGAAAGATATAGATTTTAAGAATAATACCATTAACATAGATAAGACAATGGAGCGTATTAAAGTAGATGGCAAATATCAGTGGCTCATAGATACACCAAAGCGTCCTAAGTCAATCAGAGTCATTCCTCTGGCAAATCGTGCAAAGGAACAGTTGCTCTGGCTTAAAACTGTGTCTCCTGGACTGGAAGCATCCGGAGATGACCATATATTCGTAACTAAGAACAATATTCCACCATCACAGTCAACTCTTACCAGGACGCTTAAAGCGATCCTCAAGAGAGCTGGCATCGAATCTAATGGCTTCGGCCTGCATGATCTTAGGCATTCGTTCGGATCTATGCTGCTGCAGAAAGGATGGGAACAGAACCAACCTGTAGATATCAAGGTAATATCAGAGATACTTGGACATGAAGATGTTTCCACAACTTATAACATATATATGCATATCATGAATAAACATAAATCAGAAGTCATAAATTTACTTGATTAAAAATAAGGGAGTTATATCATTTCGATATAGCTCCCATTTTTTACTATAAAAATATTGTTTTACGTATATTATCAGATATCCATTTAAGATACTTTTCTTTAGGAATCCTGTATGTATTTCCTATTTTTATTTTAGGAAAAGAACTTAATTGAATAAGCTGATATGTTTTGTTACGTCCTATTTTTAGATGTTTTTGTATATCTGTTGGAGTTAACATTTCATCCATTCCATACTCCTTTTGATTAAATGAGCCATATTTAAAGGACTCCATGAATAGCCTTTATTTGGAACTACATAATCTACTTCATCCTTAATACCATCAAATTGACCCACATCAGATAAATTCCTTCTATAAGACTCTTCTATATCATCACCACGTTCCAGAATTTTAATTAATCTATCCCTTCGAGGAACATCAATATAGAAAGATATAATATGCAAATCTTTGTTCTTCTTTAATTGTCTGAGCCCATGAGGAGTCAAGACAACTACTTTATCATCTGTACAGTCTTCTTTGGCTGTTCCATATCGCCAACCATTGTAAGAAGCATGTTCAGCAAAAAGATCTTTTTCTATCATATCATTAAATTGCTCTTCTGTAATAAAATGATATGTTTCTCCATCTACATCTTCTTTTCTCATAGGTCTAGTAGTATATGTAACTATTTTATTAAAACCTAAAGCAATAAGCTCTCTTTCAATAGAACTTTTACCTGATGCTGATTCTCCTACAAGTACTATCATTCTTTAGTCTCCTTTGTATAAGTAATTAACTCCTTAGCATAAGGAAGAGTTAAAATCCAATCACAGAACTGATGCCATTCAGTTAATTTATGAGACTTCCTCTGAAAATACATAGAACGAAGATTCTCATAATTCAAACTGAGAGTTCTTGTCTGAAGCCATCCATTAGGCAACCAACGTACTAAAGCTTTCCAATAGCGTTTGTCTTTAGTCTCAATATATTTCTGTCTATAATGCTCACACTGATTAATAATAGCTGTTGGGTCTTCAATCTCTGAATCGAAATCGTCTGTTTCAAAACATTCTAAAGTAATAGGTGTACTAGCAAGTTTATGCATTGTACTAGAACTATTAGCTACTGTTCCTACTTTGTATGTATCGTACTCTTTCCACCAATAAAGCGGTGCGGTAATAGTAACAGCTACAGAAATCTGTCTTAAAAATTTTCTATGCTCTGGTCCGGCACTGATAAGTCTCTGACATAAATCCATATCGTTTGGGCCAATAATATAATCCATCATATCACAGTTATAATCTTCGTATACAAAAGGACAATGATCGCATTCTTTATCAATACAATTAGTACTATCACTCTTACTATGAGACATTAACGGCAGTCTCATTCCATAAAGTGCTTCTTCAAAGTTATATACATGTGTTCTTTCAAATTTCATAGTTAAACCCTCCACTTTTTAATAGCTTTATTAAAAATTTCTATATCTATTTCTGGACCCATAATATTTATGTCAATATCTTTTGGTAATCCAAAAGATAAGACTCCCAGAATAGACTTTAAATCAATAACATATCTTCCGAACTGTGCATCAATATCACAATTTTTAAATCTATTGGCAATACTGACAATTTCTGTAGCATCTGTCGAATCATTTAGTCGAATTTTCATCTTTATCCTTTCTTTTTGTTAAATAGTATGATATAGTGTAGATGGTTGTTCTATACACTTCACTTGTACACAACCAACACACATTTTTCTTTAGAGGCACTCTATTCAGTGCCTCTATTTTTTATTTATCTGTACTTCCAAATCCACCATTACGAGTACCCTCAGTTTTATCATCTTCTGTAATTCCATAAGGTAAGAAAATCCCCTGACAGAAGCCATCACCTTTAGCTACTTTCATAGTTTTAACCCCTTCATTGGTAATTTTAACCATAATATGCCCTTCGTTATCTGAATAGAAATAATCACTGTCAATGATGCCAACTGTGTTCTCAAGTCTTATTCTATATTTAAAACCTAAACCACTTCTTGGAAACAACATTAGTACCCAATCATTGTTCATTCCGCAACGAATACCAGTTGGAATCTTAATTGTTTCTCCCGGCTCTAACACAAATGACAACGGTGAATAGAAGTCATAGCCAGCACTACCTTTAGTTGCTCTCTGAGGAAGTTCAATAGGGTAATATGCATCTTTGATTGTTTTATCAGCAATCATTGACGGCTTACTGAATGAATCTTTCCATGCTGTTTCAAACTGTTCATAAGATACTTTTTCAAATTTTGCAACTCTTTTTGCCATATTATTAATCTCCTTTGTGTATGTATTATTGTGATTCTTTTATTGATAAGTTCATGCTAAAAATATAATTCTTCATCACTTAGTCTGATTTGAATATAAACATTTTTATTGTCTTTAGGAATAAATCCATATACATAAACTTTTTTATTTGGATCATCAAAACATAAAATATTAGTATTTTCATCTTCTGGTTTTAACAAGTCCATAGCAAATTTCCTTATTGCTCTTTTCTGTAAAATTCTTAATTTACTACGCAGGTTATTAGCACACCATATCCATCCATAACCAATACCTTCAACTTCTATCCAGCAACATGTATCTGGACGACTCTCATCATCATACCAATACTCACATACTTCTATATTTTTATATCTTTTTATTGGTATTCTAATATCTTTCTTTTTAAGAATATAATATATATCATCAGATAAATTGAAGTCTTTTATTACTCCTTGCAATGTCATAAACTAATCTGACCTTTCATTTTATATTTTCTTTTAAATATTTAATATATTTGTCCCATTCACCCAATGAATGGATATATTCTTTAGTTTTTAAACATTTTTTCTTCATATCTTTTTTCAAATCAATTGTCCTATACTGCTTACTTTTTTGAAGTTTATTGGTCAAAAAAGCGTCAGTTACCCTAGAGACTAACAAGTAATCCTTGTTGTCCATAGAATCCAAAATAGCATTGTATTCTGCTAAATCTTCCTCAGGAATAGGGTAATCACATTTGGGTAAGTTCTTAGTCGAGAAAGGACTAATATCTGATCCTGCAGTTGCAGGTTTAAGAAAAGATGCTATGTATTCTAACTTACGAGCATGGAACTTAAATTCTATTTCTTTATCATTTTCCATGATACTTCGCACAGTTCCTTCATCTTCAAGTGCTTTGTATAATTCTTCATAAGTCTTATATTCCGATAATCCAATATCATTAGCTATAGCTTTTAAAATATTGTGTCCTCTTCCTATAGATGGGATATAAGCTACAAGAGTAGAAAAACCATAATGATATATCTGAGCACCACCATAGCATTTGATATAAATATCATCAAAACTTGGGTCTATTCCTCCAGAGTCATCTCTGGGATAATCATTGGTACTTTGATCTATTGCAGCTTTTAGTCTGTAAGTACCTTTATATTTCATTAGATATTTTGCCATTTAAAAACCTCTTTAGAATCAGTTCCTTTCTTAAATCCAAAGAACGGAACATCTTCTTTAAAAGTATAATCATCATTAATATAGTAACAAGGATGTTCTTTTGTCTTTATAAGGAAGCATTCCTCTTGCGTTAACTCACAACAATTAAACAAATAACTTTCTCTGTAATAATCACAATTGTAACAATTCATTAAATCACTGTCCTATCATTTCCTTAGTAATTTCTTTATATATTGGATTGCAATCTTTATATTTACTTGATTGCAAAATTTCTAAGACCAATGTTTCTTTGTCTGTATTAAATCCAAGCGTAAATTTAGGAAATAATATACCTCCTGATACTCTAAATGGAGGACTAATTTTTACTGAATTAATCTTTTTTAGTCTTTTGATACAGTCGTGATATGAATATACTGGATTCACTTGATAATACTTTCTATTTCTCCAATCCATTAAATCCTTGCCTCCATATTTATAAAATCTATAATCTCACCATTGTCTTTCTTCTCTTCCATATCCTTTATAGCATCTTCAATTGAATCAAATTTACAAGTGCAAATGTGTCCTTTTGTAAGATTTACGAAAGAATATGTATGGTCTGATTTATTCATCATAATAGACACAACTACATTATCTTTTTCTCTTATAACTAAATATATATTATCCTTCATCTTTTAAACTCCTCTGCTAAGATTTCAAATTCCACATCCACATTATCACGTAACTTTAACTCATTAATAATGGTAACAAAAACGCCCATAAGCACCATGGAGATTCTGTAATTTTCATACCTATTATTACTGCTACTGCAGTTGAAATCCATGCTGCTGCTTTTGCAAATTCCATATATTAATTCTCCTTTAATACCATAATAACTGCATTACACATACCAATAATCCTTTGAAATTTTTCATCTTTCGAATGAACATTTGCACTAGACAAGGCATATCCATTTTCTGCAATTTCTTTTATTACTGACATCCATTCTACAACAATATTACTGCCAGATTTTTCTTTAAACTGATTTTCAGCATACATTCTTTCTTTATAAATAACTTCTTTATCAATCATTGTTAATATTCCTCATAGTCAGTCTCATCACTAATATTTAATTTATGTTTCTCAGCTTCATGTACTTTATTTAATGCAACTTTTCTACTATCAAATACAACCTCTCCTACAGTATTAAATCCTAAGAGATACTCATGTTTATCTCTTTTATCCATACCTACAAAGTAAGTGTCTGTGACTGTACGAACAGTCAAATCACAGACATCATAGATACCTACTGTAGGGAAAATTCTTGTATAATAGAGCTTGTCACCTTTCTCTATTACCTTCATAACAATCCGCCTCCGCAATAACTTTTTTAATTACTCTTTGATTACTGCTACCTTTCCATAATAAACTAGGGTCTCTCAGTTCATCTATGTATGGTCCATCAACAACAACATCACACAAACCAGCCGTAAAGAGTTTTAAACCTTCTAGCTCTGTCCATCTATAGCCTGTATAGAGCCATACTTTTTTAGTTGGATACATAGTTTTAATCTTATTGATTAAAGTATATATAGTTTCAACGTTTTCATCTGCTAAAGGTTCTCCCCCAAGGATACTAATTCTTTTAATGTAGGGTCTGTCTATTAATTGTAGAAATTTTTCTTCTGTAGAATCAGTCCAAGGTTTACCTCCTGTGAAATCCCATGTTTCAGAGTTAAAGCAGTTTTTACAATGGAAGTGGCACCCCTGTACAAACAGGGATACACCAATTCCTTCACCATTTGAGATGTCCATTGATCTTATTTGTGCGTATCTCATAATTCAATCTCCTGATTGTCGAGATGATAAACTCGATCATGAATATCTCCATAACGTCCCTGATTCCCTCCATTTTTTGCAGTTCCTATATAACCGCATACTCTGAAAGCAATATCCATTGTTGTGTTATCATCATTGCCGCACTTAGGGCAAATCCACTTAAGAGTGCCATTTTCATCTACCAGTGGGATATCTCCATCATAACCGCATTTCTCGCAATAGCAGCTTTTAGTATTAATTTCGGCATACATAATATTGTCGTACATATATTTGATCACTTCTAGTAAAGCAGCTACGTTTTGAAGCATGCTTGGAGTCTCAATATATGAGATAGCTCCACCAGGAGACAGCTTCTGAAATTTAGATTCTATTCTAAGTTTTTCAAATGCATCAATTGGTTCAAATACCGGAATGTGGTAGCTATTTGTAATGTAATTTCTATCGAAACCATCTAGTTTAATAAAAATATCATTACCGAATCTATTTTTTAGACATTTAGCAAACTTATATGTAGTAGATTCAAGCGGTGTGCCATATAAGCTATAATCTATATTTTCAGCTTCTTTCCACTGAGTGCATTTATCATTGAGAGCTTGCATTACTTCTAATCCAAATGCTTCTCCTATTCCCTCATCTGAATGGCTATGTCCTGTCATGTATTTCACGCACTCATAAAGTCCGGCATAGCCAAGGGAAATAGTGGAATACCCATCATATAAAAGTCTGTCAATTTTTTCATGTTTTTTTAATCTGGCTAATGCTCCATACTGCCAGAGGATAGGAGCCACATCAGAAGAAGTACCTTTTAACCTCTCATGCCTAGCTCTTAACGCTTTATGACATAATTCGGTTCTTTCTTCAAAAAGCTCCCAAAACTTGTCCATGTCTCCTTCAGAAGAAAAAGCAATGTCAGGTAATGAAATTGTTACCACTCCTTGATTAAAACGACCATAGTATTTATGTTTATTTGGTTCGTAGTTCTTAGCATCAGCAATATTTCCAATACCTTTATCAGTAAATCTATCAGGTGTAAGGAAGCTTCTACATCCCATACATGTGTAAACATCATGTTTCAGCTCCAACATCATTTTTTCAGAAATATAATCTGGAACTAATCTCTTAGCAGAGCACTCTGCTGCCAGTTTAGTCAGATACCAATATGGACTATTTTCTGTAATATTATCTTTTTCAGTAACGTAGATAAGTTTTGGAAAAGCAGGTGCAACAAACACTCCATCCTCATTCTTTACACCCTGAATTCTCTGTCGAAGCATTTCTTCGATTAATATAGCTAAATCCTTTTTTTCTTGTTCATTTTTAGCTTCATTGAGATACATAAAAATTGTAATAAAAGGAGCTTGACCATTGGTTGTCATTAGAGTAACTAACTGATATTGAATAGTCTGAACTCCACGCCTGACCTCTTCTCTCAACCTTCTCTCAACTATTTCATTGATTATAGATTCTTCATCTATATAAGTTTCTGTTACCAGTGCAAAGTCTTTTTTTACTTCCTCTTTAATTTTTTCTCTGCTAATATTTACGAAAGGTGCAAGATGTGCTAATGAAATACTCTGACCACCATACTGAGAACTAGCTACCTGTGCTATAGCTTGAGTAGCTATATTACAAGCTGTTGAAAAACTATGCGGTTTTTCAATTAATGTCTCACTAATGACAGTGCCATTTTGAAGCATGTCCTCTAAATTGATTAAATCACAATTATGCATATGCTGTATAAAATAGTCAGCATCATGAAAATGAATGATTCCTTCATCATGCGCTTGTACTATCTCTGGCGATAATAAATATCTTCTAACCGCATCGGTGCTTACAATGCCAGCCATATAGTCTCTAATAGTAGTATTTAATACAGGATTTTTATTGGCATTTTCATTCTTCCAGTAATCATTATCACCATCAAGAAGTTTGATAATATCCATGTCTGTAGTATTACTATACTCTCTTTGGAACTCACGAATACTTCTATACCCTTCATAGGCTCTAGCTGTTAATCTTTGTTTTTTTGAGATTAATTTATCATAGACCATTAATTCAATATCTGAGATATAGACTTCATCTTTATCTTTACATAATTCTTCAATTTCATCAGCAATATTTTCTGCTATCTGTGGTTTAACAATTCCAGAACCGTTTTTCATAGCTTTCAGAATCGCTGTGGTAATTTTGGTTTTATCAAATTCTACCTCAGTACAATCTCTTTTAATTACTTTTACCATACACATTCTCCTTAATCGTAATAATTAATAATATAATCAACAGCTTCTTCAAGAGTATCAAACACTACATCACAATCTTCAGGAAGCCATTCATATACATTCTGTTTCCCAAATCCAATAACAGGTATCCCTTTATCAACTGCATATTGTAATTCCTGTCCAGTTCCCACAGAATTTTCAGTATTATTAAGGTTTACTAAAATCAAATCACTATTGGCGATGAGATACTTTATATAGAATTTTTTTGTCTGCTTGGCTGTAATAGATTTAGAGCCATCTCTAGGAAAATACTCTGTTGGATCATATAAGTGATATGCAATAAGATCTAAATACTTTTGTGCTAAAATAAATCTCTCAAAAGCTTCATTCCTCCAAGATGTCCCTTCATCAACTAATCCTTTGCAAGCACCAGCTAAATAAATATTTAATCTTTTCATTTTATTCCTCCATCATATATTTAATAAACAAAGCTGCATCATCAGGGTTCTCACAATGCAATTCAAGAGTATCTAATAAAGTGTCCCCTGACTGTACCAAAGCAGTTAAAACAAATCTGCATAACTGACTGTTAAGGACAATATTGTCACCTTCCGGTGAGACAATATCTACTCTTCCCTTACATTTATCTACTACTTTAAAAAATGATTCAAAATCTTTAATTCTATTAATTTTCACTCTTGTCCTCCTTATCTTTTATAAACAACTGAAAATCATTAGCTTCACAACAAGCTTCTTTATATAGAGTAGCCATAGAAAATACTTCTCCTGGCTGGAATCTATCTACTTCTTTGTATCTATAACAGGATTCTTTTTTAGGACAATCCACTAACTCTCCTGCACAGAAAGTAATATCGTGACTAAACGCCATAATACCCGCCTCCCATCGGTTCATTAATAAATTCATCTATTGATTTATAGTCTTTAAGCATAGCAATTGCTCTACATAAGATGCCTTCTATTTCACAATATTGAGCACTATCAGCAATATCTGATAATCTATCAATCACCTGTGTAATTGTCATATTCTTATATGATGGCTCTTTGTATTCATCCATATTTATACCTCCTAAAAATCAAATTTCTTGTTACATAATTCATCTAAATCATCCATAAGATAAGTTTGTCTATGGATAATCTGTTCTTTAGTAATTGCGTATTGCAGAGCCTTAGTCTGAGCACATAGTATAAATTTTTTACTGGCTCTAGTAATCATGGTGTATAAGAGTTCTTTATTAAGCATAATAAACATTGAAAAGTCTATTCCTCCAATAACTGTATCAAACTGACTTCCTTGAGCTGAATGACAAGTTATTGCATATCCAAGCTCTATATAAGGAGCATGTGATTTAGGTACTTCTACATAGCCAATTCCTTGAAAATCTATCAGGATATAATCATCTTTTATATCTTTTATGATGCCTAAGTTTCCATTAAAGATATCTACAACTGAACCATCAGAATTAATTATCTGGTACTTATTCTGTTTGTTTATAACTTTATCTCCTACTTTTAATACCCATTGAACTACTCCACTTTTCATAATTTTGTATTGCTTTTTTGATTTGGGGTTGTATATCTGTTGAGCTATATGATTTAAAGAAGCTACTGAAGACACTCCTTGTTTACAAGGAACAATGATTTGCACATCCAGAATAGATTTAGCATGTTTGATTTCTTCTTTAAAATACTGCACTATATTATGATATGTATTAGATTTATCAGTATAGCAATTAAGAATCATGTCCTGAAGTTCACCTCTTGTTTCTTCTCCAGTCCACCCATCAGAAGTTAATTGTTTTCCTTGTCTCACTCGAATACTTTCAGTAATAATCGCTGATTTCTGAGCTTGTCTATGAATTTTATCAAGGAAAATTGAAGATATATATTTAGATTCAAGCATATCAGCAGCTACTGCACAGGAACCTATAGATTCTAGCTGTCCAACATCTCCAATAAAGATTACTTTTGTTCCAGTAGCACACGCTTTCAGTAATTGCTTAAAAAGATAACCATCAATCATAGACATTTCATCCACTACAATAATGTCATAATCTAAAGGATCATACTCATAGTCAAATGGTGTTCTTGGATCTCCATATTTGAGCTTGAGTAACTTATGAATTGTTTGACTTTCTTTACCAGAAGCTTCACTAATTCTCGCCGCAGCTCTTCCGGCTAAAGCTACTGTTACACTTTTATAATCTTGCAGGATAGTAAGAATACCATCAATAATACTCGTCTTACCTGTTCCGCCGTAACCGGAGATACAGCATAACTGATTATCGAGAACCATTTTAATACCCTCAAGCTGTTGTTCTGTATAGTCCCATCCTTGATCCTTTTCTTTCTTTTTAATTATCTCTAGCCAGTTACTATATTCAAATTTATTAGGGGCATTTTTTAATCTTACTAAATGTTCAGCTATCGAATATTCTAAGTCATAATACCATTTCAATCCTATCTTAGTTTTTTCTTTATTCCATACAATCATTTGGGAATCTTGTAAATCATGTATCGCTTCAGCGATATTCAAATCAGGTACTTCTTCTCCTATTTTATCTATTAACTCTTGCATGATTTCTTCTGAATAACTAAATGATTTTCCATTCTCTCCTTGATTCCTTAGAAACATTTTAATACAAGTTTCAATCCGATCTATGCCATAAGGATCAGCTCCATTCTGCAGTGCTATATCATCGGCTGTTTTCCAACCTATCCCTCTTATGATTGTCAAATCATATGGATGATTTTTTACTACATCAACGGCTTTATCTACATCTTCATGATAGTATTTAATAATCTTTTCTATCAATTTATCAGTAATAGAATATCTGGCTAAATCAATATAAGCTTTGTGTTTGTCATAAGTATCATTAAATTTCTCAATCCACTTAGTAGCTACGTTAGGGCCACATCCTTTAATTTTTGTAAGTTCTTTTACGTTCCCTTCTTTTAAAGCTAAGTAAGGATTATCTAAAGTCTCATACATTCTTTGTACATGTTTGGGGAATAGTTTGCAGAGAATATATTTTTGACCTCTAATATCAGTTTCAGCTAAATCATTATTCATAGAGCTTTCAAGAATACTAATTTGCTCTCCCCAAGTGGGGCTATAATCCATTTCACCTTTTATGTCGTAAACTTTTCCTATAATAGGCGTATGAATATTTCCTTTAATACAATATCTCATGCCTTTTGTAAGATTTCCTACAGTTATTTCTCTCACTGTTGCATAAAATATGCCCCAGTGAGTAGAATCATTATAGTATTTTTGCTCTTCTAAAAGACCTTTGAACTGTACCTGTTCAACTACAGTTTCTATTATCTTTCACCAACTTTCTTTCTATCTGTTTGAGCCAATATTGTTCCATCATTGTAAATTTCCTCAATTCTATTAGTTGTATGAGTATAAACAGTGTCTGGATATTTCATAATAACAAATTGATCTTCACGCCTATAACCACAAACAATGATTTTAGAACCTCTTTTAAACCAAGACTCTTCCAGAACTTTTTTCTTGCCTGCAGGTGTCTGTTCAGAAATTCTTTTATTATAATAACTATACTGACCTTTGTTATATTTACAGGTTACGACACTATGGTTAGTCAGCAACGTCACCAAATGTTTATTATTATCAGAGTCTAAAACAGTTCCAGCTAAGCGAAATATTTTATATTTAGGAAAATGTTTAATTTCTCCTCTAACTCTTCTTGTGGTATAATCATATACTTCAGGAATCTCTGGGAGTGAATTATAATCAACCACTCCATACTTTGGCTCATTCAAATTCCACAACTCATGCCGATCCGGGTAATAGCTTAATGATTCCATATCCCATTGTTCTAATGATCCAGATGCATAAGATTCCATTGTTGAGTCAAGTTTTTTCTGATTATATAATTGAAGTGTCTCAGGTAAAGCCATATAATCTTTCAATGGTTGGATAAGAGCATCCCATTCTTTATTAAAGAGCTTCTCTGAAATAATTACTCCATCTTCTTTTGTACCTACAATGCATGTATTAAAATGCTTCATTAAAAACTCTGTACCTCTTTCATCAAGAGCAAAATATCTATCATGGTATCCTTTTTTAGGTATCTTTTTTTCTTCGTCTATTATGTTTTTCAAGAAGAAACTCTCATGTAGAGCATACGCTTTGAAATTCTTGATTCTAATCATTGTTTCCATCTCTTTTGGGAAGATGTCATATTCTAATGCTGAGTTAAACTGCTGCATAGTCAGCTTATCTGTAGGTGTAAATACATTACGAGAAAGAAACTTTTTCATTGTTTCCATGCGATCTGGGGAATCAAGTTCATTGAAACAACCAGCTTTAATTAGAATAATCATTTTAGCAGTACCAATAATCTTAGTGTCTACCATACGTTTACAAAAATCTTCAAATGAACTATAGGGCTGATGCTCTACAATGGCGCGAGCTATATCATCACCTATTCCACAAAGTCCTTTAAAAGAGAAAATAATACGATTGTTCTTTTCATCTGGTACAAAGGAAAACTTTGCTTCATTGATAAGAGGTCTGTCTACTATGATTGAACGCTGCTTAAAATTGGCTATTGCTTTCGCAATTTTCCCATATTGAGTGGACTTATTATCATCAAGCTCTTCGTTGGCTCCGGCATTGATAATTAAACATGCTGTATTCCAATAGATAATTGGATAGTGATATCCTAAATTCAACTCTTGCAAACCAATACAGGAATAAGGGAAAGTGTGGTTTTTAGAAAATGAATCGGTGTACCGCTACTTTCGTAGTATTTGTTCGGACTAGACTATCTCTTGAGTGACTGTATTAAATAAATCTTTGTCCACATATTCCCATTTAAACCCGCCAGCTGAGTCTCTATTCCCTCTACATACTTCTCCTATATTTTGTTGAGGAATGTTTGTAATCTCACCAGCAATTTTTATACTTCGAAAAATACTCAAAATATTATTTTCATCATCAAGCAATGCTACAGGTCTTAGTGCTTTTTCAACTGACTTTTTCTGATTTAATGCTGTTGATATTTTCCGTTTTTTACTATCTTTATTAATCAAACCTGTACGAGAGGCATGAAGCATATTTTCTTTTCTGTCAACCCATTCCAAATTTCCGTCTTCATAATTATTTTCTTTGGTCCCTGCAAAATTGAAATCTTTCCTATGTCCATCTTTATGATTTACTTCCGGTAAATTTCGAGGATTCGGCAAAAAAGCTTTTGCTACAACCCTATGAGTCAAATCTCTTTCTGTTCCAAAACTTACTCTCGTATATCCGTTATTTGCTTTATGAGGATGAAATATTTTTTCAGTATAATGCTTGGTTCTTCCTAAACTATCTGTAATATCTCGTTCTAATCTTTTAATGTCTCCATAATTGGATACTTGATATTTTCCTTCCCATCCTTCAATATCCTTCCATTCTTCCATCGTAACCTCCAGAGCACAGTCACCCTATCCTTGCGCTTCCCAATGTGCTAATCTCATCAGTACTAATAGTCGTTACACCCGATTTAACTTGGCACGGTATTGGCATTATCAGCGTCCACCGTTAGCCCGTAAAAAGTACGGACACCGTTTTTGCATACGTTCACAAGGTTTTACTTGAGCCGTATTCAACCCAAGCTGCTTTCCTATAACTTCTTTCCAGATATAGTTCAGCAGATTCTCTGAAGTTCCAATCTCTTTGCCATGTTCAAAGAACATCTTTTTCATAGCTTCCTGCAGTTTTTCATCTTTTTTAGCAATACCTTTTCTTAACTTATTACTCTGTGTAACATTGAATCCTGAAATATGATCATCCATAGAAATTTCCATTACAATTTCCTGTGTATCTCCTACTCCATATACAGGTAATAGATATTTCTCTAAGATTTTTATTTCACTTTCTGTCAAACGGTACTCATCTCTCATGCATTTGTACCATTCATTAATATCATTCTTATACCTAATATAAGTGTCAATGGGCTGTTCAGCGCCTTCTCCTGATACCATAAGTCTCATAATTGAGTTCGCAGTTGCAAGCTCTACTAAGGAATGGGGTTTGATTCGTTTAGCTGCCTGAAGCCCAACTGCAGTATCAAACTGAAAGAGATCTGTCACATCATTCTTTGCAACCATATCCCACATTTCTTTAGTATCATAATCAAGTACATCTGGATGTAAATATTTATTATATGTAGCTCTCAGTGATCCTTGCCATTTCATATATCCCGCATCAATTAGCAAATTCATACAAGTTCTAATCTTATCTAATGCCTGAATGGTTAAGAAATCCATTTTAAGACCAGAACAATAATCAGAATCTTTCATATTAAATTGAGTGATATAAATACCGTTTGGAGCTTTCATCCTAGCATTGTGAGCCAAAAAATCTTCATTAAACAAATATACTGCTGAAGCATGTATACTTCTTCCACATATAAGCCCTTCAATAGTCATAGCCGTTTCTAAAAGTTTGTCGTATTTTTTGACTTTATTTGCAAATTCAGTTTGTCTCTGACGTTCTTTCTCTTCGTTTCCATAAAGACAATCATGCAAACTCCAAGTTTGACCTCTGGTAACAGGAATAAGATTAGATAAATACTGAGTGATATCTGAATCTAATCCTAATCCTCTACCAGCAGTAATAATAGCTGATTTACTACCCTCTGTTTTAAAAGTACTACAATTAAGTACTTTTCTTTCACCTCTGCGACGTTTCACAGCTTCAATGATTTTTAGTCTTCTATCTTGCTGTGTGTCGATATCTACGTCACTGAGTTCAACTTTTTCATGGGAAATATGTCTCCAATGAGGCAGTCCCCACTGTAAAGGATTCATCTGAGTAATGCCAATGAGATACATTGTAAACATTCCTGTTACTGAACCTCTGGCTACACCCACTAAAGAATCTCCTTCTTCCCACATAATATTAACCAACTCAAGTGTTGATATATAATAGGAAGAAATACTTGTACCAAGCTTTTCAGTAACAAGCCACATTTCTTTTAATTCAACTTCAATTCTATCTAAAGTCTCAAAAAATTTTACTTTACCGAAAGTAGTATAAGGAATCTTTTCATAATATCCATCTTCTATCAGTTTTAATAAATATCTATCATAAACATTATCACTATGAGCGAATTTAGATATGTATTCATAGCGATCATAATAATTGCCAAAGAAATCACTTAACTCAAAATCAGGGATGTCAGCTCCAGGAACAATAGTTGGACAATACAAATCATACTCTTCAACCTTCTCACCAATCTCCAGAGAACACTTCAATGCATCTTCCACTTCTTCATACCCAAGATAATCCATCCTCTGATGAATTTGCTCATTGGTCATCATCCAAGTTGATTCATAGAAATCACCTAACTCTCTTTCTTCATCATCGCGACTATTAAGATAAGCAGCATGAATTTCTCTATCCTCTTGTTTCAAATAGTGAACATCACAGGCAATAGTAGCTTTTATTCCTAATTGATGCTTTAATTTTACAATCTCTCGATTCAACTTTATCTGTTCTTCTGACAGTCCCGGTTGCATTTCCAAGTAAAAATCTTTACCAAATAACTGCTGGTTCCAGAGAAGAAAATCCATATAATTTTCTCCTGCTAATAGAGACTTGCCTAATTCTCCTCCTAAACATGCTGTCGTTGAAATCAGATGTCCAGGATTAGATTTAACTACATGTTCCAGATCACTTTTCAATGTAGGAACACGTTCCATCCTTCCTGTATAAAAACTGTTGTCCCATGCTAATGAACTAAGTTCTCTTAACTGCTTATGCCCTATTTCATCTTTAGCCAGAAGAATATAATGATAAAATGGAGAATCACAAGACTTCTTTCCATCTTCTGATATATTTAATTTGTCAACTAAATATATTTCATTACCAAGTATTCCTTTGAAATCTTCCGGCAGTTCACCGGAAGACTTCATGGATTTAATTGTTTGAATAAATCTCACATGACCAGATACAGACTCATGATCAGTGATAGCAACTCCTGAAAGTCCAAGAGATGCAGCTTGTTTTATTAATTGAGGTACTTTTACGATGCAGTCCAACATACGAAGCTGACTAAATTCTGTATGCGCATGTGTCTCTATTCTCACTAGAACACCAACTTTCTCTTAGTTTCTTTCTTTATTTCTTGTCCATAAGGATTAAGTACTGCAAATGATTTTTTCTCAGGTGTCCATAAGCTATGATACTGACATAGACCAGAAAACTTAGGATCAGCATTTGGGGAAGTGCTGTGGAATGGACACCAGTAGCATAATGGAGTTGGTTTGGGAGGATACTCGCCTTTAATTTCCATTTCATCCATTTCATTTAAAACCTTGTCCAGTTTCTTAATTCCTCTGTTAAGATAGCCTTTGGTACATACACCTTCGTCAGCTCCTTGAATAGCATCTATAAGAATAAAATCATACACATGGTCTGTTGCAGGCTGTCCATATAAGTGAATACATGCCAGATCATAAATTACATGTTGCATAGGTGTTTTTATATCAGCATCTCTAAACACGGCCTTTGAGGATTTATAATCAGTAATCCTTAGCTGTTCTTTTGCATTCTTATCCACTCTATCAATAAAACCATGTATAATAACTCTGTCGTCATATACAAATTCAAATCTCTGTTCTACTGCTACGGGAGTCCACTCTTTACTATCAATCCTAGATGGTAATACTTTGTTATAAAAGATATCCATCTTTTCTGAATAGTTCATACCTGACTTACTATCAGCAGTAAAAAACTCATCAAAATATTTCTTTTTGAGGTCTTTTATACCGAGAATGTGATTATCCGACTTCTCATCAGTCTCTAAATAGCCCTCTTCTGTAATGCTTTTAAGATAGTCATAATCTACTGCCTTACCTTCCATTATCATTCTTCCTTTAAGCTCTAATGCCTTATGTAAAATAGAACCAATTTCCATAGGAAGAGACGATTTCTTTGAAAAGTTTTTGTCTATATACTTTAATTTGTGGCTCAGTGGACAGTGATCAAAGTTACTCTCTTTACTGTAGGAGAGATAAGGTAACCCCTTATCCTCCTCAGTTACTTGTCGGATTTTCTGACTGATTTCAGTCAATTAATGCCTTTCTATACATAATACGTTCCCTCCAACGTGATATCTTCCATAGTTATTTCTACTTTGTTGTCAAGCAGTTTTAATAATGTTTCTTTGCCTTTATCTGTAGGCGCATCCTTATAATCTAATACCCCATCTTTATCCCATAAGATTGATACTTTACAATATGGAATAATCGGACGTATTTTCTTAAACAATTTATTTTTGTACAGCTCACCGTCCCATCCATACGGATCCTTATATTCCTTGTCAAAACCAAGAATTAATTCTTCTATCTTCAAATAATCGAGTAGCAATTTGATTTGTTCATCTGAAATTTCACTGCCACATACAGCTAAAGAAAAGTCATCATCACCAAAATACGAATGATTTTGCATAACTCCTTTCTCAGACTCAAGTAGTAAACATTTCCTACAAGTCTTAATCTTATTTTGGTTAATATGAATACCATAAAGATTATGTGATAACTTGTGGCTTAAAAATTTTCCTTCTATATTGAGAGGTACATATTTTCCAATGTTCTCTACGTCTTCTTCATCGAGATATCTTCCTCTTATACCAATAAGATTTTGATGTCTATCTCTATGAGGAATAACTATTTGATTTGTATTACCCCAATAAGATATTTCAAATGTAGATAACGTCTCTCTGGAAATATGGTCGTTTAAAAACACTTCATGAGGAGTATATTCAAACATTTCTAACACATGCTCATCTATAGGTTCACAGTCTATAATGTCTGTAGATTTGTTTTTTCCAAACTTCTTGAGCCACGACATATCACATATATGTTTTGGTCTCTCAATATGTTCAACAGCTTTCATATCTATTTGATTAGCAATATAAGATACCGCCTGATACCAAGTATAAGTAATCCCTTGTACTCTTTTAGCTCTGATTACTAATTCAAAAATAGAGAATGATTCGCTACATGAGGTGTAGCAATGAAATGTTCTTCCAGAATACTGATCTGTAGGTTCATGATAGTAATAAAGCTTATAACTATCGCCACCATGACAGATTGTTTGAAAGATAAGATTCCCAGATGAGTCTGTTCTATATCCTTTTGATCCTAAATCGGTAACTATCTTGATTACCTGTTCCTTCGTAAGAGCCTTTAATATTGCATTTTTATCATAGTAAGGCATCAGTACACCTAAAAATCAAATGGCATTGATCCTAATAAAGTACTTGTAGCCTCCTGCTGCTCATCATCAGTAATCTGGATATCATCAAGGCTCTCAGAATGCTCCTCAATTACTTTTTCAATTTGAGCTACAGCTACTTCAGTTTCGATCAGATTATAATAGTTGTCTGTAATAAATAAATCTTTAGTTCTGCCAGTAGAGAGATCAGCAAATTGCCATAGACGGATTTTTGTCAGCTTTCCTCTTCGAACCTTATATATGTGTCTTACAAGATTGGGTATTGGCACTCCATACATATTATGCATAAGTTTCTTTACACACTCTAACTCTGCACTTGTTGGCCTCAGTGAAATTTCACCTAAGTCAATTCTATCTGCCAGAGATTTTGCACCTCTTAACATTGTTTCGTCTTTAATCTGACTATCTTTATATGTACCATTTAACTGAGTCATTGTTAGAATAAAGATATCCAATTTCATAGCCAAATTCTTAAGAGTGTCCATGAATAAGAACAAAGTCTGATCTTCTCTCAATTTCATTCCTTTACTCATAGAAGCAACTTCAGCAATTAATTTAGCTGACATATGTATATAATCGAATACGAAATAATGACATCCTTTTTCTCTCTTATAAGTTTTAATGATATTTGATATATCTTCTATACCAAAATCATTAATAATTTCTATATATAAAGGATAAGTAGCAATATATTCAATAGCTTTATCTACTCGTTCTTCCTCATCTCCTTCATAGTCTCCATCAAGAATCTTGTTCTCTGGTACTCCGGAAACGTATGCCATAATGATAGTCTGTACTTCGTCTTCCTCTAACTCAGTAGAGATGAATAGAGATGGTTCCTCACACCCAGTGTAAATCCATTCTTTTTTATCTGTATCATAGAAATAAGGGATTGAAATATTACAGATATCTGCCAATGCAGTCCTTGTCTTTCCTCCACCAGAATCAGCAGAACGAAGATAGACCTTTTTAAGTCTCGCCCCTCTAGCAATAGTAGTCATCATAGGGCTCTGTAAAGGTATTCCAAACTCTGGTTCTTCTTTCAATCTTTCTTTCAGTTCTTTCATTCCCTTACCGGCAAGCTGACCCCTTCTCGAAGAATCCATTCCATAGAGCATTTTTGCTTTCGTAATGAGCAGATCCTCTTCTTCCAGAATCATATCATTTATTGAAGTTGCATCTAATTTAGCTGCTTGCTGTTCTTGTCTGCTAGGATCAATGATTGTTTGATCATAGATGTTCCTTATGTCTACTCCACATGAATCCCAATATCTTAAAAGACTAAATTTCTTCAAACGTTCCAGGTAGTAACTAAAATTTTCCAATTCAGCCAAACGAATGGCATCGTCACAATAATCAATTCCTTGATTATCGTTGAAAATTTTATATTGTTTCTCATATCTTGAAAGAAAACTATCTATAGCAAATGTATCTATAATCTCTACCCCTTGGTTGTAGAGGTTATACACACATGAAAATAATATTGCGTAAAATTGTTCTTCTTCAAAGTCATACTGTGTAAGTGTGTATTCTTCCAAAAGGGAAGGTTTCTTCATAATACATCCTAAACATTGAAGAGTGGCGTGTTTGTCAATTAACATATTCACTCCCCTATTTTGCTTATATCAATCAAATCTACATTTTTCTTTTTAGGCGATACTTTTATATGCTTCTTTTTATAAATCTTATCCAAATCTACTTTTGAAGGTTCTATACTGTCTAGCTGTGCATAAAATGCCTGAGCTTGGTCATAATACCAAGGAATTAATCCAACAATGTCACTATCTTCATCTTTCCTGGCTTCTAATCCAACTATAGAAAAACAATATTCTAAAGTCTGTTCCATTCCTTCCCAAGTAAATCCTTCATACATTTTTTTGTATTTATAAGCCATTGCTGAACTTTTCGCTGTGCATTTACCCTGTATTTGCTCCACTTTACTAAAGAATTTTTCTGCTGCCTGTGCTTCACTTTCTGGAACTGCTTCAGGGATTTTAGGGAGAGCACTTTGTTTCAGTGCTCTCTCATACTGTTCCCTTTGCTTTTTCGTCAGCTTATCATTGTCAATCTTTTCTTTTTCTTTCTTGATTTTTTTATCAAGACAAGATTTATGATAGTATCTGGTTTTTATATGAATAGCTTTCGAAGCAAGTACATTTTTATGACATACCGGGCAAATGTACATTGCCCTTGGCATTACGCCACTCCTAATTCAGCACAAGCATCCTTAATGTCTTCGAGAATAATGCTCATTGCCTCAGTCTGCTTTTTAGTACACTGAGATACTTTCTTCCCAACACCAAGAGTCTGCTCTACAATATCTGTCAATGTTTCCATATGATCTGAGGCAGCCAGTTTACCTCCCCAAAGGGCAATCTCTTCCTGAAGCTGTTCAAAGGACATTGTTTCTTTTTCTTCATACATAGACTGCTGTTCATCATAGGATACTGATTTAATACCGTCAGCTTCTTCCTGTTTAGTGATTGCATCAGAAATTGCTTTCTCTAAATTATCTGCTGTAAACTCTTCAATTTTAGTTACCATGAAATCATATCTTGAACGAGCGAAGAACTTATCTGTCTGTGCAAAATAAGCAGAAGATTTAATTACATGTCCATCTTCATCTACGCCATTTGGCTCAAGGTAAGCCACTACGTCACAATTATCTACAATTGGTTTAATACAGCGCTTGTCTCCCTTAGGCTGAATAAAGCCATCTTTTTCGTCTGCATGCGCAACGAATACCACCGTATACCCGGAAGTTACTAATTTCTGAATCTGTTCCCAATAAATACGTTCATAAATCTGATAAAGATTTACTTTGCTGTTTTCATTGGCTCCAAGAGAAATGCATCCTCCACCATATGTGTCACATACGAATTTCTGGCAAAACAGAGAGGAAGCGTATACTTCATCAATAACAATAGTGGAATAAATCTCTTTAGCTCTTTCTACTGTTTTAGGATCAGTAAGTTCTTTGATGTACTTAGTGAACATTCTCCAGTTGTTAATCATTTTATGTTTAACTCCTGCCTGAGCACCTAAACCATTCTCACACATGAAGAACAAAGCATTCTTCATCTTTGCGCAGTTATAAGTTTTTCCTGTATTGTTTGTGCCATAAAGCATAATTACTTTTCCTTCAAGGCCATGTGCTACAACGCTTACTTCTGGTTCAAAAATACTATCTGTCATATGTAATCTCCTTTAATTTTACTATTTATATTTTTACAAACTTGTTTATAGATTAAAAATTAGGAAGTTTTGGTCTAGCTTTAGTTGTTGCGGCAGAAGTTGCTGTCTCTGGCTGTTTAGCTTTTGCTTTCTCTTCCTCTAAGCGAACTTCTCTATCAGTAATTGCCTGAGAAATTGCACCAATATCATATGGTTCTGGAGTTGGTGTTTCACTGTCCTCACCGTATGCGTCAGAAGCATTTGTAATAATCATTTCATTTTTATAGATAGTTTTCTTTTCAAATCTTGGTTTACCAATTTTTACAGGAATTTCTTTTGTGATTTCTGCACGACTATTTACAATATCACCATAGAACTTAACAGTCTGATTTGGTGTATAGTCATCTAAAATTGCTTCTGCAATTCCATCTTCTGCTGGAGCAACTAAAGTCATTGGTTCAATTCCTGAATAAGTAGGAACCCATCCTTTTACGATAGCACGACCTGTCTCTTCACCTTTATTCTCGCCAGATGTATAAAGTTCTGGTGTAATAGAAGCAATTGCCATTTCTACTTCAAACCAAGCACGAGGCTCAAATTTCTCTGGATCTCCATCATAACGATTAAAAAACATTGTCTGGTAAGAGACACCTACATGCACCTGTTTGTCTTTTCCAACATAAGAGCGAGGTCTGATCTGACCATTTGTAACAGTTACTCTTGTAGCTGCATCTTTACCAACTTTAGCAATAGACTGATATTCTCTCATTACAGTTTCAATGCCTGCATAACAGCCATTATCTGTACCGTCATTTTTCTTTTCATTCACATATACTCTAAATGTTACGAAATTAATGTCTCCTGTCTGCACTGTAATGTCACCACTAATGACTTTTTTACCATCTCTTACTGATTCTTCCAGTGTGTTTTCGCTTACAATACCAACTACTTCTACTTTTGTGTCTGCCTGTCTTAAATTTGTTTTTTCACTCATAAATAATGTCTCCTCTTATAAATAATATTGTTTGGTATATTGATAAGCGTTCATGATTGAACGACTTATTCACTAAATCTCATACTAACTCTATCTAAATATTCTTCATCTGACGGGTTAGCGAATCTAATAACTGTATATATGCCTTTGCATTCTGGGCATCTATTATTTTTTCTTTCATTCCATTCAAATACTGAAGCACAACGAGTGCACTGGCATAATGTTGTTCGTGTTTCCATCTCATGCCTCCTCTTCAAAGATGCTTCCGCTAATACCTAAGGCTTCAGCAAGTAGTGTTTTCAGAGGTTCTGATGGATTCTGATCATTCAACCATCCTAAATAACTATCTGGAATTTCAGAGAGTGGTTCTCCCTTATGTTTGCCGAATGGCATAAGATATGTTTCTGGTGTAGGTTTGAATTCTTTCATCAGTTCATCTACTTCAGTTTCATCAAAAGATACTGTTAAATCTTTTCTTGATGCTAAATAATCTGCTAAGTGAACTATCATCTGACCTTTTGTTTCTGGTAATGGCAGCTCATCTTTACTTCTTTTATCTGTGTTCCATTCACCCATATGTGAGGCGCAACAGTCTGCAATATAATCCAATTCTTCATCTGGCAACCATTCAAATCCTTTATAGGATTTTATTCTCTCAGCTATAAGTAACGGGTGTTTAAAAAGAGTATATTGACTGCCATTACGCCCAAGTTTTTCATCATCATGGTTCATAATAGCTGTTCGTAGCATATCTCTTTCTCTTGATGTAAACTGACTCTTGATACAATCAATTGACAGCATATGATTTAAGAATCTAGTTGCTCCTTTTACATGTTTAGCAAGTCCCATAAAACCAACTGTATAATCAGGGTGATACTTGTTAGTACTTGAAGCAGACACTTGCCAGAAATATGTAGGCGCAGTATCTAGTAATTCAATACAAAATTCCTGAATATCATCATTTTCAAATACTTCTAATTCTTCCTTAAAAAATCTCTCTGCTAATGTCATACAGTTTCCTCCTCAATAATTTCTTGTGCCTCTTCCATATCCGGTGTATCAGAGGAATCTTTTATCAATCCTTCAAGGACCTTGAAAGTGAAATTCTTGTGTTTATAAGCCTTAAAGCTACTTCTATTATCAATTCTTACAACTACACCTTCTCTAACATGTGTCGCCCCTATTGGATCAGGCCCATCATAGTATTTTTCTACACGCTCCATAAGATCTTCTTTAGTAGTAAACAGGAATTTATCAAATTCAGGTACATGTTTAACTCCTAAACAATCACACCAATTCTTTACTTCTTCCCATGGAATCTCTGTAATAACTCCATCTTCATTGGTCATAGTCATTCTATAAACATAAATATCAGAAGTACCAGGAGTGCACCCATAAGAGAACACTGTTTCATCACCGTAAAGCTTCTTAACTTCTTTATCTTTAATTTTAGCGTTGGAACAGGTTCCCATAATGGTCTGCTCTGTACCATCAACCCATCCTACGATTTCATAAAACACTTCCATTCCTTTTGGCAGTTTGTCAATAAAGTAGTCATGATATTTCTGTCTAAATTTATCATTCCCATAGTAACCGCCTTCAAATGTATTGAGTACAACTCTTCTTGTTCCAGTAACTATTTTCCATTCTTTGATAGCAGGAGCCGGTCTACAAAAAAGTTTCTGTAGTAGAGTCTTTTTCTTAGTAGTTACTTCTATTGCATTTGCTGTTCGACCAGATGTGCCATGCATTTTCAAAGTAATGTAACAAGTATCTCCTGGTTTAAAGGCATTTAAGTTATATGCTAACTGTTCTGTATCAGCATGTTCTTTAAAATAAGGAAATTTGTTTTTTAAATTTGGAGTTTTTACTTTCGGACCATTGTTAGATTTTTTATGATTTGATCTTGGAATATATTTTTTACAGATAACTGTCCCATCAAGTACAGTAATTTGATCTCCTAAAGATAATTTATTTATATCAGTCCATTTACTAAGAGATTCTACTGGTAAAACCAATCCTTCTGATTTTTCACCTCGCAGTCTCATAGCTTTAATGTTTCGTTTTACAGGATCAAGATATCCACCTGTAGTTGTTTCATCTTCATTTTTAATACGCAGTAAATTGTTTTCTTTTGCAAATTCTTCTCCTAGCTGACCATCAACCGGGAAAAATACAACTTTCTGCCCTTCGTAATAACTTAAATCAACAATAACCGTATTTCCAAAAACGGTACCAAGCTGGAGCCTATCAGCATTGCTGTGTTTACGAAGTTGCTTAAGCTCAGTAATGTAAGCACAATACATTAAGTATTGAATACCTCTTTCTCATTCATAATTCTCTTGCACAGATCAATTACATCTGTGTTGCCTCCTTTTACTTCGTTATATATTTTAGTAACACCATAAAGTTTTCCTATATGGAATCCTTTGTTATATGTATCAGTAATTTTCTTTTTCATCTTTTTTCTAGTTATAAACACGTAGCTCCTCCTGTTATTTCTTCTAAAGTTCTAGGAGTATAATTCAGCAGCATTGCTCCGACATTATACATTTTACATGGTGTATTATATAGATTTTCCATTTCATACTTTGTTCTTTGCATCATATTGTTTTCAAAACCTGTATGTACATGTCCATATAAATGATACCAACCATAGTAATGATTCTTAAAACAAGGAATCGGATAATGACAAAGAATAATACTCTCTTTTGGATTAAGGTATAGTTCTTTATAATCAACTATTTCTACAAATAAATTCTGTAAATCTTTGTTTTTCAGAATCTTATTATCATGATTTCCTTTTATTAAATGAATCCTACCATTTAACTGACTATAATACTCCAATGTTTTAGTTGAGCCATACCAACTAATATCTCCCAAAAGATAAACATCATCATCTAAGCCAACTACTGAATTCCAATTATTTTTAATAGTTTCATCGTTCTCTTCTATTGTCTTAAATGGCCTAGCATCGAATGCCAATGCATTTGTGTGACCGATATGTAAGTCTGAAATATAATAATTCATAAACTACTCACCACAACACTAAGTATATCAATAACGCCAACAATTAGTAATATTATATAAAATCTTGTTCCATGTATCCCTATTGATGAACAATAGGCTCCTAGAATACCCCAGCATAGAATATTCAAAATTGATAAAAATGTTTTCATAGCTCACCTATCCAATCTTCATAAATATTATCTGCATGTGCTTCAATATCATCATGTAATGTCTCTTCTGGGTAATCAATAAGAGACTCCATAATATAAGAAGTTGCAATCATATCTAAAGCTTTCTCACCTGACAGTAGATATTTTCTTTGTAATATATCTTTTAGACATTCAATATAATCTTTAGCGTTTTCTGTAAGCTCTGCCATTATGCGATCCTCACAATCTGTTCATATAGAACTATATCTTTTGTCGTTATTGCTTTATTGTCGTGGTAATGCCCACACAGCCAACGTCCATAGTCAACATTACATCTGATCTCTTCCAAATAATCAGTTAGTTTATCCGGTTTATATAATCCATGTGATAATAATGCTGCTGTAGAAGAAGCTGTACAATGCGTTAAGATAAAATCTACCTTATTATTATGTTCTGCCAAATTCTTTATGCCTTCATCCATCTCTTCTTGATTTGGCATTTCTCGTTCCCACCATGAAATGTGATTAATTCGGTACATTTTATCCGGATCATCCCTCCATTCTTTTACTCTTGGATCGTCAATCTCTAATACTCCATCTGAAATATCATGACTTGAAGCCCCTCCAAAGGTAAAGAATTTTAAATCGTCTATCTCAAATACCTGTCCTCTCATAAGATGAATTACTGATGGTTTAATAAAATGTACCTTACCACCATGCCATTCTTCTACCGGATAAGCATCTAATATATCGTAACATTCATGATTACCATCAATAAAGAGTGTAGTAAAGTTTCTCTCTTCAAGCCAATTCAGATACCACCTTTGTTGAGGTGAATCTCTCCATATCCCAAAATCTCCAAGAACAATTACATAATCATCTTTAGTCATCTCTCTTTGTTCCGGAAACGAGTCCATATTTAATCTATGGATCCAACCCCCATGTGTATCACCCGTAATCCAAATTATTTCCACCACCTCCAACAATATGTAGCGATTGAAAATCCTATAAGAATCATGAAATATGCTATAGGTATCGCGAAGAACATTTTCATAATTGAAATTAGTAAAATACACAGGTTTAATTTTTTATCTGCAATCATATTTAATATTGTTACTACTGGCAAAAGCATTAACTTCCAACCACTACATATAGCTCCAATTACTCCACATATAGCAGAAATCCATCCCATGGTTTGCTTAATCACTTAATTCCTCCTAAACTATCAATCCATTGTTTTACCTTGCCATTATCGTATGTTTTTGTAATCAATACGGCAGACACTGTTTGCCCTATTCTTCCATGATATTTACGATATGTACTTTCATCACTAAGTGAATATTCAGTTCCGTTATAATTTACCGTAATTTCATATTCAGCATAATCAGTTCGAAATTGCGGAACATGATTAACCATACCTGTAAAACGGGTTTCTTTAGGTTTATAATATTCATTTACAACTGTGACCTTCACGCTTTCCTCTTTTTTATCAATGCATTTAGCGCAACCAGTTAATGTTGAAATACTTATCAATAGAACTCCTAAAATACTTAATACTTTCTTTTTCATAAACTCTCTCCTACATTTGTAGTTAAGGTCCAATCCTTCTGAGTTGTCCCATAGGGGTAAGAACTAAATGTTATAGTATTATCCTCAGTAGTTTCAGTTCTGGTCGTCTCCTCAATAAGATGGCCTTCTTTATCATATTTTTTAGTTGTCTCCGTAATCGTAGTTTTTATCATTGTACTCTCCTTATATTGACAAACCACCTCACCTAAAGTACAATACTATTGATCCCAGGTCTGTACCGGGTGAGGATCTTCTGAATGGGTAATGTGATATGGGATTATATCACACATTATTTTTGAAGGAGGTGTTGCCTATGGTAGCAGATATCATAACTATACTTACTTGCTTTGGTCCAACATTACAATTCGTAGTTGTTAACGTTATCCTCACCTTACGCAGCCACCTCTTTATTACTGACGCAAAATCCCTACGCTACCGTCAGTGTGGTATATGTCTATGTCCACAGTTCTCACTATACGTTACCCTCATTATTAATTATTTATTTTCAACAGTTGCTATATTGCCTGATGTTAATTCTCCTGCGTCAACAATTGTTGCAGCATTTCCACCTTGTACCTTCGGCACATCACCATTCCACTTATCAATCTTCTGTTTCTCAATAAGTTCTGGAGTAAGTGACTCAGCGATCTTTTTATTTGCTTCTGCTTCAGCATCCGCTTTAATTCTTGTAGCTTCAGCTTTACCTTCCGCAGTGATTTTCGCCTGTTCAGCTTCAATAGCGGCTTTCTCTTTATCCTGCTCCGCTGCAATAAGAGCAACTTCTTTATCTTTATCTGCCTGTACCTTTGCAGTCTTAGCTTCAATATTTGCAAGTTCCAGTTCCTGCTGTGCATTTACTTTCTTCTGAATAGCAGCCTGAGTTTCATCATCTGTAGAAATTGAAGTAAAGTTTACAGTATCAATGATGATTCCATATGGCTCAAATTTCTTTTTCAGATATGTATCAAGAGCTTCGTTCAGTTCCTGACGCTTATCACCAAATACATCTGTAACTGGATACTTAGCAGTTACTTCCTGTGTCCATGCTTTCATTTTTGGCTTAATAAAAGTATTCTTTACACTTTCGCCAGACTGACCTTTAAATCTTGTAAATACATCAGCAACTTGATCCTGGTCGAATTTATATGAGAATTCAAGATCTACAAGAAGTTGCTTTCCATCAGCGGTAGGCGTTTTAAAACTCTCATCCTTTGGTGAATCACCTTTATCTTCTGATGTAAGATATGACTGCTCAATACCAATTGAATACAAAGATGTTTTCACTGTGGGTGAAATTAAATGCCATCCCTGTGAAAGAGTGTCGTTTGAAATTCCACCATTCATCTTGTATTCTACCGCTACATAACCTGCTGGTACTCTTACGCTACACTTTGCTACGCAAAGTAATCCTGCTACAATAATTACTGCTAATCCAATACTACCTAAAAATCCTTTTTTCATTAATCTTTCTTCTCCTTGTTTTGATCTTCTCTATTTATTTCATCTGCTGCATCTTTCCAGATCCTATGTAAGAATCTCCCAAATGGATAAAACAGTGCAGATAATAGAAACCATAAAATTACTGCTCCAACCAATACTAAAAATACAAATACTGGATTCATGCTCTCTCCTTTATAATTCAATACCTTCCATAACAGCTCTAGCTTCTAAAATAGCTAAATAATTTGCCATAGCATCAATCTGAATATTATAAATGCTTCTTGGGCATGTTGGCTCAAAACTAAGACTTCCATTGTCCCATTTAAAAAGCATAGACTGCAAACCTCTGAATCTAAGCATTAACTGGTAATATTCAGCTTTGAATCTCTCGTTATAATCTGGGCTAACCATCATTTCTGTTGTTTCTTTTAATGTTTTTACCATGTTATTTGTCTCCTTTATGTTCTTTAATATCGTTTATAAATGTCCAAGTGAAAAAGGCTACCAGCATTAAACTAAGTAAATTTTTATAAGTAATAAGATCTACCAATGATATTGCTATAAAAATAGCATCAAGAATGATAAAAAATTTATTAAGCTTCATTTAATTCATCTCTCACTCTCATAAGTATCTTCCCAAGCCTATTTTCTCCAACTCCGTCTACAGTTCCCCAAATGGTATCTCCCCAAGTATTACCTTCTTCTAGGGACTCGTCACCTGTGGCAAGTAATTTTTCCTTAAGGTCTGGATTCTGAGTGAATTTAGCCAGTACGATTTCATACATTACTTTATCTTTCACTTCTTCCCAATCTGATCTCAAATCAATCTTTCTACCTGCTGCCTTTGCTTCTGATGGGCTAGCTTGAGAAAATAACTGGAATTTTAGTCTACGATTTTTTGTTTTCTGTGCTTGAAAAGCTGCTTCATTATTTGTATAGTCCCATCCGTTATAACTTACCGGTGCCATATAAAAGTTACTTAAAAAGTAATAATCTCCAGTAAAACTATTAATCATTCTTTTTCCTTCCTTAATAATCACTACAAGTTACTGTTAAACTTACGAATCCTTCATCAAATTCAAAACAGTCTCGGACATTATGTTTTACTAGCTGTTCTACTCTGTCTCTATCAGTTATTTTTTCTCCAATTAATTCAGGATCAGTCAAGTCGTATTCAGCTTCTACAGTGATCACTCTTTTTGTTGGTATCAAAATTTCTTTCTCACATGCGTCATCAATTGGTTTATTTAATATTCGTTTTCCTCTTTGCGTAATATCACCTCCATATTTTATTTCATTGTTTAACCTCCTTAAGTGCAGGTGAGGAATTGAACCTCACCTTAACCTTTTGTTACTACACTTATTTTCTCTTCCCTACAAAGAATCCAACTAAGAAACAGGCTAATAAGCATACTACAAACACGCCTATATTTAACACTATCATTTTATTTGCCTTTCTTTGCTTTCAGTTCCTGCAACTTTTTATTAATTTCATCATCTTTCATTTTCTTATCCAGACGCTGTTTTTGCACAATAGTAGAACTTTCATAAACGATCCTAGCTCCATCAGCAGCCTCTTTTTGCTTTTTAACTCCGTCACGTACTTTCTCTAGCATCTTTTCCTCTTCACTAGAAGATACTCCCGGTGTTACATTAAAAGCTTTTGATGCCTGAGCTGTTTCCAAAGTTAAAACAGCACTTTCTTTTTCTGCTTTTAAATCATTAAGCTGTTGCTGTAGTACTTCTACTTTTTCTTTCTGCACATCAGCATTCTCTTTCCATTCTTTTAATGTATTTTTAATAAAATCAATTTTATCATTAAGTTCCTGTTGTTCTTTTAAGTAGACTTTTGCCGCTTCGTCATCTCCTCGATCCACACAAGCATTTACATTTACATCTGCTTTCATGGCATCTTTCTTCAAATGGAACAAATCATCTTCATAATTAGAAATCTTACCAAGCATCTGCTGATATCTTACATTTTCCTGCTGAAGTTCATCTTCTTTCTTCTCAATAGCGGCATTATAATATGCTTTAGCTCCTTCAGGTGTAGACGCATCTTTCTGAATAGCTTCATTTGCCGTGCCAGATGCTCTTATCCTTACTCTCTTTCCAATTTTACTATTAAAAAAGAAACAAAGTCCTACGAGTACTAAAATAACAATTATAATAATTGCTCCAGCTGTAATATTCATTAGTCTCTCCCCTCATCAATATCAAGCCCAAAGTTTTTAAACAGTTCTGTCATACCTCCTACATAACCGGAACCTAATGCCTGGAATTTGAATCCATCTCCGTAACGGTATAATTTACCCATTTCTACTGCATTCAATTTTTCAAAGTTTTCATTCTCAGACAGATCATATTCATACTTATCACCATCTGGATTGTCGTAATCACAAATTGTCATAACTGCATTGGAGACCATTCCAAAATTCTGCATACGCTGTAAGGCCCTAAAAATTGTTAAGCAGATAGTAAATTCTGTTTTATCTTTCGGGAATGTGTCAGCATGTACAATAAAATATTCGTCATAATGCTTTCCATTAAAAATCATTCCCTGAGAATCATCACCAGTTTTATTGTCTCCTGAATAATCTACCCAAGGATATGCAGACCCATCTTCATAGGTTTTATAGTTTACTAAATCTTCTGGGTATACTACTTTGCGACTTGAATCTGTTAAAAATCCATTGATATCAAAGTCAATGTCTGCTTCACCAGCATAACGGTTCTGATCCCAATTGACCCCAATGAAGAAATTCTTAATACCTGTACCATCTTCTTTTACCATACTAATTTTCTGATTTTTGCTCATGTTGATTACTGCCATATTTCTTTATCTCCTTTTTATTTATTATTCAGCCAGTCTTTATACTGACGAAGAATCTCTGTATATAACTGTTCATCAGACATTTTATTCATGTCTTTTACTGCTGTAAAACCGGTGTTGTCATGTTTTCTACCTTTCATATCATCAAGAGATTTCAAATAGTCAAAATCTTCATCTCCAATTCCTATGAACTGCACGAAGATGTTGTACTCTGAAAGCTCTTTAATAACTGCATTGGTGGCAAAAGTATCACTGTTCTCACCATCTGTAATAAAGATGATAAATGCTGGAATCTCACTTGGCTCAATATCTTTATAATATGTAACCATTTCTTTCAATACAGGAGCATAATTAGTACCACCCATATACATATGAGCTTTTTTCATAACATTTTTAACATAACTACTATAATTATCAGCGTTAGCAGCTTTTAAGCGCTCTGCTCCATTTGAGAACAGCCAACTCTCAAGTTCTCCATTATCGTCAAATCTTAGAGCAATAGGCAACAAACGAGAAATGGTTTCCTGTACAGATCCATTATCATACAGCCAATCCATACTTCCTGAATAATCCATTGCAAGAGCTACTCTAGCCGTATGTTTTGTCATATCAATCTTGCTTCCCTTAGACATATCAATAAGTACTTTGCCAAGATTTTCATTGTGCTTAGACATATCAATTGTCTGTAACTTTTCTTCATATACAGGTTGCTGAGTTACAGCAGAAGATAACTCTACTGCTGCTTCCTCATCTTTTTTTCCGAATAATTTTCCCAAAAATCCCATTTTAGTTACTTCCTTTCTTACAAATTGCTTTTCTAATCCAATCTACAGGCACAACCATAAATGCTGTCACAAGGACTACAATCCACTGTTTAACATCCATTGGAGTTGTCTGTACTAGATTTCCTACAAAGTTACACAAAACTACAGCCATTGCAAAAATACCCAATGCGATATACACAAATAATTTGTTATTTTTAATTCCTTTGAAAAGATTCATACTATCTGTTCTAATAGTGAATCCATTAAATACTGCCATTAAACACAATAAAGCGAATCTCGCTGTCATAGCCGAAAGTTTTGTTGCAAACATATTTCCAACTGGACCAAATGTAATTACACCAAATAAAGCAATAAATACAATTGAACTTAATGCAATTCTCCCTTTCGCTCCACGGATAAATAATCCGGATCCTTTCATGATAGGCTCTTCATTCATATATTCCTCTTTTGGCGGTTCTCCACCAAAGCTTAATGAGTTAAGTGAATCCATGATGATATTTACAATAAGGATCTGAACTGCTGCTAATAGAGCGGAGCCACCAGAAATAATTGGAAATACCATACTTAAGATCAACAACGAAATATTGATAGGTAGCTGAAATTCAAGGAACATCATAATGTTATGCATAAATGTTCTACCAAGTTCGACTGCCTTTACCACACTTGCAAAATTATTGTCTGTCAAAACAATATCTGCTGCTTCTTTTGCTACATCAGATCCGTCTTGCATTCCAAAGCCTACATCTGCTTTCTTTAATGCGGGAGCATCGTTCACACCGTCACCTGTCATTGCCACAGACATTCCAATTTCTTGTGCTAATGTTACAAGGCGAAGCTTCGTATTCGGTGAGCATCTGGAAATTACCCTTAACTGTGGAATAATTTCTTTTACTTTTACATCTGACATTGCCTCAAACTCATCATTGGTAACTGCTAAGTCTCCAGGCTTATAAATGCCAGCTTCCATAGCAACAGCTTTAGCAGTCTCCATACAGTCACCAGTAATTTCAATTACCTGAATTCCAGCTTTATGAGCAATTTTTACTGCTTCTGGAACTTCATTCCTAACCGGGTCAACAACTCCAATGACTCCAAGGAGATTCATTTCATCGGGGAGATCATCATCAGTTTGATCTGAGATAGTCAATGCAATACATCTCATTGCCTTCTCTGTTAATCCCTTAATATGGCTCTTTAAAGCTTTTCTTTTTTCTTCTGTCAGCTCAGTTACAATGCCATCATTATCAAGATAAAATTTACACTTCTCAATTAATTTCTCTGGTGCGCCTTTATAAACAGTAAAATCATTTGCTCCATTATTTAAAGTAACTGCAGAGAATTTATTTTCACTACTAAATGGAACACGTTTCTTCATGATAGCTTTATTCTGTATTTTTTGTGCGTCTTCAGGAGAAAGCATATCAAGTACTGCTCGATCAATTGAATTGCCACCAGTGATATTCCCATTAGAATCGAACACTGCACTATTATTTATGCAAATGTTTAAATCAATTAGCTCATTGAGTGAGCTTTCCTTATTAAAAATATCCTGACAGTTACCGTTAATCATAACTGTAGAAGTCATTTCACCTGTTGTGAGAGTTCCTGTCTTATCCGTACAAATTAAATTAACATATGCCAATTCAGGAATTTTACCAGTATTCTTCGCAAGAATATTGAATTTTTCCATTGTCGATACATTCTGTTTAGTTACAAGTTTTACAATGAGTGGCAGACCTTCCGGTACAGCCGCAACAATAATTGTTAATGCATTTGAGATATTCTGTGCTACTTTCTGAATATTTTCAAGAATGTTTCCTGAGAAATACTGACTTAAACTTCCAGCATTTAAGATACCTGTAATTGTCATAATTACAAATGCTAATACTGCCGCAATTGTTCCCCATTTTGAAATAAAATCACACAAATGATCCAGAGCAATATCAAGAGCTGTCTTAGGAGGCTCTAAAGTCTGCATTTTGACAAGAGTATCACCGTTAACTGTATTAACACCAACATCTGTAACAATCATTTTTCCTTCACCAGACATGATAACTGTTCCTGCAAAGAGAGAACACTGATCCGTATATGCAGTAGTTGATGTTGTTTTAACATGCTTATAATTAGCACTAGGAATTTTTCTACATTCTTTTGTCTCTCCATTGATAGCGGCGTTATTAACAGAAATTTCTCCATCAACAATAAATCCATCTGCAAAAATCTCTTGTCCAGTTCTCAATAGAACTAAATCACCTACTACCAGATCATCTTTATTAATTGTCTGTACGCTTCCATCTCGGACAACATCACAATATCTAACTGCCGTTTTTGCTCTTAGCTCTGCTGCAGATTTCTGTACGCCTAGACCTGTCTTAATAGCAATTCCAGTAACAATAGCTAAAACCACTATAATCATTACAGGTTCAGAAAGAGACATTACTCCCATAGCTCCTAAAACTAACTGGAATAAAGCAATTATTATTAGAATCATAGTAATTGGTTCAGTTAATGCTTCCTTAGCAAAATGATACCATTTCTTCAATTCAGGCTCCGGAAGCTTATTACTTCCATATGTAGTCCTACTAACCTCTACTTCGCTACTTTTTAATCCATTAAAATTCATTCTTAAATCTCTCCTAATACAATTCTTTCATTGACAGACATTACAAATTCTTCTATAGCTTTATAATTTGGTTTATCAGGCAATGAGGTATTCTTTGAATCATACTCAAGTCTTTTCTCTAACTCGTTTACCATTTCAAAAAATTCTGGGATAGGCTGACTGTTTGCATCCAAATATTCTCCATTACGTAGAGCCATAAGAAGCTCATGATCATCTTCTCTATATGTAATAATTTTGCCTTTTTCAAGAATATCAAAACACATAAGATACAATCTCACTAAATGGCACATATGCTTTCCTAACTTATTATGTTCTATGGCATGCTTATTTCTCTTCCCAATTTTGGAATAATCCCTAACAATGTTTTTCATTTCGGCCCACATCCCCTGATAATCATTCAAAGGGTAATGCTTCAACTGGATATCCATAAATACTTCTGTTTCATAATCTTCCTGAATACCTTTATCTACATAAAGCTTTATTGCATCTTCTGGAAACTTGAAATATTTTTCAGGGAAAGTATAAAAAGCATTCATAATACTATTAAGAACATGCTGCATTCTTTCTTCTTGCCCTAGCTTTCTAGCAGCTTTATTATCAAGCCTTCTTAGCTGGCTTGTAGCATAGCCTCCAAAAGAATAGATCGCTTTCTTAGATAAAAACATTTCAGCATTATCAAGAAGTTCTTGACCAATTGGATGAATATAAAGATAATGTTCTGGCTTCAATCCTATCAGCTCAATTGTGTTTGGGTTGCAGTTTGACAATAGAGTTATCAATTTATTAAAAGAATAGATTGTTGTATCTGTTGTTTCTTCCGTTACCTGATCAAAATTATGTATAGGAATCAGGATTTCTTCTCTTTTATTTAAAGCACAACCCCTAATATCCAGATCGGAGTTTTCTGTATCTGTACCATAAGCATGAGACCCACCTAAGCCTAATAGAATTATGTTACTCCCCAGGTGCTCGTTCGCTCTTAAGAAATCATAGTGTTCACTTTTCAACAATTTTTTGATTTTCTCTATTTTCATCAATTTCTCCTGTTGAATAATAATAATTTACTATATCGTCTAAGTTCCTTATCTCTTTTTCTAACTCTGCACACTTTTTCTTGCTATCACATGCCCATAACTGTTTTCGCAGCTTCGTTGCAACCTCAGATACCTTTTCTGCTTCTTCTGTTTTATCAATGGTTTCTATGACATCAACTTCAATTGGTTCTCCGCAAAATGGACAGAATTTAAGAGGGTAATAATAGTCTTCAGGCCATGTATCTTCCCAGTCTTGGACTTCTTCGCTTATGTAAAAGAAAATTCCAAAAGTTTCATCAGTTTTATAGTCACAACCATGGCATTCTATAGTTTCACAAGTTCTACATAAGTAGTTATCAGGATATTCATTAGAAATAACTATCCTAGGATTCTCTTCCAATGCTTTGCAACAGAATTTAGGTTTATAATATTTATAAGATGTGCTCCTATCTACAATTATTTGCTTTGCTTTTATTTCCATGTTTACACCTCAGATAATCTGTAAGTTTTCATCACCGATAAGCCATGCAGAATCTAAAATAAAATTTTCATATGGATCACCACCGTCATTCCAGAACTCATCCGATCCAACTTCCCAATCGCCCAATGTTCCAGCATTAAAGTTACCGTATAAATAATCTGCCACATATTCTAAAAACGCATCTGCAGCCTTATCATAATCTTCTTTTCTTATTGACTCTTCTACATCCGGCTCAAGATCAATCCATTTATGTTGCTCAATCAAAAAAGATTTAGCGTTATCTCTTACTTCCAACAGTGAATTTTTAATGTCTGTCAATGTTGCATCTTTCTTTTTTGCAATGATATAACTTGAAGACGAACTATTAGTAACAAATCCTCTTCTTATTTTCATTAACCATCTCTCCCTTCTCCTTCAGCAACTTTTATATCAGCAAATCCATTTACTTCCGTAATAGCATCTATTGCTTCATTCATAGAGAAATCATAATCATATACAGCATCACCCCATTCATCATAATAAGCATCGTTCCTGTCCTCAATTACGATATATTCTCCATCAGGGTGCTTTTCTAAAATGTCATCAACCCCATAAATGACCGCTCCGCACCAACTAGCACCAAGCTCACCAGACCAGTTTCTTTCATCATTTACACCAGTAACATCTAATACATCAAGATTGAACTGATCAATTATCTTCTGAGCTTTTTCTTTGTCAGCAATCCTTGCAAAGCAAATAATGAAACTGCTAGAGCTTGAATTAGTAACAAATCCTTTCCGTATTTTCATGAGTCCTCCTTTCTAGTGGCTCTCGCCACTAGATTTCTTATTCCACTTAGGTTTATCAGTTTTCATTTTATTTACATGTTTAGAAAAAGCAAGTGATTTCTTAGACTGCTTCATCCCATGTTTAACCATTCTAGTATGTTTCTTTCCGTTTTTATCTACTTTTGTCTCATACTCTTTGTTCCAGGAATTCTTTGATCTCATATTACATGTCCTCCATTGAATAAATTACTTTTTCTAAGCTTCTTTTTGATTTGAAACACTTCTTAAGCAAACACCACATAATGGCTTTCTCAGTATCATCTTCATCTTCCCAATCATTTAAGACTACAGAAGTCTGTGTACCATCTTTAAATCCTACAGTAGTTCTAATTTTTCCTGTAGCAATATCTTTTGTTCTTCCTACAAATGTGATATCATCTTTCGAAAGTGTTTTACAAACCTGTTTATCAGTTTTATTTTTAGGTACAATATATACATCAATGCCTAAAGCATCTTTAATCTGGCGCTCACAGCTTCTAAGCTCTTCTCCAATAGTATGCTCTTTTTCTTTTTTCGCTACTGCTTTTTCAAATGCTTTTAAAATCTCATCTGGTGACATATTCATATCTGTTTTCTCCTCTTTATAATTAAAATACTGCATTGGTTTCAGTTTAAACTCATTCTTCTCATGTAAACGATCAATCCGTCTTTTTACTTCTGGATCGTCACACACTCCTGTACGGATGTATTTATCTAATACTGCATAGGTGAATCCAAAGTTATCTTCGTCTGATTTACCACATAAACCATCCGACGGGGTCTTCTCTACATAATTTTTAGGCAATCCTAAATAATGCCCGATTCTTTTTACCTCTCCCTTTGTAAACTGTGCCAATGGAGCAAAATCTCCAGCTGCGTCACCATATCTAGTGGAGTATCCGATGTAATCCTCAGAAAGATTACATGTATTAACCACTCTTCCATTGTGTGACTGTGACACCCCGTATAGAGTGGTCATTCTTAGTCTAGGAGCGAGATTAATTAATGTCTGATCTGTTACATTAAATGCAGCATCAATTTGATCAATAATATCATCATAAGCTGATCCAATATTAATAGTAAGATAATCAATGTTTAATACATGCTGGCAAATATCATAAGCCACATCAATATCATCCTGTTTATAGTTCGGCATGATTACTCCGAGAACTTTGTCAGCTCCAACGGCTTCCACACATAGCTCAGCAGCTACTAAAGAGTCAACGCCACCGGAAATACCTACTATGAGATTACATCCAGGACCATTCTCTTCTCTCCAATCTCTAATCCACTGAATACAATCATTTGTTGCTTTTTCTACATTAAACATTCTGCTCCTCCAATTTCCACAGTTCTACTTCAAAACTACTTAATTCTTCTTCTATAATCTTATAAACCACTTCCCAGTCTGCTCCTCCTCTTCCGCAGCCTATTTTATATGGGAGTGCAATGGTTGTCTTGTGAGGTCTGTTATCAGCATCAAACCAATAAACAGGTATTTGTTGTCGAATAAAATTTAATCCTTCTCGAAAAGCTTTAACATCAGTATACTGTTTTCCATCATATCCATACTTGTCTTGTGCAAATAAGGACAATATCTCTTGATTTTTCCTTCTGATAAAGTACTCGTCATATGTTCCAAGAAGTAATTCTGGATTAAACTCACGTAATTTACAAACGTTTCTATAATGTATATAAATACCTTCGTCATAATCTCTTAATGCTTTAGCAACTCCAGTATTCATTTCTCCTTGGCAATTAACTTGATGAATTATATAATCGGTCTGTGCATCTACAATGTTACCTTCAATAATTTTAATCATAAATCTTTTCCTATAAATCCTGAAATGTAAACTTCTCGCCACAGGAGCAAATCACTTCTCCAATAGTTCCAATGCTTGTGGGAACAAATTGATATGTATATCTCCCGCCACAACATCCGCCAGCTCTCAATCTCTGTTCCATAGTTTTCAAACCATGTTTCTCAGCGTCATGTTTTAACTGCCACTCTTTGATTTTCTCCTCTTCTTCTTTAGAAATTGGAAATCCTCTATGTAAATCATCTTTTGCTTTTTCCAACTCTGTTTTCATTCTCTGCATTTCAGAGTCTTTATAATGCTCATCTTTGAGCTTTTTGTTTTCTTCTTCTAAGTATTTGATTCGTTTTTCATAAGTATCTACTTTATCAATAATCCCCTGACAAAGATCTGAAACTGAATCAGTAAAATAACTCATTTTTAATACCTCCCTATATCTACTCCATAAATGATGAAACATGTACAGTTACAAAATCGCTATGTGCACGAATATAATCCAAAGTTTTAACTGTATCTTCTACAATTGCAATCTGAGATGGCTTAAGTCCGAGCTTTTGTTGCAGCGTTTGAAGCACAGTAAGTTTTTCTGTCTTTTCTAAAGTGAAATAGATATTATCATCTGGCAGATCATAATTGTCTTTTATAAAAGCTCTTTTACCAGGAATTTCATTTAAAGGACTCTTTGAACAGGTATATACTTTATTCACGCCTTTCTTCTGAATAAACTCCTGCATTAATTTGATCGGACGCACATCTTTATACGGATTCTCACCGGAAGCTACAAGTCTGTCCCATTCATCGTCAGTCATACTATGACTTAATTCAGAAAACTCATACGGAGCAAGTACTCCATCTACATCCATTACTACAATCACATCATCTTTTAATAAATAATCTGTAATTTTACTCATCTTTGTTTCTTCCGTTTAATCTGTCTCTGATTTCTTTAAATATTTCTGTATGATATATTTCACCGTCTTTAAATACAGTTTTTAATGCCCCATCATAAACAAAGCTGTCATATCCATCTCTGCACCTTAATTCTCCATTTTCATCGTAATATACATGACAACATCCTTTATGAGATTTCTTTAAATGGCTTACATCTGTCTTTGGATCTTTGTAAATCATAATCGGTTGTCCGTTAACTTCTCCAAATGTAGCTTTCATAGCAATGCCGAACATATCTCTGGTTACAACGACCATACGTCCATCAGGTTCTACAACTGCCGAGAAACAAAAAGCCCCAACTCCAAATACAATGTTGTTTGCAGCGAATCCTTTCTTCTCAAGTTCTTCCCATACCTTTTTTACATTGTTAAGAGTACAGCCATCACCATAGATAATTCCAATATGAGGGTCCAGTACTTTGTAACCTTTGCTATTTACTGATCCTTCAAATGTATTCCAGAGTTTTTCGATAGTCTTAACTGAAATCTCTACCATATCACCAGAATCCGGACGAACCAAGAGCTTACCATTGTGCTGCATAATTTCTTTTTTGCAAGCTGGAAGAATATTGTCAATCATGTTCCAGTAATCATATGTATCAGATACCATGCTGAAAGATGCATTCGGATATAATTCTGTAAGTAGTCTTTTCACAAATGTAATTTCGTCTCCGTCCACAGCATAATTTGAAGCCATGACCGCATGTTCGGTAGAAATCGCACCAATTCCAATATGACTCACGCTACAGTCATTGAAATAATATTTGTCCAAATAATCAATTGCCGGGATCGTACTTGTCTTATCAAAGGATAATAGCCAAGCAACGGAGCATCTCTCTGCTTCTTCCATACAGGACATTCCACGCATTCCAAAGTCTGAGCAGGCCATTTCAGGTCTTAAAATGTCGTCGCAGGTCTTTTTATAGTAGAAATTTGCCAGTTCTCTGTACATATGTCCAATTGTTGCATGAGCACACGGCTTCCAAAGCTCAACCTGCAGAATACACTCAATCCACTGCACAACCCATGCAAAATCTGGATGTGTATTCGTGATTTCAATGCATGGCACTCCCATAGGCACTAATGTACCTTCCGGTAATGCACGGATCTGAATCGGAAGATACCCTAATTCGTGAAGTTTAAGGATTGGAGAAATATCGTAATTTCCTTCTCCTAACTGAATGTCCATACTAATTGTATAAAGTTCTTGAACTTCATCAGTGCTTAATTTAAAGAAATCTCTTTTAAAATATGTAATAAGATATTCTTTAATAAAAGCCTGCAGTCCGAAGAAAACCATATGATCCTGCTCCTTTAACATTGATCTTCTCGGAGTCCAATAAGAGACTAACTTCGTCAATCCTCTCGGAAACATATTGTGGTGTACTTGTTTGTAAGTATCGCTTAACAGAATTGCTAAGGTATCCATTATTTTTTATCCTCCTCTTTGTCATTTACAATTTTATCAATCTGATCTGTGATATAATCAACTACATCTTTACCAGTTTTGCCAATTGTTTGAATATTATCTGGTGTGATTTCATTTACAACTGCCATCGTATATATTGTTTCTGTATTAGGTGTCATGATTGTAATGATAGTCATTACAACACATCCGATAATTAATTTGCTAATAGTTTTTCTAAACTTAAATGGTTCGTTATATCCGGTTAATCCAGCAAATAAAGCACACATAGCAATAACTCCGCATATTCCTGCGATCATTCCAAAAAATGTTGTTAAATTATCTGCTCTACTAGCAGAATAAATCAACCAAGGACTAATAATCGGTTTCATATTTTTATCTCCCTTATAACTTTCCTATCAAACAGCCCCAAGTAAAAGCAATCTGAAACATATGAGTTATCTGATCTTGAATTAAATTAATTTTCTTTTTATTGGCTTTCATATCATCTACTAACATATGTATCAATAAATTCATAACCAATAATAAAGGATTCCATTTACCGCCAATAATCATAAGCGCAATTGTTGGTGGTAACATAATCATAAATGACCAACTAAAGCTATGCATAAACAACGCTGCTAAATAATCATATTTATATAATTTTCCTGGTGCATTCTTTTCCCACCATGATTTTTGTTTTGCAGATGCCAACCATCCTTGTAAATAATAATCATCTACAATGTGGCAGAAAATCATTGTAAATAATATAAATATTTTATATGCAATATTCATTATCTAAACCTTTCAACCAGTTCAATCTTAGGACTTTCCAGATTTGTTAGAATCGTATCTGTCGTATAAATCTTCTCAATCAGTCCATTGTTTTTCAGAAGTTCTCCTTCATAAATAGTATTCTCACAATGAGTTATATAAAGATAAATCTTATTTACTCCTGTTTCTTTTAGTTTCTTAGCACTATAATAAAAAGTACCACCTCTGCTGCAGATATCATCTACAATAAGGATATCTTTACCTGGCAGTTGATTAATTTCACCTGATAAATCTAAACCTTTAATTTCTCCAGTCTCCCAATCTCTATTCTTAATACCGAAAGCATATGGAAGATGTACTGCTGAAGAATATCGCTTCATGGATCCCGCATCCGGATAAAACATCATAAGGTTATTACTCGCAATCTTCTTAACAGCATCCTCAATCATTCGATTCGGGGATTCTACATGTACTTTATTAAATAATGCGGCAGATACATCAGAATGCGGATCTAAAACTTCTACTTTTCCAAAATGTAATGAATTAATAGTCTGAGCAAAATATTTTAAAGTAAATAATTCGTTCTCATGCTTGACTCGATCCATACGTGCATCTGGGATATAAGGCATATATAAATTAGGCACTACTCTATGATCCCAACAATATCTAGTAATATATTCAACTGCTGTTAATTCTTCCATTGATTCAAAGAACCATTCAATATTATCTCTACACCATCCTCCGATGGGTGGGATATTCTTAAATAAGAATGTCCCATCCGGATATTTATCAAGTTTGATTTCTACACCGTTTAATTTAATCATTCCAAATCTCCTTATAATCTATTTCTTACTGTTTAATAATCCTTACTTAACTTTTACTTATGCTCAATATCACAGGTAGTTATTACAGACGGATTATTCAAATGATTGCCATTACAGAAATTATTGATAAAATCCACCTGTCTTTGGAGATAATCAATAGAATCACATAGTGAAACTTTTACATAACTTAATAATTCTGCGACAATTGTACTAATCTTAAACAGTTCATTTTCTTTATCATCGTATTCAACGCCATCTGCATGATTAAACGGTGAGGTTGCGTCAGCTGTTTTTATATAAAAATCATTATCCTCATTTTTATAAATTGAGCACACCCAAATAGTATCGTCATAAAGCCCATCAAACTCAAATACTTGTAAGGTTTCTGTATTGTTTTTTTCAACAAGTTTTGTAGTGATCACTCCATCACAGTCATATTTACGTAAGTAGTTCTGAATATCCTCTAATGTAATTTCTTCTAATTTCTTCATTTCCACAGTATTTTCTCCTACCATCTTATTTCTCTCCTATCACATTAATCTGACAACTTTTCATCACCTCTAAAGCTGCTTTATGCTTCTCCGGTGTAGTTCCAGCGCAACATGACGCATCTACTGTGATCTCTGCCTCCGGATAATAAGTTTTGATAAGAAGAGCATTTGTGATAACGCAGATGTCTGTACACACACCTATGATTTCAATGTTTAAATTGTCTATATCACTATCTGTCCCAAATATTTCTTCCCAATCCCAGCCTTCATAACCAAAAGTTGACTTTTTACATACCATAAAATTGTTATAATTATTTTTTACAGGATGAATTTCATCTATAACCTCCCACCCTGAAGTTCGATATATACAATGTTCAACAGGAAGTTTTTTACCCTCAGAAGTATTCAAATAATCTGAATTATGTGTATCCATTGTATACACTACATAATCCCCATTATTTTTATGTTCTTCAAACTTTTCTTTAATTTTAGGTACAATAGCTTGAGCTTCCGGTGTACCAAGTGAACCGGTTACAAAATCATTCTGTACATCAACTACAATCAGAACTTTCTTTTTATTTCCCACAAGCATTACCTCCAACAGTCATTCTCCCAAATGGGTACTCAACAATTCCGTAACTACAAAGAATCTCCATTTCTTTAACAACATCTCCTTTACACATCTCTAATAAGACACCAATTTCTTCTACTACTTTTTTAATTTTAGCTTTTTTCTCTTCTGCTGAACTTAAAGTAATAGTTCTCATTCCTCTGGTATAATCAGAAGTCATATCATAAATGTTATTTGGCATTTCAACTTTAAATCTAGCATCTTTTAGATCATTCATATGTAAAATTAAATCATGGGTATATTCATCTTCTGCAAGTAATTCCATTAATTTAATTTCAGTTTCCTTATCAATCTTTTCAATACTTCTTTTCTCCCAAAGTTCTATAATTGACATATCATTTTCCTTTCTTGCAAAATTACCTAGCTCATTTTCTTTAAAATAAAAATCTCCTTCTTCTGATTTTTCGTTGTAATAACTAGAGATATGTATTCTTATATTGTTAGAATAAACTGTTTTTACAATACCTGTAGCACCTGTAATATCATATTGTTTATATTTTTTAGGCACTATTATTACTTGTACTATATCTCCTACTTGAAACATTTTTTACTCCTTTCTATTTATTAATCCACCCAGAGAGACTCGAACTCTCACGCTATTAAGCATTAGAACCTAAATCTAACGTGTCTGCCAATTCCACCATGAGTGGATGTTGCTGACAGACCTCCATCTGCCAGCTTATTTATGAAAAATGATTACATCTACGTTTATTCACTACTTACCAGCCTTGTACAAACTAAGAGCCAAGTATAATCATGCTCATAAACTTTTACCAAGGATTTGATAAATCTTTATTCTTTATGCTTTATTCTTTAATCTTTAAACTGGGATAAACTTTGAATTTTGAATTTTAAGATTTGAGTTTTAATCTTTGAACTTTACAGTACTATGGCTATCTGCCTCATCCAGTAATATAATATATTAAGCTTACAGGTCCTATACGACCACGTAATCCTAATCCATTTTGTAGTTTATACTATTATCTACTGTATAAGTAATGCTGTGGTTTCTTTATTGTTTTATATATGTCTAACCCAGCTAAAAAGACATATAGATTATAGTTTAAAGTTTTCGATAAGCAGTGAATATATCTTAGTATGTAATTTCTATTTCTGTCAGAGAATTACTTACTGAAAGTGCCGCATCTACTTCAGCAGTAAATTCTGCAATTTCTGTTTCTAAATCCTCCATTTCTTTAAGAACACCAATTGGATCAACAAGTTCCATTGTCTGAGCTTCTATATAAGCTTCTCTAGTTTTTGTAAACTCTTCAGTAGAGGTTTTACCTTCTTTGCTGCCATAGAGCCCTACAACATAATTTTCAGCTTTATCTTCCAATCTACCATTCTCAGTTATGATCTGAGCCATAGCAGCATCATACTGTTTTTTGATTTTCTGTTTTAAAAGTTTCTTGAAGTCCATTCCATGATTTTTCATTTCAATAGCTTCAGCTACTGTATACTCTTTATCAGCAACAGTGACTTTAGTTACTGCATTTGAAAGAACTACAGCTCTTTTAATAGCTTCTCTTCTCTTGATTAAATCAGTTGCTTTATCATAAGAAGATTTCATAACCCCTGTGTAAACTTTGATATCTACACCTTTGACTTTTGTGTTAGAATGCTTATTTGAAATACAAGCTTCTACACTGTTGATTGCTTTTACGATGCGATCATCTAAGATCTTCAGTTCCGCTAATGCTTTATGTACATTCATTTTTTCTGTTGTCATAATAAATACCTCCTGAATTTTAAACTTTAATAGTTACTATTTTCTTTTGTTCAACAGTAAACGCTACTTTACTGTCAGTTCTCTTATGAACTTCTTATCATTCATTTCTGATAAGATCATCCCTCATAACTGATGAATCAGTTGCTTTCGCAGTACAATCGCTTTACTACTATTCACGTTTTTATATATTTTGGGGACAATTGGATTTTAAACCAATTTTGTTACCATCTCAGGATCACAAATATGATATGGTTGGAATCGAACCAGCGACACGAGGATTTTCAGTCCTCTGCTCTACCAACTGAGCTACATACCATACTAAATTTTCATGCATGACCTGTCGTGCTGCAGTCACAACAGGATTATGTGTTCTTTGATCAGCTCAATTCCCTACATTTTCTCTAAAGCTGGGACATTTATTACTTTACAAAACATCTCAAAAACTATCTGTCTTTCCAGCGCCATCTGATTCTCACTACCAAATCAGCAACGGCTCTTTACTATTGAAAATTAGAGCTCTCAAAAGTCACTCCTTCGTCAGGAGAAGTGGAAACTCTGGGACTCGAACCCAGGACCGACCGGTTATGAGCCGGTTGCTCTAACCAACTGAGCTAAGTTTCCATAGTGGGTGAACTTTGAAAACACCCACATATAAAAACGTAACAACTATAATGATTGATTTGTAATCATGTCAGCTACACGAACAGTCGTCACCATTCCGTTGCCCCATCACTCACCTCTACCTCACTGACTCAATTACTTTTTTCGCCTTATACTAATTACTCATTAGCACAAAGCACATCTATATAAATGTTTTGTACATTCAAACCATTGCTACCAATGTACTGTGTTCCCTTTTTTGAACAGGTTCCAGTTATTAAACCATCCAAAATTTCACTTAAGTTTTATCTATGTTCGCCATGAACATAAGTAGGTATACCTTAGTTCTATTGGTTACCTCTTTGGCCTTCAGAGCTAACTTAGAACTACGGGGTAGATGGGATTCGAACCCATGAATGCAGCAGTCAAAGTGCTGTGCCTTACCGCTTGGCCACTACCCTCTATAGATACCTATGAAGGTATCTATATACAGATTATTTATACTGCATAATGCAATTCTCTACTTTTTGCTCTTATAAAAGTCATATATGCTGGTTTCATTTCTTTGATGATCTTTTCATCTTCTTCATTATTATAGTAATTATCACTTTCTAATTTAATATCATTTCCAGATACATAAATGATGCCTTTCTTATGATCAAACTCACAATCAAGAACCTTACAAGAAGCATCTACATAAGTTCCTTTAAAGCAGAATTCCGGTTCAATCCTTGCACTTTTATCAAAGAAATCAATGGTCAATTTTGTGGTTGCCTCAGAACCATCTTCAAGATGTAGAGTGACTTCATACATAATACTGTTTAAATTAATAATATTTAGATCTTTGATTGCTGTCTCAAAAGGTTCTCCAAAGTTTAATTCAAATGCAATTGCTCTTAAGCAGTCATAGTTTAAATCCACTTTGTGAGCAAAAGAAATTACTTTTTCAATTTCGCTGTAATACTGTTTATCCAATTTGTCTTCTAAGTATTCTGTAATTTCAACATCTGACGGATACTCAAATCTAAAATGGTAGTGGAATCTTCCAGGTCTGTTTACTAAATAACTATTTAACGAGTTGAGGTCATTACAAGTAATCACAAACATTTTCTTCCCTTGAGACAATCCATCAAACAATGTAAGCATTTCTGTTTGAGGATCTGCCATGCCATCAGCAGCTTTAATACTGCCAAATGTTTTATCAAATTCATCAAACAGTATCATTACTTCCTGTTCAATTTCTTCTATGAAACTTGCAATTCCAGGAATATACGTGTCTACAATGATAACTGGTAAACCAACTTTTGTTGCTTCCACAGCCAATGTCTTTGCAAACAATGATTTGCCGATTCCTTTATTGCCTGACAGGATAACGCCAAGGTTCTTTTCTGCTTTTGGAAAAGCCTTAAGAACTTTTTCAACCTTACTCATATGTACTCCGTAGGTTTTTTCTTTGATTTCTATGTCTGCATATTTTTCTAAAAAGAAACCAGAATTCTTTTGAAACCTCACGACATAATTCTGAGCCGGAAGCTTGTCGAAAGTTTCTAATGAATCGTCGTAAGTTCTAAATGTGTTTCCTACCTTAATAATTCTCATTTTTTATTCTCCTGTTTTATATCATTGTTTATATCGAAAATCAATGCCCTTTAACATCTGCTTCATGTAATAACATCACATCTGAAAACATCTGTTTTCCAATTAAATACTTATCTTTATTCTTTGCCTTGTTTGATTGCGACCATGATAAATAGGGATGCATATGATAATAAATCAAATTTGCTGTATAAAAAGCATCATATATATCTTTTCCTGTAAGTGCACCGGAAAAATCAAAACATGTTAAACATTCATAAGCTCCAACACAATGATGTTGATAATAGTGACAGTAATCATCCTCTTCACCTTTTCCATTAATTCTTGATTTAGTGAAAAGCTTTCCAATATCATGGAGACAGGCCGCCACCCATAAATTTTTTTCTTCTCTAGGTACTCCTTCTGAAACCTTTTTCAGATGTTCATAAAGAGTAAGAGAATGATGTGGATTCTCTTGATCGAAGTCACGAGCCATATCTATTAATTCTTTTATATCTTTATGATCATCTTGTACAACTCTAATTTCATTGAACCCTTCATGGTACATTGGTGGAGAAAATACTTTCCTCATTCTTGTAATCACTTCGTCTGGAACTGAATTTTCCCTTTTTGAGTTATCCTTTAAACATTTTTCATACGTTTTCAAAAACATAATACATGTTTTATAAACATGTTTAGGAACTCCTTTTAAAAAATGCACTCTTCTTTTCTTTACCAAATTAGTAGCATCATAAATAACCGAATGCATTTTCAAATCTTCCAGTATTCTACGATGCAGTTCTTCAAATACTTTACTGTTGTCTGCGTCATCATAATTATCTCCATACATTTCTTCTCTGAGTTTATCAGAAGAGTGCACTATATAATCAGGATGAGTTTCTGAATACTCTTTAGCCCATGTACTTTTACCGGAAGCAGGTAAACCTACCAGCATAATTAATTCATTCATTATGTAATCTCCTCTATTTCTTTGCAAATCTTCTCTGCTATTTCTTTAGATATGTACTTCTGATTAAAAAACTCTTGTCCAATATCTGATCTAATTCGATATTTTTGATTATCTAAATTAGGCCTCCCTTCCCCGTTTACAATTTGAGGTAATGAAGCTGTCTGAAGATAATCTATATAATATAGATCTTCTTTTATACTTCTTCGTTTCTCTCTAATTGCTTTTTTTATTTTATAGGCCCAATATCCAGAAGTAACATTCAGTTTATTAAATTCTATATAGTGATCAAGATCCTGAGATATAAGCTCCAGTTCCTTTAGCTGTTTTTCTAAAGGTTTTCTATTACCTAATATTTCTTTAATAGGCAATATGCTGTCATCTATTTTCTTTTTATAATCACCAATCTCTACAAGAGATTTATTCTGCTGTACAAAACCAACTCTCTCATCAACTGATGTTACTTTCCAAGGGGCGTATATGCTTAAATTTTTAGGAATTGTTGATATCCTGTTTAAAGCTTTCGGTACATTGTCAAACTTCTGAGCAGATTTTAAATCCACCACATGAGGAGGACTTCCATGTTTAAACACCAAATAATTTCCAGGATATTTTTCACTTTCTAAAACATATCTCATTTTCCTCTTCCTTTTGTGATATATGTATTATAACATACTCCGTATTCTGTGTCAACAAGTTTTTTTACAAACTTGTTTATTGCTTGAAACTGTTCTCCTTTCTCTTAACTTGCTCTAAGTATACCATAGTCATTCTACCTTGTCAACACTTTTTTACAAACTTGTTTAAAAATTCTTTTTCTGAAATTATCGGGATACCAAGCTGCATAGCTTTCACATTCTTGCTACTCTTTGACAATGTATCATTATTAATAAGGTAGTTAGTTTTTTTAGTTACTGATCCTGTGACTTTACCTCCAAGAGACTCTATTTTCTCTACTAGAGCTGCTCTATTGGCAAACTCGGTGAGTGTCCCAGTAATACAGAATATTGCCCCATTCAAAACATCTTTTACCGTCTCCTGAGAAATTTCTTCAAACTGGAATTCCGCAGCAAGCTCAGTTATGTATCTTTGATTTTCTTCAAAATAATTTTTCAAAGAAGAAGCTTTCGCAAAACCAAAGTCTTCCAAACATGTAAAATCATACTGAGAATCCATATCTTTAATAAAGCTATCAAAAGCTGTTTTTAACCCTTTTTCTCTTGCTCTCTTCTCTTCAACAATGTTTAGCTGCTTACTAACACTTCGACCGATTAAAGGTATGGACAGCCCATAAAGGAATTTAGGCAGAGTTGTCTTGCGGCATTTTTCTATTGATTCCAGGATTTTATCAACCTTTTTTGCTCCTAGCCCTTGTAATGTCACTAACATTCCCCGGCAGTCTTTTAGATAAAATAAGTCTAAAGGCCCTTTAATAAATTCTTTCTCTATTAATAGACTCAGAGTAGATTTAGAAAGCCCTGTAATATCATGTGCTTCTTTGCTTACAAAAGTACATAATTCACCAAGAAGTTTCCCTTTACATTCAAGGTTCATGCACTGAAGCTCTTCTGTCTCATTTTCACCTGTAATTTTTACATGACCACCACAAATAGGGCACTTGTCAGGCACAGTAAACAATTTGTCACCGTTTCTGGTCAAATTCTCTGCGATCTGCGGAATGATCATGTTTGCCTTATATACCGTAATCGTATCTCCTACTGACAGTTCATAACTTTTGAAAATGCTCACATTATGTAAACTAGCTCTTTCAACAATAGTATCATCTATTTCAACCGGATCAAAAACTGCCACAGGTGTCAACTGTCCAGTCTTTCCCATGCTCCATTCCACATCTCTAATTACTGTTTCAAACTTATCATCTGCAAATTTATATGCCAATTGTGATCGAACATGATGTGATGTGTTTCCTAAGCTTTCACTATAATCAATATCATCATATGAAAATACGATTCCATCAATAGGAACATCTTTTTCTCTTGCGGTTTTTCTAAGTTCTTTAATATTCTCTTCAATATTATCAACTTTTACCCAAGGGACCACTTCAAATCCTAACAGATCTAATATCTGTAATCTTTTCATGAAACTATTTCCATCTATTCCACGAACGGCCTTCCAAGCAATGAACTTGATTTTTCTTTCTTTTGTAACGGAGTTATCAAGCTGTCTAACAGAGCCAGCAGTTAAATTTCTGATATTCTTAATACCATTATCTTTAATATATTTTTCTAATTCTTCACCAAAAAGTCCCTTTCTTTCTCCATCTTTTTTCAGATCAATATCTTTTAGCTCTTTAAGATAAGTATAATGATGGATTTCCATGACAGCTTCTCCATCAACTACTACTTCATCTTTATAAGGAATTTCCTTTGGAAGATTTACAAAACTGTTTGCTGTATGTAAAACATTCTCTCCGATGATTCCATTCCCTCTAGTTTCTGCAGCAACCAATTTACCATCTATATATTTTACTGAAATAGTAAGCCCATCCATTTTTAGCATGGCTAATCCTGGCAAACCATTCATAAAACTTTCAACTTCATTTATATCCTTTGTTTTGTCTAAGGACAACATTGGATGATCATGTTCGACTTTTTCTAACTCACTAACTGTTTCTGAGCCAACATTGATAGTGGGACTGTTGGCTAAAATAATACCTGTAACTTTCTCAAGTTCTTTAAGTCGATCATATTTTTTATCATATTCATAATCAGAAATTAGAGAAGTATCTTCCATATAATACGCATGAGCATATATATTTAATTCTTCCACTAATTCACGCATTTCTTTTAAAAGCACTCTTCTTCCTCCATTTTATACAATATAACATAATCTTTACCATGAACAAATTTTTCCCCTTCTCCAACTGGAACCTCTTCATAAAGCTTCGGCTCCAGTCTTATGTAGGAATCTCCGGTTTCTACTCTTACAACATCTCCCTCTTCATATATATTTTCAATTACAAAGTTCATCCACCCCATTTCCATGCCATTTATGTGACAAATTAATCCAATTCTCTCCTCAGTTCCAAAACATTCATAAAGTCTCTCTAACACTGCAATCCCTCCAATGTTCGAACGCTTGTTCGCTTGTTATGTTTAAATATTACCACACACAGCAAATTAAGTCAATCTATGTGTGGTATTATCTATTATAAATAACTATAAAATTTATTTTTAAGAGTTCCTTTGCCATAAGAACTTATATTATAATTTGAACTAACCATTTCAACATACTGGCTTTCAAAGATATCTTCCTTAGAAACATTATATTTCTTCATTATTTCTCTAAACTGCTCTACAATTCCGGCTGTATAGAGTCGAGGAATAGTCAGATACGGAATATTAAGCTCTTTTCTAAGCGCAATTAACCTATTTGTCAGTCTTAGATTTAAAGCTTCTAATGAATCACTACGTGTATTATTCCTGGAGTTAACAATATTCCCCTTCATACTTAATAAAGAAGCAGTTCCAGTAAAAGATATATACTCCTCCTCTTGTGAACTAACTTTAGCCAAGTCTACCAGCGTCTCTGACAAAGTTTTTTCCTCTCCGTTTTCGAAAGTAAGGATATTACCATTCAACTTACTTATTTTAGCTCTTAAAAGCTCACCGGGGGCTTCTGTTCTTACTCCTTCAAACAAAGCCAGAATTAAAAATTTATCAGAATAGTTTCTAATTTTAGAAATATCCTTTAAAACCTGTTCTCTGCTGGGACACACCGCTCTCTCCTTATTAAGATATTTCTGTAGACTTTCAATTTCCATATTTATTTCATCATAGTGATTTATGTTGTCTATAGATATGTTGCAGGAACAACACCAGTCAGCATATTTCCGTAAAACACTTATATTTTTCCTTAAGGCATTTATTGATGAGGCTGCAAATGTAGACAACAATTTATCTATTTCAGAAAAAGTAAAATCACATAAGTCCTTGTTAAGTAAGTCCTCATAGTCTTCCGTTTTGTTAAAAAGAGCTTTCGCACTTTGTGGAGTTTGTCCGAGATCTTCTACTACATGTCGCAGATATTCTTTCTTCCGTTCTTCATTATACATAATCACACCTCCTCAAATAAAGCTTTTATTTTATTTACTTTCATGTTTGTAACACTATTAATAATCGGCACATCTTTTCCTAATGCACTTTCTATTTTTTCTGCACATTCATATGCATCCTTTGAGATAGATGAACCATATAACACTACTGGCATAGTGGTGTCATCAAATACAACATCTGGATTATTCTCTTGAACTATCTTCAAAATATTTATGATAAATACCGCAGTTTTGATACACTGACTCCGGTTCATATTTTTAGTTTTAAGAATAAACTCCAATAATGAAAACAAAGTAGCTCTGTCTATTTCTCCTCTATGTGCTCTTTCAATTTTACCTCTTACTGGACTATCCAATGTGTTGTTTAGTTTGTCAATAATTATATTAGTAGGAGACGACTTATCCATAGAAGCTAAGTAACTTTTAGAAATCTTATTTCTCTTATCTTCCTGCTCAATATACTGACATGCTTTGTCTTCTGTAAAATTCATGATATTCAGAATAAAATTAAACTGAAAATCAGGATTCTTAATTTTCGTGTTTATTGCAGCTCTAAACCGGTGAAAACCATCAATGATATCAAATTTACCAGAATTAAGTATCAATTCTGATCCAACAATATCAAAATCTACCTCTGGATCATCAACATTGAGATTAAGAGTTAAAGCATTAGGTACAAATTCTCCCTTGCTCATTAAACCTTCAATAGCTTTTACTGATGAAGAAACTATATCAATTGTATATGATACATCTTGTCCTCTACGTCTCTGTTTAAGTTGACGCTGAGTCCTTGGATTGTATATTATAAGCTGGTTATCATAAAACTCTTTTAGTAAATCAATACTTATTTTTGTCACCCATTGATCTTCAGCTATCTCTATCACTGGACTTATTCTTATTGGATAAATATCTGTTTTTAAATAATCTGCCTTTAGGCTCGAAAATCTTACTATTTCCTTATCAGAAAAATATGTTTTCATTTCCATATTTGTCCTAAAAACATTATTAAACGCATCAATAAGCCAATACATTTCATTGTCTGGAATTTCATCTTTGCTTTTTGCTCCAATGATATACTGCATATATTCAATATCTGAGTATTCATATTTTTTCATAAGAAATTTTTGTACTTCTCTCTTGTAATATGAATTTTTCTGGATTTGAGAAAAATACTTATCCAGTATCTCATACAGGTTTTCACTTCTTAACATTTTGCAACCTCCTTTCTTGTATTATATCATTGTTTAGAACTTATTTCAATAAACTATTTACATATTTAGCAGCTTCAGCATTAATGGGCTTTCGAACGATGTATCTTTGTGTCGTGTCAGGTCGAGAATGATTCATTAATTGCTGTACATATGCAATGTCTCCTGTCTGATCATATAATAATGTAGCAAAAGTACTTCTAAATTTATGAGGAGTAATATGTTTTTCAAAATCTGCGGTATATGCCTTAACTAAATCTCTCACTGATTTGTCAGTGATTCTTGTTCGTCTGTTAGAAATAAAAAGAGCATTACAATCTCTTTTATTCAAAAGTTCTGCACGTTTTATTACCCAATTTCTTAAAATATCCATACTATCATCATCAAGTTCACATTCATAAGTGTTTCTGCGCTTATCAGTAACCCTAATAATCTTCTGATCCCAGAATATATCTTCCATATTAAGTTCTGTAAGCGCAGTAACACGAATACCAGTTACCATAAGAAGAGTAAATATAGCAAGGTTTCTTTCCTTCCATGCTTCTCTTCTTGCGTTGGCCCTTTTTGTACCAATAGAATTATCATTTATTCTTTCAACAACTTTTTTCAACTCTGCGGCTGTCATTACAACCTGTTTAAGCGGATCTTTTACAGAAACTCTTTTTATGCCACAATCAAAAGGGTTCTCTGAAATCATTTTTCTGCTTAACAAATAATCAGCAAATGATTTTAATGCCGTATAAGTAGTTGCTTTAGCACTATCTGAACTATATCCTCCATCTCTTCCTCTTAAGCAAGAGAGATAAGAGTTTACATTGTCAATAGTCATTGCTCCATTACAATCTTCTATTGACTCTATAAACCCGTTTTCTTTCAAATAGTTCATAAACCTAACAGCCGTCATAGTATAATTTTGCGCAGTAAGATATTCGCATGAATTGAATAGACCATTATAATAACCAGTGAAATATTGTGGCTTATCCCTAAGCAATGCTCTCATCTTGCTTTCTGATTTATATTTATGTTCTTCTCTTCCTTTCATGCAATTCACCTCACCATCTAAATTTGTGGTCTAATCCACTTCCACTAATTCCATGTTTATTTCTTTGTTCAAGGATTTCTTTTCTTACTTTTTCATGCTTTGAATGAAAATAAGCTGCTGCTACCGCCCACATTGTTATCAGTAGACTCAAACCAGAAAGTCCAGCCATTAACAGTACAAATGATATTATTCCTAATATAACTATAGTCTTTGCATCAGACTCGTCCCAAACATCTACATGCTTTGCTGCCTTAGAATCAGGATCGCTTGTTTCCCCCCATGTCCATGGATTCGGCAAAGGTATTGGCTCATAGTCATCTCTCACTACAGCAATAGGGAATGGATAAGCTTCTTCCATTTCAAAATCTAATGAGTCTACTTCTACTCGGACAGTACAATTGGGATGATAGTTCCAAACCTTATTCCCGGTTCTTACTACTTGAAAAGTTCCTTGCTGACCGGGCCTCAGTGCTTTTTCTGTCAGCTCAACTTCTTCATGTATAGGATATAGATTGAACCCGTATTTTTCATCCCAATTGTTTTTATTGTCTTCAGTAACTTTGAGCAATAATAAACCTGTATTTTGCTTTGCGTCTGTCATTTGTACCGGAGGCCATTTAGCATATTCATGCGCACTTTCATAAATTTCTTCCAATGTTTTGCCAGGTACTCTATATGTCCAACCTGGCTTCATATCTCTTACTTTAACTTTCTTTCCCAAATTCACCTTACCTTTCCTTGATACAAAAAGATGGCTATTTACAGTTTATAGTATTTATGTAGTTTTTTCAATAGGTCTCCATCCTACAACACACTTATCTGTCCAATTCCTCCATTCATAATTTCCATATTTTCCTTTAACCATCATATCTCTTTTGATGCTGCCATCAGTCATAAGAATTTCTACTTCCTTATACAGTTCAGGAAAGTCTCCCCATTCTGTGTGCCAACTCATATTTTCACCTTCTCTACCTTTCAATTCTATTTAGCATTTATTTCTTATAGGGCTCACTGTTATATTTCCATGCTGTTATTTCTACTCTAACTTCATCGTCGGTTAACGACCAATACCAATCTCCATCATTTCTATACGCAAATGCATCACAATAAGGCTCATGATCGTTGTATCCAATATATGTTACTTGTACATCTTCCATATCATCTGGTAATAAACCAGTACTAATGGGAGTCCAACTATTATTTTTCATATTATTCTCCTATGTAACTAACCCAAATTCTTTAATAAGTCTCTGCACAACCATCCGGTTACATTTCTTATAAGCAATAGACAATGTTTTCTTTACACCTTCTTTCTTATAAATCGAATGTCCTCCAGTACAATGGTCTAGTTCCCAGCCATTCTTTAGAATAATTCTCTCAACTTCTCTTCTGTTATAAGTTTTCATATTTCACCTTCTTTCATCTAAATATCCATTCAATGATAGTTCTTGCTATAACTCCTATTAAAAAATACTGCAATTTTATCCCCTTATTTTTATTTGTATTATAAGAAATATCCAACTGTTTTATCCTTTGGCTTTCCCCAAATAGATTCGTACAGATACTCTACCGTACTAGGTGCAATTCCATGATAGTTACACAATTCTTTAAATACTTCATATTTTGGTCTGGCATCAATATCTTCAATTACTTCTCCTAATAAAGTTTCGGCATAGTTGGTGGCGCACCCATACATCGGAAGCGGCTCATATATGCTCTTCAATTCTTTATAGACTTCATCACTATATTTATGAATATCATCATTTAACCCAGCAGAATCTGATTTATCAAGTTCCTTTTCTTTATCTCCTATAATTTCGCTTGCCTTGAACTGAATAACATTGCACATATGCCACTGATAATCATCGTCAACACACGAATCAAACGAATTAACTTCAAATACATCATCGTCAGTTATGTCAATATTAAAATCATTAGCCATTTTAGCTGCTGAATCTAACATATGATTTTTACATTCTTCCAAAGTGCCAATCTTCTCTACATAGAATCCAACACCTTCGTAAGCATGATGATAAATACAAAGATAATCTCCATCTTTTATTTCAATTTCATGAATAGTGTTAACATAGAATTCTCCATCTCCGTATGAATAATCAATTCGCATGATCTGGTCGTCGGATCCGTCTACATTTTTATATTCAAGCTCACTTATTACTTCTTCTCGGCTTTCCTCTGTAATACTGACTAAGTTGTTTATAACCCATTTATGAGCCGCAAAAGCAGCTTCAAAAAAGTAAAAATATGGTTCTCTATAATGTTCACTATCCAATGTACATAGTAAATATATCTTCATTTTTCACCTCCACTGTTTCCTTCTTTTACTTTGCATCTTCCAACCAGACACTTTGGATTCTTTCTCATAATCCCATGGATTTATTTTTCTTTTTGGTTTTATAGGCTTGAGAGTAATACCATATTCATTTCTTATTTCTACAATCTCTTCTGGTGTAATACTTTTACGCTGATCCGGCACTGTTGAAGCCCAATGAATATTCCATCCATGATGTTTATGATATGTACGATAGTATTTCTTTTTATATTTCTTAGTAAGCTGATGAAAGTCTCGTACATTACCATAATCATCCATGATCAAATATCTGTGATATTCGTGTGGGTAATACATAAAATCCCAATCGTTATCCGTTCTAACATATTCACTATCAAAATAGTTGAATGAATGGTAAAAATTAATACTTCTTGTGCTGTATGGGAACTTCAACTTAAAGTATGTATACAGCTCTTTAGTCCCCTCTACATATCCTACATATTCCCATGGAAGCCATTTATATATGCTATAGTCGCAATGCCATTCTGTACGCTTTGTACGCTGCATATAAATATGGTATTCTCTCATAACTACCCTCCTATCAGCCCCTCTCAAGAAGAGAGAGGCTATTTTTTATATGGCACAAAGAAATCTATGAGTATCTTTTTCATACTTATATATTTTCCTTGTGAGGAAATCTTCTTTAGGTGTCGCTTCTTCCAATGTATCCTGTAAGATTATTGATAAGTCTACCGCATCAACACCATCTGCTTTATGTACCATTACCTCATGTACACTGGTAAACACTAAATACAAATCGGAATCCAGTACACCAGCAAAGCGTTCAGCCACACCGGGATAAAATATAGCTACCGCACCGTTTGTTTTCTTTGCTGTAGTTAGACAATTTCCAATAAGATCTTGGTTAATTGCTTCTTCTGTACTAGGACTCATAAACTCTTCTCCTTCATATACCGGATTAAAGAGCATCTGATCCCATCTGTAAATTCTCGGTGGATACATACGTTCTGTGTTTCTTAATGCTTCTTCCAGAATATTGTCTTCACTTAAGGTCAAACCATCTTCCTTCCATTTCTCTACTACAGATTTAAAAATCTTAGTGCTCATAATGTTTCCATCACATTCAGACACCTTCATATATAATACCTGAGCAATATCACCTATTCTTTTATAAACAGCATTACTCAATTCTTTAGAATTATCATCATAATTAAGCAGCCTTATAAAAAGAGAATCTTTAACAGTTTCATAGTTCCAAATTTTCTTTGTTTTTTCATAAGAATTTTGTCCTTGTAACTGTCTAATGTCTCTTACAGTACTATCAAGAATGGTGTCAAATGATGTTCCATTTAAGAATTCTCTAAAAAGCTCTTTTGTATGTATTCCACAGACCTCCCAGGCATCATCATGCTCTGCAAACTTCACCAGCAGTCTGTCTCCTGTCGGAGAAAATCTATCTCCATCTTTTGAAAATTCTATATTCTCAATAGGAATGTTGATAGCTGCACTTATTTTATTTTTAAGTTCTCCCACAAACATTTCATAGTTCATCATAACTAATCCCTCTCTTTCTTAACCCATATGATTACATGAATACTCTGATATTTCTTCTAATCTTTCAACTACATAGTCAGGCAAATATCCACATTCTGAGCAAATACAAATCTTTCCTAAGATATACAAACATGCTTGATCTCTTGGAATTTCTTTTCCCATAAACTGTTGTTTAGTTTCTTGGCATTCCTCTTTATAGCAGTATTCATTATCTGGGCAGCTATCGCAGTCATACTTTATATTTTCAATCCAGGGAAAATACCAAGCTAAGATATCAGATTCAACTCCATTTCCTTCATCTCCTATACACTCTGTTATTCCTGTGCTGAAATCCAAAGGGATATATGGATCATTAGAAGAAAAATCTCTTATATAAAAAGGTGCATGTATCCCTCTTTCTTGCATTCTCTGAATCCAAAACTGTTCATAGTCTGTGTATGTTTCACAAACTGTCCAAGAAAGTTCTTCTAAGCTTGGCAAATCGTCATACCAAGTGGTTCCAAACATTGCTTTTAACTGTTTATCAATACTATCTGTGCATCTCCAGTCATATCCGTTCTGCCGATGAATGGTTTTTCCTCCAAGAGTACTTACAACTTCAAATACTGCCGGATAATACGTTTCTACATAACTATACATTTCAGAACAAGATTTATAATATTGTTTATAAAATTCTTTTATTTCTTGATATACCGAATCAATAGTTACTGTGTTGTCGTTTGCTTTGCCAATAATAAAACTTGAAGAACTACTATTGGTCACAAACCCGTTACGAATCTTCAATGGTATCACCTCTTCCTATATCATATGCTCTTTTACAGTACTTCCAATCATTACATAATGATCCATCCATTTTCTTATAGCAACCTTTACACAGGTATTCTCTACTTTCTATGATTTTATTAAACTGCTCATAGTTTGCGTAGAATTCTTTCCGGTAGGTTCCATCTTCATCTTCAATAGTGCCCATATAACCACCATCTGCTTCATCAAGAATGTCTGAATTAAAATATGGATACAGAAAGTCATAAATATCTTGCCCTAAGTCATCACCTAGGTACATGTATCCTTTCATACAGAAGCTAGCAGTCAAGAACCACACTCCTTCTGAAAATTCTAATGTGTAAGTCGGATATAAAGCTCTATAATGATTCATCCATTTAGACTCTTTTAATTCTCTATGCTGTAACAGTGGTTTTATATCTCTATCACAGCTCCGCTCGCTTGCAAGCACTGATAAATCATGTAACAGTTCGTCTGGAAGATTTCTTTTCAATCCGAAAATTAATTTTCCTTCATAGTAATTTCCCATTTTCTCCACACCCTTTCTAATGCTTGCATTTCAATGATGACTAATAGCAGCAAGGCAACAATTCATATTCGGTGCAACATGATGTTCAAGGGTTGAATACCTAAGACCATCCTCGTCTGAATAATTAATCTCTACAAATACAGAGTACCCTTGCATATCTTCCTCTAACTCAGACACCCTATCTGTTATTGCTTTATTGAGCTTATTCTGAAACTCTTTCGTTTCTCGTATTTCGAACTTCTTATCATAAGGTACATCAAGTCTATACTCTAAATCCCAGAGAGTATCATAATAAATTTCTTTTGAATACCCTTCCAAAGCTTCATCTTTAGTCAATTTTGTAGCTCTCATTACATCTTCCAGGACCTCATCAAAATATTCTTTGAGATCTTCTGCTTCCAGTTCTTTTTTGATATTCTCTTCGCTTGTGAAACCAAGAATAAAGCTACTGCTGCTACTATTAGTTACGAATCCTTTTCTAATCTTCATGACCAATCCTCCCATTCAACAATATCTCTGTTAATACCAATTAGCCTTAGAAACTTGTTCATATCTCCATTGTCCATACATGTGAAGCCTTTAATTTCAAAATTTGTTTCATTAATATCCCACAAATCGTCGAAATCATTCATTCCAACTTCTTTTGCAGCTTCAAAGTAATTTTTAATCTTCTCAATCTGCTCATCTGTTAAATCACTTCTAGCAATAGTAAAACTGGATGAAGAACTATTGGTTACAAAGCCTATTCTTAATTTCATACATCCTCCTCTATAATTCTGTAGTTATGTCTTTGAGCGTAAGTTTTTGTATGGGCATCACATGTAGCACAAGTATAGACCTCTTTATCCATTCCATTAAAGTCTATCTGGCTCATTTTCTCTGCCTTTACTTCTGCTTCAGATTGATTTTGTGCTTTTACAGCTATAAGCTCTTTAAAAAAAGTATCTATACATACTAAGTAGTATTCTTTAGGCTCTTCTGAAACTTCTTCGTACTTAGTACTAAGATCATCTGTATCAAAATCTATTGTTCCATTCTCCGGATCACAATGAATATATCCATTCTTTTTCCCTTCAAAGTGAACAATACCATCCTGAGGCAACCGCTGCAGAGCTTCAATCATCTCTGCAACAGTTGTTCCTTCACACCTCACTCTCTTGTTAATGTCTAACATAAGACTCCTCCTTATTCCGTCACTTTAATGACGTAGATTTTATTTCCACGTTTAGCGTATTTAATAACTTCTTTTCCGCCTTCTTCATTGAGTCTCTTGCAACAATTCATTACTGCAGAAGCTCTTCTTTTAGCTTCAGCCTCATCATCGTACTCAAAGCACATGTTGGCTCTACTTGTTTTCATAAACTCAACAATAGCTCTTCCCTCTTCTGAAGTAACGAGACCTCTTCTATTTGCTCCTAACTCCTCAACCTGTACATCATAGCTCATTTTCATAATTTTAGTTCTCCTTTTCTTGTTTATTTAAAATTAATAATTTTAACGAATTCAGCGGCACCATAAAACATCTATTGACAGGATTAACATTCTCCATTACTGGATAGTAGACATTCACCCAATCATTTATTTGTTTTTCTCCAGTTAATGTAAAAATTCTATTTTCCCATCCTGGAGTAATAGTGTTTTTCATAATAACTTGCAAACCTTTTTTATTCGGAATCATATTATAAACCCGTTTGCTTTCCAACAAAGTTAATTGGTTTACCAGTAACCTTGTTAATGCCATGTCCTACTACTTCTAAAACATAATCTTCCCAGTAGTCACCTTTCTTCCAGTAATCGGTATCTTCTTCATAATAACCATCAATGTGTTTAACAACAAATGTCACAGTTCCCTTGAAGTCTTTAATCCAAGTAGCCATCCATTTATTTTTTAAATGATAATCAAATTCCGGATTATATTTCAAAACTTCATCTAATAAAAACACTGACACTAAACCAGCATCTGCGCAAAACTCACCAATAGCTTCTTTTGTATCACTGTCAAAAGTAGTACAACTCCAATCTCCATAGAGAGTATCTCTTGTCATATAGTGAGTTATTCCAAGTGCTTCCATATTCTCTCCGTAGGCACATGTTGCCCAATCATCATCTTCTTTCATGATATAACAAGGATCTGTGATAATAATATCTCCATCAAATTCCATTGGCTCTCCATCTAAATATGCATCAATCCAATTTTTCTTGGTGTATTTATAAAACAGCTCTTCAATTCCTGTAAGTTCTGATAATTCTTTATATTCTTCATAAGTTTTTGTAGAATCATCCACATATTTCATAATAAGTACCATGTCTAATTCATGTATTGTAGTAGTATAACAAGGAGATTCGAGACAATCCATGATTTTCTCAAATTCCTTATCATCCAAATGCAGCTTATTCCTAAGTATTTTTTCAATCTCAGGACGAACACTTTCACATTCTTTTGTTTTCTGTTCTAACCAAGCTTTATCCATTCTTCTTTCCTCCTTCAATTTGGTTCATCATAGCTGAGTCCTGCACTTTCCACATATTCATTTAATGCTAAAAACATATCTTCTTCCAACTCTTCTTTCCATCTGTTACTCCACCAATCCACATCTGCTCCAGTCCCAATATATTCAATGGGCTCCCAATCATTCTCCGTTTTTAAACAAGTAAAATATTCAATAGTCGGTTTATATGTTGGTATTTCGTTAAACATTCCGAGAACAGAAATGTTTACTTCAATATCAACATACCCTATTTCTAACACAGCTTTCCCTATAAGAGGACCATTATCGAGATTAATTTCTAAATGTTCTTCTCTTATATCTCTTATTAAAAGCTGGATTCCGGTGAGTCTAAAACGATAATCCGGACGCTGTTTAGCTTCTTCAAATGTCATATTAACACCTCGAATATAATTCAATTTCTATATGGATATACTTACCCATGTTCCTTTCTAAGATTTTTAACAGATCATGACCACCACATTTGAATTCCTCTTCAGTCCAAAGATATCCAGTATAATCACTATACCGATGATAATATTCAGACTCAGTGATTCCTTCCATTGATGCAATCTTTGTCTCATCAATGTGATCCATATCAATAGGTGTATCTCCTGTAAGCATTTGAATACTTGCATATCTGTCAAGCCACCCGCATCGACTTTCCATTTCTTTTGAAAAAGCAAATCCATTATTAGATACAACAATTTCTTCACCAGAAAATCTTTTTACTTTCTGAATATTTTGTATTCCAATAATGCTACCAGCAACATCTCCTGTGTTTACCCACCCTACTTTTCCATTGAGAATAATAGTGTCCTCTAATTTATACCCTTCTTTCATGTCTATAATTCTCCTTTCTTTTCTCTATAGTATTCCTCAAATTGTGTTCTCCATATATAATAGAGTAATACTTCAAAGCTTCTGATAATGGTATCGGATTCCCATCTAAAGAATACCCATAACTATGGCCACATTTATGCTTGGAATTTATGAAACTTATTGGACAATTAGTGCATAAATGTCCAGAACAGATTTCCCTTAACTTGAAATATATTTCATATCTATCCATGTTTTCTCCTATAAATCAATGTACTTAAAGGAAGTTCTAACATCTGACTATTCCAACAATATCTTGCTTCTTTTATATGATAAAGCTTATTTTCATGTCCTTCAAATGCGCTATGTATCGTAACTTTTTGACCACATAGTTTTTTCATTTGTTCATTGAAGCCACAGATGACAATTGGCATTCCATCCTCTTCCTGCGGCCGATATTCTTCTATTAAACGATCAAACGGTTTTACTTTATAGTGACCACCAATTTTAAGAACTTTAAGTTTACTTAGATTCATTGTTTATCCTTTCATATAGTTTTCTAAACTTTACAAAATCTTCTTGTTTACCTCCATTGTCAGGATGAGCTTTAACCATTGCGTAATGAACAGCTTCTTCTATTTCTAAAGATGGTGTAATAATTTGGGGATTTTTAAGTTTTATTGCAAGCCTTTTATTTTCTTCACATACACATATGATATTGAAGCGTAAAGAGTCATTCTGTCTTTTTAATTTATCTACTTCCATTTTCAAATTTATGTTTCCACTTATACAAACAAACAAAATTATTAATGTTGCTACCAATACAACACTCAACCCTACTATTTGTACTAACATAAATCTTTCTCCTCTTTTGTACATAAGACGATTTCTCTTCTGATCGGACAACCTCCTAGACAATCGCACTGACGGCTACAACCTTTACAAGAATTCCTGAAATGGCTTCTGAAATCATCGAACACATCTGAATCCCATGCTTCTTGAATAGAATGCTTATTAAGATCAACTGCCCACTTAAGTTCCTGATTGTCAAAGCTACACGGCAGCATTTTCATATCTGACGTAATGTAACCAGAAAATCTTGCTCCTTCACATGGTTCCAGAGTAGAGTTTAAAATCTCTTCTGTAAAATTCAACAGTCCAGGCACAGAACATGAATCAAATCCAATCTGAAATTTATAATCATGTTTATCAATCAAAGAGAAAAATTCTTTGACTCTTTCATCATCAGGAGACAATACATTTGCCTGAGTTCCTAAGCCTACTGGCTTATGCAACAAGAAAATTACTGCATTGATACCATCAGGAAAATCTTCCTGCTGCAAATGTTCAATAGCTTCATCAATAGAATTCCGTCCAAGGACATAATGAATATTGGTAGTAACTCCTGCAGATACTAACATATCAATCGCTTTCTGTGTATATTCACTTCTGTACCAAGATATAGCTACGGCTCCGCAATATTCTTTACATAAGGAAACAATTTTTTCATTGAATCCTAAACCAGAACTTGTAAAGTTTGGCACAATCCCTTGTGAACAACAATACTTAAGGATTTCTTCAAAATTTTCATGCTGGTCTACATCTCCTCTGCCACCAAGAGCAAACTGAAATGTTTTTCCTTTACATTCATCTACTATTCTCTTGAAATTCTCAAGGGACATATTAGGCTCCTGTGTGTGTAATCCATTCTGATAACACTGAACCCCTGACTGAATACACAAGCCAGATGCCCCATGGACGCAATGTCCCATAACACCAATATCTAACAAAGCAGGAAAATTTCTCATAAATGGTTCCTTTCCTGTTGTCAAATCATCAGACCGGATATAGAATCCTGTCTCCGGATTAAATGTTTCTACAAAGTTGTTTTTCTTATCATAGTATTTATACATTTTTTCTTCTCTCCTTAATCATAGTTTCTAGTTTCCCAGCGATTGGAATAAGCATTACTTCATCCCAACAGAAATAAAGCAGTTCTCTATTTTCATCTTCGTCTCCCGTAATAGTTTCTAAATCATATATGTTATTAACGGGATCATATATTGCTTTAATTCTGTACTCTTTCCCACAAAAATATCGCATATCTGGAATAAAACTTGATGGCGTGTCTATAGTTCCATCTGTAACTCCGTACTCCTGTGCCATCTGCCCCCAAGATTTAACTCTTACTTTCTGTCCTACTTTATACATTCCTGTCTCCTTGTGATTAACATTGATAAGTCTCCTTTTTCAAACATCTCACTTGTAAAAGTCCATGTATCTGCAGTATTCAAATAATAATGGATGTCATCAAATTTCTGTATAGCACGTATCCGCAACTTTTGGCCACAATATTTTTTCATTTCTCTTACAAAACCGCAATTGTTACATCGAATAACACCATAATAATTAACACCAAATTCTTTAACCATATCATTCCATTGACGAATCTGAACTATGTCTCCTACTTTGTATCGCTTCATATAAATCTCCTAATGGTGTGATCATGTCTGTAGACCACATATATCTACCGTTATCTTCTTCGATTCTAAAAACATTGTTGTATATAAAATATGAAACAGTTATAGTAGTTCCACAAAATCTACACATATCTTTAACAAAAAATGCCAAACATGGTATATATATTTCATCCCCAGTTTGAGCGGTTCCGAACTCTCTTTCCATATCATCCCAAGAACGAACTTTATATTTCTTTCCTATCTTTACCATAATCTACCCAACCATCATGACATCAACTGCATTCTTAAATTTTCTCAGCATTTCCGGATTAGAAGAAATGATTTTCTTTCTTCTTGCTCCTACTTTGCCATGTTTGTTAATATAACGAACTTCTAAATTATGCCAATTGATCTGACTCATTTCTCCCATCTTTTTATATACTTTTCTGTATGTAACCATTCCTCCGTTGCTCTTGTCTCCATATTTTTCTACGAGAGGAGCAATAATAGAATCTGTTGCATCCTGATTACAGATTGATTTATATTTTTCATAGAGATCTCCTAACGCAGCACTGAAGATAGATCTCAAAGTATCATTGGCATAGACAACATCATAAGTACTAAATTTACTTACTGGATTACACTTTTCTTTGTAATCCTTCACTTCCTGATCCCAACAGATACCATAGTTTTTATTCATATACTTATATACAGTTTTCATTACAGAGCCACGATCAGAGAACTTGTCACAAGTGGTAAGAGCATCAATCATCTGGTACATATCATTTTTCCATTTTTTACCTGGATCCTCTACTTTCTTTACTGGAAGAGGTGTCGTAACAGCTTTCTCTTGAACCATCATAGAAGCTAAACGCCCCATATCTTCAAAGATTTTATCTACTTTTCTTTCTAGTACTTCAATTTTGTCATTAAAATCCGGAAGCTGTAACTGAATAACATTTGGATTATTAACTTTTTTCTCAAGGAAAGCTGCTGCCAATACATCTTTTGCCTTGAGCTGATATGCTACAAGTTTTTCTGCTATTCCCGGCATTTCCTTTCTCATAGTTGGAGTAATTGAGATTTTAGCCAACCATAATGGCAGATAGTCTAACTGTAAGCACATAACATTCTGATTCCCGCCATTGGTAAGGAGGGTAAAATTTTGTACCCCCTTTGAAATTACTGAATCCGTCTGCATTTTTCTTCTTTCATATTTAATCCGGTTATCATCTAAACCGATAGCTTCACATACCCAGCGAGCACCAACCCAAATATTTCCATCAGGATCCTGTGCTGCTTTAAGAATATCTCCGTTAAATTCTACTTCTTTTGCTATTAATTTATCCATATTGATTTTCCCCCATTGATATAAATTTTCTTGTATTAGCATCCAATTTAAAATTCTTCCAGCTTCTTTTCTGCTGCTTCACGGGTGAGGAATACCAAATCATTTAATTCCCCGAGCCACTCATCATGATTTGCCCACAAAAACTGTTTACCATTTTTGCCGCATTCAATTCCACATACCACGTTTTCCCGAATATCCATGCCGCATATGTCCCATACAGTTGTACCAACAGGACAAGGCAGCCTCACAAGCAAGCCCTGTTCTTCTGCTTCTTTGTAAGATTTTAATTCTTCAAGCCACTCCGCAAGCTGCATATGTTCTTCCGCACATTTTATACAATTAGTCTTTATATCATCATCTATATAATCAATTGACTCAAAATCTGCACCTCTATAATTCTTTTCCGCTACTTCTTTTGCATGGACAATAGCTTCTTCAAGTGTTAATCTCTCCATCTATTTTTACCTCTTTCAATTTCTCCACCACCAACTTCAAAGATTCAACAAATTCATCATTTAACGCTGCACGATCTGGATTCTCGATAAATTTTTCAATCGTGCTAATTGCTTTCTCTTCGGGTGAAGGGACTGTAAGTCTTATTGATTTTGCAATTTCAAGAACTTCATCTATATTATCTTCCCAATTATATATATCACACAAATGCTTCTTGCACCTAGTATTGCTTTCACTCAATACGCATTCTGAACAGTTACATCCTCTACAATTGCGTATATCTGCAATACGATTAGCAAACTCTCTTGCCGTCATTTCTTTTGTCCCGAGGAGTTCTGAAGCTTCGTAGAAAGCATCACACTCTACTCCGATACGTACGCTGTGCACCACATCTTTGTTATTACAAAATTTTAAAATATCTGGAAAATGTTGTCCTGGCAATGGTTTACAATTGCCTTTCGAATACCAATGAAATCCCTGTTTCTCAGCTTCTTTGAGAAGCATTTCATTTTCTTCTTCTGTCTTAACCAAGATACATGTATTTCTTAAATCAACCATCTGCGTTTCCTCCTTTAATTTTGCTAATACAAGTGTTCCAACCTCGAATCCATGCAAGACTAAGTTTACTTCTCCAATATTCCTCTTTTTTTCTCCTCCGGCAACGGGTTCAATGGGCACCCTTTTATTAATTTATCCCATGAATCACCGGCGTTTAAATTTGCATCTTTATCTTGTACCATACATTCATCTGCCTCATTTAATAATGGACAATCGCTACAATGCTCTGGTGTATCAATCACTAATATTGATTTGCTCATTCAGTTTCCACCACCTTTCACGATTTGCATAACCGTCTGATATAGCGCAGCATTTCTTCCAACCAGTTTTGTTATGTATGTATCCAACTGCTCCACAACTGCTTCCACATCATAGGCGGTCGGCTGCGCATCAATCATTTTAAACGCACTTTCTGCCGTAATTAAACTGTCTTTTCCTCCAACTTGCTTGTAAAATAACTCTTCATTCATTGCATCCGCATCAATCAGTCTCATATTCCTCACACTCCAGTTTTTTCAAATCCTCAATGCGCCAAGGTTCTTCATCTTCCCATTTAATAAAATCAAACATATTACCAAAAATATCTGCTGATATCTGATAACTACCGTCTGGACAGCCCCAATAACCTATCACTCGTTTTGGCTTTTCAGTATACACATAAAGTTTATCATTTTCATCTCTTGCAATATATTTGCTCTTTGGTAAAAGCATATTAAGAAATTTCTTCTCTCTTGATGTAATTGTAGGCTTCTCTACATATTCTGATTCGCACCATTTAGGGATAAGCTCGTCTTTTTTACAAGTCAGAGCTTTCCCAAATGTACATCCGGTACATATAAGATCTCTACAATCAACTAAGTTTCCGCTCTTATCAATTGCAATAGTTCCGCCGCTACACGCAATATCTAAAATTTCTTTTGCGAACTTTTCTCTATTCTTCATAAAAAATCACCTCATTTAATACTTCCAGAAGTAAGAATCGTTGTAAGTCGTTCTTCCAGCTTCTTCATCAGTTCCTCTCATAATTCCTAGTACCATATAACGATCCTTATCCTAATTCAGATCATCTACATCGTCGTCAACAACTTGAGCGTCATCGAAATCAGACCAGTCAAACTCGCTATCCGACATGTTTTCTGCTTTCTCAACAGCTTCTGCATCTGTTTCAGCTTCTACTACTACATAACCATATTTGACAACCATAACTCTTTTTTTCACTTGCATTTCCTCCTTAGATTAATCCATGTTTTTCACAGAAATTCTGCATAGTATCAGCAACACTGTTACCCATATATTTCCGTACCATAGATACGTTGATACTTGCTTCCAACATTTCCATGTATACGTCCAGCTCATCGGTACCATTTTCGATGGCATCGCCAAAACGGGACTGAATCTCATCTGACATGTCCGTGTCGGATTCGCATTCAAGCCATACAGGATCAATTCCTTTGGCTGCTATAACGAACAAGACAGGGAAGCCGCCTTTTCCGCTCAATAGATAATTTCTCTTTTAACATAATTGTTCCTCTTTTCTTTTCAGTATTAAATTTCCTGGCGCGCTCACTATATCCTTGCATTGATAATCACGATTATAGAAATCAGCGGAAGAATTATAACGTACTCCATAATGTTCATCAAAACGTAATCTTGTTGGAAAGTCACAAAGTATATTGGTTAATTTAATTCCGGTTGCCCATGTGAAACCTTGATTTTGAGCTTCCTTAGTCAATGCAATATATTCTGCTTTATTATTTACTAAAACAGTACATTTTCTCAAATCTATCATTTACTCCCCCCCTCTGATCTCTATGAGTCTTCGCACTCCTTTGAATAAAGCCATGCAATTAGGATAATCTCGTGCACATCTGCCACGCCTAGAATTCCAATATGTTTCATATCTCCTATTAAATTCTAATCTCGTTGGAAAATGGCAGCAGATTCTATTTAAAGAATCTCCACTCGCCCATCTAAAGCCTTGTTTCTTAGCAATTTTAGTTATAACCCTATATTCCTTCACATTGTTAACCAATACTGTACTATCTCTCAGATCAATCATAACTTTCCCTTCTGTCTTATAATTATCAATTCTTGTAATTTACTCATCAAATCTTTACAATGATAATCACAATATTTTTCATAGTATGGCCCAGATGTGACCTTACCTTTTTTATCAAAAAACAATGTTCCAGGAAATGGACAGTAGATATAATCTAAAGAGTCTCCAGAATTCCACTCACATCCTTGTTCTTTCGCAATCTGAATTACTTTTTCATATTCTTTTTCATCTTTAACTCCCACAATACAGTCTCTAAGTTCAATCATTTCCACCCCCAACCTTTCCAGATAAGCATTTTCTTCAAATTTTTACATTTGATGAAGCTTGGTGTATACTCTTTTGTCTCTTCACAATAGCCGAACCATCTGCCTGATACGTCTTGATGAAGTTCATATATTTTCATGAGGTCGCCTCCCTTGTCATTACTAAATATCTCAAACTATTTGCCGGAAGTAACATTGCATTGTTAAAATACCATGATACTTCTTCATCATCTATTGATAAGAAATATTCATCTAATACAAGATCTGTAATTCTAGTTACTACACAAATTTTTCCACAAAGTTTATACATGTGGCTGTTAAAAAATAATCTTCCCATTGAATTTTCATAATGGTAATACCACCCGCTAACTAAATTTTTTCTAATCACTACTCTGTCTCCGACTTTATATCTCATGATTTTCCTTTCTAATTTCTACAAGTCTACTTAAATTTCCTACTGGAATAAGTGATGATCTGTACCAGTATCCTTCTGGAGTACCAGATAGATAGTAACCTGTATAACTTATTCTATTGATTCTATAAACTTTTCCGAGATACTTCACCCCTATCTCATGAACTGCTAGGTTACGTTTTATACGGACCCAATCTCCAACTTTTAATTCTTTTTTCTCTTGCATATAAGTCCCCCTAGACACTGAACAGGTTCTAACATTTTGTCACTAAAAACCCAATCTTCTTCTTCATTTCCTAATGCTAGCCTATAGTTAACATAGCCATAATATAATGATGGAATCTTATCAGTGATTTTATACAAATTACCACAGAACTTTTGCATACGACCATTAAAAAACAAACATGCATCATCGCTTCCAGCATAGAAGTAGTATGTATCCGCTTTTAAATCACTTCTAACTTTTACTATGTCTCCTATTTTATATTTCTCTTGCATATCAAGCTCCTTAACCCATCAACAGGTATCAACATTGCATCATTAAATGCCCATACGGATGCCTCTTCTCCCAGAGATAATTTATAAACTTCACAACCATAATCATAGTCACCTGAAGCTGTTATTATTTCATACACTTTCCCACGAAATTTTTCCATTGCTGAAGCAAAATATAACTTTCCACATAACGGATTCGAATAAGGATATTCCAATCCGCCAACTAAATCTTTCCGAACTATGACTCTATCTCCAACTTTATATTTCATGTTTCCTCCTCTTATCAATTAGTGCAGTTAGTCCTTTGTAAGGAATGAATTCCTCTGCTGGAAACCAATAATTACTAGCTTCTTCTAATTCATAAGCTTTTCTTTCAGAAGTATCAGAAGTTAATTTTATAATTGATTTTATGGTACATATATTTCCTAATAAATAATTTATATCTACGCCCCATAGAATACGAGGAGTATTAAATCTAAAAATTACTTTATCTCCTCTCTTCATGTTGCCTTCTTTCATAGATAGCTAAAAATAAAGTACCTTCTGCAGGAATAAACATATCCAACTTAAAAATATATCCTGATTCTTTAACACAACAATAAGCCTCAAAACCTCTAGGGCTATTTATGGATCTTATAGTCATAATTTTTCCTTTAACTTCTTCTATAGGAATACACCATATGCATTCATGCAATCTAGGATTAACTATTACTTTATCTCCAACTTTCATCTTATTCCTCCAATATAAAATCAAGTACTTCTACAATGCTCATACCTGATATGTCTAATAATTTCATTTCCTTTGAAGCATACTGTACAATACAAATCCCGTCCTTGATTGTGCAGCTTATTATACTTCTCTTTTTTAATAACTTATCCAATTCCATAATAGCTCCTTGATAATTCTCTTGGGGAGTCGAACCCCAAGAGAACTGTTTTATTTTATTGTTTACTCAGCATCTGGAAGATAGAACTTTTTGATTCTATCCTCTCCTACAGCTTCGACAGCAGCCATTGCTACCTCATGAGAGCTGAAGTAAATACCATCTGTAATTTTTCTTCTGCTCCATGTGGAATCAACTTTCTCTGTCTCTCTGTTCCAGCAGAGTTTGTATTTTCTCTGAGAGTGATCGTCCCAGTCAATCTCATCGTTGTGATCAATGGCGAAGCGTTTCAGCTCTGCTACAATCATCAGATACTCAGCGGCTGCATCTCTCTCTTCCTCAGTCTTGAAGCAGTTGCCTACTGCTAAACGCATCACATCTTTCTGGTTCTCTGCTGTGAATACTCCGCCATCTTTCTTGCCTGTACCCCACAGATAGAAGTACTGCTCACCTTCTGTTGGCTCCCAATGTTTCTGTACTGTCTCTGGTGCAGAGAGCATTCCCTGAAGTGCTCCGATGAATTCTTTAAGCTCGTCCTGTCCAAGTGCTGCCATAATGTTTGTAATAATAGTTGTGTTGTTCATCATAATCTTAATCTCCTATTCTTGTTTAAAATTTGTTTTTTTGTTGTTTGTTTCAATCTTTACCCATAATCCATATTCAGTTGTAATTTTTCTATATTCAGTTGTAATTTATATGAAAACCTCTTAGTGGGCTAGAGGTCAATCATATACTTTGGCATAAACATTCCTCCTTTACTGTGATTTTATATCAATAATGTCACAAGCAGAATAATACTGATAATGACTTAAAGCCATACCAATTGCTTCCATTTCATTTATTGCGAGGATTTCACAACAGATTTCATTTCCGCTGTAAGTCTGAAGATAAATATGGAAGAATTTCTTTGCCTTCTCCTCTTTCGAGAACATATAAGTACAATCATCTGTATAAGCTGTTGTGTAATCAGTGCTAATAGGTGATGCTTCTTCATCATAATCTCTCCACCAGTTTCCATAACCACCATAGGCAGCTTCAATGTACTCAAATGGTTCCTCGCATGGTAAAGCAAGAATCTTTTTCGCTTCTTCGATTGTAGAAAGCAATGCTTCTACATTGATTGTTTCCTTTGTAGTATGTTCATCAAAATATCCAGAAGATAGATTAACTGCTGCTACACCGAGTGCCGGAGCAATTGTTGATATATCACTCACAGAACCCCATGCTGTTTTGAAATATCCAGTAGACTCTATGAACTCTTCAAAATCTGGATTATCACAAGAGTAGAATACACAGTCATTAGTTCCTCTTCTATCAATTTCTATGATATAATTTATATCATTGTTTACTATATAGTCACTTACAGCAAACTTCTCAGCACCGATACATCCTTTCTCTTCATCCTCTGTAAATAATACAGAACACTTAAAATCTTTAATAATCTGTAAGATAGCGTAGATGCCACACCGGTCGTCTCCCCCAATCCCTTGAGGAGAAGACATGATTGCTCCGGTGTATTTGATTTTCTGGACACATTCTTCATGTACTGTATCCATATGGGCAACTAAGAGCACTGGATAAGTACCTTCTGCATAGAGGAATCCATCTTCTGATTTAGGCTCATAACCTGCTGCTTCTAATTTTGCTTCCAAGTGACTCTTTAAAGTCATCTGTTTCATTCTCAAAATCTCTTCTAATTCTGTAATTCTATATTTATTTTTACTCATCTCCGGTCTCCTCTTCTACACAGTCTGGACAAAGCCCTTTGTCACCATCTTCAATTACATAGAGACTTCCACACTCTTTACATTCTTTAACTTCTTCGTTAAGGAAATAGTCATCCTCGCTTTCAACATATGTATAATTTGTTCTTAAGCAGTGATCACATACATACTCATCGGTTGATTCCACCCATGTGACATCATCGTTTCTACATAAATCATCACAACAATCACATGTTGTGAAATTTTCATCCCTGCAGTCATTACAGATATGCATATTTAATTCATCATAATAGTTGATATAACTATTGGGCACTCTTTCATCACAGCAATCGCAATAAGTAGAGCAATTACAGCAATACCAACTTCCGTCGATAAGGTACATCTCATCTTCGTCATAGCGATCACCGCAATCACAACATCTATGAGATCCACTGTCACCATAGTTATCATAACAATCCTCACAAAGAAGAGTGCTATCCATATCATGCCAATCCCCACATCTTACACAGTAGATATCATGTCCAACTGTCATATGCCTATTATCTACTCTTCCCTTGGGAATCATTTTGACAATCTTACTTACTGAGCACTCATTCTGGCACTCATAATCTCTGTAGTGGGTACCTTCAGAATTAATAACTGAGCAACAAGCAGAGGTGCCGCCTTTCTTTCTCCAAAGGTTAGGAGCCACCAAACAATCAGCGATGATTTTCTGAAGCTGTGCTCTAATTGGAGTATACAGTGAGTTTTTGCCATCGTTACATTGAGGGTAGAGTCTTCCCTGTACAAGGATTCCATCTTTATAATGGAATAACTGACGGATGATTTTCGGCTCGAACTCTAAGTCATTTCCGTCGTACTCTTTATCTACCTGATAGTAAACCATTGTAGTTCCATCAAGGAGATAACTCATAGTTCCGGAACAGTGACAACCTGAGAACCCATTAGGATTGTTTTTATCAAGTGTGTGGCAAGAAGACCAGCTGTTTCCATTGGAGGACAATAGATAATCAACTGGATTAACTGACAGGATAGTGTGCCGAACAACGTCAAGAGGATTGATTGCATCTGAATATTTGGCATACCTCTTTTCAAAATCTGAATAGGTATTAGAAGTAATACCTATAAGTGTACAGATTTTCTTCACTGCTCTTGAGGTTTTCTGACCTGCTGAAATACCTTTAATATCAGGATAGCATTCTTTAATTAAAGAAGCTGTTCGTTCGTCCAAAAGCTGTTCTCTGTAATATCTCAATGCATCCAAAGCATCTGTGTATCTTCTCTTATTAATCATCCAATCAATGAACCTGTAAATTTTCCCCTCGTCTGGCTGTCCCTTGATATTCTGATCAAATGCTACATAGCATTTTTCATCATTCCAGTTAGGATGATGTTTTAATAACTCAATCAAAGGGGTTTTGTTGTCTGCCCATGTGTTGATAATTTTGTCAATGGCTGAATTACCCCAAGGGATATCATACATATTAAGAACCTTAATCATACCCTGTTTCATTGTTTCTTTATTCATGCTACAAATCCTCCTAAAATTGTTTCATAGAGATCCTCAGGAATCTGCTCTTTTCCTAAGTACTGTTCAGAAATTTCTCTTGCTCTCTGTACAGCTAAAGTTCCCTTGTCTTTGATTTTTTCGTAGAATGCTTCAACAGTATTCATTACTTTTGATACTGTCTCGTACTCTGTATACAGCTCTTTGTCGTCTGACTGGATCTGTTCAAACACTTCCTGTACTCCATAGGTTACGAAGCATTCTGGACAATAATCATTGACTAAAGATCCGGAAATAATCTTTCCGCAGTGCTTACAAATGGAGAGTTTATAATCTCTCTCATCCAGATCTTTATAGTCACCGTTTTCAAACTTGAATACCTCATACTGGTCAAAGATATAAGCTGCTTCGTAGCTCTTAGCGAGCTCCTCAAACTGAATCAGAACCTCTACAGAATCCTCTTTTTCTTGCGAAAATGTTTTTATTTTCTTGTTTAGAGGTTTCATTTTAAACTTGCTGTCCTCAATGTAGAGAAACTTTGAGTCAAAGTTTTCTGTGATATCTTCTCCTAAGACATAGTTCTTGAAGAGGAATCCAAGAACAATATCAATGTCCTTGGATTCTACCTCTGATGAGGTAATTTTATTATCTTTATAAAAACTAATAAGTGTTGCCATTTGTTTTCTCCTTTCTTAACTGTAACTGCATTATAAACCAGTTTGTAAAACTTGTCAATACTTTTTACAAACTTGTTTAAGAAATTTTCTTTCCTTTCTCGTTAAACTGTTTAGGCTCACCAAGAGATACTAAATAGTCCTGCAGGTAGAGAGCAAGACTTAATTCAACTCTTTCTGGATAAGCAGCTATTCCTTTTGCTTTAAGTGTACTTGGCTCAGTTCCTCTCATAATAGGCAATACTTTTACTAATCCAATATCTCCGTAGAAGCAATAAATTTTATATAAGTTCCTAATTATCTTGTCACATAATCCATCTCCTGATAAGTTATAACCAGCTTTACAACAAGTAGATATAATACTTTCATAAGCTATCTTACCTTTTGCTTTAATTATCCTGTAAGCGGATGTGTAACTACCAATAGTTCCTGGTTTTCTTACCCCTTTGTCTTCTGCAATGCTTAAATTATATTCATCAACCACTTCCTGCAACGCTACAGCATTCGGTTCACCTAAGATAAGATTTGCCTTATGCATCTGCAGCGGAGTAACTTTTTCAGTATACAAGCTCTGTCTTGTAAAGATACTTGCTTCGAAATGTCTTCTCTCATCCGGGTCTTCGGGAGCTGAAGTAATAACAACACATTCGAGCTTATCTAAAATACCTTCTGATGCAATAAAACGACCATAGCCATCCACTATGGAAAATGTGCTTTCTTCTGGATGTGGCACCACTAATAATGCATCCATAATCATATGATCAAAATTGTCATGCATTGCTTTAATTTTTCTATGATTTCGTGTTTCCAGCCGCTGATAAGCAGGATCGACAGACATTAGTTCCCTTGGAATTACTGCGCATGCCTTTGTACCAGAGATTAATAAGTTGCTCATAACTGTGTTGTAAACGATGTTTTCCATTTTGTTTTCCTCTTTTCTTTTTTATATAATAAAAAAGAGCTGTTTTCACAGCTCTAATTTTATTTCATTGTTTAATAATTGCACTCTATTAAATTAACAAGGTATTCAATACCATGACCACATAAAGCAGTCAGAACCTCATCTAATATGTCAAGTTCTCCGTCTGTTTCACAAGATTCAAGGGCCTGGAGAATTCCGTAGCCTTTTTCATACTCACTGGTATTCACAAGTTCCTTAGTTACTGTGTCACCGAGTTTTTCCTCGGCATAATCAACTCTGTAGAGTCTTTCCTTTGCTGTCTTCATCTTGAAAACCTCCTTGATATGATTAATTCTTTAAGATTTTTTGGATCCCTTGTCCAAATTAAATCTTTATCTTTGTATTTCATTTCATAAGTAAGTCCATTTACAGTTGACCTATATAGAGCTTTTATAGAGCAAATGCCAAGAATAGTGCTCAAATTTTCATCGTAATTACTGCCTATCATAAAACCATCAGGTCCAATAACACAAAAATCTTGACTGCCATAATTCGCCGTCTCGCAATCGGTAAGAACAAGATAGCTTCCTGCTGGTGTGACAGCTATCATTCCAGACCGGAGCTTCTTTCTTAAATCAACCATGCTGCCTCCTTTCTATTAGTGTACGGACAGATGAAATAAGTTTCAGGTCTTCAGCATAGCTCCACCAATAATGGAAATTAGGTCCAATAAATCCATTGTGTAATAAAGGATTTTCTTTATAGTAATAAACTAAATATGCTAAGCCATCAATAAATTTTATTTTGCCTACACCGTACTCTTGATGAAAAACTATATCACCTGTTTTCATTGCGTCTCCTTTCTATTAGCTTGCACAAAGACACTGAATGTACAAGAGTAAGTGATCCTTTGAAACATAACCAATAGTGACAATCTGGACCTTTACCACCACCATCATGTAAGCGATTATCTTCTTTATAAAAATAAACTAAATATAGCGTTAAACTATAAATATTAATATCTACTATTCTCCCTACGCCGTAGTCGTGTCGCCACACTATATCACCTATTTCCATTGTTGCCTCCTCTCTATTAATGATGCCAGTGGAGGAGGACACTTCATTATTTTAATGTCGTAATGACTAAACCACCAACCATGGTTGTCTGGACAGGAACCTGGCTCTATTGCACCATCATGTAGGCTATCATTTGCTTTGAAAAAGTACACAAGTTCATTGCCAGGTCTGAGTTTTATAACTTTGCCTAACCCACAAGATGGGTCTTTAATGTAGTCTCCTATCATTTGCCTTGCCTCTTTTCTATAAAATGTCTCAATGGTTTCTTATGCAAGAGCTTGATTTCATCTTTACTATAAACCGCACAGTTTATAACAGCTCTACCATCAATTAAACCATTGTATAAAAACTCATAGGAATGATTATAAGTGACTACATAAGAATAAAACGCTCTACCTTTATACCATATCAGTTTCCCTACTTTTCCGTAAGGGTCGTATACATATATGTTTTGCATTGGCGTATTCCTTCCTTTTAGTAATTAGATCAATCAGCGGTCTCTTCCTGAGGTATTTGATATCTCTTTTGCTATAGCATGATGCGTTAGTTATATATCTTCCTTCATAGTATCCAGAGTAAAACTTTGGATCATGTTTATAATGGTCTACTATGTAGTGAGAGAGCCATAATGATCCGTCATAAAAATTTAATTTACCTAAACCATTAGGTGTCTTTACATAAATATGTCTCACCGTTATTCTCCTTTCCGATTTTATTTACGTGTTTATAATAGCAAACATCCGTTCTCTTGTCAAGCATCTATATAACAGAAACTTCCAGTTCCTGTATCTACAGTACAACAGGCATGCTCGTACTTCATTATCAGACGATTAAATTTCTCTTCTGACATAGGAGTTTTCACTCTGAACGGATGTGCCCAAGGTGAATCCACTTGCATTCTATTAGGAAGCAAATATACAGGATTTCCTGCAATGAGTGCTTTCTGTGCTTCTCTTCTGGTTACCTTCTTTAACATATTGTTCCCTTTCTAAGTAGCATAGTTAAACATCTTGGAGGAAAACGGGTAGCCCTAGGTTTCATGCTACCCCTTTTTGAGTAATTCAAGATGCTTAAATATACTGCTTATGCGGTATATTTTATTTTCTACTTAAAAAATTCTTAGCCACTCATCTCCTATCAATTCCCATGTTGTAGGATTAAGAGCATAGTCTTTAGAATTAAACAGTTCCTCATATCTTTCCTGCATCAGTTCCTTTGTAGGAAAGAACTCTTCTTTTCTTAGGTTCCCTTTGTTGAAACCTGTTTTGAAATAGATTCTAAGTTTATATTTCATAATTAGTCCTCCCTTGTATACTGTACGAAATGTTTAAGTCCACCTGCATAATGAGCTAACACAACTTCGTCATCATAGACATACTTGGTATCATTTGCATCCATAATACAGGATGCAAGGTCATAGAGTTCCCAACAGTCACTAGCATCTGAATACCAAGAGAACATGTTTCCATTGGCACATGTAATAGTAATCAGATCTGTTTCTGAGTCAACAGACTCTACTTCTGTTACAATTCCTGTCAGAGGATAATAACCATCCATTGTCTGTAATCCAGGAATGTCTAGGATTTCGCTTTCTGTACCATCTGTGAAATCTGCTGCTGTTACAGGTGTTGCTACTACTAATAATGCTACTAAGATAAATAATAATTTCTTCATAATGATTTTCCTTTCTATATAACAATAATAAATTTATATATGTCTACATACTGGTCTAACTGATATACAGGTGCCTTATCAAAGATAGGCAACAGTCTATCAATCATATCTTCATATTGCCTTGTGAGTTCTGCTAAGATAGCTTCATACACTACATTGGACAACTCACAGAATTTCAGAGTCATAATCTCTTGAATAGTGTAGACATTATTCAAACAAAACTCCTCCTTTAGATAAAATTCACTATCTCTCTTGCAAGATAGCTATACATAACAGACACTGAAATTCTGTGCCAGTTTCCATTCTGAAACATTAACACAGGAATGTTCATAGGGTCCTTTGGACGTTCAGTACATACAAACTGAAGTCCATTACCTCTAATAAATAAGGCTCCTTTAGGTACTATGTATCCCAAAAGAGCCTCTTTCCGTTGCAGTCGAACGGTTGTATATTTAATTGTCATGATGACTCCTCCAACTTTTCTCTAATCAATGCCCGGATAAAGCCAGCTTTGCTACATTTATGTTCTTTACAATATATATCTAAAGTTTCCGCTTCTTTAATAGGCATTGACAGTTTCACTTGTCTGTAGTTATTATCGAAATATTTTTTACTTGCTCTCTTCTGAGCTTCTGATACTGCCATTTCTTTTCTCCAATAAAAAAGACACCTCTTTCGAGATGTCTTAGTCTGCGCAAAGCACTCCTATTTTAGACCATGAGGCTGGTCCTCTGTCTACTATAGTACACAAGTCTGGATGAAATTCATGCGGCATAAAAATTTTATCAATCCAATTGTCCGCTGCTACTTCATCTATAAAGTAAGTTTCCGTTGTGTATTCTACAGTAGTATACGGTACTCTATGTAATATACTAACGTAATACATATATCACTCTCCTTTTGTCCCTATTTTAGTTCCATCTGGGAAATCAAAGGAACAGTTAAATTCTGCTCCCATACAACGAGCTATTTCTTGAAGTTCATCAAGAGTGAATTTGCCTCTCTGGATTCTTTTAGATATATTCTGTTGAGTTACTCCCAAACGAGCACCAAGTTCCGTTTTGCTCATGTTTGCCTTGGCTAAGGCTGGATTAATAATTCTCTGCATAGGTTTATACCTCCTACAGAGATTATAAATTATCTAGTTCCCTTGTGCAAGTGAAAAGATTCCTGTTTCAGCATTGTAAAAATATCCTTTGCCTTGATATTTTCTCTGACAGAGATTTTGGAATCTTTCCAAAGACATAAAACTTTCACCGATTAATATTGCTCGATCATCTCCAGCACATCCTACATAGTAACTTTCGCCTAGTACCATTGCCAAGCGTTCCATTGCTCCCGGATAGAATAAAGCTATTGCTCCTTCGTCTCCGACAGAAGTGGTCACTATCCACCATGGATAATCTGATTTTCTCATTTCTGTTGTGTAGAATCCTTCATCTTCATAAGGATCACCTGTTAACTTTACACTCATACATTGACCAATGGAGCAAAGAATTCCTGGATACATTTTCTCTAATGACTCAAGATACACTGACTTTCTGTCCTCTGGTGTTTTGAATGAATCATTGCCAGAGAACTGTTTATATAATACTTCTAAGTTCATATTAATACCTTCTTTCTAAATACCATGTTTCGCTTGCGAAGTGGGCTAAAGCCCCTTCTTCAGCTGCTTCTATTTCTATTGGTTGTCCTTCGCTCACAACAGCCGATTTGATATAATCATCTACTGTTTTGGATGTGCCATTATTAGACACAACACAAGATACTGTGTCACCTACTGTGAAGCCTTTTCCTTTGTAACTCCAAGTGCGCTTATCAGGAGAAACTATTGAGATACTTCTCCCTGAAACAAAATATACAGTGCCTGTCATTGGACGGGTACTGTCTTCTGTAGCTCCTGTAGGTTTTACTACAGCCAATAAAAAAAGGAGTGCTATTAACACTCCTAATAATGAAGGAATCACTACTTCCTTGATTAATTTCTGCTTTACTTTGTCTGCCTTGTTCATAATGATTTCCTCCTAGCTGCAATTTCAGCAGAACGTTTCTCATACATTTCTTTGCTGATTGTCTTTTTGTGCCAATATGCGTTGCGAACTTCTTCCCAGATACAGGAAAGTTCAAAGCTTGTTTTTGCTTGCGCAATTCTGGTCTTATAATTTTTCATTATTGTTTCCTCTAATCAAAAAAAGGCAACCGATATTGAACCAAACCGATTGCCTTGTTAAAATTTTTCATTTTCAAAGAATGTCCTCAACAGTATCTATATCTGCATAGCCTACTACTTTACCTGTAAACAAATTGATAGTGTATGTACAATCTGTTTCCATTACTGGGATCAGCAGATTTGCTTTGTGTTTCTGTTTCTTAATAGAGTCTTTCCAGAGAAGTGACAGTTCGCTTGTTGTCGGACACATTAAATCCATGTCGAGAATTTCACTGTACCTAAGAATACAGAGAACGGCTTCCTTCTGCCTTGCGGAAAGAGTAGAATATAATGACCTAAACTCTTCGAGTTCATTATACTCTAACCACTCTTTCAGCAGCTCTTTAGCTGCGTTGATGGATGACCTAAACTCTGCTTTACCTTCCAGAATTTCTACATAAACATTGTTGAGTTCCGCCCGTGCTTCATAGTCGGCAATATACTGGCAGAACTGTTCTGGTGTGTAGCTGAAAGAAAAATCGTTGAGAGCATCTGTCCAGTTTCCATTGTTGCAGATGTAGAGTTCTCTGCCTAAAACAGATTTCAGCTCTACTGATGTGGTTTTCTTGTTGATGATTCTTGTGTAGATAGTCTTTGTCATAATTTTTCCTCCTGCCTTTTAGAGAGGCATAACTCATATTATTTTTTTGCTTGTGTTTCAACAACATAGACCTTGCCCGGTCTGCACTTAATCTGTTTAATCTTCATGCCATCTCTACGACGTGCTTCTGGCGTGTCGGTGTAACCTTCGAAGCTATTAAAGCCCACCGGCGGTAATCTGTGACCTTCGGAATACTTGACAGGTAAACCATGACCGAATACAGGTTTGGAATCTTCTTCCCATGAGATGTTATAGCCCTGACCGTCAACTCGTGCCTGTGAGTAACAGCCGCTTTTTGAGCCATACATAGGTTGTGGATGCTTCTTCTCACGTGGAAGCATGGAAGCTATAGCTCTAGTATCTCTACGACATTTTACAGGTTCTTCACTGATAAAATCAGCAGAGTTCATGAAAGCTATAATGAAATGTCTAATATCTGGATGGTCTTTAGTAGTGGTGTCTACCCATCTGTAGCCATTCCAGACTTTGAGCCGTGACACTCTGTAATGTGGTCTAATACACACGTAAAGTGTGCCATTGACATTACCAAAAAGGCTGTAAAGAGGTAACACATAGTTGTGAAAGTTAGTGCCAAAACCTCTGACCTGTGAACATGGTTTCATAGTTAATTCCTCCTATCATATTGATATGACTACCTACGACCGAAGTCATAGGCAGAGCATATCAGTACGATTAAGCCATACGAGTCTCCATAGATTCCTCTGCTGATACTTTGATAGCGTCATCTACTGGAATACCTAAGTATTCAAGATAAGACAGAATCAGCTGTCTGGATGCTTCGACTTCTTTACCATAGTTACGCTTTAAGCCCTTAGAGCCTGCCTGTAATTTACCCCAGATGAATGCACACAAGTTGTTAGCAACCCATGCTGGTGTAGCACCTAATGTGAAGTTTTTATACATGGAATCATCTGTACCGTCATTGGCAGTATTGAATACTGGTGACATGATGTCTTTACAGAGTTCTTTCACATATTTGAAATCACGCTGTCTATCAGCGTCGAATGACTCAACGTCATTGTAAGTAGCCTGATAGTCTTTAGCATTGACATAGAGTGAATGAAAGCCTGTCAGTGTGAATGTACCGCCTGTCTGGAAGTAAGCCCATACATAGACGGAAGCAATGCGATTGCTAGTAGGCTTAGGGCAGAAACTGTCCTCTGAATATCTTTCAACAAGCTCTGATTTGAAAGTGTCAAGTGCTTCTTTAGCAGACTCAACTTTAGCGTCAAGGTCAGCTTTTTTAGCCTTAGATACTTCACCCTTTTCAAGGGCTTTTGTTCTTGATGCAACAGCTTTAGAATATTTATCAGACAACTGTAAATAGTGCTGTCTGTCGTATTCTAACTGTACATCTTCACCAAACCGCTGTACATTGACAACCTGTTTTGGTGCAAATAACTCTTTCTCATTCTTTCCTGTGATTGTAATTTTAAAAGTTTTGTTTGACATAATAATTTCCTCCTGTGGATTTATTTTATTGTTTATCACTTAAAAAAATATATAGTTAGTCCGTAGACTGTTAATAAGCATATGTAATATAGACAGCACTCTTGCGCTCTATTACTAGAGATTCCAGACAATCCCATCAAGGTGAAAGTTTGGACGTGGCAAGCTACCCATCAAGGTGTAGACGCACTAACTATATATGATTTCAAGGAACGTACTCTTGCATCATGCAAGGCAATATGGTATAATAGTTACAATAACTGTTTAGGGTTTAGGGGGCAAAAGCCCCCTATGGCTCAAGGTATTCTCTATAGTCACGGTATGAAGCAAAAAGCATATACCGCTGGATAGAGTCCACCCATCCCATGAACCCATCTGGAACGTCAAAACCTTTAAGGTTCATGTAATCACCTCCTATTCAGTTATCTCTGCCCTTGTTAGCGCAAGGGCTTTTTTGTTACTCAACAAGTTGTGCTCTTGTTGATGATTGTACTTTACCACAACTGTTTGGTTGTGTCAAGTACTTTTTAAAACTTTTTTGAAAAAGTTTTATTTGCTACTTTAGGAATTTTTCTGTGGATTCCAGAACCACTGTTTGAAGTTGTCGACCGCCTTTCCTTATCGACACGCTTATCATACTACTGTAACAGTAGGTTGTCAATACTTTTTTGAAAATATTTTTATTTACACGTTTATAAAAACCCGCAAACCCGCATAAACACTGGGAAAATTGCATGAAAAAAAGTTTTTTCGTGAAAAATTACTTCCTATTAAAGCGAAAAAATAAAGGTTGTCCAGATCATATTGTCTGCGTACAGAGTATAGTATGTATTACACAGTGTATAAATATACAGTATGTCAGACGTATGACAAGATGTGATTATATACGGATTGTAAGACGTATTAATGGAAGTAGTATAGATGAACTATACAAAGTAATACGTCTTATAAAAGATAATATGTCAGATAATATATATAGTTTATTCAATTATGTCTGCAATTCGTGATTTAATGAAAGCTGCTACTGCAATATTGTTAGAATCACAATATTGTTTGAGTTTTTCGTATTCGTCAATACGCAATGCGACACCTATACGTTTTAAGTTCTTTTTATCCCACTCTTTAGCATATTTCTTGTTATATTCATAATTTGACATAAATTATAGCCTCTTTTCTATTCAATTTGTTGAGTTGTATATACAATTAAACTTCTAGTAATAATCGTTAGATAATTTACTGTAAGAGAAAACAATTGTCTGAAACATTGAATTTTAAAGCAAAATTGTATTCGCAATCTTAAAAACACTATGGTTCGAGCAAAGAAACCAGACACAATTCAATACAATTCATTATATTGTACGAATATTCTGATTGCTTTAGCACTGTAAAATTCTATAGTATTATCATTGTAAAATATTTCAATTGTAAAATTTCAATACTGTAAAATTTTGCTACGGTACGGATGTATAATACTGAATTATTAAAGTATACTAGGGCTATCCACTTTAGTGCTTTAAAGCCTTAAAAACGGGGCATTTGTAAAACGATACATCTTACCGTTGCGCATTTCATAGCATTCCTACTACTTCAGTCAGAAACAACCAAAATCAGCCCAAACTGTTCATATCTGCCCACTAAAGGTTTGAAAATAAGCATTTTCGCACGTTTCAGACCGAGGGTACTTATGCCAAATTTTCCTTAAAAATGCAGTGTTTTCGGGGGATGCAGAGCTTTTTTGACACCAAGTTCAGATTTCGGATCCATGTTCCCAGATTCTCCGATCATCACATCTCTCTCACTCGATTTCCAGATCAGAGTTTCTTCCTTATTATATATGTTTTCCTGATTCACCTGTTTTTATTTTTCTAAACAAGTTTGTAAAATTCTGTTGACATTTTTCATGGTCAGTGCTATAATACACTTATCCCGAAAGGGATAGAAATCACAGGAGGCACATATGAACGACATTACTTTTATTGGAGTCAATCTTACTCAAGAACTCCAAAAACAACTTGATTCTCACAAATCAGCCATTCTATCTACTGCACCTCCAGATGCAGTAAAAGGCTACAATCTAGGTGTACAAAACACTCTTCTACTCTTAGACTCACTTCTCTCATCTTTCGAACCCAACGAATTCCTGATCAATACTACAGATTCCCACTTAACTGAGTATGACTATGATGAGCTTGAAGCTTTAACCTGTAAACAAGTTTATAAATCATAAGGAGCATTTTATATGAAGACTTTTACTAATACCCACACATTACTATACCACACTAATGATTCAATTTCAATCCCTCTCAGATACTCTATCATTGAAGGAACCACATGGTTCGTAGGCAAAGATGTAGCAGCCATTTGTGGATACAAAGACACATGGAAAGCTATAAAATACCATGTTTCACCGGAAAATATAGATCATATCATCCTAGATGGCCATAAACATATTATTATCAATTTCTCTGGATTCGAACAGTTGGCACCTGACAAGAAGCCAGTAAACTGGTTTGTAAATAATAATATTGCTACTTTTACAGAAGAAAAATCAGTATCAGAACCCCCAACAGTGTTCACTCACCCACAATTTGGCACTGTCAGAACAGTAGAAATTGATAACGAAGTGTGGTTTGTAGGTAAAGATGTAGCAGAAGCTCTAGGTTATTCTGATCCTAGAAGTGCAATTTCAAAGAAGATTGAGAATGAAGATAGAGGTGTTGCTAAAATGGCAACACCTTCCGGAACACAGCAGATGACTATCATCAACGAATCCGGGCTATACGCCCTCATCCTCAGCAGCAAGCTTCCATCAGCAAAAGAGTTCAAGCACTGGGTTACGGCAGAAGTACTCCCATCCATCCGTAAGACAGGGGGCTACGTTAACCCATCACAGTCCGACCTTTTCCTAAACACCTATCTCCCATTTGCGGATCAGAACACTCGACTTCTTTTTAAAACTACTCTTGATACTATCCAGCAACAGAACAATACAATTCAGCAGCAGAATCACACTATTTCACATCAGGAAGACATCATTCGTAATCTTACATCAAACATTCCATTAGCAGATAAACGTCAGATCCTCAATAGAATTGTACGCTTCGGAGGAAGTCCTCATACTCGTTGGCCATTCCTCTACAGAGAGTTCGACAATAAGTTTCATATGAATACTAAAGTACAGCTTGAACATTACAATGAGACACATAAACCTAAGCTACAGAACCGTTTAGATTACATAGAGCACATTGGTATGTTCAATGATCTAGCTGAAATAGCATGTGTAATCTTCGGTCCAGACATCGAAAAGTTGTCTGCTCAGTATTATGAAATCTGTAAGTAAATTTTGATTTTACAGTGAGAGGCTTACAACTTTACAGTGAGCCTCTTACAAAAGAAATTTGATCCATATACTCAAATAAAACCATTATATAGGGGGTAAGAAACTTGATCGACACCACAAAAATTTTACCCGGTCAGGAATTTAAGAACATGCAGGAACTGTCAGTAGCTCTTACTGGTCAGAAGATGCCTGCCGGAAACAGATATGTTGTCAGAGTCAATGAGATGAAGAAATATTTTTCATGGGATAAGGTGCCTGGTTCCAACAGAATTATTATTACTGACATTTTTCCTGAACCTGTCACAAAACCCAGGAAAAAATGTAAAAAAAGAATAGCAACACCAAGAGAATATTATCCTCAGGGTAAATACAATTCTATGATTTATGCCAATTTAACTACGTTAGAACTCAACCATAAATATTCTCTTTCAGAACTATTTGAGGAGTTGGGTATGACCAGTTGCAGATTCACGCGTCCAAAGTATTACTTAGATTGTGTAAATACAACTAACCTTTCACTTTCAACTTATAGATATTTTTTTAATAAATTGAACAATTTATTGAGTAAAACTTTATATACTACTCTTACTAATTTTAAAAAGCGAGAATGTATTTCTTATCATATGGAATATAGATACACTTTCAAACAAGGATATGAAGAAATAGACATACCTACAGAAGCTATAGAAGCGCTCAAAGAACAGGCGCTGCAGGAAACTTCATATAAAGATGAATGGTCTGTTTTACATAGTTCTGATTCTCAGAAGTATACTCAATATATTTTAGATAAATTGTCTATATATGGAATCAAAAAATATACTAAATGTTATGTGTTCACTTCTATTAAACCATTTAATAATCTTCCTGAGCCGAGTTTGTCTGAAATGAATGCTTTAACAATCGAGAAGCTTTATAAATTTAGCAATAAATTTGATCAAGTTAATCAGAAAAAGATTCAATCCATCATAAACACCAGTATTTTAAGTCGGTAGACCGGAAGGCGAAGCCTGAGGTCTGAACACATGAAAGTTTTTTCAGCGCTACTTTCTACACTCGGCGGTTAAGCGCCTCGCCTAAAGCAGCTGCTTCTGAAAAAATTTTGCGTTCAGACGTTGATTGTTTTTGTTGGTGAAAAGTTTCCACCAAAATAAAAATTGTACATATATCTTTATATATAAAAAAATATTTGTACCTTTTTTATTAAGTAGAAAAAATATTATTCGAAGTTGAACGAATGAGCGAAGCGAGTGAGAGAAAACTATAAGACCCTCATGGCTCGCATAAGTTAAAGAAAGGAATGATTACAATAGCAAAGCAGAAAAAATGTAAAAGATACTTATTCAAGCTCCACAGTGAACGTCTTCGCAGATCACGCTGGAAGCTAGAATATCCATTAGAGGAAGCTCTAAACACAGAAGACATTATTTCTCTGTCTGATAGCCAGATTCTCAGATTCATTGATGAACTCAACGGAGACACCAGTGAAGCCAGAGAAGAAGAAGCTTCTTATATAAAGAAAGAAATCAAGCGTCTCAAAAAATCTGATTCTTCTAAGAAAGATACTCTCATAGCAAATCTCTATAAAAGATTCTATAATCTTCAATTTGTTCCAGATTACATGTGTCTGATCATTGATAAAATGTCTGATTATAACAGAGCCAATAAAGGCTTTTCTATCAATGGAATAAAATATCACAGACTCCTAGGCACCAACGGGGGCATAAAGAATTCTACTATTGTTTATGTCTCTGAAAGGCTATATCCCCAGCTCTATGAGCGTCTCTGTTGCGGCAGGAACCTAGAACAAAAATTTGTGCCAGCTAAACTTGAAGCGTACCAGGCACTGATCTGTTCCGGTAGTATTCCAGTAAGTATGCCAAAAGGGATCATAGTCGTTCCTGACTGCATTACTCATTTCACAGAAGACATTATTCGTGTAGATGACTCTCAGTCTGATGAACCAATAGTAGAGTTCCTCAAGGATCAAGAAATAGAGCTTACGGAATCAGACGGTTACGGAATCATGCTTCCATCACTCTCTTACCGTTGGGCAAGAGAGCTTGACGAAGAAGAAGATTTTTTATCTGGCTGTAATCTCAGAGGACTTCCATGGACAAAGGGCATGGTTTTCACAATGGATTACTTAGCTTTTGGGGAATCTATAGCGAAAAACTTCTATATAAAAGATGCCTGGGGAGATATGAGAGATATCAGAGAGTCTGAACTGATTATTACTACTTCTATGCTTAAATTATGGGATTCCTACTCTTCTTTCGAAGATTACTGGTCCAATATAGAAAAATATCATTATCAAATATCTATAGCCAAGACTGCTCCTGCAAGACTTGATGAGTACAGAAGCACAAATTACCAGTTCCTGCAGAATTACCACCTTACACCGGAAGAAGTAACTGAATTGGTCCGTCCTACAGTAGAAGAAATTCAAGAAATCCTTGGATTAGATTACAGGAAGTCACTCCTATTTCTGAGAGGAACAAATCTTACAGAAGATTCCTATATTGATGAAGAGCCATATATCAACGCTCTCATGATTGAGCCACAGATGATTCATGATCCTTACATCAGAGACAGAATCTACAATATGATAAAGAAAAAAATCAGACAGGCCAAGATTGGTGTACTCAAAGTGAGGGGTAACTTTGCCATCATCGGAGGGGATCCGTATAGCTTGATGCAGAGTATCTTTGGTTTACCGGTCACAGGATTGCTCCACGCTGGAGAATGCTGGCATAAACATTGGCTTGATCGAGGAGTCAGCGAGGTCTGCTGCTTCAGAGCACCTATGACAAGCAAATACAATGTGCGTAAGCTTAAGATAGTAGGGACTCCTGATATGACTTATTGGTATAGATATATAAACACATGTATGTTGTTAAGCTCATGGGATAGTACTAAAGAAGCTCTCAATGGAGCTGATTGTGATAAAACTCTGTCACCTTATACAGCGATGTATATGTAAAACTCGGTGAACTTACAAATGTAAGGTGTCCGGAAGTACCGGGCTAACAGTGGAACTCTTATTGGAAAAATAGATTATAAAAAAGAAGGTGAGAACAATAGAAGAAAGAATTTTAAATGTAAAAGGTATTGATTACATAGTTCGTGAAGATGGAAAAATATTTAGTACTCATAATCGTGGTAGAGCGAAATATCATCAGGAAATAAAACAACGCATGAATTCAGATGGGTACATGTGTATTACTGTCGGTAAAACAGGAAACAGAACAGTTGCCAGTGTTCATAGATTAGTAGCAAAAGCATTTATCCCTAATCCTTTAAATTTACCGGAAGTAAATCATAAAGATTACAATCGCACAAACAACAGTGTAGATAACTTAGAATGGTGTTCACATAAAGAAAATATTGACTATACTCTCGCTGCTGGCAGACATGCTTCGCAGACGTTAGATTATAGTGGCAAGAAAAATCCCAACTACGGAAACACCACGCTCAGTCAGAAGTACAAAACTGATCCTGCATATTCAAAAGAAAAACAATCTCGTCCCGGAGGACAGAATGGAAGAGCTATTCCAGTATGTTTGTTAGATAAAGACAAAAATGTAATAGCAACTTTTCCATACATGCAGTTATGCGCAGAATATGTGTTGAAACAACTGCACTCTTCTTCATCTCCGGCAGGTCTAGCAGGAAGAATCCCATATTATATAGAAACAGGTAACATATATAAACACACGTACTATTTTTCCAAAGACAATACTGTGCTAAGTCTCAATAATGAGAAAAGTTCAACGACTATCGAAAGCATAGCTTAAGAGAAATACTTAAGTAAAGAAGCAAGTAGAGTACCTTGTGAGTGGAATCCTCGCAGGGGAAGTGCCGAGCATCTGTATCTTGGTGATAGAGCTACAGATGAAGATATAGTCTAGTCCTTATGGAAACATAAGGTGTTAAGTCGGGAGACTTAATGTTTACTACTAACAATACTATCTTATTAAAACATACAGAAAACCTACCGCCAATCTATTGCATCCAACGTAAAGGAAACAAGGTAGTTCCGACTGAGACAGATATGATACAAGCTAATAAAGGTTCTTTCGGTGATGCGATTGGTCCTATTACTAATGTTATCACTTCACAGATATGCTTACAGGCAAGGTTCCCGAAAGACAGTGAGGAATATAAAGTCTTAGACTACAGGATATTGTGTGGGCAGCTGTTCCAACAGAACTCTATTGATAAAGCTAAAGGAATCATCGCTAAACCTATGCCAAAACATTGGTATGACAATAGCTACAACCGTATAGAAGAAACAGATACACCAGAAGAAATAACTAAGAAGGAATTCAATCAGAGAATTTGTGCAGATAAGAAGCCATATTTCTTCATCTACAACTACCCTACTCTCATGAAGGAATACAAAGACTACATCAAAACATCAGACGCCGTGAGCAGGTCCAGGTTTAACATCCCACTGGAAGAGCTGCTGTCATCACAAGAGTTGACTGAAGAACAGGCAGAGTTTCTCAAATTCTATAAAGAATTCTATCCAGTCAATGCAGAAACCTGTGTAGTCAATGAACTCTGTTGGGAAATTGAGAAAACACTGGCTGATGTAAAAGAAAGTAAGGTACCGTTTGACAGTTCTATTCTGAAGTCAGATGCCACCTACACAAATAAGGATAAGGCTTTTATAAAACGTATCTATGATAAATATAACAAAACTTATGCAAACAGAATGAGCCGCCATAGCTCTGTGTATGAAGATACTTCTTTAACTCCTATTGGAATGACTTTTGAATCAGAGTGTGCAGAATATGTTCCAGACGCAGAAAAGCTTTGTAACATTCTGGTTGATTTGGGATATAACACAAAAAAGGGTAAGACTTTCGTCTGGGAGATGTCCGGAGATACTATTATTGATAACCTTCTTTCTCGGACAGATGGTTATGCGCAGTTTCCTGTAAAGGATCCAGACGGTGATATAGAGTTTTGCGGCGAACACTTCTCAATGAAAAAAGTAAAAATGAAAGGCGAAGAATAATGGATTTAATACTCAATGAAAAACAATATATAGAAAAAATGTTAGAACTCGGTGATTGTAGTCCTAAAGATTTAGGAGCAAACATAGCTCTTCTAACTAGATATATGTATCAGGAAAAGTATACTCAGAAAGAAATTTATAATGGTATAGAAAAATTTGCTTCCAAAGTAGATTCTGATTTTGATATCAATAACTGGTACTCATTTATAGACAAATGTATTGGTAAAGCTAAGAAGAGAGATCTGTTGAGCATTGATTATATACCTATTACGCAGAAAGAGTTAGATACTATCAAGGAAATCAAGAATCCTGCCAGGGAAAGGCTTGCATTCACTCTTTTAGTCATTGCCAAGTTTAACAATCTAAAATCAGAAACCAATAATAACTGGATCAATTATTCTATGGACGTATATTTCAACCTTGCCAGAGTAACTTGTAAAGTAGATGATCGTCCGTACATGATTTATGACTTAAAGGAATTGGGGTTAGTTGAAGTGAGTAAAAAGATAACTCGCTTCAATATAAGAATCACATTTGTTGATAATGAGTCTGATCCGGTGCTTAAAATTACAGATATGCGTGAGTTGGGCTATCAGTATCAGAACTTAGGTCCGAAGTCTAAGATAAAACTGTGTAAACGCTGCGGAAAGCCGTATAAAGTGAAATATTCTAAAGGCGGTTCGCCTTATTGCACCGATTGCCAGAATAAAAGTGCCAAGGATGAAACAAAACTTATTACGTGTGATTGTTGCGGTAAAGAATTTATTGCAGTATCCAAAAATAATCGTTCTGTACTTTGTTCCGAATGTCAACAAAAAAATGATCGAAAAAATCATAGGAAGCGTCAGGCCCGCTATATGGCGCAAAAATGACGCTATCAAATTAAACCAATGTCTCCGCAAATGCGCTCTACAGGCGTGTTTGCGAGATTTCGTTGATTGAGTATATATGAAAGGGAAGGTATAAGGATGAAAAACAATAATAGACTTTATTTTGCCAGACAGAAATTTTTAGGAAAATGTCCTGTCTGTGGGAAAACATTGAAAAAAGTAGACGGAGTAAATATCCTCCGCTGTGACAACGCAGTCTGTTCCGGAGTGACTGTGAGAAGAAATGGGGAGTCTTCTCAGGAACCTTACTACAGGATGCTGAATGACAGGGGTATGGAAATCTACGAACATCTATTTAATAAAAAATAAATTATAGAAAGAGTTGATTATTATTAAACCGATTTCTAAGAAAGAAATTGAAAAACTAATGGACAAAGGTATCATTAGAAACACGCACAAAGGTTACATTAATAAAAAAGGATATCATGTAGGATATTATAAGACCTCAGGCAATAACAGATATATTGAGGACTACTATGCTGATAAAGCAAAATCACTGTAAAGGAGTGCCTAACTATTACTAAATTTTATGATACCAATGCTCTCCTGAATCTCCAGGAGGCAGCATTCAAAGAAAGATTCTTCATCTCTGATGAAACTCTTAGAGAAATCGAAAATATCAAAACATCCTCTCGAAAAGATGAGGATATCAAATACAAAGCTAGACATATAGCTCGTCTTTTAGATCAGAATCATGATCGGTATTCCATAGTAAATTACAATTTTGAAATGGAAAAACAACTGTTAAATTTCGAATTGGATCCAGTTAGACCAGACAACAGGATTGTTTTTAGTGCTTATACTCTATCTAAAGTTCAGGATATTGAATTCATTTCAGATGATTTGTGCTGCAAAAATATTGCAAGGAAAGTCTTTAACCTGCCAGTGTATGGAATTGTAGAGCCTACTAACGAGATATATAAAGGATATAAAGTAATTAAAGGTGATACTAATGCTATCAATCAGGCTATGGCTGAACTAGATTATTCAACTTGGCATATCAATGAATATCTCATTATTGAAAATACCGATGACGGCACCACTAAAGAAATGCGCTATGACGGTCAGGGGTTTGTGGCATTAAAACTTCCATCTTCCAAATTTATTAAAGCAAAAAACTCCTTACAACGTTGTGCATTAGATATCTTGAATAACCCAGATATTACTATTGCTGCTATTCTCGGTGGTTACGGCAGCGGAAAAACTTATCTTTCTATGCAAATGGCACTATACAATGTAAAGGAGAAAGGCAGAAATAGTAAAATCTTAGGTGTACGAGAAGTTTCTGGTGAAGGTAAAGAGATCGGATTCCTTCCAGGCGACATGGAAGATAAAGTTGGGAGATTCTTTGAACCACTCTCTCAGTCTCTTAATGGCGGAGAGTTTGAACTACAGAGTTTGAAAGTATCTGGTGTGTTAGATACTAATGTACCGTTCTTTATGAAAGGTACTACTTATAATGACACTGTTATTCTCTGTGATGAAGCAGAAGATTTATCAGAAAGTCAAATTAAACTTATTGGTACACGACTCGGAGAGAACAGTAAAATTTATCTTGCAGGTGATTACAAACAATCTCTGTTAAGTAAAACGATTAATAATCCTCTCATTAAAATGTGCAATGAATTTAAAGGAAATGAAAAATTTGGATGTATCTATCTTGGAGAAGATGTGCGATCAGAAACCAGTAAACTCTTCGCTGATCTTTTCGAAAAGGATCACTTCTAAAAATATAAGGATTACAAGGAGAAACATATGGAAGAATTATTTGATTTTCCAATTATGAAAAGTGGAGTAGATGAATTAGTTGCTGATATCATCAAAAGCAACTATGACAATCGTAGATTAATCATTAACGATGAAATCAATAACAATCTATTAGAGTCCATCTGTTTATATATTTTGAAATATAATCAGGAAGATAAAGATGTTCCTGAAGATAAAAGAAAGCCTATTTGGATTATTTTAAATTCAGTAGGTGGAGTCGTAAACTTCGGAATGGGACTCATTGATTGTATTAAACATAGTATCACACCTGTTTATTGCTTAATAATTGGAATGGCTGCAAGTATGGCAAGTTATATTCCAATGGTCTGTGATAAATCATATATCTTTCCTAATAGTACAATTTGTATTCATGACGGACAAACCGGTATTATGCAGACTTCCAGAAAAGCAAATGACATCATGAATTTTTATAATAAATGTGATGAAAGATTAGCCGAACTTGTATATGCCAATACTTCTATTACCAAAGATTTTTTAGACGGTATTGCTGATCGAGAATATTATATGTTCCCAGAAGAAGCTAAAGAATTGGGAATTGTTGATACTATTGTTGGCGTTGACTGCCCTATTGATGAAATATTATGAAATATTCCAAAAAAGAATTGATTGCTAAGGTTTCAGAAAAAACAGGCTATCAAGAAGAAAATATAGCTGAAATATATGAAGCTTTAGAAGAAACTGTGTATGATTTACTCCTGTCAGCAAATGAACATAAGGATGTAGAAATTCGACTGTTCACAGGATTTGGTATGTTTAGTAAATTAGTACCAAGTCATGAGAAAAAGATGCCTGACGGAGAAATTAAAACAATAGAACCTACTTTAAAATTCTCTGCACGTTACAGTGCTCGCTGGAGGAAAGATAATATTAAAGAGTACAGAGAAGCTTTAAAATTGTGGGAAAGAGTGAAAGGAAGAAAAGGATGAATGGAGTAGAAATTAAAACAACAACTACTACCCAGATGAAAATCAAGAAGGCTACAATTGATGAACAGGGATCTGTTTACGTAGATGGCGAGGTAGTTGATCTTATCAATGCACTGAAGAATACATTTGAAGGCTGTATTTTTGATTTAGCTGTCACAGAAAAAACAGAGGTCCCTGTAGAGGACTGATGTTGAGTGTCCTGTGGTATATATTGCATTGAGAATAAAATAAATCACAAAAAGTATGTTGGTCAATCTATTGATATTAAATCACGATGGACTCAGCATAGACATACAAGTTCTTTAGTAAGAGATACATTTCTTTATAGAGCAATGGATAAATACGGTGTTGAGAACTTTGATTTTTATATACTTGAAGAATGCCAACCTGACGAGTTAGATATTAAAGAAATTTATTGGATAGCTACATTAGATACATATAATTATGGGTATAATATGACTCTTGGTGGATCAGGCTTGGCAGGTTACAAAGCTTATAATAGAAATTGTATTCCTAAAAATTTTGGAATGCTTTCTAATGGTGTAGACGAAACTGTACCTATTATAAAGTTAGATACTAACTATGAAGTGTTAGAGTATTATGTAAGCGTACAGGACTGTGCCAGAGCTAATGGCATAGCTTCCACAAACATTTCTAAAACTGCATCAGGGAAAAACAATACATGTCATGGATATATTTTTATGTATTTCAATGACATTAAGGATATGACCACTGATGAAATTATTTCTTATAGATTACATCAAAGAAAGAATTATAAAGATTCTACCATAAAATCTATAGATCGAATCTCCTCTTCTGGAGAAATTATCAATAATTATGAAAGTATTAGTCAAGCAGCTAAAGAATTAAATTTAGATCCATCTTCTATAAGCAAGGTGTGTAAAGGAAAACTAAAACAAACTCACGGCTATAAATTTAGATATGCCGTAGTAAATAATAAAGAATAAAAGGAGAAATAATTATTATGACAAAAGCAGAAGTTATTACAAAAGTAGCAGAAACAACAGGAATCACAAAGAAAGATACTGGAGCAATGGTTGACGCATTTCTTCAGGTTATCACTAATGAACTGGCAAGCGGAGGAAAAGTAGCATTCACAGGATTCGGTTCTTTCTCAGTTGTTGAAAGAGCTGCTAGAGAGTGTCGTAATCCGCAGACGGGAGAAACTATGATGACAGAAGCTCATCTTGCACCTAAATTCAAAGCCGGAAAAGCATTAAAAGATGCAGTGAAATAAATATTAAATTGCTGACCTGGTGAATTCCAGGTTGGCGATTTGTCCGGTTAGTCTAGCGGTTAAGACACTGCGCTTTCAATGCAGTAACATGGGTTCAATTCCCGTACCGGATGTTTGTATATTTGAGAGTTGTGGGTAATCTCAAATGTCATTTTCCGTATAGTTGTTTCTTTGGGGAGAACTGGAACTCCCCCCTCCTATTCTGCAAAGTAAATTCACAAGGTGTGGAACCGACCTGCTAAGTCGTGTGATCCGACAGGATTGAGTTTCGATTACTCTGCTTTGCGTTACAAGATATGTAGATTACAGCCCACCTCCTGTGGGAATTCGTAGGTGAAAATCCTACCATGTAACTCTTGGTTATGTGATTGTAGCATATCATGAATATAAAGATAACCGGATTGATTCCGGTTGAAAGGCAGGACTACTCTCCTGCCTTTTACTTATAATTAGGAAATGGCTGCGGAGCGGCCTAACAATCTGGAAAGACAGATTAATGTTGCGTGTCCGGTAGGTCGAGGGTGCAGTCTTGAAAACTGTCTGGGTGTAAAAGCCTCTGGGGTTCGAATCCCTAACGCAACGTCCGGGAGAACGGTAGAGATGGAGATCTACGGCGGTCTGTAAAACCGTTGCAATTGCTTTGAGTGTTCGAATCACTCTTCTCCCATGAGGTTGACAAATTAAATCAAAATTCCATAAAACAAGTAGATAAGTTTTACTATGAGATGTGTATACGCATGGATTAGGTTTATTAGAAGGTTTTGTCTCTGATTGCAACAGATAATGAGCCTTTTGAGTCTACAAATACCGCAGGTTACGTAGGATCGGTTCCTCGGAGCTTTCATAGGGCTTGTAGATGGGTTCAACTCCCATACCTGCTATTACTAAGATACTTCGGTATCTTTTTTAATTGGATAAAAAGGAGGTGCTCTAGTGGCACAAGAAGTTGAAAAAAAGCCTGTACCAAGAGCAAAACCTAAAGCACCTGCTCAAAAAGTTATTGATCGTGCTATTGATGAAGCTCTCTATGAAGTAGGGCGTACTAAATTTACATGTAATATGTGTGGAAAGCTGAAAGATGCTTCCGACTTTTATAAAAGTACAGATCCTCTATGTACTACTGGTGTGACAAGAATATGTAAAATGTGTGCAGCAAAGTTGGCATATTCTGAAGATTTAAAAGGCAATAAGAAAGCCCCTGATGAACAGAGTGTCCAGTTAGCGCTCAGATATTTAGACAAACCTTTCTTTCAAAAGCTTTATGATGAATCTATTCTTGAAGCTGCTAACACTATGTCTGGTCGGCCCAAAAATAATACCTGGACTAGTTATATAAAAAATATATCTATGCCACAATATAATACATTAACTTGGAAAGATGGTGATTGTGGCAATAGTTCTACTCTTCTACCGTCTATTGGGTCTGTAGATAACTCTGATGAAGTAAAAAAAATGTATAAAACCAATAAAAGAACTGTTATTTCAGCTCTTGGTTATGATCCATTCGAATCTGCTGCTGATGCAGATAAACCATTAATGTATGGAAAATTAGTAGGTTTCCTCGATGAAAGTACGCAAGACGATGAATTGAAGTTAGGTGCCTGTGTAGAGATTGTACATAGTCTTAACCAATCTGAAAAAATCAATACTGTAATTAATGCTCTGCAGAAAACTCCAGAATCTATTATAAAAAATTCTGCTACTATCAAAGCTCTCGAAGCCACTAAAAAAGACATTATGAAAACTACTCTTGATTTGGCTCGTGATAATGGAATTAGTATTAAGCATAGCAATCATAATACTAAAGGTGCTAATACCTGGACCGGGAAAGTAAAAGAGCTTAAGGAAATGAAGCTTCGTGAACAGGAAGTAAATGCTTTTGATATAGGAACTTCTCAAGGTATGCTTCAGGTTGCGGAAGCCAGTACTGCTGCAATCATGAAACAGTTGGCTTTAGATGAAAATGACTATACTGAAATGATATCTACCCAACGTCAGAAGGTGTTGGAATTAGAAAATAAATGTGATGCTGCGGTTGAAGAAGCACGTATTCTTCGTAGAGAGAACGATGATCTAAAAAATTTCCTCAGAGATAAGAAATTGATTGATGAAAATGATGAGGTGATTGTGGAATGAAACAGACTGATTCTGGTATATGGGTTCCAGATACACCTACTATTTTTGTTAAGCCTACAGAAGAAATCATTTCTCAACGAAAAATGGAAGGAATGCAGAAACTTTCTGAAATTAAACAATGGGGATTAAGAAATCCAACCAAATTTATGGAAAGATTCATAGGCGTTGACCTTCTTGATGTGCAGACCTATACATTTATGAATTCTTGGGATAAGATGTATGCTCTATGGTTATGTACCAGAAATTATGGAAAATCGACATTGCTTGCATTATATTACATGACAAGAGGTATGCTTCTTAATAATTGTAGATGTTATATATGCGCTGGCACCAGTGACCAATCCATAGAAACTTTTGAAAAGATTGTATCTATCGCTAAAAATGAAATTGAGTCATTCACTGGATTAACTGATGTATTCAGGAATGAAGTTGTCATTAATATGACCAATAATGATGGTTTTATAAGAAATCCTGCAGGTTTTACTTATAGATTGTATAATGGTAGCTTTGTTAAAACACTTAACAGTAACGTCAACGCGAAAAGAGGAAAACGTGCGGAAGCAGTTTGTTTTGATGAATCTGGTTTCCTGGACGAAGAAGTATTTCAGGTTATTGAACCATATACAGCTCAGGATAAGAACTTTAAAATGGGTGGAAGTGTAAATGTAACTACTCTTCCTAAAGAATTGCCTAACCAATTACTCTACACTTCAAGCGCCAGCACTACTGATTCTTACTTTTATAAAAAGTATAAAGAATACAGTAAAGCTATGATCTGGGGTTCCAAAGACCATTTTGTAGCAGATATCAACTGTGAAATTATGTTTAATGCTACATATAGAGGTAAGATTTATCCAGCATCTCTGTTAACCAAAGAAAAGGTTGACAATGCAATGCGTGAAAATAAAGAAAAAGCTCTTCGTGAGTATTACAATATATTCACTTCTGATGGCGGTGCAGATGCCATCTTCAAACGTTCTATGATAGTAAAAAATTCTACTATCCGTCCCCCAATTATGTTTAATGATACAAAAGACAGACTTTTTGCCTTAGCATATGATCCAGCTAGATCTATGGATAACTCTTTTGTCCTTGTTGGAGAATATTATAAAGATTCTTCAGACAATTGGAGAATGCGTATTGCTAATGGTATTAATTTTATGGATCTTAGTAAAAAGAATAAAACTCCTATGCGTACACCTGAACAGGTCAAGAAACTGAAACAACTGATTCTTGACTATAACGGTGATGGAGTCGATGACTATACAAACATAAGTAATATCTTTATAGATGCTGGTTCTGGTGGTGCCGGTGTTAATATTGCAGATTATCTTATGGAAGATTGGTATGAAGAAGGACATGAAGGTGAACAGAAATATTTACATAGAGGTCTTATAGATAAAGAACAGTCGTCTGATTATGTCAAAAAATTTCCTAATGCTGTAGATAAAATTAAATTATTACCGCCTACTATGTATAAATCTATTATCTATGAAGCTGCTATTGAAATGATGAGACTTGATCTCATAGATTTCACTGCTGAGTATGATAATAAAGGATATTTAACAATGCTAGATATAGACGAAAAAGAAATGGCAAAAGCAAAAAAAGATTTAATTGCTAAGTATAAAGATAAATCTATGTCTAAAGGTGAATTAGATCGTTTAGTTGAAGAAGAACTTCAAGAAAGAAATTTGGCCTCAACTAAAATTTATAAACTATCTCCTGATGAGGAACTTGGTCTAGTACAGATCGACTCACTAAAGGAGGAAATGGTTAATATGGTACGAAAGAAACGAGAATCTGGTAAAGATGGCTTTGAACTGTCTACAGAGAAGCAAAACAAATTGCATGATGATCGTTCGTATTGTTTCTCAATGCTCTGTTATGGACTCTCAGAACTTCGTAGAGAACATATTAAAAATAAGAAACGTCCCAAAAAAGAAAATATAGCTGCTGCTATGCCTATTCGTAAAGGTGTAGTAAGAAAAATGTTTAGTTAGGAGGTGAGACATTGGCTATTAAAGAGGAAAAAACAACTCAAGAGATAAAAAATTATGCTCTTAAACAACAGGCATTACAAGAAAAATTCGCTCAAGTAAAGCAAGCCGTACAGCTTATTGATTTAACTAAAACAGAAACAAGAACATTTACTGTATTTAGTAAAGATAAATTACGTCAATATATGCAAAACCCTAAAACCAATGAATCTAACCTTCGTAATTTGAGCAGATTCTTATATAGAGTTTCTCATAATTACAGAAGACTTATCTCCTATCAGGCAGAAATGGTAGATTTAACAGCTCTTAATGTTATACCTCAGATAGATTTTACTGAGGATGCGCATGACGATGAAAAAATAAAGACTAGTTATTTTAATACTTTAGTACAACTTGATAAGATGAATATGCAGTCAGAGATTTTAAAATGCCTATTGATTGCATGGCGTGAAGATACATTTTATGGTTATACATATGAAGATGATTCTGGATTCTTCATTTACCCTCTTGATGGAGATTATTGTAAAGTATCTTCTGTCAATTATGATGGCACTCTTAATTGTGCCTTTGATTTCAGTTATTTCAGAAGTCATACTGCCGACTTAGAATACTGGGATTCTGAATTTAATTCTAAATACAATTCCTTTCAAAGTGACAATACTCTTCGTTGGCAAGAGTTGGATCCAGAAAGAACTTTTGTAATTAAAGTTAACATTGATGATCCAACGCTTAATATGCCACCTCTTTCTGGTTTGTTCGAACCACTTATTGATCTTATTGATCTCCAAAGTATTCAGTCGGTAAAAGATGACTTATCAATCTATAAACTTCTGGTTGCAAGATTAGAAACACTTACTAACTCTGACGAACCAGATGATTTCTCAGTAGATATTGATACAGCCATTGAATATTATAATAGACTAGTTGAATCTCTTCCAGATTGTGTATCTGCAGCTATCTCCCCTCTTAAAATTGAACCTATAGAGTTTCAAGGTGACCAGACTCAAGATGTTAATAGAATTGCTACTGCTACTTCGAATTTATTTAAAAATTCTGGTGGTGCACAGATTCTTGATAATGACAAAGTCTCAGGTACGACAGCTTTTACTGCTGCTATTCTTTGTGACACAATGATGGCTATTAAAACTGTCCTTCCACAGATAGAAGAACGAGTTAATAGATATCTTACTTTTGCTATTGGTGATGATCATGCTAGAGTAAAATATTTTGAGGTATCTCCTTATACAAAAGCTTCTAAAAAAGAAGAACTTATGAAATCTGGAGAACGAGGTGTGCCAGTAAAGCTAGCCGTTGCTGCTCTTGATGGTATCTCACCTCTTGAAGCTTTATCTATGGATTATCTTGAAAATACTGTTCTAAAACTTCACGAAACATGGATTCCTTTTAGTACTTCTTTCACATTGAGTGGATCTGCCTCACAGCAAGTTATTGATGGTAAAACAGATGATACAAAAGGTGGAAGACCTCAATCTGACAACCTTACAGATGAAGGTGAAAAAAGTAGAGAATCAGAAAAGTCCAGTGAACAGGAGGGATAATAGATGAACAAACATTTTATCCGAACTGCTGACCAGGAAACAGCAAATATTTTAAAATCTATTGGCTTTCCTCAGGTCGGCTATACTAAAGGTATCTATACATTTGCAAATTGTTCATCTCTTTCTTTTGCAAATGTAAATATAGATATAAACAAGCTAACTTATACCGATATTTATTGTGCAAGTTAGTACTCCTCTTCTATGAGGATAAAAATACACAATAGAAAGGAGGCTAACATGAAGAAAAAAGTACTTACATTAGATGATCTCTATTCTTTTTTTGAACAGAGGAATCAGACAACTGTATTCAGTGCCAAAGAGTCTGGATATAATATTGCAGTTCAGGTTCCGGCAAAATTTGAATTAGAAGATTCTGATGAAGATGATGGTTTTTTACGAACTAAATTCAAAGTAAATCATTTATATGAAAATAGAAATAAATCTTATATATCTGAAGAAGCTCAGTTAGAAGCTTTACCGTCTTTACACTATAGGCCAGTTCTGGCCGCTATTACCACTTTATCTGATGGAACTACTGATTTTACTTCTCATGCTATGGAATTTGATGATGAAGGAAACATTACATACATTGAGCAACCTATTGGTGTTTTTGTCAATCCTGAAGGATATCATCTTGAGTATGATAAAGAACATGATAAAACATATGTTATTGCCGATGCGGTAATTTATAACGATTATTGTGCTCCAGCATGTGAAATTATTCAGCGTAAACAAGGAAGTAAAGTAAGTTGTGAATTAAGTATTTCAGAACTCTCTTTTGACACTAAGGACAAAGTGCTTCACTTAGATAAATTCAGATATAATGGTGTAACTTGTTTAGGCACTGATCCTATCACCGAGAAACCCGTTGAAGAAGGTATGGAGGGTGCCAGATTAGATATTGCTGATTTCAGTGAAGAGAATAATAGTCTTTTTACTAATACAGAAGAAAAATTACTAAAGGTTATTCAGTCTTTGCAGGAGACTCTTGCTAAGTTTGAAATTGAAGAACCAACGAAAGGAGGAAACCAAACGTTGAAACTCAATGAATTATTAGAGAAATACTCTAAAACTGTTGAAGACCTTGACTTTGATTATGAGTCTATGTCCGATGAAGAGTTAGAGGCTAAGTTTGCTGAATTATTCGAAGGTACAGAAGATCCAAACGAACCGGTAAAAGAACCAGTTACTGATCCGGAAGCTGATCCAGAATCAAATGACAATTCAGAGTTTAGCAATAAAAAAAGATATACAAAAAAAGAAAATGGTAATACTGAAGTTACTTTTGAAATTAGTCATGAAGATGTAAGAGGTGCATTATATACTCTTCTGTCTACTTGGGAAGAAAATGATAATGAATGGTATTTTATTAATGCTACATATGATGACCATTTTGTATATAGCAACTGGGATGAAAGTAAAATTTTCCGTCAGGGCTATACAAAAGATGGCGATGCAGTATCTCTCTCAGATGAAAGAACAGAATTATTTAAAGAGTATCTTACACTTTCAGAAAAAAGTGAATTAGAAGAACTCAGAAGTAACTATGCTGCTCTTCAGAATAGAATTAATGAGTACGAATCAAAAGATAAAGAAGCTGTTCTTGGTGCTGAAATTTACACTGAACTGAAAAATAGAGAAGATTTTAAAGAACTGATCAAAAATCAGGCTATCTACAGTGTAGAAGAAGTACAGACAAGAGCCGATGCTATTTTAGGTAAATATGTTAAAGAAAAAGGCACTTTCAACTATCAGCAGAAACCTAGTGCTATTGGTTTTACTGAACCTAAGAAAGCTAAGAAACCATATGGAAGTTTATTTAAGGATTGAGCTATCAAATAGCTCTTTTTTATTGCCTAAAAATATTTAAAGGAGGAAATAAAAATGGCATCTAATTTTCAGAAATTTATGGCCACTGCTGAAAAACACGCTGTTGCTGGTAGCTCTAAGCTGAAAGCTACTATTGCAGGTCATATTTATAACATTCAGATTGAAGAAGATCTGGACAACGGATCAATTGTTGCAAAAGGCGATTATATCAAACCGGAGACTTATAAAGCTAAAGATTCTACTGGTTTTGCTGGTGTAGTACTGGATAAAGCAGCTAACGGAAATTGGTATGTAGAAGTTAAAACACCAGGAGATGCTCTGTTACTGCTCCAGGTACCAATGTTATACGAAGAGTATACTACCGCTCTTAAACATGAAAGTAATTTCTATAACGCAAATGGTGACATCGTTCGAGCATATGAGCTTTATGTAGGTGATGTGTTTGAAGTATCATCTGAAGGATTTAGTGGTACTCCTACTAAAGGTGCAACTGTAACTGTAGCAGACAAAAAGCTGACAATTGGTTAATGAAAGGAGGAATACATAATGAAACTTAATTTTTCAAGTAATGAAGTAAGAAATATTTTTGCTGAAAATGATTATGCAGAGTACTCCCAGCTTATGTTTGACACAGCTAAGGGAGAAGAAAAAGTATCTACAAAAGATGCTAATAATAAAATCAGAGAGATTATGTTCTCTGTACTTGGAGTAGATGAAAACTGCTCAAGAAAAGAACTTAGAAAAGCTATTCGTAGACATAAAATTGATGTATTTGAAATTATCGAAGAGACAGTAGAGAATCTGCTTGTTTCTGGTTGGGGAGAAAACCCATTCTTCAATGAATTTGTAGAAATCAAATCTATGGCTGACGGTGATACTAATGAATTTTATGTACCAGATGAAGTTATTCTGACAGTGTCTGAGCTTTCCGGTAATCACCATGATATTATTAGACAGCGTCTGGCAGAAGGACAGACATTCTCTGTTAGAACCTCATGGTATGGAATTAAAATTTACGCAGAATATGAGCTGTTTATGGCAGGTCGTATTGACTGGGCTGGATTCATACAGAAAATCTATGAAGCTTTTGACAAGAAAATTAACGATATGGTATATGCGGCTGTAATGGCAGCAGGTGAGAAGGTTCTCCCGTCTACACAGTTTAATAAGACAGGTACACTTGCAGCAGCTACAAAAGATGAGTTTATGACTCTGATTGAAGATGTACAGATGGCTACAGGTGATGAAGTAGTTGTTATGGGTACCAAATCTGCTCTTGCAAAACTTTCTGCTATGGAAGATATTACTTGGGTATCTAATGCAATGAAAGATGAAAGACACACTACAGGCCGTTTAGGTATGTTTGAAGGTATTCGTCTTGTTGAAATTCCACAGAGATTTGCTAACAATGACACAAGTAAAAAGTTAGTAGATAATACTAAACTTCTGATTATGCCAGTAGCTGATAACAAATTTATCAAGATCTACAATGAAGGCGACGCTCAGATTAAAGAAGTATCTGATGGAAATACAAATATGGATAAAACTATTGAGTATGAATATCAGATTAAAATGGGTGTGGCCACAATTATTGGAAAGCGTTTCGGAGTTTGGACACTTAAATAAAAAACTATTTAAAGAGGTGGAATTACCACCTCTTTAACTGATTAAAAAGGAGTAATAACATGGCAACAAGAAGAGCTGCAACAAAAACTGTTGCTACTACTGAAAATACTACAAAGGAAACAGCTCCTGTTAAAACTACTAAAAAGTTTGAACAGAACGAACTTATTGAATGTCGTTCTTTAGTGCAGGGAACATTATTTATGCCTGGTAAACAAAGTGATATTCTATACCGTTGGGATGGATATGGAGATGTTCGTGAAGTAGAATATAGAGATTTGTACTCTCTTAAATCTAGCCGCTCACCATATATCTATGATCCATGTTTCCAGATTGAGAATGATGAATTATTAGAGGATCCTAGATGGAAAGATGTAAAAGATCTTTATGATAATCTTTATGATGCTTCTGATATTAATCAGTTTCTTGCTCTCTCACCAGCTCAGTTTAAGAAAGCACTTGCTGAAGTTCCTAAGGGGCTTAAAACAGCAATTAAAATTGAGGTAGCAACTAGACTGGATAATGGTACATTTGATTCTATTCAGAAAGTACGTGCTGTAGATGAAATTTGTGGTACAGAGTTAGAAAAAATGATTTAGGAGGTGTTCTATGACCTCTTATGAAACAGTATTTAAACGATTTGAAAATAAAGTTGAAGATATAAAAGTATTAAAATTAGCGTCTGATGACTGGACTGAATTGTGCTTAGAATGGCTAAATAGTGCTATTGCAATGATTGAATTAGACCAGTTAAAAATAGAACATGATTTAACGAAAAAAAATGATGTTCTGTTCGAATTCGAGGACACCCTTACTAATGGTGAAATAGAAGTCGTTGCTTTATATATGGTCGTTGCTTGGTATGATATTCGTTTGAATTCTTTAGAGCATACTAATATGTTTTATGGTTCAAAAGATGAAAAATGGACCAGCCAAAAAGAACATGCCAATTATATTATGAGCATTCAAAAGAAATATAAAAAGGAAGCCAGAAAATATTTTAGGAATCACTCTTCCAGAAGTAATTCTTATCTGGATGGTGATCAGAATGAAGTATAAATATGGAACTTTTAATGACAATCAGTTCTCTGATTATATAGAATTACTACATAATAAAATTCATTGGCTTTTAATCTATCAAGAAAACTCTTATCCAAAACTTGACAATTATTTTAATAACTTGCAATTATATATTGCAGCATTAGCTGAATTAATCCCATCACCTTATATAATTGATTTGGCTAATACAATAGAATGCGCCAAACTTGAATTTAATAATCCTAATTTCAACCATCAAAAATATAGAAAAATAATTTTTGATGCTCATTCTATCATAGATAAAATAGGTGATAACCATGAGTGATATTTTCAAAAAAAGAATGGCTTTATGCGGCAATACTGTATCAGACAGTATTCGTACTCAGTCAGACGAAATCATGCAGAAAACTTTCACCAATGACTTAGGTTACAGACAATGTAAGCTATATTCTAGGACTATGGAATACTTAGAAGATGTTGAAATCAAATATCAGTATTCTCAAACCTATACAATCAATAAGGACCAGGTTGAGTATCTGGCTCAATTCAGACCTGGCTATTTCCCTGAAAAGAAATATATGGACCAAGATAGCATTGAACGTTTTGGTTTTTATCTTGAAATACCGGATAAGAACACAGGTGTTCATGAGCTATGGCTTATTTTAGGGAAGAATGATAAAAACTCTTTCATAAGATATAACATTCTTAAATGTAATTGGATGTTTAAATGGATAAAGAATAAACAAATTTATAGTTGTTTTGGTGTATTAAGAAACCGCAACAACTACAACAGTGGCGTATGGAGCGATGGTTTCTTTACATCAGTAGATAATCAGTCACAGTTTATTGTCCCTACTACTCCAACTACGCAAACAATTGATTATAATGATCGTTTCATGTTGAGTGATTCTATGATTAGGCCTTTAGTTTTTGAAGTGTCAAAACTAGAAGATACGTTCCCATGCGGAGTAACTAAAGTAACGCTTAAACAGGATCATTTCAATAAAGTTACAGATAATGTTGAATTAAAAATATGTGACTATTATGACTCTCCGGTTATTCCTCAAGAGCCAGAAATAGAGGACATTGTTTTATCATGTTCAGGTACTAATAGAGCTTTACGTCTTGGAGGCTCTAAAAGAACTATTTCAGTTGCGAGTGATATTAAAGATAAATCTGTCATTTGGTCTTATGAGTTCAATGGAAACAAATTATCTGTAGAAGAATTATCTAATGACTTTGAAATCTCTGAAGGTAAGAATACGTTAAGTATCAAAGCTTTGTTAAATTATAATAATTTAGGAAAAGTAATAAAGATTATTGCTACTCTTCCAAATAAGCAACCATCTTCTATTGAATTGGAGGTGATGCGATGAATCAAGAGCGTATTGATAGATTATTTTCTTGTAGAAATGAACAGGGATTTGACAGTATTTCTTATGATAAGAGAAAAATCTTAGAGGATTTATACAAAGATTCAGATATTATTGAAATCTTAAATAATAAAGAACTTCAAGCAGTTAATGCGTGTCCGGAAGATTATTATAATGTAAATATTTATTCTTTTTTAAAGATTCCAGATGCACAAAGTAAAGTCAAAAACTTTATTTGTTTTGAAGTAAATGACACTAAAATTGTATACTCAAATAATATTATGGTTTCTAAACAAATTATTTTTAGAACTATAGCTCATCAGGATGATGTCAGTACTATTTGGGGTATTGATCGACAGGATTTACTAGCAGCTTTAGTTAAAGAAAGATTTCAATGGTCAAACATATTAGGTACGCAGTTAATAAAAACATATGATTCTGGCAAAGTGGCTGAAAATGGTTATTACTATAGGAATATGTATTTTGAACAGACTGCTCCGAATGATATTCAAAATAGGCTTAAGAGTAATCGCTTAGATAAGTTAGGTCGTGATTATTATGGATAAACTTCTCATTTATTTAGGTGAGAATCTTAAAATTAATGATCAGATTACTATTTATCAACCTTCTATTCTTGATATAGCTAAATATGGAGAAAATCATTATTTTAATGTAGTTTATAAAATATGTTCTATACCTTCTGATTATAAGTCTGAGTTGTGGGATCTTGGTTATAACTATAGTAAGTTGGATGATTTTGATTTATTCATACTTCTTACTCGTGATATAGGTGTTGAAGATACCTGTCTTCTTTTAGGTGATACTATTTCATTGAAAGATATGACACCTTTAGTCGATCCGGAAACTCATAATATAATGCTTTGTGATGAAAATACTGAATTAATAATTACTCGTGATATATACATAGAAATGATATCTTTCATTCGTGAAATGCACAATATTCATCCTAAGCGTGAACGAGCCGCAAACAAAGAAACCTTACAGCTATTAGTAGATGAAGATAGAAGAAAAAAAATTCAAAGAGTAAAAGAAACTTCTCAAGAACCCTCTCCGGGTTCTTTTTTATTGCCTTTAATTTCATCTATGGTAAATAGTCCTGGTTTTAAATATGACATTAACAGTCTTAAAAGTCTTGGAATCTATGCATTTTTAGATTCTGTTCAAAGGATTCAGGCCATTAATACTGCTGCCTCCATCTCTGCAGGAATGTACAGCGGAATGGTTGATATGTCTAAGAATCCAAATCTACTTAAACAATTAAATTGGTTGCGTGACTTATCTAATGAGTACTCCTCTTCGAGCAATGTACGAGTCACTAAAACCGAATAATAAATCAAGGAGGAAAATATTATGGCAAATTTTGATTCTCTGGTTATTGATAGAGTCTTAGAAATTGTTGGTGAAAATAGCGATGGAGAATTACTCTATCTGTTAAACAATTTATCTAATGTTTCTATTAATACAACTTCTGAAAGTAAAGATAAAACAGACGCTCTTGGCGTATTAATTAAGAGATTTTATACTTCCAAATCTGTAGAAGTATCTGCTGATTGTAACTTACTTTCATTCTCTATGCTGTCTCAGACTTTTGGTACAGATAAGATTGTTGCTTCAAAAGAATCTAAGATTCTTGCACCAAAAATCTTACATATTGATACTACAGGTATTAAAGAGTATACAATTCCTGAGAAGCTGAAACCGAAAGCTCCACTTACAAAGCTTTATGCTCTGGAAGCAAATGGTACTTTAGGAAAAGCATATAGTGCTTCTTCTACTGCTGCTCCATCTGCAACTGAATTTGTATATGCTGAGGACAGTGGAAAAATCACTCTTCCAACTGGAGTAACAGGTACTCTTATTGCTAAATACGAGTATGAAACAGAAAACGGTGTTAAGGTTACTAATGAGTCTGATAAGTTCCCGACTACTTCTTCTATTACAATGAAAGTTCTCGTTGCAGACACATGTTCTGTAGATGTAGTTCGTGCAGCTTATATCGTATTCCCAAGTTTCCAGGTATCACCAGATTGCGATCTGACACTTGAAACAGATAGTACAATTACATTCTCTGGTGTAGCTCAGAGAGATTATTGTCAGACAGGTTCTCCACTGTATTACATTGTAATGACAGAGGATGATGTAGAGGAATAATCCTTGAATTGTTATGCCCCGGATTCGTCCGGGGCATTTCTAATAAGGCAAAGGAGGAATACTCAATGAAATCAAAACCAAGAATTTGTGTAACTTGTGGCACTACTTATGAGTATTGTCCTAAGTGCACTAAAGATGCAGATAAACCTGTTTGGATGGTAGCTTTTCATACAGAAGAATGTAGAAAAGTATATAACATTATTGCTAAATACAATACTGGTGATGTGACCAAAGAGGATGCAAAAAAAGAATTGGCTGATGCTGTTACTCATAAAACAAGATTTACTAAACCTATTCAGGATAAAGTAAATGAAATTATGAAAGAAGAACAGCCTAAAGCAAAAACTAAAAAAATAGTGACGGAAAATTAAATATTTTATTGAGGGGAAAGCCGCACTATTTTTGCAGTTTCCCCTTATTTTTTTCGGAGGAATTAAATGGAGATTGTAATACCTAACTTAAAAGGAGTTCCTTATGATCCGGTTCAGGCAGTGAGAATTATAGACCCACAGCAAATGAAACTTTATTTAAAGCATGGGCTAAAGCCTTTAGATGTTTATTATAGTCCTGATGTGATTGTAATGGTGTTTGATAAGAAAGAAAGTTATCCGTATTACAAAGAATATCAAAATCATACTTTGGAGTGATAACGTGAGGAACTATAAAAAAAGATCTAAATATGGTGTCGATCAAACTACTAAAGGTAAACAGAATCGTACTGTTATAGATAGAAAAACAGAAAAAGAAGTATGTTTCGATTCTCTATTAGAGAAAAGATTTTATGAAGACATCGTATGCGCTGGATTGGACTCTGGTGAAATTGTAGATTATGAATTACAAAAAAAATATAAATTGCAACCGTCTTTCAGGCATAATGGAAAGACTATACGTGCAATAGATTATGTTGCTGACTTTTGGGTCAAATACTCAGATGGAAGCGAACGTGTCTACGACACTAAAGGTGGAATGGTTGATCCTTCTGCCAAGATTAAACGGAAACTGATGTATTATATCTATCCTGATTTGGACTATGTATGGATCACTCATACTAAGTCTACTGGTTGGATCGATTGGGATGAAAATGAAGCTTTAAAAAGAGCAAGGAAGAAAGAGGGAAAAAAGGATGGAAATTAATATTTTAGAATTTGTAAAAGAATATAAAGAGAACCCAGTAGGGGCTTTAGAAAAACTTGAAGTTGAAAATTATGTGCCGTTTGCTACTAAACGAGCACTTATAGATACAGTTATTGAAAGTATTATTGAATATGATACTTCTCTTCTTACATACGAACCAATGAATAAGCATTTAAACTTTTCTCTGACATGTGTGGTTATCTATACTAATCTCACCTACGAAGACGAAGAAGGCCTTGATGCTTATGATGCCTTAGTATCTTCTGGTCTTTTAGATAAAATTATTGAAATGATTGGTGTTGATTATGGAGATATGGTCGCTATGTTTGAAGAAACACTTTCTGCTCGTATTTCATTTACTAACTCTATGTCTAATAGATTAAGTGCATTATTTGGAATATTAGAAAATGTTTTTAAAGAAGCTACTCCGGAACAGTTAGATTATTTACGAAAGTTGGCTGATGTAAAAGATGGGGACAATTCCACAGTTAAGAAAGCTGATTGACCAGGGAATAACTATTGGTTTACAGCAGTTTGTTAATGACTACAAGCCTAAGATGGAAAGAGATGCACAACAGTCAGAAGAAAAATATTATAATGACTATTCCTCTTGGGCGGATGGTTATAGACTTTATGATTTAAAAAATATTCATACAATTACAGGCTTTGCTTATAGTCGAAGTGCAGAGCTTAGAGCACGATTTGATTCAAGCCATATGTCTGGAGGACATGGCATATGGGAACCATTGGAAGGTGATCCAGAAATAGTTTTTTCTTGGGGATTTGAAACAGGTAATCATGGATTTCGTAAAACAATAACTCCTATCAGAAATTATTGGGAACAATATTTTCGTGCTAGAAAAATGCATGCCAAAGGGCAAGCAACAAAATTCGTTATCAGCGGATTACATTCTGTTGGTTTATAAAGTGAGGTGAGAAAATGGCTGATTATATAATAAACGTTGGTGTAGAAGTTGAAGACAGTGCGCTAAATACATTAGAAACACGAATTAATTCTTTAAAAGAGAAGCACATTAAACTAGGTGTGGAATTAGGTAATACTAAACAGCTAACTAAGAATGCACAGACAGCGGTAAAAACAATAAGTAAAGCAACTGCCAAAGCCGCTAAAAATACTCCTGTTATTAAGGGATCTAATCTTGTAGAACAGATGGTAAATCCTGAAGAAGCTTTAAAATCTATGGCTAATACAGTCAGTAAGCTGTCAAGGTATCAGGACAAGCTTGATCTAGGAGAAGTAAAACTTTCCGTAAATCAAGGTATTATGGGGGAGCTTGATGGACTTTTAGCCAAACTTAATGAAATAAAATCTACAGCTAAAAACATGGGCTCTATTAAGCTTACTGTTGGAGACAATATAAAAACTAAAGACGGTAAAATAGTTGTTGGAGAAACTACTAGTTCTTCTAATACTGCAAGATCTACAGGCATTACTCTTAGACAAGCTCAAGCTGAAATTAAGAGAAATATGAAGACAATAGGAACCCTACAGGAACAGTATGTAAGTGGGATTATTGATGAAAGTACTTATAAACAGTCAAAGAGAACTATAGGACATAGAAATTCTCAGCTGGCTAGACAGATACAAAATCAAGGTACTGCTTCTGATTGGGTTACTTCTGCATCTGACATTCGAGGAGCACAGGCTAAGAATCAAGAAGCATACAAAGCAATGACTCAGAGTGCTTCAGAATATGACAAAGTTATCACTAATTTGGGTGAAAAACAGAAGACATTCAATAAAATGGCTCAAGTATATAATCCTAACAATGGTAAACCATTAGATAAAACTCTAGGACAAGGTTATGATGAAAGATTAAAATCTTTCAATGATACATTTGAGCAATTAAAAAAATCTCGTGATAGTCTTGCGACTCTTACTGGAGACGAAAGAGACACTGAGCAAGTACGTTTTGCTGCTCTCCACTCTGAAGCCAATCGTCAAGCTAGGTATCTCGGTAATACTAATCAGTTTTTCTCACGTACTCCAAATAGATATAGCCGTTCAGAATATATTGGTACAGATTTAGATCCAGCATCTGATAAGGTCCGTCTTAAGATGGAACAAATGTCAGCAGATCTGGCAAAAGGAAGCAAATACACAACAGAGTTTAATGCAGCACAAGGTAAAATGTATGCTACTATTGATAGAGGGTCTGGTGTATTTGAAAAATATCAATTAGCATATAAAAATGGTCCAGGTAATATTGACCAGTCTCTTACTAAAGTTACACAAAGTGTAAAACCTTTATCTAGTTATCTTTCTGAAATGGGACAAAAGTTCCGTAGTCTTAGCCAGTATCTTGTAAGCAATTTTGGATTCCAAGCATTAACAACGGGTGTCAGATCCGGTGTCGAATCAATAAAAGAATTAGATTCAGCGATGACTGAACTTAAGAAAACATCAGATGGTACAAAACAAGAATATAGAGACTTTACTACTCAGGCTAGAACTGATGCCAAAGACATTGGTAGTACAACCACTCAGATTACTAGTAGTGCTGCTGATTGGAGTAGATTAGGTTATAGTCTTAAAGGTTCTCAGACTATGGCTAAGAATACAGGTATTCTTAAAAATGTATCTGAGTTTGCAGATATTAATGAAGCAACTGATGCTATGGTAGGTATCATGCAGGCTTATAACTATAAACCTGATGATTCTATGAAACTTATTGATCAGCTTAATCAAATAGGAAACAATTTCTCAATCAGTACATCAGACTTAGCAAAAGGTTTACAGATATCTGGTTCAGCTCTTGAAGTTGGGGGTAATAACATTGAACAGTCTATGGCATTGATTACGGCCTACAATAGTTCCATACAAGATGTAAGTCAGGCTGCTCGTGCTGCTCGTACTGTTTCTATGCGTATGCATGGTGTTGATGCTGAAACTCTATCAGCGGAAGGTGAAGATATAGAAGGTCTTATTGATACTGTTCCTAAACTTGAATCAGAGATTAAATCTTTAACTGCCGTTAACGGTAAGGCTGGCATTTCTCTCACTGATGCTACTGGAAGAGTAAAAGATGACTTTACATTTTTACTTGATTTGGCTGGCAGATGGAAAGAAATTGGTCAAGCTGATATTGAAGAAGGAACCAATAGGCAGAGTAAAATTCTTGAAGATCTTGCAGGTGAATTTTTGCCTGAAATATATAGCAATATATATTTAAGAACATATTTAATTGCAAGGGCAGCTTAAAGCTTTACACCACAATAATCAGGAAACTAGATTATGAAGGTTTAAAAACGTAAAGATAAATGGCTTGTTTGCAGCGAAGTACCCTAACGTATCCCGTAGATCATACGGTACCTGAGTCGAGGGTAAACGTTCAACGACTAGATTCTTGTCGAGCTATAGACGAGAGAATAAAGGTGGAAATCCTGAATATCTATAGCAATAATCGTAGGGCGCAATCGCAAATGGCGTGGGTGAGAACCCCTTAAATCGAAAAGGTATGAGTCCCTCCGGGATTTAAAACATAGTCTATGCTTATATAAAAATATAAGATGTTATTTTGTATATAGAGGCATTTTATGAAAATAGATAAAGAATATGCAACTCAGTTAATGGACGAAGTTAAATGGTTATCAAACCATGGAATAAAGTACACTTTCGTAAAAGTAACTGAAGAAAAAATTACAATATATAAATACAAGAAAACGTCAGAGCTATTTAATAGTCTGGCGCTTTTTTATAGTCAAAAATAGAGAGGAAAATATAGAGTGAAGAAATTAACTGAAGAAAAAATTCAACAAATGGTTGATTTATACAATGATGGAAATAATTTTACAGAAATAGGAAAGATAATTGGTTTGTCTGCCGATACTGTAAGCAAATACTTAAAAGATAGAGTTAAGAAACGTGTTGGATTATTAGACCGTTATACTGAAGAACAACTACAAGATATTTGTAAAATCTATAAGGATAATGGAATTTCTAAAGTTCAAGAAAAATATCCAGAATTAACTAAAAATCAGGTATATAGAATTGCCAGTAACCGCAAAGAAAGAAAAGAGAATTATTTTTGGTCCGAACAAGATGTTAAAATATTAAAAGAAAATTACGGCAAACCTTTAAAAGAAATTCAAAAAATGTTGACAGATACTCATACAGTTAGAAGCATTGGTACAAAGGCTATTAAGTTAAATTTAACTCAAAGTAGAGAATGGACGGATAAAGAAATAGACATTTTTAAAAGATATTACTCTTCTGTTCCTTATGATGAATTTAAAAAACTACTGCCAAACCGTACATATAATTCAATTGTTAATATGGGACGGAAATTAGGAATTAAATCATATAATTACTTACAAGAAAAGTATAGTGATGATCAAAAACAGTTTATTATTGATAACTATAAAACAATGACTGATATTGAATTATCTGAGGCATTGGATAAACCTTTATCTGGTATACAAGAACAAAGAAGGAAATTAGGAATATATTATTTGAACAAAGATTATTCTGGATATGATAATTTAAGTAAATTCTTTCGTGGTCATATACAAGATTGGAAGAATGCCTCAATGAAAGCATGCAATTATCAATGTATATTAACTGGTAGTAAAGATTTTATAATCCATCATAAATATGGTTTTAATAAAATACTACAAGAAGCCTTTGAAAAAATGGATGAACAGAATTTGTTAAAATCTACTAATCTATCTGATTATTCTTTTGAAGAGTTATCTTCTATGCTTGATATATTTCAATGCATCCATAATAAATATCCGTTAGGTGTATGCATAAGAAAAGATATACATGATCTTTTTCATCAGTTGTATGGCTCCGGTGGCAATACAGAAGAACAATGGGAATCTTTTATTGCTAAGTATAGTAATAAATTAACAGCATAAATAAATACAAAATAACATAGACAATGGTTGCGACATTGTCTAAATATTACAGAAAAATCGTGCGAATGCATTAGCATCCCTCTTGAATAATAAAGATATGCTTGAGGATGTATATGATCAAGCAACAAACAACTATCAAGGTTCAGCTCAGAATGAGCTTAATACATACCTTGATTCTATCGAAGCAAAAACAACTAAGATCAAAGAATCTTGGTCACAGTTATGGCAATCAGAAGGTACTACTAATACTTTTAAAGGATTGCTTGATATTGGCAACGGTGCTGTAGGGCTCTTAAATGGTTTGGGACTTAATAAATCCTTAGCCGGAGTCGGCGGTATGCTTGTTAGCCATGCTATGAACTGGGGTGGGACAAATTATCAGTTGGTCCTTTAGAAAACGCCCCATGTAACCTGGTGGTGACACGGAACGATCTCATATGAGAAAGGGGTTACTAAGCAAACAACCGAAACTGTCTTTATTCGAAGGAATAGAGAAATGCTTTTAATTTAGCATTCAGGGTGAACCGAAGTGTATACTACTCCCCTATTACAGTAATGTAATAGGTATAGTAACAACGTATATATATGGGTGATCTGCAGCGAAGCTTCTCTCTGAGAAGAACGTTCATCGACTATAATGGGAACTTGGTTTCCGGATCAAGAAGGAATAGTCAGGACTGTTAGGCAGCTTACGCCGAATAAATTAAAGGGTAAATACATCTTACTCTCGTAAGCAATCTTACCTTATGTGCAAAGGTGATGTAAGCACAAATCTTTACTTTATTATTCTTCTATGCTATATTTCACATAGGAGGGTAAAACTATGATAATAAATAATTCTATCAGAACTTATGCACCAATTGCTCCGCCATATTTTGACGGATGCTTATTTATGAATGCAACTTATGAAATGCCAGAGGAACTGGCCAATTTGTTTACTAAAGGATTAGAATCCTTAAGCAAATATTTATATGAAAAAAATATTGATCCTACTAAATTATTTCCTGTAAGTCTAATATTTACAAAAGATGGCAGTTTTTCTGTCACCGAAAATGAAGCAACCACTTATGGAAGATGTATGTCTTTTTTAGTATACTCCATGGAACGGATAATTACATCTAACAATCAACACATGCAACTATTCGCATTTATTGAAGAATTAGTGCATTACTATTTTCAAGAAACAAATGAAACAAAAGTCAAACTAACTACTTTTTCTGTTGTTCAGAAAATATTCCCAGAAATAACTTTCGAGGAGGTAACATCATGGGGAGTAAATTGGAGCTAATGTTTATTAGCAAAGAGAAAAGTCAGATAATTGATTCTCCTGTTATAAGAGGTATTACTTGTGATACTTATAAAACATACTTACAAAATTCATCAAAAGAGCAAAAGACTATTCAGTCTCCTGCTCTTTCTTAGTATAATACGTACAATCTTCATTTTCAAAGTACGGACATTCCTCTTCTTTACACTCTTTGTAAAGAGGACATTCTAATATTTCCATAATCTTTAAACCTCCATAATATAGTTTTGAAAGTAGGTGTATTTAATGGATAAAAACATTTTTGATAGATTAGTTCCTGAATATATTCAAAATCTAAGCTCAAACGAAATTACAGATTTACTTATAGAAATCAGTGATATTGGCAGAACAAAATTTATCAGTAATTACCCAAAAGAAATTGCTAATCAACTCCCAGGATATGACTTATACGAATAATCTTTTTCGGTTGTATTCAATGCAGTCGAGATTGTTAACTTTCCTATAGTATTATGCAAAGTGTTGGTGCACAGAAAGGAGAACTGCTGTGACAGTTCTCCTTCTATTAAAAATTTTAAAAAGAGAAATACATATGACGAAGTAATTAAATGATAAAGTAGAACATTATTAGCGATTAGTCAACTTTTTTATTCTTGTATTGTCTTTTCATCATTCCGGTGATAAATTTGACTTTCTCATCAGATAATTCTGGATGGTTGCAAATTTGATCAACGGTATGATTTTTCGAGTTATAATATAGACCAGCTAATATTACAACAAGTAAAAGACTACCAAGAGATATTATTATTCCAGTATTCATATTCTTCTTTTCACCCCCTTCCCTTATAAATTTCTTTATTGGGGAAGTGTATTGCCCAGAACGGGCAGATTCTTCGTCCGCATCAACAATACAGAATGTATGCCAACACTTCTGCATGATCAAAAGAAATGATCAAGTATATTATCGTGCAGCGAGTTATAATGCAGCACCTATAACCATAATATACCTAGTAGTATAATAACAATATTCGACAACTTTGTATATACAGAACATTAGTTTATTATAATCAAAACTTAGCTCCGCATTGTCCACACTGATAAGTCTTACCAAGATCACCAGCTCCAAAAAGACCAAACAGACCTATCTTCATAGCTTTTCTTGTTCCAGTGATTTTCTTAAGGTTTGTACTGCCGCAGATTGGACACTTAGGCCCAGTAGAGAATTTCTGAGCATTCTGTTTGGCATACCATCTGTCTGTTATCTTGTTTTGCTCTTCTATTCCTTCAGGGGATTCACTATATTTTCTTTTTTTAACAGCAGAGTAATCTACTTCATTGTCTAATTTGTTATAGAAATATTTCTCTCGGAGCATTTCATCAGATTCTAAGGAACTAGGACAATGACCATCATGAGTTTTCTCATATTCTTTTGATAGCTCCATATATGCTGTAGACCAATCAATGCCAGTACCTATATAAGTTCCAGTTTCACAGGTATAACATCTATCCCCTATTTTATAAGAAGAAGATGTACTGGTATTTCCACATTTATTACAAAATAATAATTCTTTCATATTGTTCCTTCTTTTATATATAGTAATTAAGATATGCTATATTATATCACACAGTTTGGTTTTCGCCAAGAATGAAGATGGAGGAATTTTACCGCAATCACGAAGAGCTCAACGTAATGCTGTTATAGCGAATGGCTATGCAGAAGCCAATAAAAATTATCAAGCATATTCAGAAGATTTAAAAGTTCTTGAAAAACTTAATGAGCAACTTGATAACAATGGTCAGGCCATTACAGACAACGAACAACGTATGGCTAAAGCAAATGAAACAACGAAGAATGCTAGTCAAAGAGCCAAAGATTATGGTAAGCAGATAGCTACTAATGCTAAGACTCTCACTGATTTTAAAAGAGAAAATGAGGTAAAGGAACCTGAGCAACAGAAACAAGGGAAATGGTCCGATGGTCTAAAAAGTATGGCATCTGCTGGCCTCTCAATGATTGGCAATGCTTTTATTTCTGCTGGTGTTGGAATGCTTGTACAAGGAGCTTTCTCATTGCTTGGTAAGGGCATTGACGCTTTCGTTCATAAAAATGAGAACTTAATTGCTAAAGGTCAAGAAGCAAAAGAATCCATTCAATCCCAAACTAAAGCTTATGAAGACCAGAAAGCATCTCTTGGAGAACTTACTTCCAAATACACAGAATTGTCTAAAGGTGTAAAAATATCTGGTAACTCTATTAAAAATATTAGTCTTACAGACGATGAATATAAGGATTTCTTAGATACGAGTAATCAGATTGCTGCCGCTGCTCCTAGTCTCACACGTTCATGGGATTCTCAGGGTAATGCTATTCTTAATGCAGGAACTAATGCTGAGGATTTAAACACTCAGGTCAATGATTATCTAAAGCTACAGAGGAATCTTACTTATTATGATACAAAGAAAAATATTAGTGATCAGTATAAAGGGTATGAGACTGCTTTAGGAGAGAATAAGGGCAAACAAGACGAATACAAAAATGCATATGATGCAGCTAAATATAAAGTTGATTCTGTACAAAAATTTTCCGACATGCTTAAAAAGCATACAAAAGGAGAAGATACCATCACCTATACGTTGGATCAAACTGCATATGATGCGCTTGGTAACACATTTGGAAAAGCAATAAAAGGTTATAAACAATCAGCAGATGGTCAAAAGATAACTCTTGAATTTGATGGCAAACAATTAGATTTCCTTAATAATGAAGCTGCTAGTGTATTAAATTCAGATAATAGCGAACTTCAAGAAGCTCATACTAATTTAGTTAATACTCAAGAATCTATAGATGCCTCTAAAAGAGAAATGGTTTCTTCTATCAAATCAATGGCAAGTACTATTGATTCTTTTGATAGCTGGGAAGATCAAGATAAGGCATCAGAGTTTCAATCACAGTTGAATAGTATGCTTAGTTCTTCAGACGGCACAAGACTGTTAGATAATTTTAAGCAGTCCGGCAAAGATATGGACACATGGCTTCGTAACAATGTAGTCAACCCTATGGCTACTGCTACTCCAGATCAACAGAAGCTTTGGTCTCAACTGTTTGAAATGGAACCTAAAGACCAGGAAACTGTAAGAGAATTTGCTGCAAGAAGAGATGATGTCCTTGAGTCTATAGCAGACATTTCTCAAAGCGATTTCTGGACTAAAGGTACTTTAGCCGAAGCTTTTGGTTTTGCTCATACTGAATATGATGACAATGATAAGGCTTATACTGTTTGGGAGAATCAAGATAGTCTTAATAGGGTTAGAGATGCTCTGAAAGGAGCAAAGGCTAGCAAAACTAAAGGCGATGCCGAAAAAGTAAGAGAAGATCTAAAAAATGCTACACAAGATGAACTTGAAATAGCTGTACAGGTTATCACTGATAATAAAGATTTAAGTTCAATTGATGATTTTTATACGGCATTCGAAAAGGCTAAACAAGCAGCTAAAAATATGAGTGATCAAGCAGCCGTTTCTTTAGATTCAATGGAAACGAAAGTATCAACTGCTAAGTCTACTCTTTCTTCTATGGGAACTATTCTTACAGAGACTACTTCTGCAGGTGGAGTTTCTAAAGACAATGTTAAGATCCTTTCTACTGCTTTCAAAGATGTGAAAGATCCTCGTGGCATTGAGCAAAATGTTAATGATTTATTCACCACTACTTCTGATGGTATCAAATTAAACATAGATGCTTTGAAAACCTTTACGGAATATCAGGCTGAAGCCACTGATGGAGATTTCGAAAAGGGTATTAAGTTACAGACTAAAGCTATTAAGGATCAAACAGATGTAACAAATAAAGCAAAAAAAGCATGGGAAAAAGCTAGAGGAACTGAAGACGAAGATGATAAAAAAGCTGCCTATGATTCTGAAAAAGATAAATTAAAAGATGCTAGAAACGAATATTTATCTTATATGCAATCTCAGTCTGAATGGCAAGCAACTAAGAAACAGCAACAGGAACTTCTTTCCTATTATTCTCAGTGGCAACGTGCCCAGAGTACGGAGAATGCCGGAGATAAATATAATAACATTGTCGCCGGACTAAAGAATGCTAAGGATGCATATGATAAAGGTCTTGTAGGTACAGATGATTTTAAATCATTTGCCGCTCTTATTTCTCCTACAGGTTCAGATGATAGAGCAAACTTTGCAGAGAACTATGGTAAAGCTGTAAGATATCTCACAGAAGATAAGACAGGTGTTAATAATTTCTTAGCTGATCTTAAATCTAAGGGTATGGCATCTTATGATGATGCAAGTAAAAGATGGTCATTTGACATAGATAATATGAGTAAAGCCGCTCGATCAATGGGAATCAGCAAAGAATTCATGAGTGCTAACTTCGGTCGTCTTCGTGATTATGGCATTGATAATAACTTTATATCATCTATAGAGGAAGGTATAGACAGAACTCAAGAACTTACTTCTGCCCTTTCAGATGAACAGAAACGACTCGAAGAACTGAAAAATACAGATAGCACTAACACTACTGCTATTTCTGCTTCTGAGGATAAAGTTAATAAATATAAACAGGATTTAAAAGAAACCTATGATAACATGGAGTCTTATTCAGAAGATGCTGCTCAAAATGCTATTGATAATTTCAATTCATCTGCCATGGGAGCGCAAGCCTACGAAGAAGAGATAAAAAGAGTTCAAAAAAATGATCAATTGACAAATGATCAGCGAAATGCAGCTATTAATCAATTAAAAGCTAAACAAGAAGAGCTAGCTGCTTCTGCCGGTACAACTGTTGAAGCTCTTTTAGGAACAGATGTATCTTCATTAATGGATGGTATCATAACAGATTCTGCTTCTGTTACTACAGCTCTTGATGGTATCAATAAAGCATATGAAGAACAGAACACAGATGTTACTTCTTTAGTAGACACTCTTGGAAAATATACTTCTGAACAGTTAGAAGGTATAGATTTTAATGATGGTAAGTGGGATACTGAATTAGGCGATGCTGAAAAAGCTGTTGAGTCTTTATGTGAGAAGCTTGGCTTAACAAAAGACCAAGCTCGTTCTGTTATTGAGGCTTTAAAAGAAGCTGGTAAATTAAAAGATTCTGAGGAAAGTAGTGATTCCTCTAAAGAAACTACTAAGGGGTCTTGGGAGAAACCACAGACTGCTGAACAGATGGGATTCGGTGATGATCCTGACAGAACTGCTGAATATACACACTCATTAGAAGCTCTTACTGCTGCACATAAGGAAAATGATGCCGCTACTGAAAAGTCATTTGAAACTCTTTCTAAATATAACCGTACACAATTAGAGGGCATCAAATTAAATGATGGTGCTTATAATGTTGAGGGTATGGAACAGGCTGAAGATGCCATACAACAGTTAGCAGATAAGACTCAGTTGTCTAAAGATCAGATCCTTACTGCTCTTGAAGGTCTTGGTGTTTTGAAAGTTAATGCTCCTACTATGGATGCGACAAAAGGTTTGGAAGATTTAGTTTCTGAGGCTAAAGATGCACAGGACGAATTGTCTGACCTTACTGGTAAAACATACACATTTGATTTTGATACTACTGATTTAGATACTGCTCATAAACAGGTAGCTGACTTGCAGGAAGAAGTAAATAAATATAGAGATCGTGATGGTAAATACCATCCAGAGATTACTGGCGGAGAACAGGTGCAATCAATGTACAAAGCCGCTATTGCTCAAGAACAGAATGCTGAATATAGTTCTTCTGCTATTGGACAGTCTAGTTTATCATCAGATGTCGTACAAGCTGCTCAAGATTTCATGCAAGCCAAGAATGAAATGGATCAGCAAACACAACTCTATCAGAATGGTATGGACAACACCCTTGATCAGGCTACTCAAGATGCCAATGCAGCTTTTGAAACCTTACAACAGGCTCAGACTGATTCAGGTATCAAATTAGTAGATACAGACAATATTCAAACTGCCGAAGATCAGTTATTACAATTATCCAATGAAGATATTGGTGATAAAATCAAAATAGATGTTGATACAACTTCTGTTGATGACGCTCTTGCCGATGTACAAGCACTTGCAGCAGACGGAACAATGGGAAGTATTGACTTAGATTTTGATGTTAATACGATGTCTATTGATGATATTAGTTCTAAAATAGAAGAATTAACCAATGAAAAAAAATCTTTGTTAATTCAGAATGATGTTGAGGGAGCAGATAAAGTACAAGCTCTTATTGATGCTTTGCAACAAGTACATGACAAACAAGTTGAAGTCGTTGCACAGACCCAAGGTGCAGATTTAGTAGACCAACTTCAGTCACGAATAGCCGAATTGCAAGATAAGAATGTATCTATTGATGCAATTGTTCAAGATGATAAAGTTCAAAGTCTTATAAGTGAAATTGCTGCTCTCCCACCAGAAGTCCAAATAGCTATTGGTATAAATGAAAATAATGTAGGAAATGCAGAAGCTATCAAAGCTCAGATTGAATCCGATCCTGCAAGTATTACTGTAAATTATGTTAAAGGTGAAGAACCTGAAAAAGCGGATGACATTGAAGGAAAAGCTAATTTTACTCTTGGAGAACATCCTACAAAAGCTCCAGACATTTCAGGTACAGCTAATTATAGTCTTGGTAGTTATCCTAAAACTGCTCCAACTATTTTTGGTACTGCTGTTTATACTAAAAAGATTCAAGCTTCTGGCACAATGACATCAGTTGCTCATGCTTCCGGCACAGCTTATAATGTTCTTAATATGAAACCTCTCTCTTCTGCTCATGCAAAAGGAGAAGTAGCACTTAAACATGATGAGCAAGCCCTTGTTAATGAGGTAGGCATCAACGGTCATTCTGAATCCATAGTGCGTGATGGTGTATGGTCACTTATTCCTGGTGGCGCTCATATTGAGAATTTGAAAAAAGGTGACATCATTTTTTCAGCTACTCAGACAGAGGATCTATTAAAACATGGTGCTACACATGGTCATGCAAGAGCATATGCACAAGGTACTGCTTCCGGTGTAAGTCTTGCTCCTGCCTATGCAGATGGTACATCAGAATTAGATGATACAATTAAAAAAGTAAGTACTCAAGCTAAAGACTGGATAGAAACTGCTCTTGACCGTTTAGAGAGAATCGTTGAAAAGTATCAAGATATCGCTGAAAGCGATTATAGTAATTATAAGTCTTCTGAGAAGAATTATGATAAAGCACTTAAAAATCTAAATAAACAATTACAGACACAAAAAGATTCCAGAGCGAAATACGTAGCTAAAGCAAATGAAGTTGCTTCTGCTGTTGGTTTATCTGATGAACTGAAAAAGAAAGTCCAGAATGGTACAATCAATATTGAAAGTTTATCCGAAGATGATAAGAAACGTGTTGACGCATATCAGGAATGGTATGAAAAAATCTTGGATTGTGACAAAGCGATTCGTGAACTCACTAAGTCACAGAAAGATTTAGCTAAAGCAAAGGTCGAACGTGTTATTGAAGCTTATGACACCGTCATAGGTAAACGTGAGAATAAAGCTGACTATTACAAAGCTAAACAGGAATTGAGAATCTCACAAGGGTATAATCAGAAACCTGGTTCTAAATATGAAAAATACATGAAAAAGGAACTCTATTATACCAATGAACAGAAACGTCTTACTGATAAAGAAATAAAAGAATATAAAGGTAGGATGAAAGAATATCTTAAGGTAAATGGACATAAAACTGTCGATCCAGAATACCAAAAGATGAAGAAACAGCTTTATAGTCTCCAGACAGAGGCTGTTAAGTTAGAAAATGAAGCTGCTGAATTAGTTCAGGCTTTACAAGATAATCGTGAACAGATAAAACAATGGGCTGTTGACCGCTGGGAGCGTGCAGGTTCCAAGCAGGATGCAGTAATTGATTACGCAAAAGCAAATGATAATCCTGAGTATCAGATTAACGAAAAGATTTATCAGGAGCGCATTAAATCTAATGCGAGACAGATTAATGCACTTCAAAAGCTTCGTGCAGAAAAAGCCGAATACTATGATATTCATTTTTCTTCTATGAACAATGAAGAAGCTCAGAAGTATCTTGATTCTATAGCACAGATTGACGAACAAATTTTAAAAATCGGCAGTGATATAGAAAATCTGAAAAATGAAATCATGGAGCTTCGTTGGAAACCATTTGATGATGCACAAGATAAACTATCAAATGTTATCACTGAATATCAGACTATGCAAAAACTTCTCGGTGACGCTGAAAGTTTTTACAATGATGATGGTTCATTTACTACAAATGGATTAACTAACATTTTATTAACTCAAGAATCTATAGATGCGACAAAACAGAAGATTGCTAACTATAGGGAAGGTCTTAATAAGCTTGAAGAACAATATAAAAATGGTTGTTACAGCTTAGACGAATACAATGAGAAAAGCAAACAACTTCTTGATGGTATTCAACAAGAATCTACTGCTCTTTCTGAACTGAAACAGAATATGCTTGATATGTATGAGACTCAAATTAAGAAAGAGAATGATTTACTTCAGGAAAATATTGATAAGCGTAAAGACGCTCTTTCTGCTAAAGAGAAATATTACGATTATGACAAAACTTTAAAAAAGAAGTCTAAAGATATTAATACTCTTAAATCCCAGATAGCTGCCCTTGAAGGAACCAGTAATGCTGCCGCCAAAGCTCGTCTTGAGAAATTACGTGCAGAACTTGCAGATGCCGAAGATGATATGGCAGATACCATGCATCAACACGAAGTTGATATGAAAAATACCGGCTATGAGAATTTCTCTAATGAAGCGAATAAAGCTCTTGATAATACACTTGATGCAGTAAAGAAAAATTCTTCGTTTCAGGAAGCTATTATTAGTGGAATGCTTACCAATGTAACCACTAATTATGATAACACATATAAACATTTACATACTGTGATGGATCAGTATGGTGTTAAGGTGTCTAGCACATTTGATACTATGATAGGTAAGTCTGCTGATTTCAATACAAGTTTGATTCAACAGATAAAAGCATTAGAAACCATTTCTAATATGAAAGTTACTCTTCCATACGGAACAAGCAATGGACAAGGTGGTTCTACAACTGGTAATAATACATATACCGGTGCTGAGAATGGTATTCACAATACATTTAATAGCAATAAAGACTCCACTGGTGCTGGAAATGAAACTCCAGGTACAGTTAATGGAAAAAGTTATAGTTTTTCATTAAACAAATCAGAAATATTCTTGACACCAAATGAATCTTATAAATTGAAAGTTACATGGTCTCCTACCGCACCTTTACATTCAGATATTAAATGGTCTAGTGATAAAACTGATGTTGCAAAAGTTTCATCGTCTGGTAAGGTTACGGCTACAAAAGGGGTACAAACTTCTAAAGGTGGCGGAGTGACAGGAATCCTAGTCGGTGGACTGGAAAAAACATTTAAGGCTACTATTACAGCTAAAAGTGATTTTGGGAGCAAAACTTGTGTTGTACATGTAATGCCAGATGCGCATTACGACGCAATTGAAGAATATGCAAATAAAAATGGATTGGCTATGACCAATGATAAAATGCAGGCAGCTCTCGAATATGCTTATCGAAATGGTGGAAACCATGCTGATAAGGCAAACATAGCAGTTGAGGGATTCAAAAAAGCTTATTTGAATGATAAACCAACATATTTAAAGAGTTGGTTTAATACTCTTCAAAACCGTCCAGATGGTGCAACAGACGTTCCTGCCGGAGTGAGTCCTTTGATAGGATATTTTAATGCTAAAGGTAAGAAAGTCGGACCAAAAGAAATGCAGCAGCTTGCAGATATTCTTGAAATTAGTACTCCAGGTGTTAAAAAATATGATTCATGGGGCTCTGCTTTAAAAAATCAGATACTTCAAAAGTATAAATCATATGGTTTTGCTACTGGTGGAATAATAAATAAACTAATACCTGCTGATATGAGTACTCTTTTAGGTAAAGCTATTATTAGTAATGGAGATCAGGGATTCATTGGTGCAAAAGTTGGCGAATCAGTAATGACCGAGGAATTTACTCGTCTGCTCAAGCCTTCTATTGCTGCAATGAATAACTTTACCAATATGTTTAACCCGGTTACTCCTACTGCCACAAATAATGATTATACTATCAACAACGAAGTGAACATTAATGTAGCAAATATGAGTAATGATTTAGACATCCAAGATGTCGCAAACAAAGTTTCTACAATTATTAACAAAAATATGACTAGAGACTGGAGAAAGCTTAGATGATAAAAGGACTGCTTCGGCAGTTCTTTTATTGTATGAAATTATAAAATGAAAGAGGTGAATAAATGTTACAATTTGAATTTGATGGACATAATTCTAGTGAATACGGGATTATAATGACTGGAATCACAGACAATGATAATCTTGAAAGCAGATCTCTACAGTTAGGAGAAAAGAATAGATATAGAGCAAGAGAAAATCATTTCGGAACAGTGTACGGCGATAATTATAGCTTTACACTTAGCATCATGAAAAATCCTTGTCACAATACAAATGTGACACCTGAATTATCTAGTGGAATCATTACATATCCAGAAAAATGTACTCCTATATTGAAAAATGGTATTATTACTTTCCCATTGGAGTACATTCCAGATGTTAAATTAGGTGTTATACAGATGAATGATACTGATTACCTTTCTTCAAGCAATATCCGTATTATTAATGGCTGGTTAACTTCTCCACAAACACCAAAATTATTTAAGATAATTGGTGGTGACTACTTCTACGAAGATATAGAGTTCTTTGCTACATTCACAGAAATTACTACTGATCATGTTGTGTTCCCATATGAAATGAATTTTACAGTCACTTGCGACAGTCCATATGGTTATACTCCTGAGATTACACATAATATCACCTCTTCTTCTACTCTTCCAAAAACTTATATAATTAACAACACTTCTGACTGTCATGAAGATTACATCTATCCTCTTATTAAAATTTCCCCTAAAAGCCATGGCACTATTACAATCCAAAATGTAACAGACAATAACGGAACAATGAAAATAAATGCTTTAAAAGATGATGACTTTTATATTGATTGCCAGCATTTAAAAATATATGACATTACTAATTCAATTATAAGTTTTGAAGATTTGGGTGTAAAAGATATAGATAATATATACTGGCTTAGATTGGCTTACGGTGAAAATGAATTAAGATTCACTGGTGATGCTACATTTGAGCTTATTTATAGAGAACCAAGAAAGGTGGGTGCGTTTGGGTGAAAATAAATCATAAGTATGATATTTATGGACGTACTGAGCCTTCTATTATTTATTTAGCTAAACCTGGCAAAAGATTATATTGTGCGCTAGGAGGCATTGATACATCTACCGCTTCATTGTCGTTAAAAACTAATAATACAGCTGAATTAACATTTACTGTTGATAAATACATAAACAATACTGTTACTGACGGGTATGAAGAACTTGATGAGCTAATGGAGCTATACTGTGATGGCATTTGGTTCAAAATAGTAGATCCGCCAACTATTAATAATGATGGTTTGCGTGAAACTAAAGAGATTACTGCTGAGTCTTATGAAATCATGCTTACTCAATATAAACTGAAAAACTTTAAAATTAATATGGGCGAAGAAGATTCCTATGAAATGATGTATCAGGCAACTCATGATACAAATAAGTTTTATCAGATTAAGTTTTATGATTCAGAAAATGAAGATCTAAGTTTTTTACATTTAGTATTAAAACATGCAGATGTTCCTGGTTGGCATATAGGTTATGTGGATAATATTACTCCTGATGACGATGGAAAATTACTCCCTAATAATATATGTAACTTTGAAGTAGACGATCAAAATGTATATGCTTTCTTAACACAAGAGGCCGCACAAGCCTATAAATGTGTGTTTGAGTTTGATACTGTAAATATGACCATAAATGTTTATAGACCTGACAGCTTAGGTAAAGATACAAATGTAGTTTTGGGTTTTAGAAACATTCAGAATAGTATAACTATTTCCAGAGATGAAAATTTAGTTACACAATTTTATGTTGAAGGCTTAGATGATTATAATATTGATGCAGTCAATTTTGGTGATTCTGTAATTACTGATCTTTCCTATTTTATATGTGAGCCTTACATGGATACTTCACTACAAGAAAAATATAATGCATGGCAAAGCTACCGAGAGTCCCGCAGAGAAGAGTTTATTAATTTATCCAAAGAATATAATAAAAATTTGGAAGTTCTTACTGAATTAATGAATAGAGTCCCAATTGATACTGCTCAAACAAATTGGTTCGGGAAAAAAGTTGAAGATTTAAAAGATGCATATAATGCTAACATGGCAATCATTAAGGGTTTAGAAGCTCTATATGTTGATGATGAAAAGAATTTTGATTTAGAAGCTTTAAAAAAGTCACATGATTGGCCTTTATATGAATCAATTATGAACTACACTCTTCCATCTATTGTAGCTGCATTACAAGCTCAAGACGAAACCGTAGAAGGATTCGGTAAAGGAAATATTATTTCATGTGTAAATCCAGTTGTATTAGGTCAAGATTGGTATATGGTAGGTTCCGGGACTTCTTCATTCCAAACAGTACAAATTAATGATGCACCTGCATACGGAATTACTCGTGGAGTTAAAGTAACCGGTACAGATGGTGGTATCTATCAACACAATATCAGTATCGAACCATCTCAAAGATATACTCTTAGTTGTTTTGTAAAAGGATCCGGTACATTTTATCTTGGTTATAATAACACTGGAGAAGATAGAAAGAATGTTGCTTATAACATTACATCTTCTTGGACAAGAGTTTATACTTCTTTTAATCTTTCTTCTCGTTTAATTGATGTAGCATTCGCTGGAACTAATGATTTCACTATATGCGGTATGCAATTAGAGATGGGCGATTCACCTAGCCAGTTTGGGTATTTCACGCAATCTGAAAATATTATAAAAGCTTATGAAACTGATTGGAAGTTATATGGAATCTCAGAATTAAAAGTAAAGATTTCAACTTACGATAGCTGTATTAAAGAATTAAAAAAGAGTGGTTATGCAGATGGTTATAATCCTCTTTCTGGATATGAAGAAGCATATTTTACTCAGATGCATCAAAAATATCTGGATTATCTGAATTTAAAAGATCAGGCTGAGGCTGCTTTAAAAGAACGCCAGGCTGAATATGATAAGGCTAAGAAACCTGAAATTCAAGAGAAACGAAACCAGATTGCAAAAGATGTATTACTTGAAAATTTTGGTAAAGTACAGAACAAATACTCAGCTTTTACTGATAAAGAAACATATATTATTAAGAGTTTATATAGCCAAACCACTTATACAAATGAAAATATTATTGTTACTACTCTTGACAGTACTGCTGATGCCGTAGATAAGTCTAAAGTTCTTTATGACGATGCATTGGAAGAATTGTATGTGGAATCACATCCACAATATACATATACTGATGATGTAGAGAATGTATACGCTCTTCCAGAATTTAAGGAGTACCATGAACAGCTTGCGGTAAATGATTTTGTGCGTGTAGGAATCACTGATACTAATTATATTAAACTAAGAGTAATTGAAATCACATATAATCCTTGTGATTTAGATGAATCTATGGAAGTTACTTTTAGCAATATGATTCAGTACAAAGCTAAAAGGAATGATTATAATACTCTTTTAAACGATGCCCTTAATACTTCCAACCGTAATGGTGGTCGTGTTAATTCAGTCAACAAATCTTCTACTTCTGATTATGTCATCACATCAGAAGCTATTAAACAAATCTTTTCAAATCCTCTATTCAATTCAATGTTAGGTGGAACTGTCACTGGAGGAACCGGATCTGGTGGAACCATTACTGCTGATACAATTATTGCAGAACTCGTGAAAGCAAAAGAAGGTGTATTTGATAAGCTTACTGTTGATACTGCTTTCATGAAATATCTCGATGTAAAACTTATTTCCGCAGATAAGATCACAACTCGTATTCTCGAAGCGGAACAGGCAAATATTGAAAAGCTGTCAGCTAAGATTATAGAATCTAATCAGATTAATGCTGATATGATTAATGTAAAAAATCTTCTTGCAGGTCATGCAGGAGTTGGAGAATTACATACAATTCATCTTACTGTAGAAAATGCAGAAATTGATCAGGCTGTTATTACTAATCTCATCGCAAAGAAAATTGCAGTTGGAGATTTAATGGCTCAAAATGCTCTTGCAAATCAAATTGTACTTATCTCTAAAGACAATAAACCTACTATTGCATTTCAAGAAAGTACCCAACAGTTTTATGATTCCAAAGGAAATGTTCGTGTGCAGATTGGTATGGACGGTAAAGGGGATTTCAACTTTATTGTTAAAAATGGAGACAGAGCCGCTTTATTTGATGAAAATGGTATTACCCAGACAGGTATTCCAGATAATACAATTCTTGGAGACATGATTAATAACGCCACCATTACCAAAGACAAACTTGGATTCCAAATCATAGAACCAAATGAACAAGGTGGTATTGACATCACTAATATTTATGATGGCAAAGGAAATCAATGGTGGGGAATAGAAAAGACGACTATTACAGATGACTACACAAAGCAGATTAAGAATGTTACAGATACTCTGACCGGACAAATCGAAACTAAGGTTAGTAATACTCAATATCTTAAAGATCAAGAATCTATCCGAACAGATTTTTCTGATATCAAACAAAATGTTTCTGGGATTACATCTACTGTAAGCAGTATGCAAACAGATCTTTCTGAAGCTCAAGAAAAAATTAAAGCAAACACCTCTTCTATTACTCAGAATGCAGATAAAATCAGTTTTATGGTAACTGGTGACAAAGAGTCTGAGTTCACAGTTACTGATAAATTTATTCAGATGATTTCTGACCATATTAGCATTGATGCCAGCACCATTGACATTAATGGTATTATCACTGCAATGAATACACACACTGGACCAGGTAAAACTAAAATCGACGGTGGTATTATTGAAACCAATACTATTACTGCTGATTCTATTAAAGTTGATGCAATCAGATCAAAAATATTTGAAGATGATCTGACATCTAATTATTCACTTAAAGGTATCTGGTTTGATTTATCAGAGAACGGTGCTATTAAAGGTAAAAATTTTGCTGTTGATTCTAATGGTAATGCTTATATTCGTGGTGACAGCACTGTTGAGGGAACCATTATAGCTAATAAAGGTTATATTGGTGGTATTGGCGGTTTCCATATTGAAGCGGGAAAACTATATTCTGGTATGGATACCTTTCCTGAACAACCAACATCAATATCAAAAGATAAAAATGTGTATATTGGTACAGACGGAATTGCTCTTGGTGGTGGGAATTTCAGAGTTGATCCAAATGGTAAACTTTATGCTAACTCTGGTACATTTTCAGGAACTATTTACGCTGATGGAGGAACTATTGGCGGTTGGAATATATCTGCAAATTCATTAAGTAACAGAGATGGATCCATAAGTTTGAATCCAGATGGTTTAAAACTTGGCAATCAGTTAAATATAGATAATCAAGGGAATGCAACTTTTGGTGGTAAACTATCAGCTGCTACCGGAAGTTTTTCTGGTGAATTAGTTGCAGCAACAGGTAGCTTTTCTGGAGAATTAAAAGCTGCTACTGGCACATTCTCTGGGGATTTAAAAGCTGCTAGTGGAACATTTAGTGGAACCTTAAACGGTGCTAATGGTACTTTCAGTGGAGTACTATCTGCTGCAACAGGTAGTTTTACAGGTGCGGTTACTGCTACTTCTCTTACTTTGAGTGGCTGTAAAATTGATTATAATACAGATATTGAGAATAAACCTGATATTCCATCTGATATGACATTATATATTAAAACAGACGGTACTGTTGGTACACTCACAGAAGAAGTGCAAAATATTCCAACTGGAGCAAAAGGTTTCAAAGTATCATCAGATGGTCTTCTTCAAGCATCGAATGCTATTATTTACGGAACAATTTTTGCAAATCAAGGGACAATCGGCGGGTTTAATATTACGACACGCCTAGATAATAGTGATCATGCTTATGAAAATACATTATATGTACAAACTACAGATGGAAGTGGTAATACATATCAATCTGGAATCAGAGGAAATACATCTAATAACGATCCGTCCGGTGCTGCATTCTATGTTAGAAAGAAAACAAGCAGTATGACTTCTTGGGCTGATGCAGAATATCCATTTGTTGTTAGAAAAAATGGTAGAATGCTTTGTACTGACATTACTATTGGTGATTCTCTCAATATGTTAATGCAAGATGACTATAATGATGAATCAAAAAAAGTAAAAGCGATTTCAACAGATTCAATAAGTACAAAGTTTGGCTATATATCCAATAGCTCCGCTGCGTATATGTCAGCATGGAAACCAGGATCTAATAGCCCAGGAATATTATCATTTTTTGTTGGTGGTGGACAAGCATTAAATATGGAAAGACAAGGCTCTGGATCGAATAGATACTACACTTTTTATCCATGTAATGTATCTGTTGATTTAGGACTTTCAACTGATAATTTTAGAAATCTATATATAGAAAAAATTATTTTTCCTGATAAGTCATCTATGACAACAGCAAAAACAAGTGGCGATGCGTCTAGTTATGGTTCTCTTACTAATAAGCCAGGTATTAACGGACATACGTTAGCAAGCGGAAATAATACCTTATCTAATTTAGGGATCGCTGCACGATCACATTCTCATTCAAACTCTGACATCAATTGGAGTACTACGTTAGGATATAAAGGATTTGGTCATTGCCATACGGTTCTTATTAATAGTGATAAAAATATGTGTGTTGCCATTAGTAATGGTAGTGTTCCTGCATTCACTCCTTATAATGTTACATCATATACCAATATTGATAATTATATGGTAAGTGCTGGTGGAACTTGTAATTTAGGAAGCACATCTGCTCCTTGGAATGCTGTATATGCTAAGAATTACTATGATGAATATGGAAATAAGATTTCTACAGGCGGTGGTTCAATTAGTCTTAAAATTGATGGAGTTACACGTAGTTCTGGATTCACGAATTATAACCTTGCAACGCAAGATTGGGTGGCTGGTAAAGGATATTTAACTCAACATCAATCTCTTTCTGGATATGCTACTACAAGTTGGGTTAAAGGAGCATTTGGTGATACATTAAGTATTTCAGGAAGTACATTATATTTAAAAAATTATAACGGTTCTCAATTAAGCTCAGTTACTTTACCAACAAGTTCTGGTGGTGGGAATTATGCTCCATTAAATCATACACATGATCATTTAACAGGATCATTTGATGTTACAGTTGGTTCATCAACAATGTATCCAGATGGTGATGGTTCATATTCATGCGGTAGTAGTGGACATAGATGGAAATATGTTTATGCATCTAACGGTATAAATACTGGTTCTGATGAGTATATAAAAGAAAATATCAAAAGCATTACTAATTTTCCATCTATTGATAAATTTTATATGTCATTAAATCCAATTCAATATAAATTCAAACAACGTCCAAACGATGATGAAATATCTAAAATACATTTTGGATTTGGAGCAAGGGAAACAGAAAGACATCTAAAGGAAAATAATTTTGAATCAGAAAATTATAGTATAGTTACAAAATCTATTTTAGATAAGCCTAATTTTGTTGGACGTACTGATGAATATTCAATGAATTATCTTGAATTTATCTCTCTCAACACCCACATGACTCAAAAAGCCCATCACCGTATTGATTCTCTCGAATCTGAAAATCAATCCCTTAAGAATGAAATTCTTATGCTTCAGGGACAGCTCTCTCTCATTACTCAACGACTACAAAAAATGGAGGAAAAGTTATGTTAAAAATTAGTGAAACAAGAAATGTATCCGGTCAGGTTATGATCGGTGAAGGTGAAAACTCAAAGCAGGTTGCTTATCTTAATGCATCTGTTAGTAAAGATGGAAATGTAAATATCAATAAATCCATTCAGGATAGCGAAATATTTAAAACAAATAAAGAAGCAGTCCTGAAAGATTTTACAGAGTTTGAAACATATGTGTATGGAATTATTCCTGAATAAATAAGAGGCCATGAGCAATTGTGGTCTTTTATTATGCAAAGAAGGTGAAATATTTGACCAGTCGAGAATATGAACTTGAATTAAAGAAAATCAAAGCCAAAAATCGGCAGATTGAAATGAAACGAAATCTGAAGGCAGCAAAAGTTAGTAGATTTAACATTCCAAAGATTTCTACCAGTAAATTGATTCTTGTTGCAGTACTTCTACTCAATCTACAGATCATTTATTTCGTAGAAAAAGCGATCATGACATATGGTGATTTATCTGCTCTCTACGCTCTTATTGCTATCCCAGCGACACTTATCCCTACGGTGTGGGCTTATTTTAGTAAGGCAAAAGCTGAAAATTGTGCAGGCGGAATTACTTATGATTCTGCAATGGAACAACTTAGACAGTCATCTTCAGAAAATGATGAAGCTGTCGGTTAGGAGGAAATTATGAATATTAAACAGGGTATTCAGGACGTATTATATCTGATCATTACTGGTGTTCTTCCACTTCTTATTACTTATGGAATCCTCTTCTTAAAAGTAAAGATTAAAGAACAGGAAAAGAACCTGGAGAACGACCAGCTCGTAAAATATATAGACGCTGCCACTGATGCTATTAGTAAAGCAGTGCTCGCAGTTAATCAGACCTATGTTGATTCATTAAAGAAACAGGGTAAATTTGATGAGGAAGCTGCTAAAACTGCTAAACAGATGGCTATTGATAAAGCTAAGGCTTTGATTACAGAAGATTCTAAAGCGGCTATCGAAACATTATATTCTGACTTTGAAGCATATCTAAATGATGCTATTGAAGAACTCGTCAGAGAAAATAAAGTTACATATTAATATAAAAGGAGTACAAGGATTATGAAAAAAGTTATTGTAAATGCAGACATTATGGCAATGTATAAAACATTAAATTCTATGAAGAGTCGTGCGGATTTAATCGCAGGAGATGTTGATGTATTCTGGGCGAATACAATGAACCTGAAGACTCTTAAGGCGCAGGTAGATAAAATCTCAGAGGTTGAGCAGGAGTTAGTTGATTCTTATTTTACAGAGGAAAACTCACATTCTATTGTTGACGAAAACGGTAATGAAACAGGAAATCGTGCTCTTAATGATGACATAAAAGATAAAATCATCCCTGAAATTCAAGAAGGTCTGCAGAAAATTTATGATAAAACATGTGAACTTGATGTTGAGATGATTCCAGAGGAATCTCTCAAGAAAATGCTTAAATCTAATGAAGACAAACTGTCTATGCTTGATATGACAGTACTATATGAATTTGTAGAAAAAGGTGAGTAATAATGGCAACATATATTCAGGGAATTCAAACCTCTGTTGGTGTTGTTAAGTATGATTATAATTATCTGGCTAATCTCCCTGAATCAGATATGACATTATCTAAACAGGGTGCATTCGCTGATGCCCTTGTTGTTGGAAGAAAACTTACTCAGCTGGGAGCTGATGTGGATAAATTGAAAGAATCTATGACTGCCGTACAGAAATCTATCTCTGATCTGCAGTCTGCAGATTCTTCTTCTAACACTTCAATTGAACAGATCAATACATCATTACTTAGCATGACCAATAATATCGAAACAATACAGAACAATATTACTACTTTGACTCAGAATACTGCTGAGATCAAGAAAAGTGCTGATAATGCGAATTCGTCAGTCACAACACTGCAGGAAACTATTAAGTCACTACAGACTAGAATTGAAGCTTTAGAAAAAACTCAGACTAAATAAGGAAGGAGGCAGTTATGTATACACTAAAAATTACAGATGAAAATACTGTTGTAACAACAGTCAAAGAATCAATTGTGGAAAGAAGCAATTATGTAGATAAGATTCAGATTGTAACAAGTAAAATGTACCGGGAACAGATTGATATGTCAGATACAACTGTTTATATGAAGTATAAGCTCCCAGTGTCAGACAAAATTAAAATGACACAACTTATTATAAATAATCTTGAATATGAACAGAATTATATCCAGTATTTAATCCCTGTCGATGCAGCACTTACTGCTGAAGCCGGGGATATCGAAGTATCTTTCACGTTCTTAAAACTTGTTGCTAATGAAGATGGAACGTACACTTCTTATATTCGAAAAACCACATCAGGTGTTATTCATATTACTCCACTTGTACAATTTGATAAATATGAACCTTCTGAATTGTTTACTGAAATTGATCAGAGGCTCCTTGTTATGGAAGGAATGATTAAAGATCTCAATGCTCAGAATAAAGCAACTTATGAAGGTATGGTAAAAGATATTCGTCTTAATACAGAAGACAGAAAAATCACTTTAACAGACAGAAATGGTGAAGATACCGGAAATGGTATCGTTGTAAAAGATCTTTCTGCTATGGTAGCCGAAGATATGACAGGTAAAGATCCTGATGGCACACAGGATGGAGTTGTTCATCTTGACCAGGTTGTCGATCTGGATAAATTATTAAAGTAAAGGAGTCATGATATGTCATTTAAAGATTCTAAAATTGCTGCTGCGGCTAATTCGGCAATGACTTTGAGTGCTGAGTTAGCCGTAGACACTGAGGAATATACATTATGTACTGATGGTCGTTATGAAGTATATACCAAATATCAAGACAATGCATATTCAACAGTGGATAACTTAAAAAATATTGCCGTTGATGCTACACAGATTAATATTATGCAGGAAGAAAACAGCCAGTATATGCCATTTAGGATTCCAAGATATTGGGATGGTATGGATCTTATGGATATGCTCATCCAGATAAGATATGAATCTGTAGCTGAGAAAAAAGGTAAAGTAGCAACAGTTATCAATGTAGCTTCCAATAATACTTATATTCGATTTGGTTGGCTGATTGATGCTGCTGTTACAGCAAATGCCGGAGATATAATTTTTGAAATTATGGCTACTGGCGTAAATGAAAAAGGAAACAATTATATTTGGAGAACCAGACCGAATGGTAAGTTTACTGTTCTGGAAGGATTAAATTATGATGGAATCATTGAACCTTCTGAAGATTGGTATACAAGTTTTGTAAATATGATTCTTGGTCATGTAGCCGAAGCAAAACAATACGCAGATGAAGCAAAGGCTTCTGCTGCTTCTATTAATGTAGATGATATAAAAGCAGATGTAAAAACATCTGTTATGAATGATCTTAATGGAACAGTAACTGAATCTCTGAAAGCATATTATACAAAAACAGAAGTTGATACAAAAGTCAAAGAATTAAACACTGCTATTTCCGGTATTGACAGTTTAAAGAACTTAAAAGTTGAATATGACAACGCAACTGGAAATTTAGTGTTTAAAGATGGAACGGAACCTATTGGAGAACCTATTACTATTAACAGTCTTGCAAACCTCATAGTTGAGTATTCTGTTGTCAATGGAAAAGGTTCATTAGTATTCAAAGATGGAGAAACTATTATTCAGACTGTAGAACTTAGTTCTATTGAGCCATCTGCTGAGTGGAGAGCTGCATTGAAGCAGGAACTTGAAGCAGAAATGGACGAGAAAGATACAGTAATCTCTAATCGAATTGGTCCACTTGAAACAGCTAAAACTGAAATCGAAAAGAATGTAAATGCCAATACTACTGCTGTCTCAGAGATAAAAACTACTATTTCAAGCATTGAGAAGAAAGTAGAAAGTGCTACTACAAAATCTGATGAGGCCAAAAATGCTGTAGATATCTTGAAACAAAATATGACTTCTTATGATACTCAGTTTGAAGGAATTAATACAGATATTACAGATGTTAAAGCCGCCATTGAAGAAATCAAGAAAAATCCTGCGGCTGCAGAGTACGATGTTACATACGAAAATAGTATTTTTACATTTTTAAAGGATGGAGAAATCCAGAAAAGCTTTAAAATTGAAGGTGGTGGAGGATCTTCCTCAGATACTACTACTATTACTATTGAAAGAATCACAAATGCAGATGCTATTTTCTTACTTGGTTCAAAAGCAATCATTGAATATAGTTTTTCATCTGTAGATAATACTGGTGATACAACTGGAGCCGGTACTGCTGTGTGGAAAGTTGGTAATACTATTGTAGCTACGAATACGGCTGCGCAAGGAAACAATAGTTTTGATATCACTGAATATCTTAATGTTGGTGCAAATACTATTAGATTAACTATTACCGACAGTTTTGGGACACTTGCCACTAAGACATGGACTGTTACTATTGTAGAATTCAAACTTGAAAGCACATTTGATGATACTTTATTATATACAAATACAGATGTAGTATTTAGATATACACCTTATGGAAACGTTAATAAGACTATTCATTTTATTCTTGATGGTGAAGACTTAGGCACTGTTGAAACTCAGTCCTCCGGCAGAATTATGTCTTATAATATTCCTAAACAGGAACATGGCAGCCATTTACTCAAAGTATATATGACTGCGACAATTAACAATAAAGAAATAACCTCAAATACTATTTGTAAAGATATTATTTGTGTTGATCCTACAAATAGAACTCCTATTATTGGATGTGCTCAACAGGAATTTACAGCACAACAGTACCAGGCAACAAGTATTAAATATGTTGTATATGATCCTGATCACAATCCAGCCTCTGTAAAACTATCAATTGATGGTAAAGTACAGAGCACTCTTTCTGTAAATCGTTCTGCTCAAATCTGGAGTTATAAGTCATCCACTGAAGGAAAACATAATCTGACCATCTCATGTCGTAAAGTGACTAAGATTTTATCAGTTAATATCACTAAACTTGATATTGATGTCGAACCAATCACAGCTAACTTAGCATTTGATTTTAACCCTGTTGGAAAATCCAATGGAGATACCGACAGACTCTGGACCGATAAAAATAACTCTGCTATTACTCTTTCAGTATCAGATAACTTTGACTGGGATAATGGTGGATACCAGATTGATGCTTCTGGAAACCAGTATTTCTGTGTAAAAGCTGGAACAACTGCTCAGATTAATTATAATCTCTTCGGAAAAGACCCGAAACAGACTGGTTCTGAATTCAAATTTGTATTTAAGACTCAGAATGTTCGTAATGCTTCTGCTACTTTCTTATCATGTATTGATGGTACTGAAGGCTCTGACGTAGGTATTAAAATGGATGTTCACGAAGCATACGTGAACACTTCTACTGACAGCTTATATTTTCCATATAGCGAAGAGGATATTATTGAATTTGAATATAATATCAATACAATTGATACAAAAGACACATCTGCAACTTCTATCATTATGACTTATGAAGACGGAGTTGGAGGAAGACCTCTTATTTATGATAATTCTCATAGATTGCACCAGTACTCTCCTGTTCCGATTACTATCGGTTCTCCGGATTGTGATGTTTTAATCTATAGGATAAAAGCTTATTCTGCTTCTCTCACAGATTCTGACATTCTTGCTAACTTTATTGCAGATGCTAGAGATTCCGATGAAATGATTGCAAGATATAATAGAAACCAGATCTACAATGACAATAATGCTCTTACTCCAGATTCTGTAGCTAATGCTTGCCCGAATTTAAGAATTATAAAAATTGAAGCCCCTCACTTTACAAATGATAAGAAGGATTTTGTTAAAAATACTTCTATGGAATGTATTTATAAGAATGGGGATCCTAAATTAGATAACTGGAAATTTATTAACTGTTTCCACGCCGGACAGGGAACTACAAGTAATGAATATGGTTTTGCTGCCAGAAATATTGATGTTATTTGTTGTGCGGATGGTGTACATCAGATCAATAGTAAGATTCCTCTTGATCCTAACTATAAGACAGAGTTGGTTCTTGGCGATGGTACAAGATATGATGACGGTACAGGTAAAATTAGTCTTACAAGAAACTCTATTCCAAACAATTGGTGGAACTTTAAAGTAAATGTAGCATCTTCAAATATGGCAACTAATGCATTAGGACAGAAGAGATTCAACGACTTTTTACCATATGAAAGTCCTGCGGTACGTAGAGATCCTAAAGTTAAAAACTCTATGGAATTTGTCAACTGCGTAATCTTCGTTAAAGAATCTGATCCTGATATTACTACTCATAGAGAATTTCAGGATACAGACTGGCACTTCTACTCTCTCGGTAATATGGGAGATTCAAAGAAGACTGATATTACAAGAGCTTATGATCCAGAGGATATGAAAGAATTCTGTATTGAAATCAGTGACAATACTCTTCCAAACTCTGCATTCCAGACCGGTATAACAAATCAAGATGGAACTATGAAATATCCTATCAGTAAAGCTGAATGGAAAACTGGTAATACAGCATATGATGCTCTGTATAATAACTGGGATGGATCATTTGAATTCAGATATGATTGTTGCGGCGATTCTAAGGATGGTTCTGCTCTTACTTCTGATGAAGCAAAAAAGAAAATACGTACAGATAACAAACAGATTTGGAGAGACTTCTATGAGTTTGTAATTACGTCTAGTGATAAAGAATTTAAAGATGGCTTGAAAGATTGGTGTATTCAGGATGCAATGCTCTATTTCTATTTAGTTACACTCAGATATAGTATGATTGACAATAGAGCCAAGAATGTTTTCCCACATTGGGCAAAACATTATATCACTCAGGAAGAAGCTACAACTATGGGTGATAAAGCTAAATATTATACTATAGATGATGATGCGGCTGCTCTGCATAATGGTTATAGATTTGATCTATGGGCATATGATATGGACACTCAGCTTGGTATTAATAATTCAGGTGAGCTGTCATTCCCATATGGTAAGGAAGATACTGACTATAAAGAAGAAGGAAATCCTTCATCTGGTTATGTTTTCAATGCTGCTGAATCTGTATTGTGGTGCAGAATACGTGATGTATTTACACAAGAATTAAGAAACATGTATCAATCTGTAGACTCTAACTGTTGGTCAGACTCCCACTTAATCAATGAGTATGAAGCATGGCAGAATCAGTTCCCAGAAGAACTGTGGAGAATCCACTATGAAAGATTGTATATAAGAACATATCGTGCTGGAACAGTAAGATTCCTTAATGAGATGATGAATGGACGTGGAAAATATCATCTCAGACAATGGGAACGTGACCAGCATATTTATATGGGAACGAAATTCTTACATACAGATGTAAAGTCTGATCAGATCATGTTCAGATGTAATACACCTAAGAAAGTTGTAGTCAAACCAGATTACACACTGAGAATTATTCCTTATTCTGACATGTATATTTCTGTACTTTATGGTAACTCTCCAGAAACCACTCAGGTACGTGCAAAAGCCGGACAAGAATATGAAATTACTACTAATCTAACAAACATGGATGATACAGCTATTCTTATCTATGCTGCATCAAGAATTGAGGCACTAAATGACCTCTCTGCTTGTTATATTCATGATAATGATTTTTCCAAGGCTTCTAAGCTGAAAACTCTTATCATTGGTAATAATACAGCTGGATATCAGAATACTTTTATGACATCTCTTAATATGGGTAATAATGCTCTTCTTGAGACTTTGGATATTCGTAATTGTCCAAATCTTACAGGATCTGTTAACCTGTCTGCATGTGAAAATCTTATTAATCTTTATGCTGATGGAACAATTGTAACATCTGTATTATTTGCTAATCATGGTAAGATTGCTCATGCTTCTCTCCCATCTTCTATCAACACTCTCACACTCAAGAACCTCAAAGACTTAACCGATCTTAAGGTTGCAGGATACGATAATTTACAGACATTTGTATGTCAGAACTCTATCGTAGATGCTCTTGCTATCTTAAATGCCGCTATTAATACTCTTCGTACCGTAACAATTACTGGTATCTCATGGAATCTTGACGATACTACGCTTCTTCTGAAATTAGCAAAGCTTACTGGTATTGATGATAATGGAGCTACTACAGAGCAGTCTGTTCTTACTGGAACCGTACATGTACCTGTAGTCAGACAGCAGGAATATAAAGAATTTGTTGGTTCTGAAGATGAACCTGGTATCTGGACAGACCTTGTTCTTACTTACGATTCAATCATTACTCAGTTCAAAGTTACATTTATAAATGATGATGAAAGTAATACTATCCTTGATATCCAGTACGTAGATAAAGGTGGAAACGCTGTTGATCCTACTACAAGAGAAGTTAATCCGATTCCTGTTCCTACAAAGAAAAGCACAATTAAGCTTGATTATACCTTCAAAGGATGGAAAGATTCAATGACAGGAATCTTTGCTGACAGAACTATTACTGCTGTATATGACAGTAAAATCCGTGAATATACTGTAAAATATGTTTCTAAAGGATTATCTCTTCAAGAATCTACTGCCCAGTATGGTTCTTATGTAAAATATACAGGTGACACTCCTACTTATACTGCTGAGGAATCTGCTTATAAGTACAATCTGTTTAAAGGATGGGATAAGTCAGGATTTGTCGATGGAAATAAAACGATCAATGCAGTATATGAAACCTGCGAATACGTAGATGGATACTTTGATGGTAAGGATCTGGCCAATATGACACAGGTTGAGCTTTATACTCTTATGAAAATGGGACTTGAAACAAAATCATTATCATTAAAAGATACATTAGATTTCAAACTTGGTGTTGATTATAGCTATGGCGACATTGAAGAGCATGAAGTTATTTCAGTTGCGACTAAATTTGATGGAACAAACTATATTGACACCGGATTAAAAATCATGGAAAAAGACAGAGACTTTACAATTGCTATTGACTTTGAATTTGATTCAGGAAATAGTGTAAACTCCACTCTTGCTCAGTGTTTTCAAGGTGATGGTTCAAATGGATTCAGACTTTGGTATTCTCAGGAACCTCGTTTCTCATGGAATACTGATAGTATAACTCCATCTGCTGGAACAAACCGAGAGATTATTGTATTTCGTCATGAAGCTGGAAGTCAGAAGCTTTATGTGTACAATTCAAACATGACTGGGAAAGAAGTATCTTCTACTACTCTGAATGCGATCAGGATTCCAGAGCATAGTTCCACTCTCGTATTTGGATGTTCTAAAGCTGACGATGGAGCATATGAAAACTTTGCAAAAGGCACTATACATTGGGCTAAGGTTTGGTATGCGGATCTTGGTGAAGAACAATGTATGGATATTGCTTCTTGGATTCATGAAATTATTCCAATGGAAGTAGCTAAGTTTAAAGGATATTATCTGTCTGACGTTGCTTCAAAGAGAGCTAACATTACATTTGTTGCTTCTAATCTACTTGGTACAGAAAAACCTTATAATAATAAGAGCACAAATGCAGGTGGATGGGCTGATTCTACATTAAATACATGGTTGAATACTCGCATGGTTAAGGCAATCTCTCCTTTATGGAAAGCGTTGATCAAACCAGTTAAAGTATATTCTTCTGTCGGTAACAAGTCTAATGACACTTCTGTATCTAATTGCAGATTCTATGTTCCATCTCTGTACGAAGTTGATCCTACTGCTACTTCTGAACCATATATTTCTGAAACAAATGCTCCTATTGCTTATTTCACAGATGATGATACCAGAAAGAAAGCAAACTCTTCTACTCCTACGGAGTATAAATCTTACTGGACCAGATCTCCAAATGCTACAGTTGCAAACTGGCTGTATACGGTTAATGAATCTGGTGCAACATATGGGTTCTCTTATCCAGGACAGAATTCTGGAATCTTACTTATGTTCTCAATTTCAAGTGAGGGGTAACCATTCCCCTCTTATAAGGAGGATATCACATGTATTATAAAGTAATCAAAAATGATGAAGTCGTAGATGTCCTTAATCATATCCTGTATATCAAATATCAGGAAAAACATAGTCTGTTGCTTCTATGTGATATCACAGAAGCACAGGCTATTTTAAGTTCAGACGGAAAATATGGATGGCACATTGAAGGTCTCTATAATTTTTCGCCTGATAATGACATCTATGTAATAAAAGAAATTTCAAAATATGAATATGACAAATTGAAGAGGTGATCACAGCATGGCGTTAATTCCAACCTGGTATTCTGCATCAACTAAGCAAATTGCAGAAAAGGCTTTACAAAGAGGGGTGCTAAAATACCCAGGACTTTGTTACATCCAAGACAGTAAGAGTATAGCGTGGGTGACCATCGACAATACATTAGAATATGTCAAAGGAGATAAACAGATTACAGATGTAAAATGCATCGGATCAAATCTTATGTTTTTCTCTGGAGATAAACTACTTTTTTCTTATGACATATCTATGACTGACGAAGATAAAGGTCATATTGTTGAAGAAGTCAAGAAAACAATTGGATTAGATAATTATGTCAAATCTTCTGAGCTTTCTACTCTTTTAGATAATATAATCGGTAATCTTGAAGATAAGTCCACTGTTGTAGATTATATCAACAGCTTATCTTATAACAAATTATCTGACGTACCTATTGTGAATCTTATAGGTACACTTACTGTTCCTGTGAAGATATCATCACTCGATGATGGTATTTATAAAGTAAAAGGCCAATCTATCATTGGCGGAAACAATACTACTGTTCAATCTTCTGCAGACGATGTTCTGTATCTTGTATCTCATGACGCTGATACTTCCAGCACAACAATCACAAAAATGCAAGGAAAATCTATTACATTATACTTCATTCAGCAGGATGGTGAATATACGACTGATCGTTATATCACTGAAAACTGGATCAATGAGCAGAATTTTGCAAGTGCTGATTCTGTAAAAGAATATGTTTCAAATATCATTGAAGAAACTGTTCTGGATGTTTTAGACGAACATATTGACGCTGCTTTAGAAAGAAAACTTGGTGGTATTGATTCTAAAGATTTAACAAATATATTTCAAGGAGGAAATTAATTATGGCAAAATTACAGTTCGCTACACTTTCTAATCTTCAGGAGTTCTTAAATCTGCATAACGTACAGATTGACACAAAAATCAGTGAAGCTGTTAAAAGCTCAATTAAAACAGTATCCCAGTCAGAAGACGGATACACACTTTATTTCTATACAAAAACTGCTCCAGTAACCATTGATGAAGCAGCATTTACTATTACTATTCCACAGCCAACAGGCAAAGCAGATAAGGTAAAAGGAGCTATCTCCGGACATCTTGCAGGTCTTGATGCTAATGGTAATCTTGTAGATTCTGGAAAGGCGGCTACAGATTTCGATGCAGCCGGAGCTGCTAACACAGCAAAAACAGAAGTAATGTCTTATGTTGGTACTATTCCTACTGGTGCTAAAGCTAAAGATGTAGTTTCTTATATTAAAGAAGCTGTAAAGACAGGCACATATGATGATTCTGCTCTGAAATCAAGTGTTGCAGCTAATACCGCAGCAATCAGTACTCTTAATGGAACCGGGGCTGGATCCGTAAAGAAAGCTGTTTCTGATGCAGTTGCTCAGATTGTTAACGGCGCCCCAGAAGCATATGACACACTGAAGGAAATCTCTGATTGGATTTCTTCTCATGCATCTGATGCAGCAGGAATGAATAGTCAGATTACTACCAATAAAGAGGATATCTCTAAGCTGAAAACACTTATCGGTACTCTCCCAAACACAGCAACATCTAAAGATATCGTAAGTTATATTGCTGAATATGTTTCTAAGGCTCTTGCAGATTCTGACCTTTCTCAGTATGCGAAAGCTGAAGATCTGACAGCCGCTGTAGGAAGAATTGATGCTATTGAAAAGAAATTACCTACATTAGAAGCTGCTGATAAAAAGAATGCTGGAGATATTACTGCTGTTAAAGGCAGAATGGATACTGCCGAAGGTAAGATTACTGCTCTTGAAAAAGATCTTGCCGCTGAAAAACCGAAGATTGCTAAGAACACATCTGATATCACCGCTCTTAAGGGGCTTGTTGGAGATGGATACGAAGCAATTCCAGGTGCGTCTATCAAAGGTTTATTTAGTGCGTAAAGTAAGGGGTTACTCCCCTTGCTTTCATTAAAGCGAAGGGATGTGCAGATAATGAAAGAACAATTTCTTAATTTACAAGGTCTTACTGAGCTTGTTGATTATATTAAAAAATATATAACTGATCAGCAAGAAGTCATCCCTTATGCATCTTATACATTGTTTCCAACAATTGGTAAAACAAATGCAATTTATGTGGACACAACCACAAATGCAATCTATAGATGGGATGATAATAATATCAAATATTATGCATTGGCATTTGATCCTGAAAAGGAATTCATCATGCAATGCGGTAGCTCGAAAGGATGATGTGAATGGCTACACAGACATTGAATACTCGTATCGCCCTTAAATCGGACACAACCGCTAATTGGGCGAAATCTACGCTTGTTCTATTAAAAGGTGAACAAGCGATTGAAATTACAGAATCTGGCGCTTACAAAATTAAAATTGGTGATGGGGTTAAAACATTTGCTGAATTGCCATATGCGACTATGACACCAGAAGAAATCTCTGCACTGATTGGTGATGGTTCAGTACAGAACGTAACTCTTGCTTCCGGTACTAACAACGGTACATTAAAACTGACTGTAGATGGAACAACTACAGATAATATTGCGGTAAAAGGATTAGGAAGTGCTGCATATACAAATACTTCTGCTTATGCAACTGCCGCACAGGGTACTCTTGCTACAAACGCAGTCCGTAAAGTAGTTTCTGGCACTGCGAACGGTACAATCTCTGTAACAACAGGAACTGGAGCAGCAACAGATATAGCAGTAAAAGGATTGGGATCTGCTGCATATAAAGGAGCTGGAGCTTCACAGGGACAAGTTCCTGTAAATGGAGCCGCTCTTGGAACGACAGCCAATGTTCCTGTAGTAACAAATACTTCCGGACAGTTAGTTCCGCATGCCTCTGGTGCTCTTGGTTCTGCCGCATTTAAAGGTGCCGAGACATTTGCAACAGCTGCACAAGGTGCTAAAGCAGATAAATCAGTTCAGTCTGTATCTATTACTTCTGGAACTAATAACGGCACAATTAAATTAACTGTTAACGGCAATGCTACTGACAATATTGCTGTTAAAGGGCTAGGTTCTGCTGCTTACACAGCTTCAGGTGCCTATGCTACATCCGCTCAGGGTGCAAAAGCAGACGCGGCTATGCCAAAAGCCGGTGGTACATTCACAGGTACAGTAACGCTTGCAGCCGATCCAACTGATGCTTTACAGCCAACAACAAAACAGTATGTAGATGCCAAAATTTCAAGTTCTATTGCTGCTTCTGATGCAATGGTGTTTAAAGGAACACTTGGAACTAATGGTACTGCTACTGCTCTTCCTACATCTTCTGTTGTAATAGGCGATACATATAAAGTAATTACTCAGGTTTCTGTAGCTGCTGATAATTCTTATACAGGAGCTGCTGTGACAGCTAAGGTCGGTGACTTAGTAGTCGCTATGTCAAAGGATCCAAAATGGATTGTTGTACCATCTGGTGATGAAATCGTTACTACTGTTAAGTATTCCACTACAACACAGAATCTTACAACAAGTGCTAAGTCTGGAGAGATTACAGTAGGTGAAGCTGCTACAAAACAGGTAGATTCTTCTATCGCAGCCGCTTCTACTTCTACTAAGCTTCCAACTTCAAAAGCTGTTGCCGCTTTTGTTGAAGGAAAAGGTTACAAAACAACTGACCAGAAAGTAAAGAATACTCTTAATACTACTGCAAAGGCTTATGTAACTGGTACTACAAGTGCAACAACTGGTATTGGAGAACAGGTATTTGATACAGGTGTATATCTTGATACAACTGCTGGGAAACTTGTTGCTACTACTTTTGCAGGTGCTCTTCAGGGTAACGCAACGACTGCTACTTCTGCGGCTGCTTGTACAGGCAATGCTGCTTCTGCAACAAAACTTGCAGCATCAAGAAATTTCTCTCTTACTGGAGGTGCCGTTGCTGATGCTGTAGCATTTAACGGTGGAGGAAATGTTGCTCTTAGTGTTAAAAGTTTAAATACTGATTATTTAACTAATGGAGCCAATACTCTTATTTTAAATTGTGGGACATCTGTTTAAATGAAAGTGGCCTCTTTTATGAGGCTGCTTTACTAAATATGAAAATTATAGATTATATCTATTTAAATAAAAATTAAAAAAGGGAGGTGCACAATGGGAGAACAAAATCTCAATATACGAATCAAACATAAATATGATACGGAAGCTAATTGGAATAAAAATAATCCTGTTCTTTTAAGTGGAGAAATAGCAATTACAAGTGATAAATTCGGTAAACATAAAGTGGGAGATGGTACGCATAAATGGTCAGAACTCTCTTATGTAAAAGCTGATCTTACAAAAAGCGATGTAATAAGCGCTCTTGGCTATACGCCTCCTTCAAGTGACACTTGGCGAGGTATTCAGGATAATCTAATAAGCAGCTCTACAACTGAGTCTCTATCTGCTGCACAGGGTAAAATATTAAAAGAGTTAGTTGACGGGAAAGCTCCGTCTTCACATACGCATACTAAAAGTGAAGTCGGATTAGGCAACGTTGACAATACTGCTGATGCCACAAAAAGTGTTAAATATGCTATTTCTGCAGGTAGCGCATCATCTGCCGCTGCTCTTACTTCTAATGCTGGATCATCAACTCAGCCAGTATATTTCTCAGGTGGTAAACCAGTAGCTTGTTCATATACACTTGGTAAGTCAGTGCCTGCAGATGCATTATTTACCGATCATACTTATGGAAACATGAAGGGTGCTACTTCTTCTTCTGCCGGAAGTGCTGGTCTTGTTCCTGCACCTAATATAGGAGAACAATTAAAGTTTCTTCGTGCAGATGGTGCATGGGTAATCCCTACAAATACGACATATTCTGTAGGTACATCAAGTTACTTAGGAATAACTAAGCTTTATACTGAAACTGGGTCGGCTACAGATGGTACCATGACTCAAAATGCTATTACAACTGCTCTAAATGGGAAATCTCCTACCTCTCATACGCACAATTATGCAGGAAGTTCTAGTTCTGGTGGTGCTGCAAACTCCGCAAATAAACTAGCAACTGCTAGAACCGTATCTGGTGGAACTGACATCACGCTAAGTTTTAACTATGATGGTAGTGGTAACTCCTCTGCAAATATCGGATTTTATAGTTCGTCTGCGAGTGTAGGCGACAAAAACAATTATCCATTCCATCGATTCGCAAAACTGGATACTATTGCTGCAAGCTATTCAGATAAATCAACCACATTCTTTATCTCACAGGATTATAGTGGTGGTGGCTTCGGTATTGTACGAATTGTATTACGTACGAATAACAGCAGCTTAGCATCGACAGTTGAAGTAAAATGGCTGGTTCGTTGTGGCTTAAGTGCGGATAGCGTACAAGTCGGAATTTACAATGTTTTTGGAAAGACTTACGCAGATGCCTTCTTTAAAACAGGAGGATCGTATGCTGGAACTTGTTTCCGTACACTTGCAAGTGGTGCGCGTGGTGGTATCAGCAGAACTTGGGTGCTGGTCAATTCTTCAGAAGTAAGTGGAACCTCTGCAACAGATGCAAAAACATCTACCGAGTGTTATGCTACTATTGCAGCAGCTGGTACCGCACTTCATAAACAAGCATATAGTAGTATCGTTTCTGGTACTGATAGCGGTACTGCATCTTATGCGAATAGTGCTGGCAGTGCAAATTCTGTTGCTTGGGGTAATGTTACAGGTAAGCCATCTACATTCGCACCATCATCTCATACTCATAACTATGCAGGATCCTCTTCTGCTGGCGGTGCTGCAGATTCTGCTATTAAGTTAAATACATCAAGAAATATCACTATTGGAAACTCAACAAAATCATTTGATGGAACTACAAATCTTAGTTGGTCATTAAATGAAATTGGTATACCTACTAAAAGTGACATAGCTGCTTGTGCTGTGATGTATGGTGGAACTACTCTCTCGTCATCTGCTACTGTAACAGATTCTGCTGCTCAATATAAAGTAATTTCAAGATCTACTGGTTCAACAGGAGATATCTTTACAAAATCTGTAACTCTCCCAAAAGGATTATATAGTGTTATGATCCGAATGAAAGTTTCTACAATCTCTTCTAGTTCTAACGTTTTCAAATTAACGATTATCGATGGTTCAACAACGACAACTAAATATATTAAACCAAATATGTTTAAAGCTGAAGACAGCTATACCACTCTCGGAACTGCTGTGGAAAATACTTCTGGAACACTTAAAATAACTTTAAACGTTTATAGTGCTTTATCAAATCAGACAGTTTGCGTAGATTACTTAGCTATTGCTCCTACAATGGTTGGAGTTACATCAATTGCGTAAGGAGGTGTGGATATATGGCTGATACAATAGTAACTGCTGAAAAATTAAACGAAATAAAAACAAAGCTGAATAATGAATTAAAGAATAGAAGAACTTATACCTATCATGGAATAAATGTAAATCAGTATCAAGGTTCCGCCTGGGACTTTACTGCTGTACCAGGTCGAGAAATAACTAATGACCAATTACATAAATTAATTGATCCTATGCTACAGATAAATGATTTTATGCAAGATAATACTTTAATTGGTGACAAACCCACTACTATACCAGATTTGACTACTGTAGAAAAATTTGTAGATAATCTTACAACTAAAGGTCAGACAAGTTCTGATTCTGGATGTCGTGGATCATGTGCTGGATTATGCTATGGTGCTTGTTATTCTGGATGCACAGGATGTAGTTCTTGTAGTGGTAATTGTTATACATCATGTGGAGATGGATGTCAAGGATGCACTGGTGGTTGTAATACTTCTTGCACTTGGTGTAGTGGCTGCACCGGTGGTTGCGAAGGAGGATGTAGTACTGGATGTGAAAGTACTTGCTCTTCTGGATGCGAGAATGGATGTTCTGGATGTTTAGGATGTTCCAATTGTACTTCTAATTGCAGTGGATCTTGTGGTGGTTCTTCATGTACTGGCTGTGGTAGTGGTTGTACAGGACAATGTGGTGCGAGTTCTACTGGTGGTTCTTGTAAAAATAACTGTTCCTCTGGATGCACTGCTTCATGTGGACAATGTTCTGGATGTTCAGGTGGTTGTATGGGAAGTTGTAGTTCTTGTAGTTCTTGTTCTGGTGGATGTTCTGGAAATTGTGATGGTTGTAGCGGCTGTTCATCTGGCTGTACTGATTCTTGTGGAGGATGCACCGGATGTCTAACTGGATGCAACTCTGGCTGTTCTGGTTGTACTGATTCTTGCGACGGTTGTCAATCAGGATGCGCATCTGCCTGCCAAGGCTGTTCTGGTTCCTGTTCTGCTGGATGTTCTGGCTGTGGATCTTGTGACGCTTCGTGCTCATCAAACTGTTCTTCTACTTGCGGCGCCACATGCTCAGGAACTTGTTTTGGAGTAGCTAAGTCTTCATGATTTGGCTGCTTTTTAGATTAAATGAATAAACGGAGGAAATTTATATGAGAAATTTAAAAATTGATATTGCTGAAGATACTGTAAGTAAAATTCAAAGGATTCATTCTGAAACAGAAGCTAGAATGTTACTGTTAAATAGATTAATGGAAACGCATAAAGACGATGCAAGTTTTATTGACTCTGCTCTTTTTAAAAAATATCATGAGGAATATGTAACTATGTCCACTGCTTTCGATGAAGCAAAACATGTGTTAGAAGCTGACTATATTCCTAAATATTTACAGGACCATCAGCTTAACTGGAATCTGGATTATGCAACTTGTCAGCTTAATGTTGACATCTTATGTGATTGTGACATTCCAGAATTAAATTAAGGAGTACTATATATGGTATCACGTAATTATAGAAAAGGAATGCAGTTTACCGACACTATTGCTCACTTATATCCTGAGTTAACCGAAAGAGCAAAAGATGCTGGGTATAAAAGACCTTTAACACAGAGTTTGACGTTCCAAGTAACTGACGATTGTAATCTTGCATGTACTTATTGTTATCAGACTTGCAAAGGGAAACGTCGAATGTCATTTGAAACAGCAAAAAAAGCTGTAGATATGTTACTTACTGGAGATAAGGGAATGTCTGAATACATCAACCCTATTTCTTCTCCAGGAGTGATTATTGAGTTTATCGGTGGCGAACCATTCCTTGAAGTTGAATTGATTCAGCAAATCTATGAATATTTTCTTGATCGTGCAATAGAGCTTAATCATCCGTGGGCAACTTTACATAGAATCTCTATTTGTTCTAATGGAGTTTTATATTTTGATCCCAAAGTACAGGAATTTTTAAATAAGTATAAATACAACCTCAGTTTTTCAGTAACTGTTGATGGCAATAAAGAATTGCATGATGCATGTAGAGTGTTTCCTGACGGGAGACCAAGTTATGATCTTGCCGTGGCTGCTGCTAAAGACTGGATGGATAAAGGTGGAGTTATGGGAAGTAAGATTACTATTGCCCCAGGTAATGTTATGCATTTATATGAAGCTCTCACTCATATGGTTGAACTTGGGTATGACGATATAAATGCAAACTGTGTATATGAAAAAGGATGGACTACAACTCATGCAGTAGTTTTGTATGCAGAAATGAAACGAGTTGCTGATTATTTCTTAGACACTAACTTGAATTTCTTAGATGGTAGCTTTAGATGTTCTCTGTACGAAAATAATTTCTTCCATCCGAAGGAGTCTACTGATCTACAAAATTGGTGTGGTGGAAATGGAGTCATGTTATCTGTCGATCCTGATGGAGTTTTTTATCCTTGCATCAGATATATGGAATCTTCTCTTAATGGCGAGCAGGAACCATACTCTATTGGTAATGTAGATGATGGAATCTGTGCTCATGATTGTGAGAAATGTCGTGTAGTCGCACTGAAGAAAGTTGATCGTAGAACTCAAAGTACAGATGAATGTTTTAACTGTCATATCGCTGAAGGATGTAGTTGGTGTACAGCTTATAACTATCAAGTATTTGGAACCCCAGATGCAAGAGCAACATTCATTTGTGTTATGCATAAAGCTCGTGCTCTCGGTAATATCTACTTCTGGAATAAATATTACAGAAAACATAATATGTCCACAAGAATGAAAATGCATATTCCTGATGAATGGGCTTTGGAAATCATAAGCCAGTCTGAACTGGATATGCTAAAAGAACTATCAAAGGAGGATGCTGAAATGAAGCTTATTTTAAAAGACAAACAGGAAATTGAAATTTCCAATACAAATATTAACTATAACACTAATTTAAGTGAAGATGAGCGTAGAAGTATTACTTTTGTTTTAGATGAGCCAACTCTTACTACAGAAAATCTCATTAAAATGCTCACAAGAGAAAATCTTGAACATGTAGAAATTAATTCTGCTGCAAAAACAATTGAGAAAGAACATTTAAAACTTATTACTGTATCTGAAAATCTCACAGATGATCACTATAGAATCGAAATAAGACTTTCAACTAATTAATCGAGAGGGCTAATTACCCTCTCTTTTTTATGTCATGTTTTAACATTTCTTTTAAGGACTTATGTCATTATCTTTAATTCAATTCAAAAGGAGGCTTGATATTATGGCAGAAATTAAAGGAATCGATGTTTCCAGATGGAATGGAAAAATCGACTGGAAAACCGTTGCTAATTATGGAATGGGATTCGCTATCCTACGAATCACAGAAAAAGGAAATATTATTGATAGCACATTCGAACCTAATTATAAAGGCTGTATTGAGAATAAAATTCCTGTTGGAGTCTATAAATACAGCTATGCTACTACTATTGCTCAGATTAAAAATGAAGCAAATGTAGTTATTAAAACATTGAATAAAAGAAAACTGGATTATCCAGTGTTTCTTGATATAGAGGATAAATGTCAGGAGAATTTATCTGACAATTTAATGATGAAAATGATCGAAGCGTTTAGAGCTATTATTGTCAAAGCTGGATATAAATTTGGTATTTATTGCGGCTATTCTTGGTATCAGAACCAGTTACCAGAAGGTGCTAAAAAGTATGATTGTTGGGTTGCTCGATATCCTAATAATGATACCGGTGAATTACAGGAAAGATTAAGAGTTCCTGCTTCTACTGGTGTTATTGGATGGCAATACTCTAGTAAGGCAACCATTCCTGGTATTCCAACAAAAACCGATCGAAGTGTATTCTATAAAGACTATTCTAAATCTTCTACTACTTCTACAAACTCTCCCAAACCAACAACTACACAAGGAAGTGATGCTATGAACAAAGAAAAGGCTATTGATGCTCTTATTGCTTGCGCTGAAAATGAGGTTGGATATTTAGAGAAGAAATCTAATTCTCAGCTTGATGATAAAACTGCAAATGCAGGTTACAATAACTACACTAAATACTGGAGAGACGTATATCCTCAGTATCAGGCACAGGCTTGGTGCGCTGCTTTTGTGAGCTGGTGTATGATGAAAACATTCGGTCTTGATGTAGCTAAAAAACTCCTTAAACATTGGCCTTATGTATACTGTCCTACTCTTGGAAATCTCTTTACAAAGTATGCAAATCCACAGCGAGGAGACATTGTAATCTTCTATCGTAATGGCACATTCGCTCATACTGGATTAGTAACAAAAGTCGAAGGAGATAAATTTTATACTATTGAAGGTAACACTTCAGGAGGCTCTTCTATTGTTCCAAATGGTGGTGGAGTTTATGCTAAGAGTTATTATAATTCAAATCTCCCTGGGACAAAGTTTTGTCGTCCAGACTATTCTATTGTCACATCCATCTTAACTTCTAACACCTCTTCTACATCATCTCCTGCACCTGTACAGCCATCTTATACTGCATGGGTAGGTTCTTGTACAGCTAATGGAACAGATGTATTCTCAGGCGCTACAGGAGCTTCTAAGTTAAGTACATATCCTAAACTTAATGCAGGTAATCTTGTGGATATCATCGGTGAATCTGGTACAAGATATCAGGTTCGTATCGCTGCAAAATATATAGGGTATGTAGAAAAATCTAACATTAAAAATCCTAATACTCCTGCTGCAACAACTACAAAAAAATATCCATTTGTAGGAAAAGTAACTGCAAGTAAATTGAATGTTCGCAAAAAACCCGGTACTGAACATCCGTTACTTCCAGAGTATCCGATGTTAAATAAAGACAATCTTATTAATGTCCTCGGAGTTACAAAAGATACTAAAGGTGACAGATGGTACAAAGTATCAATCACTAAAAAAGAATATGTTGGCTATGTATCAGCCAAATATATCATTAAGGCATAAGGAGGTACGTCATGGGTATTGAACAGATACAGAAAATCCATGAGTTTGGTGAGATCAATGTGATCATATCTTTACTTCTTTGTGCAATGCTTGTTATAGCTTTAAAAGCTGGATGGGAGAAACTTCTTGATGTTCTTGGTCTCGAAACAAAAGCATCTCTACAGAAGAAAGCTTTAGAGAAGAAGTTGTCTGATATGGAACAGAAAATTGCTGATTTTGAGCAGTCTCAACATAATTATCATGACCAGTCCATTAATATCAGAGATGATCTGAGAACAAATCAAAATACTCTGAGCACACAGCTTACTGATCTTACAACTTTGATGCAGAACTTTATAACTAATCAAGATGAGTGTACTGTAGCATCATTTAGAAGTTCTCTCTGGAGAATGCATAGAGACTTTATGGCACAAGGGTACATCACACCGGATGGATTAAAGACATTCCTAGAGATGGGAAAGCTTTATGAAAAGGCTGGTGGAAATGATATTTATCATGAGAAATTACTTCCAGATATTGAATCTCTGGAAGTCAGATATACAAAAGACAATGTACTATAATTTATGGGTAGTCAAGCATTATACTTGGCCACCCATTTTTTTACTTTGATTCTTTATCAAGCATATTCCGAACGTCTTCTACAGAAAGTCCTTTTTCTCGAAGTAATTTGGCAAGATCTTTCATAGACTGTTCTTCTTTTACGGCTGCTTCTTTCTTCTCTGCTGCAACAAGATCTTTAGAAAGATTCTTTTTCTGCACTCTCAAGCCTTTGATATCTTCTGTAAGCTTAGTAATTTGTTCTTCTATAGATGTAATTTGTGCCTTAATTTCTTCTGATGTAAGCTCTACTTTTCTTACTCTTGCCATTTTTTAACTACCTCTTTTCGATTTAATAAGGGTGAAATAAGGGTGAAGTTTTTAAGAAGTGCTTGTTTTATAAGGCTCTAAGTCGGTTGTTCATGGTACCGGAAACCACTGCTCTATCCACTGAGCTACAGGCGCGTATCTTGAAAATCTGATTTTCAAAGGATTTATATAATTTATTTAATACAAGGTCTATATTATCATAATTACCGAAAAAAGTAAAGTTTTTTATTTTGTTACAAAAGATGCATTATTTTGTTACAAGTCAAAAATTATGGGCAGTCATGCATTGTGCTGACTGCCCGGTTTTATTTACATTTTCAGATCGTCGAATTTTAATCGGATGATCACCAGGGTGATCGCCATAAGAATGATTCCTGCCGGAAGTGCGATCCATGCTGTCTGTACAAATCCTGCGATAATATAAGTCAGGAAAGATACTGCTGCTGCAACCATTGCATAGGGAAGCTGTGTGCTGACATGATTTACATGTTCACACTGCGCACCTGCTGATGCCATGATGGTTGTATCGGAAATCGGTGAACAGTGATCTCCACATACAGCACCTGCCATACATGCAGAAATAGAGATGATCATCAGTTCATGATTTGTTCCTGAGAATACATTAACAACAATCGGGATCAGGATACCAAAGGTTCCCCATGAAGTACCTGTCGCAAATGCGATAACAGCCCCGATCACAAAGATAATTGCAGGAAGGAAATTCATCAGCCCGCCTGCAGAGCTTTTAACAATTGCAGATACAAATACAGATGCACCAAGGCTGTCTGTCATGGCCTTCAATGTCCAGGCAAAAGTAAGGATCAGGATCGCAGGTACCATTGCCTTGAATCCGTCCGGAATACACGCCATACAGTCTCTGAAATTCATAACACGACGTATCAGATATAAAACAATCGTGATAACCAGTCCGAAGAAGCTTCCAAGCACCAGTCCCACAGATGCATCACTCTGTGAAAATGCAGTTACAAAATCAGTTCCGCTAAAGAAACCACCTGTATAGATCATACCGATTACGCAGCATATTACAAGGCTTACAATCGGGATCAGAAGATCGATCACCTTGCCACGCGGATTACTTTTCTCATCTTCAGCCGCGTTTGCATAAGGACGTGCAGGTGTTGTGTAGATATCACCTTTTAAAGCATTTGTCTCATGAACACCCATTGTTCCGAATTCTACTTTCATAAGAACCATTGCCACCATCATGAAGATCGTAAGCAGTGCGTAGAAGTTATAGGGAATTGCATGTACAAACAGGGTAATTCCATCCTCTCCTTCTACAAATCCGCTGACTGCCGCAGCCCATGAAGAAATCGGTGCAATGATACATACCGGTGCTGCTGTGGCATCGATCAGGTACGCCAGCTTTGCGCGGGACACATTGTGCTTATCTGTCACAGGACGCATAACGCTTCCTACTGTCAGACAGTTAAAATAATCGTCAATAAAGATCAGTACACCAAGAATGATGGTTGAGAGTTCCGCACCAACTCTGCTTTTAATCCTCTTACCGGCCCAGCGTCCGAATGCTGCGGAACCGCCTGCCCTGTTCATCAGGCATACCATGGTTCCCAGAATAACAAGGAAGATCAGGATACCCATATTATAAGAATCTGTCAGAACGCTAATCATTCCGCCTTCAAAAATATGAAGGATTGTTCCTTCGAAATTAAAATTAGAGTAAAACAGTGCACCAACCAGTATTCCTACAAACAGTGAACTGTATACTTCTTTGGTGATCAGTGCCAGTGCAATGGCAACAAGCGGCGGAACCAACGACCAGAATGTGCCGTAAAATTTCGCAGATGCAGCCACCTCTTCCTCTGCTGCAAGTACAGTCAGCGGACTTGCCAGTATCAGCAACATCAGTGCTGAAAGGCAGAGTGAAAGTCTTTTTATGTTACTTTTCATTTCTTTTCTCCTTCTCTTGTAAGATATATGATATTTCGATCATAGCACGCCTCTTAATTAATGCATTTGAAACAGCTTGGCAGAATTTCACGCTCTGATGAGCCGGATCAATATGCATTATTCAATATGCATTATTTACGAGGCTTGCTATAATCAAATCTGTAAATGTAGCAGGATTCCGTCTGTGCGATCAGTTCACAACCACACTCTGTCAGAAAATCATGGTCAACCAGCCCGATCTGTGTTACTACGAAATCTGTCTTTGATTTCTTCAACGCAGCCTGAAACCCTTCTTTATCTTCATAGATATGATAATCGATCACATCCAGCAATGCTTTCTGTCTTTTATAGAAACTGCTGTTCTCATCATAGTTTCCCGCCACTGTACTGCCTGATCTGTAGATACTTGCATTTCTGCTTATTACAGTGGCGATCCCCGCATCATACTGTCGCACAATGCTGTTAAGACTGCCGTCAAAAACAACCCTTGGAAAATCATTCTCCTGGTTCTGGTGGATCACGTCGCAGACTGCGCGCAGATCATTGGGCACCTTATAAATATTCTCTGCCATTGCAAAATTGGTCACTACCCCGTCCAGCGGATTTCCCAGGATCACAAAACCTGTCAGCACAGCTGCAGCCATAAGAACTTTTATCCAGGTCTTTCTAAAAGCGGTCACAAGTCTGACTCCATAGTAGGCAACCGCCGGGATCACAGGAAGAATCCAGATAAACCGGTAATATTCATTCTCAAACTTCACCTTTGCGATAAGATATTTTACAACCAGCGGATTATATACTGTCAGCAGCAGAAATACTGTATAGCCGACAAATATCCCGGACTTTCTTTTTCTCCCCAGGACCAGTGTGCAGATCAGTCCTACAGCAAACAGAAGAGGATACCAGCAGGAACCCCAGTACAGCCTCATACATGCATCAACAAAGCGCAGTCCCAGTTCCTGAATTGTTACACCTGCCATTTTTTTCTCCTTTCTGTATTATGATGCAGCCAGCGTCAGCAGACCGATTCTGCATGCAAAAAATACAGCTGCATATAATGCCGACGGAAGCATACACACTGCACAATATACCAGCCCCGAAAATCTCTTATTCATAACTGCCGCCGGAGCCATTCCCGCTGCGATCACGATAGGAAAGATGATAGCAGAACCGGAAAATGTCAGCGCACTGACCGCTGTGACAAACAATATGATCCAGACATTCCTGCTGTTTTTCTCCTGCAGATACCAGACGGCACACATGAGAACTGCAGGGATGGCAATGTTGGCAAGGATGGCTTTTCCCTCGTAGCTTCTGGTAAAGAAAAAAGTTCCGGAGGAATAAATCGTACCGCAAAACAGCTGTAAAACACAGACAAAGACAAGCATCAGATCTGCTTTCTTCCTGTTTCCGTCAAACAGTCTCTTACCGATCTGATAAATGATCAGATTGGCAGTCACTACATTCATACATGACATTACCTGCTTTGCCTGCACAATGGGATGGATTCCCAGAAGTCTGCACCACACTGCATTATGCATCGGATATGCGGAAAAAACATATCTGGCCTGAAATGCCTTCTGGATCGCTCCGTTAAAGGGATTATATCTGCCAAGAGTATCTGTGTATACAGAAGTACTCACTGTACCTACATAATACGCCGCATCTACTGTTGTATCCTCGTAAAAGATCACAATCAGACACTGCAGCAATACTACGGCACCTGCAAGGATAATCATCACAGAGTGATTTTTCCATATTTCAGAAATGCTTCCAAAAATCCCACTACATGTTTCCGTTTGTCCGGCACGTATTCTCCGTTGTTTTTTTATTGTGCAGATCACAGCTGCGCAAATAACCAGAGCCATGATTCCTGCCCATATATAAGCCGCAGCTGTCAGGGATACCCATTTCAGTGTCATCGGTACGATCACCAGTTCAAACACTGCAAAGTAAACCAGATATCCCAGTATGAAAGTCAGGGAACAATCCCCTTTTACTTTCAATATCCGGACCAGAACAATGCCTGCTGCATAAAAAACTATAAACTCCAGGGCAAAACCTGCACAGGCAAGGCATAATTCTCTCATTCTTCCACCTTTGTCCCTGACCGGATGGATTCGCGGTTTTTCAAAATCTCCATGGCAATCTTCTCAGGAGTCATCGGAAGCTCTGTCAGACGCACACCTGTTGCATTATAAATTGCCTCAGCCAGTGCCGGACATGGAGTATCAATTACAAGCTCACCGATGGATTTTGCACCAAAAGGACCGCTCTTTTCGTAACTGCACTCGAAATCCACGCGGATATTTCCGATATCCTGTCTGGTTGGGATCTTATACTGCATAAAAGAGTTGTTGCGGATCTTACCTTTATCTGTATATTGTACATCTTCCCAGAGAGCCATGCCAATTCCCTGTGCAATACCGCCCTCCGTCTGTACACGTGCAAGATTCGGATTGATCGGTGTACCGCAGTCAACAACCGCCACATAATCCAGAACATCCACACTGCCTGTCTCTGTATCCACCTCTACTTCTGCCATACCTACCATAAACGGCGGCGGCGAGATCGGTGAAGAATGCTGTTTCACAACCTGAAGCTCGATATTGTTAAAGAAAGTGCTCTTTAATGCAATATCTTCCAATGAAACTTTCTTCTGGGCATTTTCAGAACTGATGGCATCCATATCAACACTATAGCCCTCTTCTGCATCTGTCATATGACCTGCTGCATTTCCGTCTGCCCCATCGCTTATCTCAAGTGTCTCATCATAGAATACACAGGATCCGTCAAAATCAACTTTTCCCTCATCTACTTCCATCATCTCTGCGCCAAGCTTACAGATTTTTTTCTTCAGCTCCTCACAGGCCTTCATAACCGCTACACCGGTGGTATAGGTTGTAGCGGAAGCATAGGAGCCGGAATCATAAGGAGAGATATCCGTATCCACGCTGAATACTACTATGTTGTCCATAGGTGTATTCAGACAGTCAGCCGCGATCTGTGCCATAACGGTATCACAGCCGGTTCCCATATCCGTACATCCAAGTGCCAGTGTATAAGAACCATCTTCATTCAGCTTAATATCTGCGCCGCCTACGTCAACTCCTGCGATAGAGGAACCCTGCATAGCCATGGCAACACCGACTCCGCGGACCTTGCCATTTCCCATATCCCTGCATGGATATTTGGAATCCCAGTCCATCATCTCTTTGGCGCGCGCCATACAGCGGTCCATGGAACAGCTCTGTGCATAAGGAACATCCGGATATCCCGGAAGAGGACCGCCCTCTACAGGCATATTCATTTCTTTTACCTTAACAGGATCCATTCCCATCTTATGTGCCAGCTCATTTACTGCAGATTCCACTGCAAAAATACCCTGGGTTGCACCATAACCACGATAGGCACCTGCAGCCTGCACATTTGTATAGACAACATCAAAAGCAAACCTGTGGGCCTCTGTATGTCTGTAAAGAGCGATTGATTTATGACCGCTGAGTCCTACTGTTGTAGAACTGTGTTCTCCGTATGCCCCAGTGTTGGACAAAGTATAAAGATCAATTGCCTTGATGATACCATTTTCATCTGCACCTGCGCGTACTGTGATCTCCATCTCATGGCGCGGTGAAGAGCAGATCATGGACTCATATCTGGAGAAGATCATCTTGGACGGGCGGCCTGTTTTCCAGGTCACGATCGCCGGATAGATCTCACTGACAGAGGTCTGCTTTGCACCAAAGCCGCCACCGATCCTTGGCTTGATCACACGTACTTTGGAAGCAGGAATGTCCAGTGCCCTTCCAACGATCCTTCGCACATGGAATGGGATCTGTGTTGAGGACAGAACGATCAGTCTGCCGAAATGATCCATATAGCAGGCTGTGCGGAAAGTCTCCATCATAGTCTGCTGGTTTGCTCTTGTATGATAAGTGCGCTCTACAGTATATTTACACTTTGCCAGAACTTCATCTACATTTCCATGTTCTTCCACTGCGGATGCACATAAGTTTCTTTTGTTGTCTCCGCCAAGAGGGATTTTCAGCTTCCAGTCATCCTCCGGATGGACCAGGATCGGATTATCTTTTGCCTTGTGGATATCCAGAACCGGTGTCTCCACGCGGTAATCTACGCGGATTCTCTTCAATGCTTTATCTACCGCCTCTTCTGTCTCACCCGCAACAATGGCAACTGCATCTCCCACAAAACGTACATGACGGTCAAGGATCAGTCTGTCATCCGGACTCATCTCCGGTGCAGTCTGGCCGGCAAGGGTAAAACGTTTCTGAGGCACATCTTTATAGGTAAGGATACATGCAATTCCGGCCACCTTCTCGGCAGTACCTGTTTTAATATCTTCCACCCAGGCGTTGGCGTGGGGACTTCTCAGTATCTTCACGATCAGGCAGTCCCTTGGTGCCAGATCATCTGTATAGACAGGCTTTCCGGTTACCAGTGACATTGCATCTGTTTTACGTACAGGTTGATTTACATATTTCATCTTTATGCTTCCTCCTGTGCTTTCTTATATTTCAGGAACTTCAGGATACTCCTTGTCTGGGAAACAAAACCGGAACATCTGCACAGATTTCCCGCAAGATATTCTTTGATCTGCTCCTCTGTGGGATCTTTGATCTCGTTGAGCATCGCAAATACATTCATGATAAATCCCGGATTGCAGAAACCGCACTGTTCCGCACCTTCATTCGCCAGAAAGCTTCCAAACTCCTGCGCTTCTCTCTGCATTCCTTCCAATGTAACGATTTTCTTTCCCTCAATGCGTGCTGCAAGTGTACTGCAGGAAAGCACCGGACGACCGTCCATAAGAACTGTGCAAAGACCACAGTTCGCAGTTTCGCAGCCTCTTTTCACGCTGAAACAGCCCTGTTTTCTTAAGAAATCGATCAGCAGTGTATCCGGGGAGATCTCTGCGTGGCGGTTCACTCCGTTAAGCCAGAAATTAATATTCATTTTTCATCCCTCCTACTGCTTCCCAGGCTCTTCTTGTCAATACTTTTACAAGAAGGGTTCTGTATTCCTTTGATCCTCGCATATTGCCTGCAGTAGGAACGTTCTCTGCCGCATATTCTGCAAAGGCTTCGATCGCCTCTTCCTTCTGCTTTTTTGTCATGTTCCGGAAATTCTTCAGGATCTGCTTCTTATCTTCCACGATCATGGCACGTGCAGGTCTGGCACCTATCACAGTCCTTGCCTCATTTCCGATCACAGAAGCTGCACAGGTCAGCACCGGGAAATCTGTTTTTATGTTTCTCTGACTTAAGTAACAGGTAAGAAGTGGCTCTTTTCGCACGATGATATTTACAAGGATGTCATTGTCCTTCTTCATATTTACAAATTCAGTCAGTGGAATACGGCCTGCATCATATAATTCTACCCATGTATCCATTCCCAGGAACATGGTCAGAACATCTGAGAAACCATATCTTCCATAAATGCTTCCTCCCACAGTGGCACAGTTTCTGAACTGTACGCCTACAATGTGGCAAAGGCTTTCTTTCATAGCTCCATGTGTGTAGGTATTCAGAGCTTCATTTGTCTCCAGGTCATGAAGCGGAGTCATACATCCGATGACAAATTCGTCATCATTCTCCGAAATCGCATCCATCCCCAGACCGGAAAGATCAATCGCTGTGGATATTGCTCTGTTGCCCATTTTCATCCAGACCATTCCCCCAAGAATACGGGCTGTTTTCTTCTGGTTCAGTTCATAAGCTTCCGCCAGACTGTTTACCTTTACATAGCTTTTGATTTTCAGCATTATGTATCGTATCCCTTTCTTACATACTTTTCATATCTCTTGTAATATTTTGACTCGGATCTGTCGTCAGACAGCCAATTTAATATAATACCATAGCTTAAAGAAAAAATCTATAAATATCCTCTATTTCATAAATAAATTTTTGTTACTGTTCACTCCGTTCTCAGTAACGTAGCCAAAATTCATTCCAGATTGCCTGCGGCAATGGAATTTTGGCTTGTATGTCTCGGCAGTAATCCTGGTCAGGCGGACAATATCATCCGCTTTGCTGCTTGCTGTAAATATTACTCTAATTCTAGCATATGACAGCCAAAAGTGTCTATTGATAAAACTATCCAAAAAAACACTTTTCAAAATATTATCGGATTAACTGCATCATTTGTTTCATTGCGAATCGTTTTTGTGCACTGTACCTAAATATTTTCGTAATATATTTGGTTTTTTATATATTTTACTGGATTTTTTCAAGTATCAATGTTATAATGTTCACAAATAAAAGACTTATCACTGTTAATTGCAGATAACAGGTACAATTTGCGAATATCCGCCTGAATCTATATCGTTCAATAACAGAGATGTCATAAAGGAGGGTTTGATTATGAGTAAACGCGTGATTACAATAAACAGGATGCTCGGCAGTAATGGCCGCCTGATCGGTAAGGCTCTGGCAGAAGAGCTTGGATTTGCTTTTTATGACAAAGAGCTGATCGATATTGCAGCTCACAAAGAGAATATTCCTTTTGATCTGCTTGCCAAGGTTGATGAGAAACGTGGCAGCCAGTGGCGTTTCCCCATTGACCATGAACTTCAGATGGACAGCGATTTTCACTTTGTTCCCATGAATGATGTGCTCTTTGACCTTCAGCGAAAGATTATTCTGGATGCTGCTGAGAAAGAAGATTGTGTGATCGTTGGCCGATGCGCCAATCACATCCTCGACAATAAATGCCTGAGCGTATTTATTCATGCGCCATTTGAGTATCGTGTACAGACTGTCATCGAGCGTACGGGACGGGAAGAAAAAAGTGCACAGAAGCTGGTTAAGAAAGTGGATAAAGAACGGCGTACTTATTATGAGTACTTTACAGATAAGAAATGGAAAGATATTTCCCAGTATCATCTGGCATTTGACAGCAGTAAATTTGAGCAGGATAAAATTATACAGATGATAAAGATGGCATTGTAAAATCAAACAGGGTTCCAGATTCAAAAGTCTTATCATGCAGGCACGAACGACTTTTTGAACCTGGGCCCCTGATATCATATTATTTATTTTCTCCCAGAATATACTGCTTCAGGAAATCATAAATCTGATTCTCTGTTGGAGGACATCCCTTTACGTTATGTTCAAATTTACAGGTGCATGCACCTACACCCAGTTTTCCTGTTTTTCCGCGGTATCCCTGGCCGATGCAGATTTTCGTGTCCAGTTTCTCGAAAAGGCCGTCATTTTTAAGCATTTCCAGAGCCGGGATGAGATAACCATAGCAGGCACTGCAGGATTCTACTTCTTCTACTGCATCCTGAAGTTCTACCACTTTTCTTGATTTCGGAAGTTCTTTGCGGGCATTTTCCTCACAGTATACGATGTGGGAATTTTTCAGATCAGTACTTCCAACCCCAAGCTTCTCTGCCAGTTCAATATACGGTACATCTTTCGTTGTATAATGCATGATCTGACATACATAAGAATCGATCAGTACCGGATCCGTCCCCGCCCAGATACGGTTCATCACTACCGGATTTCCGCCATCCTCGAAATCCAGATCTCCGCAAATGTTATCAACCACGACAAAATCCTGATGGAGCCCCGCATTCAGATGTGCAATCGGTTCATGCAGTCCCATCGCATGAAAATGACGCTTCTCTGTATTGGGGATCAATCCTTTCATATTTTTCAATGCACATGTGATCTTTGTCTGACAATGGCCTTTCAATACCGGAACATTAATCAGAAAATCGATATTTGCCGCACGTTCACAGACATTCAGTTTCATCCCCCTGCAATCTCTTTCAATCCCCTTGTCTTTCTGCATATCCCAAAAAGGCACCTGATATTTTTCCGTTAGTTCCCGATATCCGCACACTTCGTATGCTTCTGTGGTCTTATCTCCCACCCAGGAGCCTTCCAGAATGGCAATATTTCCATATCCGTTTTCCTGCAGATACTCAATAATTCCCGCCACAATTTCCGGATGTGTGGTAGCTCCCCATGAAGCCTCGGAAGGTGATACAAGATTAGGCTTGATACCAATCTGCATCTTTTTATCTGAAATTACAGACGCCAGGCCGCACTGTGCCAGCAGTTCCTTTGTCATTTCTTTGTAATTGGTTCCGCTCTTTATATAGATTTCATTTTTGTTCATTACAAGATTATCCTTTACACTTTACATTCGAATATTTTTCTGCTGATTTTTGCATATTTTTTTGTATTTCCCCCTGGAAGTTTTCTTCTGAATCGGTCAGCTTTTCTGAGGTGAAAATGTTCTCCGCATCAGCCTGCATGCCACTGTACTTGTGAGCAGTGCCACCAGAAATCCTGCCAGAACATCCCCCGGATAATGTACGCCCAGATAGAGTCTGGAAAAAGCAATCATTCCGGCCAGAACAACAGGCAAAATTCCCCATTTCCCGGGCAGCATCCGCAGACAGACCAGTGCAACGGCAAAGGAAGCACAGGTATGGCCAGATGGAAATGAATAGTCTTTCGGTCTGGTGATCAGCGGAATGATCTGTGTATAAGTATCAAAAGGTCTTGGACGGGCTACTGCATTTTTTATCAGCAGATTTGTGATCAGAAACCCTGACAGCAGCGAGAGTGCCGCTGTCACTCCTGTTTTGCGTGTTTTCCCGAAACAGATCAGAAGCACACATAATACGATCCAGAACCATCCTCCGTTTCCGAGGAAGGTGACTGCTCTCCAGAACGGAGTCAGGGCATCCACCCTTAAATGTTCCTGGATCCACAGTAAAATATTCATATCTAATTGCTGTAATGTCGCCATAAACTTCTCCCATTATATTTTTTATCAGTCACAGTATGTATTCCTCTCAAAATACATACGAATTATATCAGTCCGACTTCTTTTGTGCAAGGTATTATAAGCAAAGTTGATTTGTTTAAGAACTTAAAAGTCAAAATAACGTAGAAATCAGTCAAAATACCGATAGCGTTTTTCTGCCGGAAGGATTATGCTGAAAACAGACTAATAAAACTGCCTGATCGGGCAAATACTTATTACGGGGGTAAATATGATAAACACATTATCGGCCGGTAAGGATAATTTTTACCGGCAGATGCTTAAACTGACGATTCCGATCATTATCCAGAATCTGCTCAGTGCAGCGGTTAACTCCGCAGATGTAATTATGCTTAATTATGTGGGACAGTCTGCGATTTCTGCGGTGTCTCTGGCTGCCAATTACTCCAATATCCTGTTTATGGTATATTATGGACTTGGTACAGGCGCATCTCTTCTGTGTGCGCAGTATTTCGGAAAAAATAATATGCAGGCTATTCATGCGATCGAGGGAATTGCTCTCCGCTTTTCCATCATAATCTCGGGAATCGTAGCACTGATCGCATTTACTGCTCCTCAGCTTATGATGAAGATTTTTACTTCTGATCAGGAACTGATCTCTATCGGTTCTTCTTATCTTAGGATTATGGGAATTACATATCTCTGCTGGGGAATTACAGAGATTTATCTGGCGATTTTGCGCAGTATCGGACGTGTAACGATCAGTATGGCATTGAATATGCTGGCTTTTATATTGAATATTATCCTGAATGCCACTTTTATCTTCGGGCTTTTCGGCGCACCGAAGCTGGGGGCTACAGGTGTTGCCATTGCAACTGCTGCTTCCAGACTGATCGAACTGGCAGCATGCGTGATCGTTTCTTTCCTGAGCAAAGATGTTAAATTGAACCTGACCTTTATGTTTATCCGCAGTAAGGTGCTGTTTGGCGACTTCGTCCGGCTGTCACTTCCCGCTCTTGGAAATGACATTTCCTGGAGTGTTGCTTTCTCCATGTACTCTGTGATCCTGGGACATCTCGGAACAGATGCCGTTGCAGCCAACTCTCTGGTTACGGTTGTCCGCAATATCGGTTCTGTGTTCTGCTTTGCAATTGCCAGTGCGGGAACGATTCTTCTTGGAAATGTAATGGGAAAAGGGGATCTGGAGAAATCGAAGGTGTATGCTTCCAGAATGCTGAAGATGACCATTATAGCCGGTGCCATTGGCGGTGTGATCGTATTTGCCATCACGCCTCTGGTCCTGAGATTTGCATCCTTAAGTGACGGGGCAATGCATTATTTGAAGTACATGCTGCTTATCAATACCTATTATATTATGGGTTCTGCGGTAAACACAGCCCTGATCGCCGGGGTATTCCGCGCAGGCGGTGATACGAAGTTCGGACTGATCTGCGATACCATTGATATGTGGGTATATGCGGTACCTCTGGGATTTTTTGCGGCCTTTGTCCTGAAGCTTCCGGTATTGTGGGTTTACTTCCTGCTCTGTACAGATGAGTTTGTGAAATGGCCATGGGTATTCCATCATTACCGCCAGGGGAAATGGGCACAGAATATTACAAGGGAGGATCTGTTTGAGCAGAAAGCTTCCTGAGATATCATCCATATCCGCCGCAGTGTGGTTCTATCATAAATAAGCAAAACAGCAGGTCTGTTCATTCTATGAACAATCCTGCTGTTTTTATGTCTGCAGATTTTCTTTCCGGATCCCTGCAGACATCCATTTTCGGTTTATAAAAAATGCTTACAGATTATAATGTATTCAGGTCGATTCTGTAATCGTCAGAGCCCTGTCCGTCTACTGTGTAGTAAGCGGCTTTCTGCTCAACATTTACATAAACGCTGATTTCTTTTCCTTCGATGCCTTTGTCTTTGATGTCTTTTTTGATTGCTTCCTCGATGGAGCTCATTGTAACTGCAAAACCAGGTAATTCGATAGTTGTTTCTGCGAATTTTTTGATGTCGATATTTTTAGCCACTTCTTTTACTGCTTTCTTTACAGTTTCTTTTGCTTCTTCTACAACCGGAGCCTTCGTAATATCAGCTGCAGCGTCTTTTGCTTCTTCAATTACTTCTGAAGCCTTTACAGCTGTTTTCTCAACTGTCTCTTTGACTGCTTCTGTAGCCTTTGTTGTTGCTTCTTTAATAGTTTCCTTTGCTCTTGAAGTTGTTCTTTTTCTCATAATAATCTCCTATTCCAACTGATTGGTCTAGAGCGTGTCGCTCTAACAGTTTCCTGTGTAACCGTATCACAAATTCCAGATAATGTCAAATTTTTATCAAATTTTGTCCTACTCGACATTTTTTAAGGCTTCATCCATAGGAACCTTCTTCACTCTCCGAAATTCCAGCAAAGCAACGATTCCGTATATAATGATTCCTGCTGCAAACATCTGCACATAGATCATCGGGTCGATCCAGAGCGTAATCCAGCCGGAAATGCTTGACAGCATCATCTCCCTGAACAGAACCTTCATAACCGCCGTTTCTATTGGAAGACTGACAAGCAGACAGAGCACTACTACCATTGAAGTAGACAGAATGTACAGCCTGCTGATCTCGCCATTTGTATAGCCCAGGATTTTTACCATTGAGATAGACTGGGCATTTTTTTCGATAATGATCTTGGAAAGAAGATAGATCAGTACCATATAGATCACAATAGCAAATCCATTTACCATTCCCATCATACTTCCCATAGATACATCCAGCTGTCTGGAAATCTTGGTCAGTGCATCCAGGTCCACCACTGACCCAATATATTTGTCTTTGATATCTGTAATCCTGGTATCAGAAAAATAGCCGCTGTAATAATCTTCTCCCAGATCAAAGGTTTCGTTCAGCTGAGTTCTGGTCATAAATACACACAGGCCTGCCGTATAATCATAAATTCCTGTTACCTTAAAAGAATACTGTTCCTTTTCATACTTTTCCTTCAGGGTAATGGTATCTCCGGGATGAATCCCATATTTGTCCGCATAAGCACTGGAAATATAGATTCCTTTATCAAGATCAGCCTTTACATATCTGCTGTCCGGCTCGATTCCATACAAAAGAACCTCCTCGCTCTTATACTTTCCGGGAAGAGTATTTAAAGAATATGCTGAAAACTCTTCTGCATCTTCATTCTTTGTTTCCGCAGACATATAGAATTCCAGTATAGAAAACAGACTGTCAAATTTGTTTCCACTGGCTGCACTTACCGGAACCTGAAGCATATACTGATATTTTGCCAGCATATTATTCTGGATTTCCACCTGATAATGAGATAAGGCCGAAGGAAGGAGTAATCCAAACATCAACAGCAGGTTGGCAAAGATAATCCCGATAAACAGTACCAGATAATTGCTCATATTCTGAAAGATCACACGAAGGCGAAATCTGGAAAAGATTTTTATAACAGGGCTTAAATAAATTGCTTTTTTCTTCTTTCTGCCTGAAAGATCCCTGCGCAGGAATTTCAGCGGGGAAAGACGCAATTTGTGTCGGAGAACTCCATAATTCACCACCAGCATAATGATCACCGGAACTACTGTTGTAAGCAGAAAAGCTTCTGCGCTCCATACGGTCATATAGGTAGGCAGGCTATAGCTGCCATAATACATTCCTGCACATACATTTTTAAATACTGTATATCCCAGAATATTTCCCACCAGGGCTCCCACCAGTGTAACAAGGACAGGCAGTGCCATATAGTGCCGGATCAGTTCTCTCCTGGTATAGCCGGAAGCTCTGAGTGTGCCGATCACCCCTGATTCCCTGCGAATCGTATTACTGATGGTAATTCCGAATACGAAAGCCATAATGACAATTACAATGTATAACAATATAATCATCATAGCCTTGTCACTTCCCATATCATCTCCGGTAAAGGTGATGGCCTGATTCAGATATCTGGGTACAAAAGCTTCCAGGGTAACGATTTCCCCTATATTTTCCATCAGTTCTTCTGAAACGTCCTTTTCCTCTTTTTCTGTTTTGGGCTGTTTGTCATAGATCCAGGAATAATTGTACTGGAGCTTATCCTGATCCAGGGTATCAAACTCCTCCGGTGTTACCACAGAAACTCCGAATTTCACAGAATCAAACATGGAATCATTATTATTCTGAAAAAGACAGCTGTAATCAGACAGAGCCACAAGCCCTGTAATCTTCCAGGTCTGCTTACCGCTCTGGCTCTTCAAGGTGTCTCCCACCTTCAGTTCATTATTGTCTGCATACATACGGTCAATTGCAATTTCCCCTGTTGCTTTGGGAAATTCTCCCTGCATCAGACATACTCCATTGATTTCTGTCCTGTTTTTGAAAAAGCGCATGGTACTTCCATTATCCAGAAGTTCTTCAATATAGAAATTTTCATACAGCTTTATTCCCAGATTCTGGATTTCTTCTTTCTGGCTTTTATATATCTGCTGATTGGTACGGAAATTTCCGTTTTCTATATTGTATTTGTCAAATCCATCATTATAAGCAACAATCATACTTCCGTCAGCCACCAGAAATCCGGAAACCATTCCTATGGTCAATACCATCAAAATAAAGACCACCAGATATTTTCCCAGTTCCCCCTTCAGTTCTCTGGGCAGACGTTTGCGTAAAGGATTTTTCATAAATAACTCCTTTCCTTTGTCATAGGCAAAAACCCACTGCCTTTAGGCGGTGGGAGGAGCCTTGTAAATTATTATCCAATATGCTACAATAACCGTAGCAGTTTTTAAAGAGAAAACCGTTAGATGTGCTGCTCATCAAAGACACTCTTTTGTGCATTGACAAGATATGAGGTTGCAATACAAAACTCGCGTATTGCGTAAAATCTTACCCGTAAAAGAATGTTTGCTGTATAGCATGGGAAGTTTAGTACCTGATACAGTTACAGATGAGTATATCTTGTCTGTAAAGGGCGCTGTCAACCACCCTATGATGTAGCGTCACTTTAGGTAGCAATACCTATTGGGGATAAAAGGTCGGAGGCGTAAGCCGTTACTACGACTGGGCAGTTACAAGCCCATTACCTTTAGGTGATGGGTAGTTGACCATATGCCTCCTTACCAGTCCAACTCTGCTGCCGGAATCTTATGTTCATTCAAATAATTTTTACGGATCATGCCGTCACGGAGCTTCACCACCCGGTCAGCCATATCTTTGATAGCATCGTTATGCGTTACCATGACGATGGTGTTGCCGTATTTCTGGTTTACCGTCTCGATCAGCTTCAGGATTTCCTTGGAGGTCTTATAATCCAGTGCTCCTGTAGGCTCATCGCAGAGAAGAATGTCCGGATTCTTTACAATGGCACGGCCGATAGCAGTCCTCTGCTGCTGACCGCCGGAAAGCTGGTTTGGAAGCTTTCTCTGGTGCTCATAGATTCCCAGCGTATGGAGCAGTTCATCTACATCCAGCGGCTTATCATTGAGATAGGCTCCCACCTCTATATTCTCCCGCACTGTAAGATTTGGGATCAGATTATACATCTGAAAAATATATCCCAGATGCTTACGTCTGTACAAAGACAGTTTCTTCTCCGACATATCTGCCAGACGTTCCCCGTCTATGACCAGATTTCCCTCATCCGCACTGTCAATCCCACCGATAATATTCAGAAGCGTGGACTTACCGGAACCGGACGGTCCCAGAAGCACACAAAACTCCCCTCTCTCAATGTCAAGATCCAGCCCCTTCAGCACATCCACCCGGCTGTCCCCTGCACCAAAAGACTTCTTAATACCCTGTATCTGCAGAAACATTTTTTCATTCCTCCCTCATATCCACTTTCTGTGGAGCAAATTTCTTTCATATAGCACTGCTGTTTCATAGCAGTGTTATACTTCACTAACTTTAGGTTAGTATAAACTTACTTTATTGTCAACTGATTTTCGTAGTTTCGTAAAATTTTATGGATATAAACCATATTTCTGCGCATCCCTTATGACCTTTTTTCTTATCTGTTTTTAATATCTGGCTTCCACAAATTTGGGGTAACTCATCACTACTACACTATTCGCCCCAGCATAGCCAGGGATTAACTCTTTCATTTGTATGAAACCAAGTCTGAACCGCAGAAAAAGATTGGATAGTTCCCTTTAGTATGCCCTGTCCTGTTTATAGTTTTGAATATCAAAATATATTGACTTTTCTTTTTTACCTTGTTATATTTTTTTCTGAAGTAACTGCTGTCCGGCAGTCTGAAAAACAGCAGGCTGCCGTCAAGAAAGGAATTATCCATGAACACTCTCAGAAAAATATATTGCAGGGCTTTCCAAAAGGCTTTTCACATTGCAATTCCCTTTTTACCTTACAGAAAACCCAAAATCGCAGGAAGTGTCAGAGAACTTCCCGAAATCATCATGCGCCACAAATGCACCCATGTTCTGATCATTACAGATGGCGGTATCATGACGCTTGGACTTACCAGAAGACTGGAAAAAGCTTTAAAGGAGGCCGGTATCCCCTATACCATTTATGACAAAACAGTTGCCAACCCTACTACTGTCAATGTCCGCGAGGCGTTGGAGCTTTACCATAAAGAAGGCTGTGATGCCATCATCGGTTTCGGCGGCGGTTCCAGCATGGACTGTGCCAAGGCAGTCGGTGCCTGTGCGGTCAAACCCAATCAGTCTCTGGCTCAGATGAAGGGAATCCTGAAGGTGCATAAGAAGCTTCCCCTTCTCATGGCAGTTCCAACCACTGCCGGAACAGGAAGCGAGACCACTCTCGCCGCTGTGATCACAGATGCAGACACCAGATACAAATACGCGATCAACGATTTCCCGCTGATCCCCCGCTATGCAGTGCTGGATCCCAAGGTTACCTTAAGCCTGCCCCCATTTATCACCGCAACTACAGGTATGGATGCCCTGACTCATGCAGTGGAGGCATACATTGGCAATTCCACCACCATTGATACACGCAGGGATGCATTAAAAGCGGTAAAACTGATTTTTGAAAATATAGACATTGCCTATGAGCATGGCGATAATATTCAGGCAAGACGAAATATGCTCCACGCCTCCTTCTACGCAGGCTGTGCTTTTACCAAATCCTATGTAGGATATGTTCATGCAGTCGCTCACTCTCTGGGTGGACAGTACAACGTTCCCCATGGACTTGCCAATGCCATTCTGCTACCACTGGTACTTCGGGAATATGGCTCCTGCATTGACAAAAAGCTCCACAGACTTGCCATTGCAGCAGGACTTGCAGACAAAAATACGCCGGACCATGAAGCAGCAGAGCTTTTTATCCGGGCAATTGAAGAGATGAAAGAGCGATTTGGAATCGTAAATATTGTAAAAGAAATTCAGGAAACAGATATCCCCAAGCTTGCCCATTATGCAGATAAAGAGGCCAATCCTCTGTATCCTGTGCCGAAGCTTATGGATGCCTCCGAACTGGAGAAATTTTATTACATGCTGATGTCTCTGACTTCCAAGGAAAATACCTCAGAAGCTGAGAAGTAACTGTTAATATTCTTCTATCCTGCAAAGCGTTTTTTATAAAAATATCAAAATACAGGAACCTGCAGACTCTCAATAGTTACCTGATATCTATATTAGTTACCTGATATCTATATTATATAAGGAAATAATGTATTATGACAGAAACAGAAATTAAAGAAATCGTTCAGAAACAACGCAGCTATTTTTACACAGGTGCCACTTTACCGGTAGAAAAAAGGCTGGATGCCTTAAAAAAATTAAAGACCTGTATTCAGAAATATGAACCACTGATCAATGAAGCACTGAAACGTGACCTTGGAAAAAGTAACTTTGAATCCTATATGTGTGAAGTGGGACTTGTGCTCTCAGAACTCAGCTACATGATCCGCCATACACCTTCCTATGCAAAAGAAAAAACAGTACTGACTCCCCTTGCCCAGTTCGCTTCCAGAAGTTATAAGAAGCCATCTCCTTATGGTGTTGTCCTGGTTATGAGCCCATGGAATTATCCTTTCCTGCTCACCATTGATCCGCTGATCGATGCGATTGCAGCCGGAAATACAGTTGTACTGAAACCAAGTGCCTACTCTCCTCACACCAGCCGGGTGATTGAAACCATTATCACCGAATGTTTTGATCCCCAGTATGTGGCTGTGGTAAACGGCGGACGTGCGGAAAATAACACTCTTCTCAATGAACATTTTGACTATATTTTCTTTACAGGAAGCCAGCATGTTGGCAGGGAAGTAATGGCAAAAGCATCTGTACATCTCACCCCGGTTACCCTGGAGCTGGGCGGTAAAAGCCCCTGCATTGTAGAGAAAAGTGCCAACCTGAAACTTGCAGCCAGAAGAATTGTATTTGGAAAATATCTCAACTGTGGTCAGACCTGTGTAGCACCTGATTATATTTACTGCGACAGAGAAATCAAGGATGAACTGATCCGACAGATCCAGAAACAGATCAGGAAACAGTTTGGTTCCACACCTCTGAATAATAAGAATTATGGGAAAATTATTAATGAAAAGCACTTTACTCGTATCTGCAATCTGATCGATCCCAGCAAGGTAGTCTGCGGCGGTGACAACAATCCGGGAGCTCTTCAGATCGCTCCTACTGTTATGGATAATGTAACCTTCGGGGATGCAGTAATGCAGGAGGAAATCTTCGGTCCTGTGCTTCCTGTGCTGGCCTATGATTCCCTGGATGAGGCCATCGAAAAGGTCAACTCCATGGCACATCCTCTGGCACTATATATCTTCACCTCCGACAAAGAAGCTGCGGAAAAAGTTACTTCCCACTGTGGATTCGGAGGCGGATGTGTCAATGACACCATCATCCACCTGGCAACCAGTGAGATGGGATTTGGCGGCTTTGGTGAAAGCGGAATGGGTTCTTACCATGGCAAAGACGGTTTTCATACCTTCTCCCACTATAAGAGTATTGTAGACAAAAAAACATGGCTGGATCTGCCAATGAGATACCAGCCATATAGAAAAATTTATGAAAAATTATTGAGGAAGTTCCTGAAATAAGGAACTTTCTCAGGATTGATTCCCCTTATCAGCTCTGCTGACCAGTTGATTACGAATTTCCTGCATCCGGTTATCCACCTGAGCACTCTGGGTGGCACACGCCAGAAGCTCCTCCTGCAATTGCTGTGCCTGATCTGCCGGGATATCTTTTTTATAGCGAAGCTTATGTTCCAGACTTGCCCAGAAATCCATGGCAATAGTTCGAAACTGGACTTCCACATTTACCATTTTTTTGTTTTTCTGCAGAAAGATAGGCACCTGCACGATCAGATGCAGGCTTCTGTAACCACTGGGTTTTGGATTTTTTATATAATCTTTTTTCTCGATCAGTACAATATCATCCTGACGCAGAAAGCTGTCTGCCAGCTCATAGATATCCTCCGGAAAAGAACAGATTACCCGGACACCTGCGATATCCTTGATATTTTCTTCTATAGCAGTTAAAGACATGGGAATATTTTTTCTGCGTATTTTCCGCACAATGCTGTCATAAGATTTAATTCTGGTTTTAATACCCTCGATAGGATTTTTATCATATTCCAGGGAATACTCCTGATTCAGCACTCTGAATTTTGTCTCAATCTCCATGACAGCACACTGATAGTAAGACATCAGCAGATCAAAGGGCCTTTTATTTTTCTGGATCATTTCCAGAAATTCTTCAGACAGTAGACTCCTGCGGATCAGTTCGTCCTTTCTGGCTTCTATACGGTTTTTTCGTTCCGACATAATTTCTTCAAAATTTTTCAAATGTTCCTCCCCCTCTTACGGTTTTGTATAATTACTATAGCAATCCTCGTAAATAGTGCATTTAATAGGCTCGCTATAAACTGTCCACTTTTTTCAGCAGCAATAAATCAAAAACTATTATAACACAATTCCCGCAAAGAGTAACCATTCTCGTTACTGTTTATTCGTTACTGTTCACTCCGTTCACAGTAACGTAGCCAAAATTCATTCCAGATTGCCTGCGGCAATGGAATTTTGGCTTGTATGTCTCGGGATTTTGGCATATTCATGCCAAAACACCTCGCGGGATAGTGGTGTGTGAACAGTAACGTTTATTCCATTCTCGGTAACGTCTCAGTAACGCAACCAGTAAACCAGCCAGTAAACAATAACCCATTCCTATTTTCTTCGCAAAACACTTGTTCTTTATCATCAAACATGGTATTCTTATTTTGCTGCAGACTGTTATCGTAATTCAGGAAAATACCGTAACACCAGCCATTTCATTACTTACAGTATTTTCCTGAATTTCTATAAATGGTATGTTGCAGATATAATATATTGCAAATATGCACTACATCTATAGCAATCCTCTTAAATGTATCATTTACGAGGACTGCTATACAATTTTATATAATACAGGAGACTCAACACATGGATGGATATGAATTTGAATATCAATGTGCAAAGATACTAAAGCGAAAGCATTTTTCTAAAATAAAAGTAACCCAAAGCTCCGGAGATCAGGGAATCGATATCATTGCTTTCAAACATCGAAAAAAATACGGGATACAATGTAAATATTACACCCATCCCGTTGGAAATAAAGCTGTTCAGGAAGCCTATGCAGGTGCAAACTTCTACGACTGCGATAAAGCTGTTGTAATGACAAATATAACCTTTACAAAGTCAGCAACCCAGCTTGCACAGAAACTGGATGTTGAACTATGGCCCAACTGCCCTGTTACACCTTTTTACAGTTTACCGTTTAAGATCATGAGTTCATTAAATGCAGTGCTTTTTCTTTACGCAGTGCTCGCATTTCTTTCCCTGAAACCTGAATTTGATTTTATTCATCTTCCCTTTGTTCCTGATACCCTGACGCTGGTCATCATTCTTACAGCTTCTATTTCCGGTATCTTCGGCTGGAGTTTTTTTCTGTGTAATCTCATTGCTGCAGGCGCATACCTTTATCTTGCATTTCATACACTCATTCTGCCGATATATGTAGAAACAGGTAGCTACACAAATATACATCTGCTTTCTCTGATTCCCGCAGGTGTACATCTGCTTCATGCAGGATGGATAAAAATCAGGAAATAAAAGTCTTATAAATAACTATTATGATGCTCAGCTTTCTGATTTGCCAAAAAGCAGCCCTGCTCATGAGAACAGAGAACTCCTACTGCCTGTAAATAGGCATAGATGACCGTTGTCCCCACGAACTTCATACCACGTTTTTTCAAATCTTTTGATATACAATCAGACTTTTCAGAAATCCTTCGTCCAGATGCTCCGGTATTTCAAAGAATACATCTATTTTTCCAGGTTCTGCGGAACGGTCTTCAAAGGCAGGGAAAATAAAGCCGCATTTTGGAGTTCCGGCATTGTAATCTTTATCTACCGGAGCCACCACACAGATCAGGAAACTGTATATTTCTTCTGATTCCCACTGTTCGCTGTGGTCTGAGCCTTTCTTGGGAATATCATATATTCCATGATAAATATAAATTCCAAACTCCTGTCCCTGCAGACGGTTTGTTCTATTTGATGAATCTCTTGTACTGCAGATTCCCTCCGCAAGCTGTTCACAGAGAGTCTGAACCAGAAGATCATCTTTTAATCCGTATTGTGATAATGCCATCAGTAGTTTATGGATGCTGTCATATGCCATATCCCCTTCAGGGAATTTATAACATTTTAACTGTTCATTTGTTTTGGAAAAAGGAATGGTTTTCGCAAGATCCAGATTTACCTGCTGATCATGTTTGCTCATATTTTTGAAGCTTACATTGAAGGTATTATCTATGTATCCCTCATCATCTATATATGCTCCTGCTGCACGCACAAAGCAGTTTCTGGATAATGTCATCCTGCGGGTTAATTCCAGCATATCATTTCGGTTGATCTTTGTATCTTTTTTATTCATCAAAATGGTTCCATCCTCTCCAAAAAGCTTTTCTTTTATGGTCAGTATATCATACGTGACATGCTCTCGCCACTTAAATCTTACAGATTTTGAAGTGGGAGCTTCCTGCTCAATTGCCCTTCAGGGCAAAGCTAAAACAGGCTATCCCCGCGTGTCCCGCGGTTCTTTTTTATCCGGTTACGGATCTTTTCTGTGCTATTATGCACATTTTTTATATATTCTTTTTCCTTCTTTCAGAATATTGACCGCCGCATTCACATCCCGGTCCATCCGGTTTCCACATTCGCATAGGTATATCCGTTCTGATAATGCCAGCTCTTTCTTCTTATGTCCGCATACGCTGCATATCTTACTGGATGCAAAATATCTGTCTACTTTTATCAGATATTTTCCACGTTCTTCCAGCTTATATCCAAGCATGGAAAGGAACTGACCGTATCCGTTATCCTGTATCCCTTTTCCGAAATGCAGGCCTCCGGC